>Ga0181573_10000150_pt1 | contig 69635 bp, 50 predicted proteins | sample 101ome_25_FD_148643 | JGI IMG/M metagenome (GOLD analysis project Ga0181573, IMG submission 148643) | Coastal salt marsh microbial communities from the Groves Creek Marsh, Skidaway Island, Georgia - 101409BT metaG (spades assembly) | ecosystem: Environmental > Aquatic > Marine > Intertidal zone...
AGGTGGCGGCGACGAAGCCGGATTCGGCCAACGAGACGGACGGTGGAGCCGCGTCGGGCGCGCTCGCGGCGGCGGTGGCGGCTGCGACGGAGCACGGCGGCGCGGGCGTCGGCTCGCCCCTCCGGCGACGGGCGAGCATGTTCGGCGAGCAGGACGCGGATCGGGCCGAGCACGACCTGACGCTGGAGGCGAGGGAGCGCGTCGAGGCGAGGAGATCGGCGGCGGCGACGGGAGAGGAGAGGAGGGAAGCTCGGAGCGTCGGGAAATCGGAGAAGTTTTCCGGGGATGTGGAGGCCCGCACGCCCGCGCCCGCGCCCGCGCCGCCCGCGTGTAATCCCGTCGTTCGCGGTTGGCTCTCCGCGGATCCGCGTTTCTCGGGGGCGAACAGGAAGAGGCGAAAGGGGTTGGAATCCGCCGCGACGGGCGCGGCCAAGTCGGAGGCGGCGACGACTGGTCGGAAAAAGGCGAAAGGGCCGAGGGGACGCGCCGCGCTGGTGGACGAGGACGACGATAACGGAGGTCGAGGCAAAACGGGAGGAGGAAGGGACGAAACGGGAGGCGAGAACCCGGACCATTCGGTGCTTCTCATGCGCGCGAACCTGTCGCCGGTTGTGCACCGCGCGGTGAACGAGATTGAGCGGGGAGGCGTCGAAGCGGCGGCGGTGAATTCGGCGTCTCCGGCGAAGCGCGCGACGGTGAGAAAATCCACGCTGGCGGCGCTTGCGGGGACGCGGGGCGTGATTTCGCCGCCGCGAACGGGCGGGGCCGGGGCCGGCGCGACGGCGCGGCGGTCGCTGATGTCGTGGATCGGATTGGAGTCGCAGTAATTTTTCGTAATCTTTACGCGGGACGAAACCGGCAACTTTTCTCGAGAGGCCGACTCACTTCAAGGATTCGTCCACCTCCAACAGAACCTCGCGTCCCTCGTCGGCCGGCCCTGTCTCACCGACCTCCTCGGCGTTCGCGACGGACGAGGACGCCGCCCGCCTCGCGCTCATCTCCGTCCCTCGCTCGCCCTCCCTGGCCAACCTCGCGAGACCCCCCGCGGCGCTCCCCCGTCCCCCCCGACCAAACGGACCCCCGCCGAACCTCACCCCCGTCCACCGCTCCAGCAAGACGGCCGCCTCGCGCCGCACCGCGCCGGACATGCCGTACACCACCGCGTTGCCCACGCCCTGCGTGCTCATGCCGAGCGCCATCAACACGTACAGCGCGTAGTTGTCCCCCTGCCCCGTTTTAGCGCCCTGGACGTAATTGTTGAGCCGGTTGATCGTCGGAAACGTCCAGGCGACGATGAGGACCGCCGGGTACGCGCCCAGCCTGCGCAGCAACCGCCTCAGCGTCGCCTCCACGTCGACCTCGTCCTCGTCCTTCGCGGGGGTTGCGTCTGGGGGGGACGATTCGGTTTTCGTCTCGACTCCCTCGGCTTTTTCGTTTGCTCGAGCCGATTCGCGTTCCCTAGCCTCGCGCCGCATGTCCGCCCGCACCGCCGCCGTCGCCGCCGCCAGCGACGCGACGCGCCTTAACCTCGCGTACACCCGGCGGTAGGTCCTGATCTGAAACCCCACGACGCACCACAGGGGCAGGTAGAAGCAGGCGAGGCGGAGCGCGTGCGCCTCGGCGCCGTGCCTCGGATCGATCCAGCACCACGCGCCCGCGGGTCCGTACACGCCAGCGGCCCACGGCACGAGCACCAAGACGAACGAGGTGGACCACACCGCGACGTGGAACTTGCGGACGTCCGGGGCGCGGGTCGGATCGCCGATGCCCACGACGGCGGCCGCGAGGGAAGACGGCGACGGGCCGCCCGGCTTGCGCTCGGTGTTTGTCGCCATCTCGAGGGTCCAGGCGATCACCCCGGACCACGCTATGGACGCGAACGAGAAGAACTGCAGCAGCACCGCCTGGCACTCGCACGCGGCGCCCTCGCGAGGCATGAAGAAGTACGGCCAGAACGAGTTGCCCAGCTCCGCGAGCGCGAGGCCGAAGACGAGCTGGAACGCGAACGACTTTCGCAGCTCGGGGCTGTTGAGGAAGACGGTGATGATGACGAGCGAGCCGAGGGTGGAGAAGAACGCTCCCGCGACCATGATCTCCGCCACAGTCGTGAGCTGCGCGGTGGTGAGCGTGGAGCTATCGCCGATCGCCCCCATCGTCTCCCCGCCTTCGACTCCGTCCGTGCGCGAGAGGTCTGACGGGTTTGGAGTTAACATCCGAGGCTGGCGAAGATCCAAAAAAACAGAGCGGCGCCCCGAGTTCCGTGGCACTTTCGCCGCGCGGGGCGCGTCGCGAGCTCGGGTTTCGGCGCTGACCCGAGCCGGGTTCGAGTATCCGCGACACGCCATGGCGACCGAGGGCAAGGGCGCGCTCATCTCGGTCATCGGCGACGAGGACACCGTCACCGGCTTCCTCCTCGCGGGCGTCGGCGAGGTGGACGTGCGACGCAAGACCAACTACCTCGTCGTGGGGGACAAGACCACGACGAAACAGATCGAGGATGCGTTCAAGGAGATGACGTCGAGGGAGGACGTCGCGGTGGTGCTGATATCGCAGTTCGCCGCGGATAGCATACGGCACCTGGTGAACGAGTACGACAAGCCCATCCCGGCGGTGCTCGAGATCCCGTCGAAGGACAGGCCGTACGACGCCACGAAGGACTCGGTGCTGCAGAGGGTGCAGCACCTCATGGGCGCGGAGGACGCGGCGGCGGCGACGACGGCCGCCGGCGCCAGGTGAACGACGCGCGCAGACGGGGGAGACGTAGAGATGAACGCCCGCGGGAGCGGACCGCGGCGAGATCAGCGCGGTGGCACTAATCTTACGAGTAACCCCGACGTTGAAATTTTGAGAAGACGCGAAACGCTCACCCGCCCGTCGCCGCCGCCAGCGCCCGCTCCGCCAGGCCCATCCGCTCCGTCTCCGCCGCCGGATACTCGCCGAGCGCCTCCTCCGCGAGCTCCCTCGCCCTCGCCAGCTGTGCCGCCGCGTCAGCTGAACCCCCGGCGAGCTGCGCGAGACCCAGCAGCGCGCAGCTCGCCGCGAGCGACGCATCCGCCGCGAGCACGGCGTCGTCGTCATTACCGCCCCCGTCCCTGTGTCCAATCAGCACATCCCGCGCCCACGTCAACGCCGCCACGCCCTCCAGCGTCTGTTTCCTCCGCAGCGGCAGCGTGGAGTTCGACGGCGTGGTCGCCAGCGTCCGTTTGACCCCTTCGCCGAGCGGAACGCCGAGCGCGGTGGCGCACGTCGCCTCCAACCACACCCCGACGACGCTCCGGCAAAACGCGACGCACTTGCCGTGATGGCCGATTCGTTCGTGGCAACGCGCGAGACGCAGGTACCCGAAGGTGGTGCGCACGTCCTCCGGGCCGTACGCGCTGGCGCGGTGGTACGTCTCCTCCGCGAACGCGGCGATCGCTTCGTCGGTTCGATCTTGCGACGAACGCAAATCGCCGAAGAGCTCGTGCATCCTCGCCAGCGCCTCGTCGGACACCTCCTCGGGGTTTCCGAGCGCGAGCCACCGCGCGAGGCCCAGGAAATCCTCCGCCGCGTTCGCGCGGCCGACCCCCGCGTTGGCCTCGGCGGCGAGGAGGTACGCGGGGAAGAGTTCCACCGCCGGGGGCTCCTTTGGTCGCGGCGGGTAAATGTCCTGGCCGCGTCGGACCACGTCGAGGGCGACGGGCAGCGCGAGTTCGAAGTGACCCGCCGCGATGTATCGCTCGGCTTCATGCGACGCGAGGTTGAGCAGGGAGAGCTTGAACGGCTTGACGAGATCGTTGCGCCTGCGGTCGAAGAGGCACGCCTCGACCGTCGTCGCGGGGAGCAGCGTGACGCCGACGGAACCCCCCGACGACGTCTCGCCGGAGATGCCGAGCGCGGCGCACTTGTCGACGACGGAGCGCTCCACCGTGTGCTTTCGCGGGTACTGGTTGGCGCGGAGGAACTTGGCGAACATCACCGGACTCTCCTCGAAGAGCAGAGTCGCCACCTCGGCCATGACGAACATCTGCGAGCGAGGAGGGGCGGGCGTCGTGAGTCGCGACGGGGCGCGAAGGCTCTGGGAACGATTCGCTCGGGGCTAAATCGGGAAACGCACCTTGTCGCCTTCCCAGTGCAGCCTGTGCAGGTTGGTCTCCTCCCACGGGAAGAAGCTGTGCTCTATGTGTTCCGCGCCCATCGCGTCGACGCGTGCGAACCCACCCGCGCGGGTCTCCGAACTGCGCGGCCGAACCCGGGCGAGCTCGAGACGGGTGCCCCTTTTTCGTACTCTCTACGATAATATTTTCGCGATGGGCTGCGCCTATTTATGATAAAAACCGCCGTCCGCTCCCCCGTCGTCGCGCGTCCTCTCCGGACTACGAGTCCTCGACCTCGACCTCGACCTCGACCTCGACCGGCGTCGACGCTTGCGATGCCTCCGGTGCTTCCGCCTGCGCCTCCTCTCGCCGCTTCCCCGCGACGAGCTCGCGCTCCTCGACCTCCGCCGCCGACGCCTCCGTCGTTTTTTTCGCCTCCTCGACTCCGACTCCGACTCCGACGACGAAGACGACGACGACGATTCCGACGACGACGACCTCGCGCCGGATCGCCCCCGGTCCCCGCCTTTCCTGCCCCGGCTTCGGCTCCGGCCCTCTCGACCCTCTCGACCGTCGCGACCTTCGCGGCTCCGGCCCTCTCGGCCCTCTCGACCGTCGCGGCTCCGCCGGCGCCTTCGCGCCTTTCGCTCTCGCCTCTCCTCGCGCTCCCGATCCCGCCTCTCCTCGCGCTCCCGATCCCGCCTCTTCTTCTCCGCGAGTTCTTCCTGGTACTTGAGCACGATCGAGCGCTTGCCCCACGACAGCGTGACGCCGGGGTATCCCCCCAGGTTTCCTTCGCTCGCCACCACGGGCCGGATGTGGTCCATCGCGACGTCCGCCATGTGCTGCTCGGGATAGTCGATGAACGCGAAGCCCGCGCAGAAGCGACCCGTCACCGGGCCGAACTTCTTGAACGGATCCACGATGCGATCCTCGTCCACGTGCGGAGGTAGACCGCCTGGTGAGGAGGGCGCGGTGCGGGTCAGCGGCGGGAAGTTCGCGGTTCTTCAGAGATCCGATCTGGAGTGGGCACCGGGAATCGGGCGCGGCGGGTCGCGTCGGGATCGATGGGTTTCGGCGTACCTATGTATATGGACATGGCCTCGGGTCGTCTCTGTCTCCCTGTATCGAGCCCGGGTGCGACCGCGCTCAGGTGTCACCCCCGAACCCCGACCCTCGTGCACAGTTGTGAGTCGCGCGTTCAGAAATCGGGGCGGTTTTTTAGGGCGGCGGTTCTGTTCGTCGTGACCGTGGACGCGCCGCGTGTCAAAAGGGAACTTTTTCCGATCGAAGTAACGCCGCCACAGCGACTCGCGCTCAGCGACTCATCGCGCGCACCAACCGACAGTCATGGGTCCCTGCCTGTCCAAGGGCTCCTCCGAGCCCAACATGAGAGCCAGCGGCAACATGTTCACCAGCCAAGCAGACGCCAAGTACTCAGCCAAGTCCAGGAACATCTTGATCCTCTTCGGACCACCTGGCGCCGGGAAAGGAACGCACGCCCCTAAGATCGTCGACAAGCTCTCCATCCCGCAGCTTTCCACCGGCGACATGCTCCGCGCTGCGGTCGCCGCGGGCACCGATGTTGGGAAGAAGGCGAAGGCCGCGATGGATTCCGGCGCTTTGGTCACGGACGAGATCGTCGTCGGCATCATCGCCGATCGCATCAAGGAGAAGGACTGCGTGGATGGCTTCATCCTCGACGGCTTCCCCAGGACTCTCGCGCAGTCCAAGATGCTCGACAAGGAGCTCGCCAAGACGGGCGAGGCGGTGTCCAGGGTGATCGAGCTTTCGGTTCCCGACGCGGTGCTCACCGAGCGCATCTGCGGCAGGTGGGTGCACAAGTCCTCCGGCAGGTCCTACCACGTCAAGTTCAACCCGCCCAAGTCGCTGGCCAAGCTCGGCGGCAAGGATCTGAACAAGGAGAAGGACAAGACGAAGTGGATGAAGGACGACGAGACCGGCGAGGCGCTCATGCAGCGCAGCGACGACACCGCGGAGGCGCTCGTCTCCCGCCTCGACGCCTACCACAAGCAGACCGTGCCCGTGCTCAAGCACTACGGCAAGAAGAAGTGCGTGGCCATCGACGCCAACAGGGACATGGACTCCATCTGGGCGTCAATCGACAAGGCCACCGACTTCTGAGCTCGCCGAGTTCACCGCCGCGCACGCGTATTCTTTACGTACGTACGACGACGCGTCATCGCAGTTGCACGACGATTCATTCGATTCTTTATTAACACTCCTTCACGCGAACGTTCAAGTGTGAGCCAAGCATCGCCACCGTCACGCCGTCTCCACGTCTGCGACGTCAAACCTGCTGGACGGTCCCGTGGCCTCCATGATCGGTCGCAGCTGCGCGAGCTTATCGTACACGCCGAGGGCGCCGCCGGTGTGCACGAACAGCACCCTGCGCCCCTCCCACGCCCCGGGATCCCTCGCCATTTCGCGAATGAGCCCGTGCGCCGCCTTGCCCGAGTACACGGGATCCAGCAGCACGCCGGTGGCTTTCGCGACCGCCGCCGTCGTCGCCAGCTCCTCCTCCGTCGCCATCGCGTATCCCGCGCCCTTCGCCTGGACGCACCGCAGAACCCCGCCAACCATGGGAGTCCCCCCGTCCGACGAAGCCCCCATGTCCGCGATCCTCTCGCCCACGATGTCCTTCACGGGCGCCCCCATGTCGCGAAGGATGTCGCCGACGTACTCGTAAAAGTACTCGGGCGAGTCGCACACCCCGTACGCCCAGACGTTCGGTTTACGCAGCTCGGGACACAACGCCGCGCCCAGCGCCACCCCCGCGGCGGTCCCTCCGCTGCCACACGCCAGGACGATGTCCGTGAACGGCCCGCGTCCGTGTTTTTCACGATGCGTACGGTCCGACTTGGTCTGCGCGGCGAGTTCGGCCATGGCGTCGACGTATCCCCACGTCCCGATCGCGTTGCTCCCGCCGACGGGCACGACGTACGGGCGCTTACCCTCGCGCTCGAGCCGGCGTCGCAGGCTTTCGGCCAGCGCGACGCTGCCGTGCGCGGCGTACTCGCGCTTGGTGACCAGGTGGATGTTGGCGCCCACGGCGCGTTCCACGAGGAGGTTGCCCACGAGCCCGGGGTCGCCGTCTTCGGCGATCGACTGCGGGGCTCGGAGTATGAGGTGGGAATCGAGGCCCAGGTACCGCGCGGCGACGGCCGTGGCCCTGCAGTGGTTGCTCTGCACGCCTCCGATGGTGATGACGCAGTCCGCGTCTCGGTCCATCGCCTCCGCCAGGAGGAACTCCAGCTTCCTCACCTTGTTCCCCGACAGCTGCATCCCGGTCAGATCGTCGCGTTTGATGTACACCTCGCAGCCGTCGGGCGTCCCCGGCAGGTGCCATCGGTGTACCGGGGTCGGGGTCCGCGCGAGGTTGTACCGCCGTGTCGGTGCGCCCGGGAAATCCGCCCACGCGGGCGGCGACCACGGTCCCACCGTCATCATCCCGCCCGCCGACGCCATGGCTGCGTGCCCCCCGATACTGCCAAACATTTAACAAACAAACTCGATGATGGAGCCCTAACACTCGGTCGAGTCGCCAGAAACCGATGGCGCAGGCGCTGGTGCCGTCCCTCGCGACGTCCCAGCGGGAACCGCGCGTCCCTCTCGGATGCCGCGTGTCCCGTCGCGCGCCCGTCGCGCGCTCGGTCGCGCGACCGGATCCCATCGTGGCCCGTGACGAAGATGCGCGACGGGACCCACCGACGACGAGCGAAGCCCCGACCCTCGATCGCCGCGGGTTGCTCGTCGCCGCCGCCGCCTCGTGCGCCTCCGCGCCCCTCGCCGCGCGCGCGGACACCGAGGACATCGCCAAGGCCTACGACGGGTACGCCGCGACGTACGATGACCTGGACGGCGGCGCGTTCGCGACGGAGACCCTCGGCCTGGAGAAGGCTCGCCGCGATCTCACGTCCCGCGCGACGGGCGACGTGCTCGAACTGGGCGTCGGGACGGGCCTGAACCTGCCCGGGTACGACCTCCGCGCGGGGGGCGCGATCCGGTCCCTCACCGCCGTGGACATAAGCGGCGGGATGCTCAACGAGGCCAGGACACGAGCCGACGAGCTCGGCTTCCGGGTCCAGACCAACGCCGAATTCGAAGCCGGGAGGATGGCCGACGCCGAGGCTGCCGCCGCGGCGATGGCGATGGCGGCGCTGCAGGCGGGCGCGGGGGTGGAGGCCACGCCCGAGGCGGTCGAAACCGCCGTCGCCGCTCAACTGGCGGCGCAGCGACGCGCCGAGGAGGAGGCAAAAAAGCCTCCGCCCGTTCGATTCGTCGTCGCCGACGTCGAGAACCTCCCGTTCCCGGACGCGTCGTTCGACTGCGTCGTGGACACGTTCTCCCTGTGCGTGTTCGAGCACCCGGAGAGGGCGCTGCGCGAGTTGCACCGCGTGCTCAGGCCCGGCGGCGTCGCGCTGCTCGTGGAGCACAGCAGAAGCGCGATCGGGGCGCTCGGCGCGTACCAGGACGCAGTCGCCGCGCCCGTCAAGGCGCTGGCCAAGGGATGCGCGTGGAACCAGGACGTGGTGGGTTTGGTTGAGGGCGCGGGGCTGACGATCGTCGGGACGACGCCGTCGCTCTTCGGGCTGCTCACCGCCGTGGAGGCGACGAAGGCGGCGTGAACGAGGCGGGGACGATAGATAGCGCTAGTCCGCGTTGACGACGACAATCAAAAAACACGACCGGAATCCCGAATCCGAGGGATCACTCGCCCCGCACGGGGTTGGCGCGGATGGCCTCCGCGCAAGCCCGCACCGTCTCCGGCTTCTTACACACCGCGAACCTCACGAAGTTGTCCGGCGCGCTCTCGCCGTCCGCGCCCGGGTCGTAAAAGACAACCATCGGTATGGACGCCACCTTCGCCACCTTCGCCAGTCGCTTGCAGTACTCCACCGACGTCAACCCCAAATCGGACACGTCGGCGACGAGAAAGTACCCGCCGTCCGGCCTGATCACCCGCGCGCCCGTCTCCGTGAGCGCCCCGGACAGCACCCTGACGTTCTCGGCCATTAAAGCGGCTGCCTCGTCCGACGTGACGAAGGACGCGCCCTTAGCCTCGGCGGCGTCGGCGATGTCGTTCAGCGCGGCGGCGACGCCGAGCTGCAGGGGCGTCGGGGCGCAGAATGTGGTGTACGACTTCATGGTCTTCACCCCGGCCACCACCGCGGGCGGGCCGGTGATCCAGCCGACCCTCCAACCCGTCAGCGCCAGGAGCTTGGACGCGGTGCCGACGGTCACCGTTCGGTCAGCCATGCGCGTCGAGTCCATCATTCGGGGAAACGCGTTGCCGTCGCCGTGACCCCCGTCGCCGCCGAACCCGCCGAAGGTGCACCGCTCGTAAACCTCGTCCGCGATGCACATGACGTCGTGCTCGACGCACATCGCCGCGATGCGCTCGTTCTCCTCCCGGGTGAACACCTTGCCGGTGGGGTTATGAGGCGAGTTGTGTATGAGCACCTTGCACTTGGGCGACGCCAGCGCCCTCTCCAGCGCTTCGTAGTCGACGTCGTACTGCCCCGTCACCTCCGATACCCGCATTCGCACCGCCACCGGTGTGGCGCCGAAGATGGCGCAGTTGCTGATGTACCACGGGAAGAACGGCTCGAGGAACACGCACTCGTCCCCCGGGGAGAGCGTCGCCTGCATGGTCGCGTACACGGCTTCGGTTCCCGAGCTGGTGACGAGGACGTTACCTCCGTCGGCGTGAACCGCGTCGGCGCTCCCGGTGGCCCTGTAGTACCTCGCGATCGCGGCGATGAGCTCGGGCCTGCCGGGGATCACGGAGTACTGGTTACTCCTCGGGTCGGATTCGTCGAGGAGCGCCCGGGACGCAGCCTCCCTGGCGGTCATGTCCGCGCCAAAGTCCGGCCATCCCTGCCCGAGGTCGAGGATGCCCGGGAGCTGGGAGAGCGCGGTGACCTCCGCCCATACCTGGCTCGCGCCCGCGTTAGCCTGCTGGCTCCTCGCCGCGTCGCCGAGGAAGCGCGCGGGGTCCTGGTCCATGGCGGAGGCACGAGGGATGTGTGCGCCCCGCGGGCTTTGAACGTGCCGACGCGCTTTCGATCGCGGGCCGCGCACCGAACGAGGAACGCTCGCACTCGCTGATGAGATGCCTGGGATGCAGACGCTCGCGCGCATGAACCCGCCGACGCGTGGGGCGTCGCGTGTCGTGCGCGGGGCTGTGGCCGCTCGGGGGACCGTATCTTAACTGTATCGCGCAAAACGCGTGCGGAGATATTTTCAGACGGTTGCCAACTGCGATTTGCCAACTGCGATTGTTGCTATGAGCTACGCGCTACGGGGCTGTCCCAGCCGTCCCGGCGGCGGCCTCCTGACGCCGCCGCTGCTGCTCCACGAAGTTCGCGAGCGCACCGTCGGCGGACCTGTCGTACATGTCGAACGGGACCCCCAGCTGCGGCGCGGGTCGTATGTGACCCTGCGACTCGACGACGCGAAACTCCAAATCATCCGTGAAACCTCCCCCGTCGCACCCGTCGCCGTCCCCGTCGCCGTCCCGGTCAGGCCCCTCGCGGTCGTGTCCCCGCGGCGGACCGTCCAGCTCGTTCCAGTCGAACAGCAGCGGGAGCGTCGCCCCGCCGTACGGGTTAAAGTCGATTATCTTCACCTTTTTCCTACTCGTCACGTACACGTCCATGACGTAGTCGAGGACGGGAAACACGCCGTGCACGTTCTCCTGCCAGAACACCGCGATGGCCTCCTCGATTTGCCCGACCTGCTCCGGCAGGAACGGATAAAAGTTGGCGACGTCCCTCTGGCACACGCCGCGCAGGTTACCCCGCCGCACGAAGCACCGGAACTCCATGCTCGGCGACAGGCCCGCCCACTTCCTCAGCGTCAGCACGACGCCTGTCGTCAGCGCCGCGCTCGAGCTCTCGGAGGCGTCCACGCACTGCGCGTACGCGTCTTGAAGGTCGTACGCCACCGCATCCGACGCCTTGAGGAGCAGCATCACCTCCGCGGGGTTCTGGCACCGGGTGTCGTTGGTGGTGGCCATCCACACCGCATCCTTCGGCGACGACCACGTGAGCTTCGGGGTCACCGCGCCGCCCAGTGACTCGATCGCCTCCCTCATCGCGTCCTCCAGCTCGGGGAAGTGCCGCACGGGCGCCACGCCGGAACGGGCGTCGCCCTCCTCCTCGTCCGATGACTCACCGTCCGACGAGTTTGAACCACCGCCGCCGCCGCCCAAGGTGGCGCGAAGTTGCTGGAACGACATCCCACCCGAGTCGCTCACGACGCGTGCGTCGGCGACGCCCGCGTCGTCCTCCTCGTCGCTGAGCGTGAAGGCGCTCTCCATCTGTTCGGCGATGTCGGGCCGGATCCTCGCGGGCATCGCCTGCGAGTCCGCGGCTAACGACAGGCCGTCTTCGAGGAGGTACGCCACAAAGTCGGGCGGGAGCGCCAGGTGCCGACGCGCGAAGGTGTGCGAGGACAGGTCCCCGAGGGCGTGCCAGGCGGCGCAGCGACAGGCGTCGACGTCCGCAACGGAGGGTGCGGGGACCTCATCGACGGGCGGATGGGCGTCGTCGACGTGGGCGTGGCCGTCGCTCGCCGCCATCGCCGGTGGTGGAGGGAGACCGCGCCGCGACGCAGTGGAAGATTTTGGCACAGGCGGTGGGGGCGTCGTCGCCTTGTCAGATTCTCCAGCTCGGCTGGTGACTCAGGATAGCGGAGCCAATAACGAAACCGGTTGCGCGGCCATTAAGCGACGCGCGACGCGACTCGCAATACACCGAACGTACCATACAATGAGCCAAGCTCTCGCCCTCAACAAGGTCGTCGCGGCGCCCAAGGTTGCCCGCCGCACCATCCGCCGCGCCAAGGTTGTCGCCAGGTGAGAGCCCATCGGGGAAAATCCAACGAACGATCGCGCCAGCCAGATTTCCCCGTCCGTCGACCCGACCCCGTCCGGCGCGTCCCCTGACATTGCGCGACCGTCCCGACCCCGATTCGCAGCGCCAATCCCGTCGCCAAGGTTGCTAAGAAGGAAACCGTGGCGCCCGTCGCGCTCACCGCGGGCGCCGCGGGACTCTTCGCGGCCATGCCCGCCCAGGCGCAGGACGCGATGTTCCAGCTCGCCGAGCTCGGCGACGACGTGGATGAGGAGACCGCGCTCTACGTGCTCGTCGGCGGCTCGCTCGTGATCGCCACCGCGGTGCTCTCTCTGGTCATCGGATCCGACCTCTTCATCAAGAACATCGTGAACAAGTAAGACGGTCGTTCAGACGGTGGGCGCGTAGTCGAGATGTCCTGTTGTAAGCCATGCCCCCGTTCGGGTTGGGTTGAGTTGGAAAGCTGCACGGCGAGATGAGTCAGCACGTTTTCCCCCCTCGTCGCCGCGCCGGTCGGGCCCCGGGGATCGCCCTCGGGGTTCGCCCCCATCGCCGACGGCGCGACCCGAGATGCGTTGAATCGACACCGCGCCGCGAACCGCCCGAACCCGCGCGGGAACCCGCCTGCCCTCGTCCTATCCCCTCCCTGATCGTTTGGGTAAACCTCGGCTGACCTGGTCGCGGGAATCTTTTACGGAATCATCTCCAGTTCCTACCAGTGTCACGTCGACCTTGGTAACGCCCGCCGGGAGCTTAGCTAGCTAGGTATAGGTATGGGCGCGTCGGCCAGCCGTGAGCCCCCGAAGGCGGTGGTATCGGAGACCACCGCGGATGTGCATGACGTCCAGGTGCCGGCGTGGCTCTCGGACCTCAGGCGCGAGCGCCGCCCTCGGTACCGCACGGACGCGTATCGGTTCGACGAGCTGATCCGCGCGCTCGTGAAGCAGCCCTCGTGGCCCGAGGGTTCGCCCGGGGACGGCCCGCTGGAGATGATCCACGACGTCGGACCGACGGGCGCACTACCCGCCACGGCCCCGAGGTTTGGCAAGATCATGCACGCGTTCAGGCACGCCGGATGGAAGATGCCGCCGGAGTGGAGGCTCGCCATGAGGCCGGGCGAGGAACGGAGGTCCTTCAAGGCTTTCCAGACGACGCCGGAGTGGATCGCGTTCATGGAGGCATACGCGCGATTCGTCCGCGAAGAGGTGGCGCCGCTCTGCGGGGACCCAGCTGGAGTTGTGTACCAGTGCCCGCCGACGCTACGGATCGCCATGCCGTCCGTGGCGCCCACGATCGCGCTGCACAGGGACCGAGAGTACCCTCGACACCAACCCGCGGAGATCAACTTCTGGGTGCCGGTGACCGCGGTGGCGGGGAACAGCGCGCTGTGGGTGGAGAGCGACCCGGACGTCGGGGATTTTCATCCGGCGGACATGGAACCCGGGACGTTCCTGATGTTCGACGGGCACAACTGCAGGCACGTGACCAAGCCAAACGACACGGGACGGACGCGGGTGAGCTTCGACTTTCGGGTCGTGCCGCAGTCGCTGTACGTGGAGGTGCTGGGACAGGGAGGTAAGCGCAAGATGGGCGATTACTTCGTCGACAGCACGGGGCCGGTGGAGCTCATCGGGAGGGGTGGAGGTGGCGAACAGACGACGCTGGGTCGAATTCAGCGCTACTTTTACAAATAAATAGGTCACGGCTCGACAGTCGGATCCCTCGTGAACTGCCCTTGCGGTCCGCCGTACGACCACCCCTCCGAATCCATCATGGTAAACCCTCGCTGCATGGCAATCAGGAGCATGGACAGCAGCGAGGACACCACGAACGTCACCGCCGCGGGAGTGGCGTTCACCTTGAAGAACACCTCCACCGGTTCGCTATGCTCCTCCTCCACCAGGATGTACTGCTCGACGCTCTCAATCAGCCTGTGCGCGCTGTGCAGCTGCTCTTCCTCCTTGCGGTCGACATCGGTTCGAACCTTCGGAACGTCGAGGTACGCCATCTGTGCCGCAATGGCCACGGTCTCGCGCTTCAGTGAAGACCGGAGCTTGGGCACCATCTCATTAATTGCCGCAGCCTCGATCACGGTTGTACAAACAAGGAAGGATATGCAGATGGACAGCACGTAGAACGACCCCGACGTCGCGAGCCTGTGATCGAATTGGTCGGCGCCGTAGTAGAGCATCAGCAGCATGCCCGCGGACGCGAACGACATCATCAAGAATATGACCGAGTAGGCATTCATGCGCCGGCCCCAGGACGATCCAATGCGCCTCAGTGATCTTCGCACCAGCGACCAGCACAGGCAACTCGCGGGGTCCTTCAGGTCCACGATGAACGCCAAATCCGGATTCTGAGCCACTTTCTGCCGCAGCTGCCTAAGCTCGGCGGGCTCCTGATCGGGCGAGACTTTGCCCTTGGGCCCGAGGGGCACATCTGGCAAGAAATTGGTCAACGGCTCACCTGGGAAGCGCACCATGTTGTTTAGAGACAACATCGCGTTGTACTGACGTTTGTAGTGCCACGCCCCAGATGCCGAAAATGTCATGTTATTTGCGAAGATGAACCATGAGTACATCATCAGAAAGGCGGACGCGGCTTTGCTCAGATGCGTCGCGCCGAACATCGGTCGCCCGCACCAGGCCCGCATGATCGGCGACGTCAATGAGAAAAGCACTGCGAATAACATGATACCCGGTTCCATGTATGGAGGCATCGGAGCGCCCATGTGCACATCCGTGAGCGCGGCGAGCAACTCTTTCCCTGAGACAACCTCGGGAGCCTTATCTGCGCTTGCTCTCGACCGCTCTCCGATTCCTCGGGAGCGAAACCTGATGACCGCCGCCGCCTCCGCGCTGCCCACGTTGATTTCCGTGTTGCTGAGATCGACGTCGGCCTGGATGCAGGCGTTTTCGAGTTCCATCTTGAGCATGTCGAAGTGTTCTTCGTCTTTGGCCTTGTTCCAGCCGCCGGCGACCAGAGTGCGGCCCATGTCGGTGACCTTCATTGGGCGGTACATTTTCCCGTAGCGGTCGTTCACGTAGGATTCCGGCAGCAGAGCGTACTTGCAAGCGATGCATAGCATGCGACCGCATTGCAGTACGAGCATGGGCACTAGCTCCAGCGGTTCGATGTACTCTCGGACTTCCGCGCTGAGCGCCACTGCGCATATTGGAAAGAAACACCAGAAGCCGAAGAAATAAAAGAAGAAGAAGAAGAAGCCCGGCTGCCCCTCCATGGTCCCGAAGAACCGGCACAGGCGCTTGAAGAGGGGCTGAATAGGCGCGAAAATGAAAATGGGCAATATGAACCCGCGCGCGGACGCACTGCACGTGGCCTCCTTGAAGGTGTGCTCAAAGAACAACATCTCGGTCCCAACGCAGACGAACCAGTTGAGTCCCGGTGGTATGCACTCGTAGAACAGGGTGCGAGCAAACTGACTGACCTTGAACGTAAGGTTCGGGTCGTACTCGAAATTACGGCTGTACGCCGAGCACACGGCGAATCCGTCCCCTTTCAAGCTCTTCTGCACCTTGACAAAGCGAGCCACGCGCTCGGCTTTGTCTTCCGGTGGGCTCACTCCATTCGGGTCGACATTCGGGGTGGAGAGCGCGCCCACTTCGTCGGTCCCGGCATCTTCAAGCTCCGTCTCGAGGTCCCGCCCCGAATCCAACTTGAGGCTCTTCGACGATAGCTGGTTGTGCAGGCTCCTCTGCCCGAACGCCGCCAGGAACGCTCGCTGCTTGTTCACCGTGTCCACGAAGGTTCGCTCGTACACGATCCTCGCGAATCGCTCCCCGGTGGCGGGGTTTTCCTCGGCGATGGCGGTCGACGCGGCAACCTTGGAGATCGCGCGCTGCCACTTGTCGCGTGCGGGTGATCCATCGCGACCTTTATCGCCCGGCATCGCTGACGAGAGAGTCGTCTCACGGCGCGGGGGAGGAACGCCCCGCGCGCATGTAATGTGGGGAATATTTCGTCACTGGCCGGGGAATATTGTCACTGACCAGACTAACTGTGAACGCCGCCTCCCGTCCAGCCTCCCGTCCAGCGCTCGCAAACGTGTCATCTTTAAATTACAATCGTCCAACCAAACCTCGGTCACCTCATCGCCTTCGCCTTGAGCACCGCCGCCTTCCTCGCGTCGAACACGCGCATCTTGTCCCCGAACGCGCGCGCGTCAAACGCGCTCGACCTGTCGCCGCCCAGGTCCTCGTCGACGCACGACATGTCAAACATCTGCCGCATCCGCCGCACCTCCTTCTCCCGCTTGGGGTTGACGAACCGGATCTTGCGGTAGGTGCTCGGGTCGATGAACGGCGATATCGCCTTCCAGAAGACGGCGAAGATCCACGGCGGGTTGTAGCACACCGCCACCGCCAGTCGCTCGGGGTAGTGCTCCTGCAAAATCGCGAGCGTCTCCCGCGCCGTCTTCATTGGAGGCGCCGTCGCCAGCGTCCAGCCGGTGAAGTTGATCAGCACGACGAGCTTCTCCGACGTGTGCTCCGCGTGCGCACCCAACGGCAGGTCCTCCTCCGCGGTGTCGCTCCACGTGGCGTGCTCCAGGGTGTAGATGAGGAAGCGAACGTGCGAAGCCTGCTCTCTGCTGCCGTCGCGACCCGGCCGCGCGATGAGCACCGCGCGGCCGTGCCTGTCGCGGCCGGCGAGGTACTGCTTGCCCTCCTCGCCCTCCTTTCTGACGTCGTCCCAGGTGATCGCCTCGGGGCGGGCCACCTTGCGCCACTGCAGCGAGGCCCTGGATGGATGGATGGAGGGACGCGCGGTGAGCGGAGGGTTTGGCTTTTTTTGGATTCGCGGTCGTCCCGGTTGTGGAATTTGGGTTCGTCGGGCGCGAGTGGGGTTGGTCCGGGGACGCACTTGAGCATCTTCATCGCCCTCTTCAGGTTCCAATCCCTGGCGCGGAGGTATCTGCACAGCGTGGCGTCGTTCGCGAACCTCTTCAGCGCCGGGGTCGATAGGAGCGTGGGGTCCTCCCGCGCGCTCTTGTTGAGCAGCGCGCGAAACTCCCGCAACCTCTGGTGCTCGTGCGTGGTGAGCTTGCTGTAGAACACCGACTGGCGCCCGCCGGGGGAAAAGGGCGTGGGGGGAGGTCCCAGCGGGCTGTCCGGGGCCTCGTCCTCGGGCCGGATCTTCACGGGAGTGTGAATGTCGTCCTGGTCGTCCTCCTCTTCACTGCGTCGGGGATACGGGAGCGGGGGGCGGAAACGTGAGCAACTCGGGGGACCGAACGGCCGTTGAAGATTCGTCGCCGCGGGAGGACTGGGGAGCACTCACGCCTTCTCCGGTTGGGTGATGCCGGCCGACATCATCCACGCCAGACCCGCCACCTGAGCGGACACCGGCTCCTCGACCTCCTTCGGCCCGCCCGCGACGGCCCGGGCGATGAAACGCGCGAGCACCACCAGCGTCACCTGCGCGAGGAGCATCGCGAGCACGAAGACGCCCGCGACGACGGTGTCCTTGTCGCCCGGGGTCATCTTGCGCATCTCGGTCACCACCGCGAGCTTCGCCATGTCGACGTGCGTGACGACATAGGCGGTGACGACCTCCAGCACGCCGGGGGGCGGCGGCGGGGGCACGACGCGACGACCCATCGCGGGGCGGTGACTCGGCGCGGGGGGCGCAATGCAGAAACGGGGGGAAACGGACCGCCTGGCGCGCGGCTCGGGGATTTTATTTTCGACCGGTGTCCACCAACGCACAGCGTTCCAGTCAGCGACCGAGAGGTGGAATTTTTCGCGACGTGTTTTGTTCGAGTCACGCGCCAGCTCAGGGCCGATCGGATGAGTTGTCAACCCCCGGCGGATGAGTTGTTGTTCCCCGGCGTCGGTTTGCAAACGGTCAAACGAGCACTTTTGGCAGAAAGATTTCGATCTCCCGGACGGCAGCCAGTGAAAAACGCGGCTGTGCTTCCCCCGCGCACCCTTCGGCCAATCAAAACCGGCCCGATCGACCCAAATTGGCTCTAGGTCATGCGTAGGACCTCTCGGCGAATTCGCCTGACGTGGCCGCCATCGGTAGACGCGCCAAGGAGGACGCGCGCGTGCACGGAGTGAAGTTCGGGCGAACCCGCTTCGTTTGGCGAGTGTTCGAGTGCGCGAGCGGGGGGAGAGAACCGACAGGCGTCTTGCGACGGACCCGCGCGCGCGCGTTGGAGGAAGAGCCTGCCGTTTTATTCCGAGTCGGCTCATCTTCGGCCTTCGGAATCTTGCGTGAATAAAGCGCGGGGACGATGGAGGCGGTGGCGGTGCTCGGGAGCATCCCCGGGGTGTTGAGGGCGCCCGCGGGTGTTAACCGACGTAGAAATCGCGCACGCGCGCGCGGAAGCGCGATCGTGACGCGCTCCGCGGCGCGACGACCCTCTTTAGGCCGCGGAGTCTCCCCGGAACCGGAGGCGCGGGAGTCGCGTCAGCATGCTGCCCCCCTCAACGGGTCCGTCCCCGGAGCTCCCCGCGGGGCGACCCCGGCGCCGAAATCGAACTCTCGCGAGGGTACCAAGACTAACGCGGTGCCCCTCGGCTTCATCGTCGCCGCGGGCGGGCCATCGTCCGTCGCCACGTCCGCGGTGGAGGCGCTCGCCAAGGCGAAGAAACTCGCCGAGGATGCCGCGCGGAGGGGCGTCCCGGGCCCGCGGGTCGTCGCGTCGACAGTCACGACGCTGCCCAAACGGAAGGTGCTGGAGTCGGATCCGTCCCTCATGAACCCCGCGCGCGCCCCGAACCTTCTCGAGACCGCCGGGGCGCCGCGATCCGTCGTGCTCGTCGACGGCGCGTCGCGCCTGTGGATCACCGAAGACGGCCGGGTCCAACTCCGCAGGTGGAAGAAGGCCAAGACCCCGGGCGGCATGCCCACCGAGGACCTCGTGTCCACCGCCCACGTGCAACTCCCCAAGGAGTGCGTGGATGTTCCGGGAACGTTCACGCGCACCGTCCGCGACGACGACGGCAACGCGATCGGCGCCGAGGTTCGCTGGGGCGTGGTGGCGAGATTGAGGGTCGAGTCCGCGACGTCGCGATGCTTCGGCGGCGGCGCCGGCGTGGACGATTGGAGCGCCAAGCTCGCGGAGGGTTTCGTGGCCGAGTTTAGCGTCAATGCGGAGGCGTGCGTCGAGCCCGAGCACGCGATGGCGGAGTTCAAGGTTGACGTGGACGTCGCCGGGGACTGGTTCGGGGGCGGGCACCTGATGAAGCAGCACTGGCCCCTGAATTTAGGGTGCTGGGAGGTTGGCCCGCACTACCCGTTCGACAACGGACCGAACGGGATCAACACCCTGGTCGCCACGCACTGGGTCACTAGTCGCGGTTTGGCGGTGCTCGCGGACCCGGACACGCCCTACCTACACGTGGGTCTCAACGCCCCCAAGCCCAAGGGGGCGTGGGACTCGTTGGTGTCGAACAGAAGTTTCGGCGTCGGCATCCAGAACGCGACGCGGCTGATTTTACCCATGAAGCAGGGCGAGCGTCAGGGCGACGGCGTGTTGCGCCTCCAGGCCCGCGCGGGCTTCCACAAGGGCCGCGGCGCGTTCTCCATGGACCACCCGATGATTGGCTGGGAGGCTAAGAGCTCCGCGGTTGTCGGGTCGATTGACGAGGGCCTGGACCGCGATTACGAAGACGAGAGCCAGTGGCTCTCCATGCGCGTGGGGTTGCTCGCGCTGGACAACGTGAAGCACGCGACGGAGGCGTGCTTGCAAACGCTGAAGAAACCCAGCGGCGCGCCGCCGAGCGAGGTCATCAGAGCCCCGATCTGGACCACGTGGGCGAGGTACAAGCAAAATGTGGACCAGAGAAAGACGCTCACCTTTGCCCGTGAGATTCTCGAGAACAAGCTCCCCCGCTCGGTGATGGAGATCGACGACAAGTGGCAGAGCGGCTACGGCGAGCTGGACTTCGACCCGTACAAGTTCCCGGACCCCAAGGGCATGGTTGACGAGCTGCACGCCATGGGGTTCAAGGTTACGCTGTGGGTAATGCCGTTCATCGAGGAGGACACCGACGCGTACAGGGAGGGCAAGCCGCTGGGGTACTTCGTCGAGTCCGACCACCTCCATCACCCGTTCGACGCCATCGTCAACGGTCTCAAGCCCGGATTCTTTAAGTGGTGGAACGCGCCGCCCGTCGTGGCGCTGGACGTCACCAACCCCGCCGCGGTTGAGTGGTTCGTGAACCGGCTCGAGTCCCTTCGCTCGCGATACGGCATCGACGGGTACAAGTTTGACGCCGGCGAGCCCTGCTTTCTGCCGCGGCACTTCGAGACGCACAAGCCCCTGACGCACCCGAGCGAGTACACGCGGTGCTGGGTTCAGAACGTCGCCGCGAGGTTCGAGCTCGCGGAGGTTCGCACCGGGCACCACACCACCGGCACCAGCCTGCTGACCCGCATGGGCGACAGGTTCAGCGACTGGGGCACCGGCAACGGCCTTCGCAGCATCATCCCCACCTTGCTCACGAGCGGCATCACCGGGTACCCGTTCTGCCTCCCGGACATGATCGGGGGTAACGCGTACTTTGGTAGGTTCCCCGACAGGGAGCTGCTGGTGCGATGGGCGCAGGCCAACGCGTTGATGCCCGCGCTGCAGTTTTCTCTGGCGCCGTGGGACGTGGGCTCGGAAGCCGCGGATCTGACCAGGAGGTCTCTGGAGATTCGAGAGATGGTTGTCGAGAAGCTGGTACACCTCACGGAGGCGGCGGCGCACTCGCTCGAGCCCATGTGCAGGCCCATGTGGTGGCTCGCCCCCGAGGACGAGGAGACGTACAGGATCCAGGACCAATTCGCGGTGGGCGACGACGTCATCGTCGCGCCCGTCGTCGAGAAGGGCAAGACGCGACGCGACGTGTACCTCACCGAGGGGCTGTGGGTGGAGGCGAGCGACCCGCACGGTAAGGTGTTCGTGGGCGGGCAGTGGACCAGGGATTTCCTGGCGCCCCTCGAGAAGCTCCCGTGCTTCATGAGGGTGGCCATCGGCGAGGAGGAGTACTGCGACGTGGGCGACATGTGGGAGGACCCGCCGGCTTCCAATTCGGAGCAGTGACGTCAACATTTCAGTGCCTGTAATTCTCAATATGATTCTTTAACGTCGTCGAACGCGTCGAGGACCCCTATCAGCGAAACAACGCGCTCTCTCAAACCCCACCGTGAACCCCTCTTCCCAGCCGATGACTCAGTACTGCACCTCGGTGGGCCCGTGACCGGCGGCAAACCCGAAGCCCTGCTGCTGGTCGGCGTACCCCTGCTGCTGATCGTACCCCATCTTAGCCGCGGCGTCCGCGTCGTAGCCGTATCCCGGCTGAACGTTCTCCATATCCTCGCCCATCATCGTCCCGCCCGCATCGCCCTCCATCCCGCTCGCGGTGGGAATGGACGGGGTGTCGAACTCGCACGGGAACCGGGTGACCCGCGGCTTCTCCTCCAGGATGTTCCTGACAACCTTGTCGATCTGAACCGTCGCCGGCGGGTTCTCGCGGAGCTCCTCGAACTGGTCGTGGTAGTCGTTGTTGACGTAATACCCCACGCGGATGAACTCCACGTCGTTGTAGCTGCACGTCAGCAGCAGCACGGTCACGCCGAGGATGTCGCTCTGGGGGATGCGGCTGACATCCGGCGGATCCGCCTGGAACACGAATTTGTACGAGCCGACGGCGACGGGGCCGACGAGGACGGTGTCCAGGACCTGGTCGTGCGCGTCGCTCTCGGCGCTGCCGACGTACGTCAGCTTCCACTCGAGGTCTGCGTCGTTCGGGGGGTCGGGATCGGGAGACGTGAGCGAAACGCGCGGGAAGGTTCGGTTGGCACCCGATCTTGGCACCCCGGCTTGGTTTTATTTCAAAGCCTTCGGGGATCTGGGTCGGGGTTCAAAGGTTCGGTGGGCTCGCCTACCGTTCGCCAGGGGCTGGAGGCACTCGTACTGGATCTCGAACTGGAGTGGGGTCATGAACATCTGGGGGTTGTTCTGCGGGGGGAACGCGGGGGTGGGGAACGGGTAGGGTCAGCGCGTGTGCCTCCTGCGCGGGCTTTGTAACAAGCCCGATTGTGGTCCGTCCTCGCGCGGTGAAGCCCGCGGCGAGGGCGACGGGAAGCCAAGCGAGGGACGGGCGCGCGCGGGTACTCACCAACACTTGAACCTGCGTCACGTTGATGGCGCTCATCTTTCGCTCTTCTGCTCGGGTACGCCCGCTATGTGTGGATCTAGGTGAGTTTCAAAGTCGTCCACACGGGGAGGTGGCCGATGCGTGATGCGACGCGCCGCTGCTGCTCGCGCGCGTGGGTGGGTGCGCCGTTTGACGTGCGCTCGCGACTCCGCCTCGGAGGTCACGCGTGTGTGCCTCGGCTCTGTGAGTCGACGGAAGAAGACCCGGTCGCCGCGGGGGGAACGGGAATTCAAAAAATAGGGCGCTCCAACGGCGCGCTCGAAGACTGAGACGGCCAACGCGTCGCTCGTGACCTAGAAGCCGTGCGAGGGGCCAATTCAAAATTTACAAGGCGTCGGTGGGACTCGAGGTCGTCCGCCTGTGTCTTGGAGGGCTGGCTGGAAAATAATTCAAACCGATGCAGGATCAGTTCTGACTGATCACCTGCGAGATTTTATGCCGAAATTCCCAATTGACAAAATTGTCGCACAAATCAATACCGCGCGTCGTGCAAAGTTTTTGACGAGTTCTCAGTTGGCATCAAAAATATTTCAGGCATCGTCCGCGGCCCCAAACGCCGACTTGAGCGCGACTTTCGCTCGCAGCGCCGACCGCTGCTCCTCCAACAGGGTCTTCCCGAGCCTCAGCCTGTCCATCAGGCCGTGCTGCGCGCTCATCGCCACGTTCCTGCAGCTCACCAGTCTCGCGTAATCCGCCTCCGTGCTCGCCGGCGCCACCTGCAGGCACGCGAAGCTCAGCCGTTCCGCGAGTTGAAGCTCCGAGTGCTTCACGCGCTCCTCCACGGCGTCTCGCAGCCAGTCGCGTTCGGACATGGAGCACGGCACGTGCAGCATGTCCAGCGTGACGTACGGGCCCTCGATCCACGCCATCGCGCGCTTCAGGTTGCCCACCTCGCCGTGCCCCCACTCCACCTCGTTCGCCGCCTCGCCGACGTCCCAGAGCTTCTCGTCGCCGTCGCCGTCGAGGAGCTTGTCCACGAGCGCCACGCAGTCGTTGACGGCGTCGTCGATGAAATCCGCGAGGGCTTCCACCTCGTCGAGCTCCGTCTTGCTGGGCGTATACGCCGCGCTGCCGTCGTTCCGCATGACGGGTATCGGGACGAACGTGCCCACGAGGTACCCTCGCTGCGATTTCTCCTCGAGCTCTCGCAGAGACAACCGCGACTCGCCGATGATGGTCACCTTGGCGCCAACCTCCTCGCGCTGGACCTCCTCGACGCGGACGAGGGTGGCGACCTGGTTCACCCTCAGCCCGCCGTCGTCCGCCTCGTCCTGCGCGGGGGGCAGGAAGGTGACGTGCGCGAACAGCCCGCCGGTCTCGTTCGTCACTTCGTCGAGCAGCGCGAGGAACCTCGCCTCGTACAGGTGGAGCACCTGCGCGCTGCCCGGGAGTAAGACCTCCTCCGCGGGGAAGAGCATGGCGGGCAGCTTCTTGGGCACCAGCGGAACATCCTCGTACTGCTTGAGCGTGCCGGTGTAGTCTCGCTGCTCGGGCTCGAGGTCGCTGTTGTCCGCGGGGGGCTTGGGAGCGTCGCCGGCGGAGCGCCTATCCATTCGTATGCCTATCCGAGGGCGGCGCCACCCGCCTGAGCCTCCCCACGCCCGAGGGCCGACCCGACGGGCCGGGTGCGCGGGGGTCACGCGTGGGACCAGCGGGATGGACGCGGTCGCGGTCATCATCTCGCGGTGTCCGGCCAGGAGGCCTCGAGGCGTGACCGAGTGACGTCGTCCGCCCGCGTCCATCTTGAACTTATAGGAATACGGGACAATCAGTCTGGTTATTTCTCGCGTGCTGCGAAACGTCGTCGGGCCCACACGAAGTCCGCGCGTGATCTGAATGGCGGCGCCGACGGCGGCATCCGTCGCGCCTCTGGTGAACACCGCCCCGCGTCTCCTCGCTCGTCGCGGGGCGATCGTGCGGCCCGTCGCTCGCGGTCACGCGGTCCGCGCGAGCGTCGTCGGCACCGGGGGAGAAAACGCGTCTGAGTTGGAATCGACGACGCGTCGAGGAACGCCGCTCCCGCTCCCTTCCCACTTCGACCTGGACACCGCCGTCCTCCTCGGCGGGTTCGCGTTCGAGTCTTACTCCACCCCGGAGGGCGGCGTCGTCGATGCCGACGTCAACGGGTCCAGCACCGCGTACCTCTCCGACTTCGTCCGCGAGGTGTACTCAGGGGTCTTGGAGGTGACGATGGTGCGAGGGGAGAACCTCCCGCGGGGCGATAAGCTCGGCCTCAGCGACCCGTACTGCGTCGTCTCGGTCGGCGGCGGGGGATCCAGCGCGAGGACAAAGACCAAGCGGTTCACGCTGGACCCCAAGTGGGACGACGAGGCTCCGATGCGGCTGCTCGTCAGGCGGCGCGACGCCTCGGGAGAAAGGCGTAATCAGACGTTGACTGTTCGAGTCCTCGACGAGGACGCGGGCAAATCCGACGACCTCCTCGGCGTCGCCAGGCTGCCCCTCGCGGACCTCATCGACGGCAGCCTGGTCAAGATCCCGCTCACGGGCGAGATCGGGCTGGCGCGGGAGGAGGAGGTCACCGCGGAGCTGACGTCGGAGGGGGGCGGAATCGGCGGCGGGAAGATTGTCGCCAGGCTACGCTTCGTTCCTTTCAATCCGAGGGCCGATGAGGTGGTCGGGGAGGGGCTGCGACGTGCCGCGCGGATCATGGAGCGTAAGGGCGAGCGCGACGGGTCGGACTCGATGAAGCTGGCGGCCAAGGCGGCCGGGGCGGTCGCCGGCGGGCTCGCCTTTGTCACGACGGAGTTATCGCGGGGCGAACGCGAGGACGGGCTGTGGGCGGTGCGCCCCGACGGCGATTGGGCCACGCTCGCGACGGAGAAACGTCTGAGGGTGCGGGGTAAGGATGCGTCGCCTCACGATTTCGAGAAGGTTTGCTTCGTCGAGTCCGTCAGGACGGACACGCAGGCTGCGGTGTGGCGTTGCGCGGCGGACAAGACGGTGGTGATTTCCTTCCGAGGAACGGAGATGTCGAAACCCCTGGACGTCCTGACCGACGTCAACCTCGCTCCCGCGGCGTTCTCGCCGGAGAGGGTAGAGGTGGAAGGCGAGGACGAGCCGATGGTGCACGGGGGTTTCCTGGCGGCGTACGATAGCGTCAAGCGAAGGATCCTCCGAGCGGTGGACGACGTCATCGGCGCAGGTTCCGATTCTGGAAAAGTGGACTCGGCGGACGAGGGGGAGCGCGCGCTTCGATCGAACGGGGGGAACGACGACAGGTGGCACGTGTTCGTGACCGGTCACAGCCTGGGCGGCGCGCTGTGCACGCTGCTCGCGGCGGACCTCGGCGCGAGCGTCAAGAGCGGGTCGAGAAATTTCACCGTCACCGCGATCAACTTTGGGTCACCGCGCGTGGGAAACCGCGCGTTCGTGGCGATGTACAACGACCTGGTGCCCGACAGCGTTCGCGTGGTGAACGGCGACGACCTCGTGCCCACGCTTCCGGCGCTGCTCGGATACAGACACGTCGATCACGGAGTTCGCATCGACGCGGACGGCGGGCTGGCCGGGTGCTCGGACAAGAGTATCTCGGACAAGAGTAGCTCGGACGTTGAGAGTCGGACGGCGACGGGTCTCAGATCGGAGACGCGCGAGGACGGCGGGTGGGCGGGGCGCGCGGCGCTGGTTGCGGCGATGCGCGGGGACGTCACCGCGGCGGCGGAGAGCGTTCGAGAGGAGATTCAGACGAAGGGCGCCGCTAAGATCGTCGAGCTCGCGGATGCGCTCGGGGTGGGTTCCTCGCTCGGGGTTGACGAGGAGACCGCGGCGGACGCGGCGAACGCGCTCGCGACGCTGGTGAGCGCCTCGGCGGTGGGGGACCACTTCGAGGATAAGTACTACGCCGCCCTCCGGGACGCGGCGGGGAGGCGGGTTTAGGGTTAGGGTTTAGGGTTGTGGAGGCGGGCGCGACGTGTCGTCGACGGGTTGGGCGATCATCGGCGACTTTTTATATGCGTTTCACCCGCCCGGCTCTGTCGATTTAAAACTGACTCTCGCGACGCCGAGTAACTCACGACGCGACTCACTTGTACTTCGACTTGGCCTCGGGCGAGAGGAACCCCTGGAGGAAGGTGGACGCCTTCACCTCCACCTCCTGCTTCTTCTGCGCCTTCTTCGGCGTCTTTTGCGGCGAGTTGGCGAAGATCTCCGCGTCGTCCTCGTCATCCGGGTCCGGCATGGTCAGCTGCGCGCAGAAGGCGCACATGTTCACGCCGGTGTAGAGCCTGGACGCGGTCATATTGCTGTCCGTGAGCTTCTCCTGCGCGCCCTTCACCCCCCACTTCACCTTGAGCGTCAGCACGGTCTTGAGCGACGACATCCCGGTGAGATTCTCCTCGGCGAACCACAGCCCGCACAGCGGGCACGGCTTCTTCCTCGTGCCCACGGTGCCGATCTCGAGGATGTTCGTGGGCCACGGCCCGGGATCCTCGTTCTTCTCCCCCAGTTTCAAAATTTTGGACGGCATGGCGAACCCGACCCAGCCTTATTACGCCTTCAAAGACCCGTCCCGCACGCGCGAGAGCCAAAACCTCCTCTTCCGAGAAGAGCCCCAAATTTGGGATTCTGAGCCGAAACCGAGCCAGCCCACGCCGAGAGGCGGGTTTAGACGGCGATCCGAGACGAGGGCTCGATCGATACCTCCTCGGAGACTTTCGGGACCGCGTTCGATGCGATCGTCAGCTTCCTGCCGCGTGGCCAGAGCTACTGCCCCGCTCGCCCAATTGGAGCCCTGATAAAACTGGCGCGTAAAGCCCAGTCACGCTCATTCCGCGGCTCTCCTCGCTTTGGAAACACACCGCCCTTCGGTGCTGAGAGTACTGCACGGAGGGCGCGGTTGCCCTGGATTTTTTGGGAGAGAGAAGTGGGGTGATCCAAAAGTGGTCGCGATGTCTAGCACATGCGCGTGTGCGCAGGAGGGCTCCAGGGAGTGGGTGCGTGTCCTGACCTTCCCGCGCTCTAACCCTCATCCCCTCGCCGCGTCGGCAGTATTCTCAAGATCTTTCGAGTAGGGATGCTGACTCCCCGACTTCCCCGCGTCCTCTTCCACCGTCCCGCGCAGATTCGGCTGTGGTTCAAGGACTGCATCAATAACCCATCCTCGGAGGTGGGCTTCTACCTGGGCCTCGCGTCCATCGGCTGCTGGCTCGTCGCGCAGTTTCCCCAGCTCGTCCGGAACTTCAGGCGAAAATCCGCGGACGGTCTTAGCCCGTGGTTCTTGGCCGAGTGGCTCATGGGAGACACCCTCAATCTCCTCGGGTGCCTCATGACCGGCGATCAGCTCCCCTCGCAGACGTACACCGCGGTGTACTTCATAGCCGTGGACATGGCCATGATATTCCAGTTCGTCTACTACACCTTGCTCAGCGCAGACGCGGTGAGCCTCATCACCGCGGACATGAGGGACCCGGACGTCGCGTACTCTCGCGTGGACGACGCGGCCGGAACCCGCGGCGCCGGACGCGGAGACGGAGGCGAAGGAGGCGCTGTGCACGGGGGACGCGATGCACACGCGGGCGGGGAAGGAGGCGCGGACAGGGTCGCGTCGCCGCCGCCGACGGGACCCGGGGAGTGGTACTCGCGGCGGGGCGGCGCCGGATCGGCGTCGATGGGGGGAACCGGCGGGGCGGGGAGGCGGAGGCGTCGCGAGGCGCGCGCCGCCGTGGGTCTCGCGGCGGCGACGGGCGTCGCGGCGGTCGTGGCCGTCGCGTTGGCGGTCGCGCTCGGGCTCACGACGGGGTCACGAACGGGCGGGGTGAACCTTCAACCTCCGGCGGTTGCGGCGTCGTCGTCGTGGGAGGGAATCGGCGGGGGAACGCAGCCGTACTCGTACTCGTCGGTAAGTAACGACAACAACGACGACGACAACGACGACGACAACCATCACGGGAAGCCCCACAAGGACGGGCTGCCGATCTGCGGGGCGTCGAGTAACCCCGAGTGGGAGGTTGTCATCGGTCGGGCGGTTGGGTACGCGTCGTCGGTGTTTTACCTCGGGAGCCGGCTGTCGCAGATTTACAAGAACCACAGCCGGCGGAGCTGCGAGGGTCTGGCGATGAGCATGTTCTTCACCGCCGCGTGCGCGAACATCGCGTACGGGCTGGCGATCTTGTTGAGAGGCGGCGGTAACCCGACCTACCTGATCAACTCGATACCGTGGCTGCTCGGGTCGCTCGGGACGGTGGCGCTGGACACGACCATCCTGGCGCAGTCCAGGTACTACACGAAGCGCGCGCAGAGGATGAGGAGGACGGTGGGCGCGACTGAGGGTGACGGAGACGTGCCGGAGGGCGAGGGCGAGCTGGATAGGCCCCTCCTTCGGGTCGACTGATGCCGTTTATTCTGCGCTGTCGATTTTTTTACATCATTCTAGAGCTAAAAACTATTACCCTGCGCAGTCAAAAGCGAGTCGGCGTCAGTCGGCGGAGAGGGGATGGGGCGGAAAACGACGGAAAGCAACGGTCGGGGTGGACGCTCAGAATGAGTAGGAGGTTGTGTTGTCTCGTTCAAGACACTTTTCAGTGTTCAGTTCCATTTGAGTTTCAAATGGTTTCTCTTCACCGCGTCCAAAAAAAACCCAGGGAGAGAAAACGTTTGCGCGCGAAACTCGTCCGTCCGTCGCGGGCACTCACCAAACGTGCGTCACTTGGTCTCCTTCTTATGCACCGCGATGAGCTGCGGACAGTTATCGCGGTTCACCACCGAGTGGTTCGTCGCCGTGAACTCCCGCGGGTCCAGCGAAGACACCAGCTCCATCACCGCCTCCACCTCCTCCCAGCCGCCCTCGTGCCCCGTGTACCCGACCACGGTGAGAACGCCCCCGGGACGGAGGACCCTCACCCCGGACGCCACCGCGCTCACCGTCGTCCGCCGCCGCGTGCGAACCCCCTTGTCCGCCGTGGGACCCGGCAGGTAACCCAGGTTGAAGCACACGACGCCCACGGCATCCGTCGCCGACACCGCGTCGTCGTTATGTTCGTCGTCGTCGTCGTTAAAATCGTCGTCAAACGCAGTCACCCCCGGAACCCTCACGTGTTCCTCCATGCGCTCGTGGCTCTTCAGCACGAGGTCCACGCGCGACGCCTGATCCAGGGTGAGCGCCTCGCGCACCCTGGCGCGCGTGCTCGTCAGCGCGTCCTCCTGAACGTCGAACGCGACGACCCTGCCGGGCTTGGACGCGTCACCGGCCGGTGACGCGTCGAGGTCGGCGAGGATGCGCGCGAGCGCGACGGTGTCCCAACCGTTTCCCATGGTGGCGTCGACGACGGTGTCACCGGGACGCATGACCGCGCGCCACAGCGTGTGCGCCATCTCAGTCGTGCGGCTGTTGGTCACGATGACATCCTCGAAGTGCACGCGCGTTTGGGTCGAGGTCGCGGTCTCGGCGGCGGCGGTGGCCCCCATCGTCGCGTGGCGCAGCGCGCGGGTCGCCGGGCCGATCGTGCGCGCCCGGCGCGATGAGAAGGTAGAGCAGGTTGCGTTCCTCGAGGATGCGATGCGCGCGGCGGCGAGAGATGAGCCCGCGCCCCCCAGGGCGCACGCGTCGTGCATCGGGGTGTCGCCCTCGATACTCGCTGCTGTCTTGTGCAGGTCGAAAAACGGAGCCGGAAAAAGCAAATGAAGGTTCTTTACACCAAATAGCCGTTGCGATGAGGGATATGGGTATTTACACTCATACACGCCTCGAGCGACGAGTGGCTCTTAGCCATTCACGATCTCTCCTCTGACACACAGACGCACTTGTCGACGTCACGCTGCGAAGCGGAGTCACTGAAAGCGGCGCCGACGGGGATTGGATCGACGCGCGCGTTGTTCTCGGCGCGTTAGCTCACGCGTACACGAGTGTTATAATCTCGACGGCGACGATCGGGCGTTGTTGAAGGGCACCGGCTGGCCAGTGCAGAGGCGGGGAGCTTATCTTGGGATTTCTCTCAAATTCGACCTTAGCGCTTCAAAAGGTCGCAGGCACATCTCGGTGTTGGGGAGGAGAGCGCGGATGATGCTCAGCGCCGCCCGCTCGTTCAGCGCTCTCGCGCTGCGCAGGGCGAGTTTCCCCACGCAGGTGACCCGCTACGCGCCGGGGCAGCTCGCCCCGCTCGCGCGCCGCGCCGTCGCGTCCCCGCTCTGCGCCGCCTCCGAGGCTGCCGCGAAGGGCGCCGCGAACCCCGCGGGCGGCGACCAGAAGGCGCCCTACCCGCCCCTCAAGGTGACCGCGCCCGGCCGCGTCGTCGCCCTCGGCGACGTCCACGGCGACATCGGCCAGGCCAGGCGCGCGCTCACCATCGCGGGCGTCCTCGGCGACGGCGGCGACGCCGTGAATCCCGAGTGGACCGGCGGCAACACCGTCGTGGTCCAGGTTGGCGACGTGCTCGATCGCGGCGACGACGAGATCGCCATCCTCATCCTGCTTCAGAAGCTCCACAAGCAGGCGGAGGCGCAGGGCGGCGCGGTGTACATCCTCAACGGTAACCACGAGGTGCTCAACGTCTCCGGGGACTTCCGCTACGTCACCCAGGGAGCGTTTCAGGAGTCTGCGAGGTTCGGCGAGCACCTCGTGAACCTCTTCGGGTCGGCGTTTAAGGAGGCGTTTGGCGGCGGCGAGGAGGACCCGCGGAAGAGGCAGGTCAAGGCCAGGGTCGGACTGTTCTCCCCCGGCGGCCCGCTGGCGCAGCAGCTCGCGATGAACAGCACCGTTCTCATCGTCAACGACACCGTGTTTGCGCACGGCGGGCTCATGCCGCGGCACGTCGAGTTTGGCCTGGAGCGTCTGAACAACGCGGTGGCGGATTGGATGAGGGGCGCGGAGATCGTCTCGGAGGAGGATCGCACCGCGCTGGGCATGGCCATCGGAAGCGTGAAGGACAGCGTGGTGTGGAACCGAACGTTCGGGACGGAGAACTTCGTCACGGACAGCGACAGGGACAGGGCGTGCGAGGTGCTGGGTAACACGCTGGACGCGATATCCGAAAAATACGGCGCCGCGAAGAGGCTGGTGGTCGGTCATACCCCGCAGCTCGGGGGTTGCAACGGGGAGTGCGACGGACGGATCTGGAGGATCGATGTCGGGATGTCGTTCGGCGTGGTGGGGGCGGATCCGGAGGTTATCGAGATCGACGGGGACGAGGTGCGGGTGCTCAACTCGCGAGTCCCCGCCAAGCAGGCGTCAAAACTCTGAGAGCTCAGAGTTTAGAGCCCGACGACGACGATTCTTTCCTAGCGCGTAGACCTCGATCGATTTCGGATTAAACGCCACCGGTCCGGGTCGCCGAGCGAAACGAAAGCGTGAGCCCTCCCTCAACCGAAACGAAAGCGTGAGCCCTCCCTCAACCCTCACTCGTCGCCCTTCTCGTCGCCCTTCTTTTCGCCGTCCGACTCGGAATCGTACAGGAAGCTCGGCACGTGCGGCTTGGCGGGCGACGGCCCGAGGACGTTCCCGCCCATGTCGTTCGGTAGGGACTCCCTGAGATTCGGTTCATCGCTGTCGCTGTCGCTGTCGATGCCCCGCTTGATGACGCGGCGGCGAGCGCGGCGGCTTGCGCCAGCCTCCTCCTCCTCCTCGTCCTCGTCCTCGTCCTCGTCCTCGTCGGAGTCTCGCGCCCTCCTTCGGAGCTGCTTGCGCTTCGGCGACGACGCCTCGGTAGCCTCCGCGGGGTCGGTTCCCTCCGCTGCCACCTCCTCCTCCTCCTCCGGCTCGGGTGTCGGTTCCTTCTTCTTCCTCCTCCGCTTCGCGGCCACCTCCTTGAGCTTCTTCCGCGCCTTTCCCTTCTCGCCCGCCCCGAGCGCCGACGACTTGCGCCGCGTCGCGCCGACGACGGCGATTCCGTCGTCGTCGTCGTCGCTGGATTCGTCAAAGTACCCCGCGTCCACCTCCTTCCGTATATCGTCGAACGCGTCCGCGTCTTTCTCCCTCTGAGACTGGATCGCCTCGTCGTCGTCAGAGTCGTCGGCGGCGGGTTTGCCCTTCGACTTGCCGACGCCGCCGCCGCCGAGCTGCGCCTTTTTCCCGTGCTTCGCCTCGTTCCACTCCTCCTCTTCGTCGTCGTCGGGGAACACCACGTCCTCGTCGTCGTCGTCGTCGCCGCCGCCGCCGTCGCCGCCCTCCTGGTCCTCCTGGTCCGGGAAGAAGACGTCCTCCTCGGTGAAATCTTCCGGCGCGTCGACACCCTCGCCGCCGAGCTCGATCCTCTCGCGCTCGTGGAGCTCCCTGATGCACGCGCGCGCTTCCCTGGTCTTGCAGAGGACTTTCACCCTGTTCATGACCCACTCGTGGGGCTTGTATGGGTACATCTTGCGCGTCCACTCGCGGTACAGGCCCATGAGCCTCTGAAAGTCGCCAAACTCGTGCCCCGGGCCCTTGGCGATCTGGTTGAACTTCTCGGGGATCACGCCGTGGAGGTACGCGAGGCCGTTGGGCCCGAGGAGATGATCGACGACGGTGAACTTGGGCGGGCGGTTACTCTTCTTCTTGCCGGTGCCGCCGCCCGCGGCGGCGGACCCGCCCGCGGCGCCATCGGGATCCGCGGCGCCATCGGGATCCGCGGCGGTCCCCGCGCTCGCGTCCCTGGGCTGCTGGGGTATCCACTCCTCCCTCGGCGCGGTGCAGTCCCTGCTCCAGTGGCCCGTCTTGCCGCACTTGTAGCACGCGCCCTTGGGCAGGTTGCCCCGGTTAGCCTGAGTACCGGCCGCGGGCTGGGATGACATCCTCGATGCGTGTCGCGAGTCCGATCGGGGCGTGTCGTTGTGAGTTTGAGCGGGGTTGACAAAACTTTGAACCCGCAGCGGGAGCTGGCTGGATCTGGGCATTTTTCCCGGTCCGCGAGGTCAGCGAAGTCAGCGAGGTCCGCGAGGAAATGAAGCACGCCTCGACTACAGATAACTCGACCGCCGATATCGGCCAATCAGATGGCCGAGAGATTTCCACGTATGTGGCTCGACTGACGAGTTTTCAACCCTCGATGGGAAACTTCGGGCGCAATCGGCTAACCCATCGCGCACCCGCGGAAGGTCTCCATTCTGACACACGCGTTAGCAACACACGAAGATGTTCGCCATGTCCACCCTCGTCGGCACCCCCGTGGTCGCCCCCGTCAAGGCCGTCCGCGCCGTGCGCTCCACCCGCGTGGTCGCCGCCGGCACCAAGACCGTCTCCAAGCCCAAGGCCAAGGTGTGTTTTTTTCCCCTGTCTTCCTCTCCACTTGGCAATTGTTTTCCGTGGAGGGCGCCCGCGGCGTGGCGCGCGGTGTCGCCTCGGATCGCCTCGGGTTCGGTCGAAGGATCGCGCGAACCGATGGTTACGTTATGTCGTGGGTTTGCACGGTCGACGCGTCCCGCGATCGCGCGCGTGATCCGCGCAAACGCGCGCGGGCCGCGCCGCAGGAATCGTCCCTCCGAGAGGGGACAGTTGTCGTCACCCGCCTGACTCGAGAACTAGGGGTTTCGCGGGGTGTCGATCGAGGATAAAATTTTCCCTCGAAGCCGCGCGATCGACGCCGCGCGATCTCCGCACGATCGATATCGAACAGCCTCTCCCGCCACCCGAACTCCGATGAATCCCACAAACATCGCGCCCTGACCTTTTACGTCCCAACCCATCCGTCCCATCAGGCCGGTGCCAAGAAGTCCTTCGGCGAGTGGCTCCTCGACAAGGCGTGCCGTGACTCCTCCGTCATCGGCGCGGGCTACGAGGACGACCTCAAGTCCGGCAAGTACAAGAAGGGCGGCAAGAAGTAAGCGATCAGAGTAGTCGTTTATTGAGTGCCCGTGCGATGCTTCATAGGCGGCTGGCCGGCCAGAGATGCGAGTTAGCATAGCCAAAACCCGTAAGTTGGACGGCTCGTTGTCAATGGAAACAGATTTTTATCGAGCTGGCGGTCGCCGCCTCTCCAACCTCTCAGCGCGCTCGTGCTTTCCGAAAATGCATGGTATATCATTCAGGATACATCATTCTACGCGAGGTAATGTACATCACAGTCTCCAAGCAGAGCATGTCTTTCTCACTCGTTCACCCGCCAGAACGTGTTCTTCGTTTCTCTGCTGCCTCTCTGGATCCGGTGCACAAACAATGGATTTCGCGGCGCCCACGGCTGCTGTTCGAAGAACGGCTGTGGGCGCGACGTCGAAGATGGGTGGTTTCTCGTCCCGCGACCTCCGGACTACCGCTTCCCCGCAGCGAGGGCCTCCTCAATCCCGCCGCTCCCGCCGCCGACACCGAAGGCGCTCGTGGACGATATGCCCCTGGTTTCCCTCCTCATCGGCAGTCTGCCTCCCATCCCCCGCCCGCTGCCGACGCTGTGCTTCGGGAGGGAGTTCAGAAGATCGCCAAAGTTGTCGAGCGGCGACCCGAGCTCCAAAGATCCAACCGCGTGGATGTCGTCGTCGCCGAGGCCGAGCGAGCCAACCTGGAAGTCGTGATCCTTCATGGAGCCGAACACCCCGCCGCCGTTCCCGAGCGAGTTCTCCATCTTGCCGTGCACGCCTCCGCGACCGCTGCCCCCGGCGTGGTCCGGGCTCGTGCCCATCAGCAGCGGCGACGAGCCCATCGGGAACACGCCGCCATTCTCCGGGGTTGACGACAGGTAGTCGTGGCCAAAGACGCTGCCAAACGAGCCCGCGACGCCAAAGGACGTCCCGAGGAAGGGATTCGAGGGGGCGCGCTCGCGCTTGGAGTTGTGTATCCTCGGAATCTCGCCCGGGTGCATCCCCTCGCCGGGGTGCATGCCGCTCGGGTTGGCGTGCGAGTTGAGCCCGAGCCTTATGTACCCGCCGTCGCCGCCGGTGGCTTGGCCCGCCATGGCGAGGTTTTGCTGCGCCAGCGCGAGGTTCGCGTTGACGAGCGCGGAGAGGTCGTTGGGCGCGGCGCTACCGAGGGAGGCGCTGCCGGCGTGGTAACCCGCGGACCCGCGCTGAGGCCCGGACGGTCCGCCCATGCCGCCGAGCGAGTACCCGGGGAGGCCGGTGTTGAGACCCGCGCCGCCGACGGATGGCATCTCGCCGACGGCTCTCGCCTGCTTCTTCGTCGCGTGCGGGGGACGTCCGGGGCCGCCGCGTCCGGCACCCCGCCCGCCGCCGCCGCCGCCGCCGACGGGTGGGGGTCCGTCCTCGCCGCCTTTCCCGCGTCCGCGCGCGGCGGGCGGATCCGGGAGGACAAACGGCGGGGGCACCTCGCCGGGCGCCAGCTGGAAGTTGGTCCTCGCGTTGGGGCCGCGGATGTGCCGCGCGGCGGCGTCGTACGCCCTCGCCGCCTCCTCCGCGGTGTCGAAGGTTCCGAGCCACAGGCGGGCGCCCCTGTTGGGGTCCCTGATCTCCGCCGCCCAGCTGGTGATTGAGAAGGAGGGAAGGGAAAAGGGAGAGTCATGAGATGGGGAGATATTATTTTTTCCCCGCCACGCTGGAAACCGGTGCGGGAAGGGGGGGGGTTGAGCGGGTGCAGATCCCGGGCGGGGCGCGTACCTCCCCCACGGTCGTTGGCGAACGCCTCTGTATATCGAGGAGCACGTCTTCTTCGTTTTCGACACCTTGGGCTGTCGCGATGGGTGGACGGAGGGAGCGCGGGTGAGCGAGCGAGGCGGTCTCGGAGGGCGGAGAGCCGTGCTGTTTCCCTGGGTTCGCAACTCGACAAAGTAACAAATGGAGCACTCGACAGCGATGAATGCCGCGAGGAGCGCCGAGTTCGCGGCCCCGCGAGATGCGCGAACGAATCGCGCGGGGTTCAGCGGGCGGGGGGATGCGGGTATCGGTTCATAAATCGGGAGACGCGCGAAAATCAAGGGAAAAATCGCTCGCGCACTCACGTCGTCCTCGTCCTCGTCGTCCTCGTCTACGTCACTTGTGGGCTCGACCGCAGATTTCTTGCTCGCCTGCTCGGTCTTGTCGTGAGCTGCTGGCGCCATGGTCGACGCTATTTTTTCGGGTTCGTTGAACGCGAAGGTCGGCGATACACCCTGTGGATGCTTTCAGATCGATTTAAGGGCCGTAACTGGCAGACGCCACCGCGACGCCACGGTCTCCGGCACCAGTGAACCGCACGCGATTCTCCCCGTTCGCTTTTTACTGCCAAGAAAAAGCGTAGGTCCGCTACCGGGCAGAGAACTTTCCTCTTTTTTCTCAGGAACGACGGGTTATTTTCCTCTCGGTTCCGAAGCTGGTTGTGAAAAGCGGGTCGGGGAGATTTCGGTTCGGGAGGTCGTTAACTCCGCGCAGCTCGGTATTTTCCCACGCGCGGTTGGGATGGCGCAATGCAGATTCGCTCTTCTCCGAATGCCCTTTTCCAGAGTGCTGCCTCGGAATCAGTTGTGGTCCACAAATCGTTCGGGGACCTTTTCGCACGTTTTCGCGCTGAGATTATTTATTTTTGTGGCGCGAACGAGTTAACAGGTAATAGAGTCGTAATTTGAATCACACTTTCTATGATATCATAATGTATTTTCTGATTATTCCAATCATTCATTGGACGTCGAACTAAAAGCCCTTTGCGACCGGCGCGATGTTACTTTGGACGCGTCTGTGGAAAAGGAGCAATTTCCATACGAACCACCGCCACTCGCGATCGGCGCCCTCTTCGGCAGACCCGAGGTGTGGAGACGCGCCATTGATGCTCGTCGAGGAACGCAAGAAGTGCTACGAGGTGAGCGTCGTTCCGTTCCGTCCAACGATCGAGAGTGGCCCATCGCTCCAGCCTCCGATTGTCCTCCCCTGTCGTTCGTTTGTTTAGGGTTGCCCCGCCGCTGACCTCGTCGCCTCGCCCGACGCTCAGGCTCGTGACGCTTACTTCGCTTGCTTGGACGACAACGGCGCCAGGCGCACCGTGCGATCCCTCCGCAAGGCGTACGAGAGGGCCTGCCCCGCGTCCTGGGTGAAGCACTTCGACGCGAAGCGCGACGAGGAGATCAAGCTCCGCAAGTTGCTGGAGACCCGCGAGACGAAGCACGGGGCCAAGGAGGAGTGAACGGAGCCATGGGCAGGGACAGCAGCAGGGATAGGAGCAGGGACTGGAACCGAGGTCGGGACAGGCGATCGCGGTCGCGGTCGCGGTCGAGGAGCCCGCGCAGGGACCGGCGCGACTCCCGCGAACCCCCCAGGCTGGACGAATTCGGCCGGGAGATCCGAGGAGCCGACGGCCGCGGCGGGGGCGGGGGTCACAGGGACGAGCGCGGGGGTCACAGGGACGAGCGCGGGGGTCACAGGGAGTCGTCTCGAAGGGAGGCGGAGGAGTTCCTCGGCGGTCTCGACGACGGGGACGGGGAGCGGGATCGCGACGAGCGGGAGCCGCCGAGGAAGAAGAGCAAAACCGCCGCCGCACCGCCGCCGCCGCCCCCGCCGCCCGCCGCCGACGCGCCCGGAGCGGTCGCGGCCGACGACGCCGGGATCGACCCGGAGGAGGCGGAGATGATGGCGCTCATGGGCTTCGGCGGGTTTAACAGCACGCGGGGGAAGCAGGTGGACGATCCCAATTCCAACGCCAGCGCGGTGCACAAGAAGACGACGCGGCGCGCGAGGCAGTACATGAACCGACCGGGGGGATTCAACAGGCCGCTGCCGGACGAGCGCACGGGGGTCAAGTCGAATAAGATCTAGCGTTCGTGCCGATCGTGATTCGTAATCTATCGTCACGGATAATGTTACTCTAGTCCTCCAGGTACTTGGCGAGGTCCGCGTAGCTGTTGTCGACGCCGATGAGCTTGGTGGGGGGCGGCGACGACGCCCTCTCCGGTTTGTCCGTCCTCGAGATTATATCCGCGATGTCCACGACCACGCCGTTCTTGATACCCTCGGGATCTTTCAGAAACTTCGACATGTCCACCGCCTCCTTCCGTTTGCTCCCCGGCGGACACTTCCCGCACGCCCTCAAGCAGTACCCGTCAGTCTTTCCGCTCCCAATCATGTACTTGGGATTTTTCTCGCATTCGCCCATGCTCGCCCACCCCGAGCACTGCTCGTTCATGTCGTCGCACACCCCCTCCGGGAACTTAAAAGAGTTCGCGAGGTCGAAGGACTTAAGGTGCATCCACTTCGTCGCGCTCCACTTCGTCCCCTTGATCACCGGGCACCCGCCGTGAAGGCTCAGCTCATCCACGTTGCTGTTGATGTCGAGCGACCAGAACAGCAGCGCGTCTCCTTTTCTCGCCTTGACCGCCACCCCCCGCTGCGCGCATTCGCTCCAGTTCGGGTCCCCCCTGTGCGGCTTGTCCACGCTCCGCGGGAACACAGTCTCGCCACCCTCCTCCACGTCGCTGAGGTACATCAGCACGGTCGCCATCCTCTGTCCGCCTTTGCTCTCCTCGGTGTTGAACTTGTCGCTGAACGCGTCGAGGTGCGGCTCGTACTTTTGGCCAACCTCGTACCTCAGCACCTGTATGCCCTCGCCGTTCTCCCAGGGCACTTTGGTCCACTCCGCTATGCGCCGCTCGATATCCTCGATGATGTCGTCCTCGTGCCTGTCGAAGAACATGCCGTCGGACGTTCGGATGTTGCTCGGCACCGACTGCCCCGTCTTGTTGTCCACGACTGTGGACTTCTCGAGCTTGGGCTTGGCGCGCTCCTTGATGTAGTCGCACTCCGCCTGCCTCAGGAATCCGCGGTAGAGGTAAGCCTTGGGCTCCTCGGAGAGCTTGACGATGCGGGACCTGTCGGTGTGGATGCTGCCCACCACCGGCAGGCCGCCGGTGTCCGCGCCGGAACCTTCGCCCACGCGATCGCCTCCTCGAAGCCTCGATCCGCTCCCCGCGTCGGTCCCGACCCGCGCCACCTCGCCTTGCCATCCGGGCAGGCGCTCCTCCTCGAATCCGAGCGACGATGTCGCGAGACTGAGCAGCACGAGCGATACGAGCGCGAACGCGGGGGTCCTGGTGGCCATGGCGCGCGCGCCGCGGTTGGGCCGCGGCCTACCAAATGTTTACACTGGCTTGGCGAGGTGCGATTTCACCTGACGGCACAGCAGGTGGTCACGCAGAGCCCAAATTCGGCAGCGTAGCACCAGCGCGGCACTGCGCGGTAGACGCCATGGATTACTACGAGGAACTCGGGGTCAACCGAGCAGCGACGGATATCGACATCAGAAAAGCGTGAGTGTCCCCCTCGCCTCGCTCGCCTTACCCCCCGCGCGTCCCCCTTCGCGACGCCCCGGCCCAATTGATTCCCAAAACGTACCCTCGCTGACCCCACGTCCGTCCTCCCCCTCTCCGCGACGCAGGTACCGCAAGCTCGCGCTGACGTACCACCCGGACAAGGACGACTCGGAGGATGCTGCGATGATCTTCGAGCGCATAGCCGAGGCTTACGACGTCCTGTCCAACCGCAAGCTGAAGGCCACCTTCGACCTGCTCGGGGAGATCGGGCTCAAGGACGGCGTGCCCGACGGGAGGGGCGGCAGGAAGGGGGGCATCTACACGTTCGAAGCCTCACCGATGGCCATCTTCAAGCAGTTCTTCGGCACGGATAACCCGTACGAAGCGCTCATGGTCATTCAGGACGCGTTCGAAAAGATCGGCGGCTCGGGGAAGCCCGAGCTCGGCGCGCAGAGGACCTACGACCTCCCCGTCACCCTGGAGGAGATCTTCCACGGCGCGCACAAGGCGGTGACGCACACGCGGAAGGTTCAGAGGGAGGCCGGCGGGGCCATCGAGAGCGAGGATCGTTCCCTGACGGTGGCCGTCCCGCCCGGGTGCAAGAACGGCCGACGGTTCGTGTTCGAGAGGGAGGGCAACTCCAAACCCGGCGTCGAGCCCGGCGCCGTGGTGTTCGTCGTCGAGACGGTTCGGCACGACGTCTTCGCGCGCTCGGGGGACGACCTGGTGTACGTGGCCAAACTCGGCGTGGTGGACGCGCTGTGCGGCACGACGCTTAAGATCCAGACGCTGGATAAGAGGACGCTGGCGATCCCGGTCGTGGAGTGCGTGGATGCCAACTCGCAGAAGATCGTGGGCGGCGAGGGGATGCCACGCGCCGACGGATCCGGTCGCGGCGACCTCATCATCATCTTCGAGATCGTCATGCCCAACAAGCTGACGCCCGCGCAGAAGAGCCTCGTACGCGCCGGGTTCTTCTACCCGGGTAAGCAGCCGTCCCCGGAGCAGCACGCGGCGAGCGTCGCCTTCCTCAACGCCGCCAACCACGGCTCGAAGGGTTGGACCATCGGCTTTGCCGGAAAGTAAGATAGGACTGTTAATGTTATGTTAGATGACGAAGCGAATGTGAGACGCTCGGGATTGAATGCGTCGAAAGAATGATTGCGCTACGTCGCTGTGCGTCTGTCCGTCTCCGTGTGTATCCCCGCGACATCGTTCACGCCTTGGCCTTCTTGTTCGTCGTGTCCGCCAGTGGCGACAGCCTCTCCCTGGACGCCACCCTCTTCAGCGTCGCCGGGTGTTTCGGCAAGCCGACGTCGATCCTCGGGATGCCCCGCGCGTTGAACCACTGCGACCCGTACCATATGAGCAGCTGGTGGTTCTTGCGCACGTCGTCCATGACCACAAACTCCCGCCCCACCAGCCCGCCGCGCTTTCCCGTCTTGTCCGTCGGGTCCTTCTCGTGCGTGGCGCCGAAGAACCGGTCGGTGGATCTCATGTTCATCCTCTCGTTTGGCCCGGGGTTGTTCATGAACTGCATCTGGCTCCCCTCCTTGTGCGTGGTCGGGTCGATGACCCCGCCGTTGGTGCGGAAGGACATGGCGTAGTCGCCGCCCTCCTTATTTTCGGTGTCCCTCCACCGCTTGCGCGTGCCCCAGAAGACCGTCTTGTATCCCTTGGGAATGTCGAAGTTTGCGACGAGGCACAGGCCCGCGAGGGGATGGGGTACCTTGCGGAAGGCGCCGTCGCCCTTCTCCCTGTGTCCCCTGCAGAACGGGAGCGCGCAGTCGGGATCCTTACGTTTGCTGCACGGACGTCCGGTCTTGCTGTGCAGGGATATTTCGGGGAGGGTGCGCGGGTCAGCGGAACGTCGATGCAGGCGTCGTCGCGGTGTTCAAAAAGACCTCGGCGTTGCGCTGAGGGGTTCCGGCAGGGAAAAGCCACGACGGGCGACTCACGTCGAGGCGATGCAGAATTCCTCGGGCAGCGCGTTCTGCCTGCCGCCTAGCCGCATCTTCTTGCACGGGTGCTTGGCCGGATCCTCGGGGGGCTGCAGGGCGGTCGCCATCGCGTCAGCGTCCTCCGCGCTCTGCGCTCTGGCGGATCGTTTAACCGCCTGCGGGAACGGGTATTTACTCGGATCGGCTCGAGTGGCGCCCTTCAGCAATATAAACAGGTGGGGGCGGCGCTCGGCAGCGGGCGAACATGTGGCGCGCGAGGCGGGAGGCGATCGCGTTGGTGGCGAGGTGCGCGCAACTGGCGCGGGAGCGCGGGGTATCGTCGTCGTCCTCGTCACACGCGCGATGGAGCTTCGGGAAGAAGAGCGGGAAGCACCGACGAGGGCCCCCGACGACGGGCGCGATGGGCGGCGGTTCGCGCACCGCGTCGCAGTTTGAGGAGGAGGCGCACCGGCTCGCGTCGGGCGACGGCGTCGTCTTCTTCAAGGACAAGATCACGCAGATCACGCAGGGTGCGGTCGACGTCTCCCTGCCGGGCAGGGACGACGCCTACTTCAACGCCCCGGGCGACTACGCGGGCGTCTCCATCCGATCCTCGCTCCATTGGCCGATGCCGATGGACGAACTCGCCAAGCTCAACCCGAAGCTGGCGCTCGCCATGGGCCAGTCCAGGCAGCAGGTGGCCAACGCGAACAGAGGTCGCGAAGCCTTGAACCCCGTGGGCAACCCCAACACGAGGGGCGGCTCCCATAGGCTCGACCAACCCGGCGTCTTTGACTCACCACCCGCGACGGACCCGCGGGTGATGGACGGCGCCGAGCTGGCCGTCGTCAAGATGCTGGAGGAGGACAGGCTCGAGGCGATGCGGAAGGAGGCGTTCGCGTTCGTGGAGGGCCGCGAGCGACGCCGCCGTGAGACCGAACGCGAGAACGCCCCGAAGCCCGAACGCCGCGAACGGACGGTGGGCGCGCGGGCGAAGGCGGCGCAGCTGCCGGCGGATCGCGCGCGCGTCGACAGAAAGCTCGAAGCGCTGAAGCGAAAGAAAGAGGAGCTTCGACTGGCGGAGGAGTGGGAGTCGCACAAGGCGGCGGGGGAAGCGCACAAGATCCTCCCAAAGCCGGGGTCCGCCCCGGGCGCCACCCCGGCCGTGTACGAGCACCTCAAGCGGCACATGCTCGACAGGAGCAACAAGAAACTCGCGGCGAAGCAGACCAACGCGGCTCTGACGGAATCGGCGATCGCGAGGCTCAGCATCGCTGACCTGCGCCGCGCGTGCCAGATCGTGGGCCTCCCCACCACCGGCATGAAGAAAACGCTGACGCAGATGCTTCACGCGCACTTCAAGCAGGCGGAGCACCACTTCGCGAGGGCCTTCATCGAGGCGCAAAAAGAGTTGGACCGCGAGGTTCGGCGATTGAAGCGTCAGGCTCGCTCGCACGCGAGGGCGGTTTTAGCGGAGGAGCGGGCGGAACGCGCGGCGGTCGAACGCGCGACTCGGGCGCGCGCGCCGACCGCGGGTGCCGTGCGGCGGCGGGGGCGGCCGCCCAAGCCGGAGCTGGAGGGGGAGAGGGCGCGTAAGGCTGCGAGGGCGGCGGCGGAGGCGGAGTCGCTGGGCCTCGCGCTCGGGACTCTCGAGTACGCCGACGACGACGACGAGGAGGACGACGAGGAGGAGGGTGCCGAGGGTGCCGAGGGTGCCGAGGAGTCGACGGGCGCGCGCGAGCTTCGAGCGACCGCGGCTTCGAGCGCGGGTGAACCGACGACGGAGGGGGACGACGACGACGCGCGAGGGACGAACCCGAGCACGGGTCGCATGAACTACGTCGAGGCGTTCGACCCGGAGGAGCTGGTGCGAATACTGCTCAAGGCTAAGGGCGCCGACGTGGTGGTCATCCCGGTCAAGGAGAAGTGCAACTGGACCGATCACTTCGTCGTGGGTACCGCCAAGTCCCCGCGGCACATACGCATGCTCGCGGGCGCGGTGCTGCACGCGGTGAAGAAGCGCACCAGGTTCATCGTCGGCAACAAGCTGCAGCCCGCCATCGAGGGCGCGGACGCCGGCGACGGGGAGACCCCGGGCGACGACCACTGGATGCTGGTGGACTGCGGGTCGTGCGTCGTGCACGTCTTTTCGCCGGAGGCGAGGCGACGGTTCGACCTGGAGGGGTTGTGGGCGCCCGGCGTGCCGCTGGAGCGACGCAACGCGGAGGATGGGGCGCTCACCATCGACACGATCACCGCCGACGCCGACGCGGACGACGACGAGGAGATCGAGATCGACCTGGACGACATGCCCGGCACGCTGGACGACTACGAGGATGCGTACATGGAGCCGCCGTCGTGGGAGAGGAGCATCACGGACGAGGAACAGGAGAGGGTGAGGCGGCGAGGCGCGAGGAGGGACTCCGGGTTTGGCCTTGCCGGCAACCGGGTGAACTTGGATTGACAGTAGACGATGTTTTGGAACAGAGCAAAGTCGGTTGAAAAGGGCGCGGCGTATCTGTCCAAGAGAAGCCGGGGTATCCACCACGCGCGCACTTACGCGCGCGCCATGACGCTGCGTATTTTCAAGTTGGGATGTTTCCTCGTCGCCGCGCGCGCCGCTGGAGGATCGCCGGTGCGTCTCGCCCCCCCGCTCCCGCCTTCCGCTCGTCTCTCCCCTCGCTCTCACCTTCTCACCTCGCGCCTTCACTCAGGACCGAAGGGGCGCGAGGGGCGGTCGCATCGTGCTGCACGCCGCCACGATCGAAGTACCGAGCGGCGTCGAGCATCCCCCGCGTGCCCCCGTCGCCCCCCGCGCCCCCCGCGGCGAACGAGGAACCCGACGCCGGCTGCTCCGTTCCACCCTCGCCGCCGCCGCAGCCGCGGGCGAGGCGACCGTCGCGCCGCCGCCGTGGTGGCGCGGCTCGCGCGACGCGAGGATCTACCTCATCCACATCCCAGACGCCGACGCGCGCGTCATCCTGCGCGATGTCATGAGAGATCGCGGCGAGATCGCGGGGTACGTGCCGTCGTCCGCCTACCTCTGCGTCGTGCGGGACCCGTCGGTGGCGGCCGAGCTCGACGCCGTGCTCCCGAGCGCGTGGCTGACGGAGCTCAAGCCCCATCACAAGATCTCCCCAAACCTGGTCACGGGCGACGACGATGATGATGACGACGACGACGACGACACGCCCGCGCGAGATGAACGACGCCGACCCTTCTTCGTTGCCGCGTACCCGCCGCCGGCGGAGGGCGCCGACGTCGCCAGCTGTGCCGCCGACGCCCGCTCGGTGATCGGCCGCCTCGGCTCGAGCGTGGAGGTCACGACGACCCCTCAAAACGCGGTCCTCCTCTCCGGCGACGTCACCGCCGAGCTCATCTCGCGTCTCGCCCAAAGGCCGTGGACGCACTGGATCGAGCGAAGGGACGGGAGGGTCGCGACCCTAAACATGCAGACATCCGCGGTGATCCAGTCGGGCCGCGGCGTCGTCCCGGAGGGTGAGGGTTTCGATCCAGCCGCGAAATACGCGGTTCCCCCGGGCGCGAGGGAAAATCGTGGGGTCCACCCCGTGTGGCGCGCGGGCATACGCGGCGAGAACGTCCTCGTGGGAGTGGGAGACAGCGGCCTGGACGTCCGCTCTTGCTGGCTGGCGGATCCCGAGAACGACGACCCGGGACCCCGGCACCGCAAGATCCGGCGGTACAACGCGGTGTGGGGGGACGAGGTGGACTCGAACGGCCACGGCACTCACGTCGTCAGCACGATCCTCGGGGAGGCGGCGCGGGGTTCGCCGATCGGCGCGAGCGAATACGACGGCATGGCTCCGCGCGCGAGGGTCGTCTTTAACGACATCGGCGTCGGCGCGGGCGGCTCTCTTTTCTTACCGACGTCGATGGCGGCGTATTTCGACACGGCGTACGCGGACGGCGCGAGGATTCACAGCGACAGCTGGGGTAACGACGCGCCGCTGTACGACGGTTTGGCTCGCGAGGTTGACGAGTACGCGTGGTCGCACCGAGATTTTCTCCCCTTCTTGGCGGCGGGGAATTTCGGTCTGAGCGCGGGCGCCCCGAGCACGGTGACGAGCCCGGCGACGTGCAAAAACGGCGTCGCCGTCGGCGCGAGCCTCGGCTGGTCCGGACCAAACGTGGTTGACGCACTCGCCGTCGGGGACAGCGCGACGATGCGGGTGCGCTCGCGAATCACCGGTACCGTCGAGGCGTTCACGGTGTACATGGCCGCCGTGGGCGCCGATCGGTTCGCGACGGGGAACCGGGAGCTTCGCCTCGTCGCCGCTACACCGCCGGACGGGTGCTCGAGCCTCACGGGGAACGACACGTTCCCCGGTGCCGTGGTTCTGGTCACGCGGGGCGGGTGCTACTTCTCCGATAAGATCATCCACGCGCAAGACGCCGGCGCGGTCGGGGTCATCGTGGCCAACGACGACGTCACCGGTTTTTTCAAGATTGGCGCTCGGGACGGCGACCCGTCCACTCGACTCGTTCGCGTTCCCGCCGCCTCGGTTCCGGCGTCGTCGCATCGCAAACTGCTCGCCGCGATGCCGTGCGTCGTCACCTTTCACCCCGCGCGCCCGTCTCCCAATCGCGTGGATCACATCGCGTCGTTCAGCTCGTTCGGTCCCACCGAGGACGGACGTTTCAAACCCGACGTGGTCGCGCCGGGCGAGATCACGTCGGCGGCGGCGGCAGGCGAGGGCGATTCGGATCGCGGAGCCTTTCGGATGAACTGCGCGGTGACGCGGATCGCCGGGACCAGCATGGCGACCCCCGTCGCGGCGGGCGCGGCGGCTCTCGTGCGCCAGTACTTCACCGACGGTTTCTACCCCACCGGCGAGAGGACGCCGCGCGACGGTTTCGAGCCCACCTCCGCTTTGGTGAAAGCCGCGCTCATCAACGGATGCGAGCCCATGCGAGGGTTCACCGAGCTCGGGCTACCCCTCGAACCCCCGCCCTCGGTGCGGCAGGGTCACGGGCGCGTTCACGTGGGCAGGTCTTTGCCGCTCGCGCCCGGTCCCGCGCGGATGTTCGCGGTGGACGAGCGCTCGGGGATCGAACGAGGCGACGCGCACTCGTTCTGCCTCTTCGCGTCGGTCCCCGGAGCGACGGACGCGGAGTGGACGGCCATTCCGGACGACGCCGAGCTCAGGGTGACGCTCGTGTGGACGGACCCGCCCGCGTCGCTCCCTTCCGCGGGCCCCGCGCTCGTGAACGACCTGGACCTGACGGTCGAACGCGTCGACGGGGACACAGCTGTGTTCGGCGGCGGCGACGGGTTGAACAACGCGGAGCGGGTGACCGTGCCGCTCGTCCCCGGGGCGGCGTCGTTCGTCGCGCGGGTCATCGCCCGCGACGTGCGTTGGATTCCCGGGGGGGAATCGGGGCAGCCGTACGCTTTGGTGGCTACGGCTCCGGGGCTGACCGCCGGACCGTGCGGGGCGCGGGAACTTTCATCGTTCGGGGATGCCGTCGATTTTGGTGGATAGCAAAAAGGGAACTGGGAAATCTTCCGTGTCCTTTTGCCTGTGGTGCGGATGCACGTTTTCGAGAAACGCGCGCCAACCAATCATTTCCCGCGGAAAGGCGCTGGAGAGGCTGAAAAATCGCCTGGGATACTTATTATCCGTCCCCCGCATAAAATGAACAACGCAATCACGAATTGTCCGCGATTCTATGCAAACTCAGTCAGGACGTAGTGCTAATCGCGACGTTCCGATCTCTTTTGCGGCGCTCCCTCTTCCCGGGTTTGAGACGATCGTTGAGCCGTGAGTCACAGGATCAGGGCACGTGCGCCTCAAAATAAAGAAAAGGTGTGTTTGTCATAGCCCCCCGAGTGGGCCACAACGCGACGCGCGTGAGCGGTGTACAGACCTGAAGCGGTCGTCTCGATCGATAAACGCGTCGTTTGAGCATGGCGACTCACGCCGTGTCGGCGATGTCTGCCCGCGCGGGCTCGTTCGCGCTCGGCAACCGCTCCGCGAGCAGGTCCGCGGGCCGATGCAGGAAGGCGAGCCGCCCCGTCGGGCGGCCGTTGTCGACCGTCGTGCGGGCCGCGGCCAAACCGCGCGATGACCAGCCCGAGAACTGGGAGCTCAAGTACCTCTACGACGGCGGATGCACCGTGTGCAACTCCCTCGTCAAGTTGCTCAAGTCGAAGAAGGGCCACGAGAAGATCTGGTGAGTGTGTGAAGCGTCGACGTGCACGCATTTGGTCGTCGCGGCTCTCCGTGCCGTGGGCTTTTCTTTCCGTTGCCCGCGGGCGCCGGGTTCCGGCCTCGGTGGTCCTCTGGCCCTTTCGTCTCGCGTACCGACGGTTACGATACGCCGACGATATCCTCGCCGTTCGTCGTCCCTTCTCGATCCCTGCGCTCGGATGCCCGACCCAGCGCCGCGCCCGGTCGAAATACGAAAGCACAGGGCGGTTCAAAGATCCGAGATCCTGACCGCCCCTCCCCTCCCGTTGCCCCACTGAACAGGTTCGAGGACATCTCCGACCCGAAGTACTCGCCGGATAAGAACGAGGGAATCACCTTCGAGGAGGCTATGGCCACCATCCACGTCATCAAGTCCAAGGACGCCAATGTCATGACCGGCATGGAGGCTCTCACTGCGCTCTACGATATCACCGGCATGGGCTGGCTGTTCAAGCTCGCGAAGCTCCCGGTGCTCTCCAGCGCCGCGGAGATCGCCTACAAGGTCGTGAGCAAAAACCGCCAGGCCATGGGCGGCGCCGCCGACGGCCTGCTCGCGCTGGGACGCATCAACATGGAGGAGAAGGGCGAGGGTTCGTGCACCGACCTCGAGGGCGAGTGCCGCGAGAAGCCACCGCCCGTGGACGAGGAGGCGGAGGAGGCGGCCAGGGCGGCGGAGGAGCGGCGCGCGAAAATCGCCGCCGAGAAGGAGGCCGAAGCCGCCAAGACCGGCGGTGGACCTACTGCCATGAACAAGAACCCCGCGGCCACCTCCAGTGGTGGGCTCGAGAATGCCGCTCGGGAGAAGGCCCCAACCACCAGCGGCTCCCTCTCGGACCGCCGCAACATCCTCGGCGTGTACGACATGAGGCGCTCCAAGAGCGACGCGCGCGCGCTGCGAGCCGCTCCCGTGGACACCGAGACGGGTGAACTCATCGACGAGCTCATCACCATCCCCCTCGACGACTCCGAGCTCTCCACTGTCGCCGCCGCGCTCACCTCGATCATCAAGCACTTTGCCTGGCAGGGTAACGTCGGCATCGCGTTCCCGGCTGTTCGCGTCGACACCACCGAGGAGGCGGTCAACGAGACGATGGACTCCTTCGACGACGAGGTTCGGAACATGTCCTCGAGCATGATCGCCATGGAGGATGGCTACGCGGCCGAAAAGCTCGTGACGAGCGGGAAGTACGAAGAGATGGAGAGGCTGCGCGCCGAGGAGAAGAGAAAGAGGGAGAAGGCGCTCAAGGCTAAGAGCGGGAGCGCGAGGCTCAACGCGCCTCTCGCGAGCCAGTCCGCGGAGATTAGCACCGCCGCGGACAGCAGACAGTCGCGGCTCGAGGTTGAGAACTACCTCAAGAACGCCGTCGGCAGGGACGTCGTGGTCATGTCGGGACCCGAGGCTACCGGCTATGGCGAGATGAACTTTCGCGCAGAGAAGCTCGCGACGGGCACCACCATCTGCGTCTGCCTCGGCAAGACGGCCGGTATCGCGCTGTTCGACAACGGCATCCTCGCGCACAACCCCGCGGACGTCGAGCGCCAGCTGGCCACCTTCAACTACCCTCGGTGGGCCAACGCTGAGCTGCCCCGCGAGGAGAACACCCCGACGGAGGAGCAGTGGAAGCGGTGGGCCGCTCGGGTCGAGCACTACCTCATGCGCATCGAGGCCGTGGCCAAGCCCGACAACTTCATCATCGCGGGCAGGGGGTCCGCCACCTTCAAGTACTGGTCCAAGCACATCACGAACCTCAAGACCCCGTTCTATAACGCGGAGCAGGGCATGAACGCGGCGGTGCTGGGCGCGGGCAAGGGGGCGTCGGAGATTCTCACCCTTCGCAGGGACACGGCGCGAGTCCGCGCCGCCATCGGTCACGCCAAGGGCCTCTCGCCCCAGAAGCTCGACGAGGAGCAGCTCAGCGCGGTGTTCGATGAGCTCGACGAGGATAAGAGCGGCCGTCTGTCGCTCGAGGAGCTCGCCGTCGGCATCAACCGGCTCAACGTGAAGCTGACCGAGGAGGAGATCAAGGAGCTGTTCATCGAGATGGACTACGAGGACACTGGCGACATCAACAAGCGCGAGTTCATCGCCTGGTGGAAGGACTCCATCGGCAGCAGCGGCGTCGAGATTATCCACACCATGAACGAGTACGAGCAGGTGCTGGACGACGCGGAGGGCACCGACCAGCTCACCGTCTTGATGGTTGGCGTCACCTACTGCAAGCCGTGCAAGGCGTTTTCCAAAAAGTATCAGGATTTCGCCGAGCGCTTCAACGGCGCGCGATTCATCAAGGTGTTTGGCAACGAGAACAAGGACATGACGGTGCTGTGCAGGGACGAACTGAAGGTCAAGTCGACGCCCACGTTCTACTTCTTCCGCAACAAGGAGCAGGTGCACATGCACACCGGCGCCAACGCGGGCAAGTTTGAGAAGTTTATTCTCGAAAACGTCAAGGAGGGCGAGCCGGGCTACGGCTCGGAGAGGCAGTTCGAGGATCCCGTCGAAGATCCGAAGAAGGGGGAGAAGAAAGCGTCGCCGGCGAGGTAGATTGCCGCGACACCGTTTATTCGGGTGTCGGGCGAGAGATGCGTAACACAACAAACGTTGTTTTTGTCGCAGCAAGGCGCGACGATGGCTTGAGTAATAATCAAAATACGAATTCTTTCTTGCGAGCGACCCATTCTTAGGCGAAGGCGTGGGAGGTGGTCGTGTGTATCGCATGTCGCTCACGCCACACGCTCTGGGGGTGCATCACCTTCTGGTTTGGCCCCGTCCCACTCCCCCGTTCCCGCCCGATACGTCCTCCTCGTCCTCCGCCTGGCCCGACACACCGGAGTCCCATAAACAATTATGTAATCCTCGGAACGACCCTATCGCTGGAAGTGGCTGAGCCCGGTGGTGCGCCCCCTGCTGGACTACCCCTCCCGGCGACGCCTGGACCGATGTATCAACATCTCCGACCTGAGGGACGCCGCCAAACTCAGGGCGCACAAAATGGTGTTCGATTACCTGGACGCGGGAGCCGACGACGAGATTACCATTCGGCGAAACAAGGACGCGTACTCGCAGCTCGAGCTGCACTACAGGATCCTCGCGGGCCTCTCTCCGCCCTTGGACATGTCCACCAGGGTGATGGGACGCGACGTCAAGATTCCCTTCTTCGTCTCCCCGACCGCGGGGTCCAAGATGTTCCACGCGGACGGCGAGGTGGGCGTCGCTCGAGCCGCGTCCGCCGCGGGCGCCATGTACAGCCTCAGCACCATGGGCACCGCCGCGCCCGCCGAGGTGGCGCCCGCGACGCCCGCGCACCACCCGAAGCTCTTCCAGCTGTACGTCTGGAAGGATAGGAGCCTCGTGAGGGACATGCTGGCGCAGGCGAGGGAACACGGCTTCCACGCCCTCGCCCTCACCGTCGACCTCACCTGGTACGGAAACCGAGAGCGAGACCACCGAAACGGTTTCACCGTCCCGCCCGCGTACACGGCGAAGCAGACGTACGAGGCGATGAGGCGACCGGCGTGGACGTGGGATTTCCTGTCGTCCCCGGAGTACGCCTACGCCGCGGTGGACTTGGCGTCAAAAGGCCGGGCTCGGCGCGCGGCGGACGGAAGCAGGGGCGAGACTTCCGCCAGCGACGCGCCGTTCCCGACGGATCGGCGCGAGCAGGTGGCGTTCATCCGCGACGCGTTCGATCCCTCCTTCTCGTGGGACGACGCCGAGTGGCTGTGCCAGGAGTGGAACGAGGGTCCGGTGGCGCTCAAAGGGGTGGTTCGGCCGTCGGACGCCTTGAAAGCGGTGGACCGGGGGTTCGACGCCGTGTGGGTGAGCAACCACGGGGGCCGGCAGCTCGAGACGGCGCCGGCGCCCGTCGACGTCCTGCCGTCCATCAGGGACGCCATGGGCGGGGTCCCCGCGTGGCACGCCGCCAAGACCGCGGAGGAGGACACGTTTAAGACGGCGGCGTTAAACCCGACGCTGGATTTAAACGACAGAGGGACGTACGCGGAGGTTCGCGCGAAAGCGGCGAAGGCGGCGAGCGACGCGTGCGGCGGATCGCATCTCGTCGCCGCCAAGACGGGCCTACCCGTCGAGATCGTCGTCGACGGTGGGGTTCAACGCGGGACTGACGTGCTGAAGGGTCTGGCGATGGGCGCGGACGCCGTGGCGATAGGTAAGCCGTACCTCTACGGCCTGTGCGCGGGGGGCGAGGCTGGGGTGAGGAAGGCGTTTGACGTGTTAACCGCCGAGCTCGAGCGCGCGATGGGTCTCTTGGGGGTTGGGACGGTCAGGGAACTGCGCGCGAGGATGGCGGCGGGGGAGGGGCTGGTGCGGCGGAGACATCCTAGCCCGAGGGATTTCCCCGACCGCGGCGCCCTCGATCGAGGATACGGCGGAGGCATGTTCTGAGCGTTAGCAGTGGGACCGCATGAAAAGGCTTCCTGTCAAAAAACCAGCTTTCTCTCGATCTCTCGTGGAATTTCGCCAGGCACAATGTGGAGCGCGGCGGCGGTGCGGGCACCGGCCGTGTCGGCCCCCGGGCTGCGGGTTCGGTCGAATCCCGCGCGGACCTCGGTGGTGGTCCGGATGGGTAAGTGGCCCAAGGTGATCGGCGGCGTCCGGTCGTGGCGGGGCATCAAGTTCGACGAGTTCTCGTTCGAGGTGAAGAAATGCGACGACGGGCAGGCGGCGGAGGAGCTCATGCGGGAGTTCCTGGAGAGCGACGGGCTGGACCACGACTTCTGCCAGTCCGCGTTCGACACCGTGCACCTTGCGTATAAGCAGCGGCGACCGCCCGAGGAGATCGCGCTGTTGCAAGACATGGCCACCATGCTCATGCGCGCGCATCGGCAGAAGGTGCAGCTCCCCGAGGAGTTCCTCGCCGACGCGCTGCTCATGTCGTTCGCGACGAAGGACCCGGAGGCTGCGTTGAGTGGCGACGCGGACGCCGCGCGGAGGATCGCCGAGATCCGTGCCGAGTTGAGGAGGGTCTTCGTCGACGGCAAGCCGCCCGAGATGGCCGGCAGCATGGGGTACGCGTCGGACCCGACGGTTGCCGCGGCGAATCAGGTGGACCTGAGCAAGTTCCTGACGCACCTGGAGAAGTGCAAGGCCAGGGCCCGGGAGGACGCCAAGTGGGGCAGGTCGATGGCGGCGGTGGCAATCGACGCCGGCGAGAGGGCGGTGCAGGAGTTCGAGGATCCGATGGAGGAGATTGCGAAGTCCAAGAGGGCGTTCACCGAGACGGCGGATCGCATCGAAGCCTTGCAAGAGATCATCAAGGATGAACTCTTTGCGCGGTGATAGCCTCAGCGGCGAAGCACGACGGCGAAGCACGATGAGAAAATGTGCTCTCGTGGTTCTACAACTTGTGTTACTGCTACAGGGATTAACGAAAAAACAACGCCGGTCGAGGGGCTCGTGCACGCGGCGGAGCCGAGCTCACGCCTTGTTCTTAGCAACCTCCTCCTGCAGCTTTTGGATCTCGTACTCCGCCTCGAGGACCATGGACTCCTTCTTGGCGTCCCCCTGCTCCAGGCCCATCTCCTTCACGAGCGCCTCGACCTTGGAGTACAGCGTCTTCATCCCGGCCGCGTCGTCCACCATCAGGGGCTTCCCGCTCTTGCCCTCGATCTCCCCGAGCGCCGTCTCGAGCGCCCGAAGGAGTCCAGACTCGTCGGATACGCCCATCGTCTTGCGCTGTTCCGAGGCGAACGCGAGGTAGCCGCGCGCGGTCATGCCGGGCTCCTTTCCGGACTTGAGGATCATCTCGATGCGCTCCTCGGTGGAGGGAATGCCGAGCTGCGGATGCGCGCGCGTCGGGACGGTTAGACGTCAGCTCGCGTCGCGAGGTGGTTTGGATTATGACGTGATGGATTTTGATTGGGGGGGGTGCTGACGAACGGCTTCGTCTGCGCGAGTTCGGGGCTGCGGGACGGCGCCGTGATGGTGCGCGGGGCGCGACACACCCGCCCGGGATGCCCCCTCGCCACCGGGACGCGTCGAACCCGGCTTCCCGGGCTCGATCTCGCGCTCAACCTCGGGCGAGGCTCGGACTGAAAAAGAAACCCTAGGCGAACGGTCGTCGCTCCGTCGACGGGCGCGGGAAATCCCGTCGACCGCCGTTCGGGTACATCGGAGACGCGTTCGAACGCTCACCTTCTTCATGATATCGTAGCGCTTCTGGGCGTAGTCGGCGATGGCCGCCTTGTCGCCGCTCGTCGGGATCTCCAGGTCCTTGGTCGCGTCCAGCAGAGCGCGGAATTTTTTCTGTTGCTCGACGAAGACATCCTTCACGATGTCCGTCTCCTGGGACATGTGACGGGCCGCGCCGGCGTAGAAACCGGGGGCGGCCTGCGCTGTGGCGCGCGCGAGACGCGAGGTGACGATGCGGAGCGCCATTGGTACGTCGCTGCGCCGGTGAAGTGTGCCTCTCCGACGTTGATGTTACGCTTTGACGAGCGTCCGTTCTCTCTGGCGCTCTTTCGGAAATATCTTCAAATTCGCACGAATGGCTAGTCAGAACACCGGCGTGTGCGAGGCGATTGTCAGCGTTTTCCCACACGGCACGAAGGGAATCCGGATCTCACGCAGCAGACCTGGATTTCGGGATCCGATATCCACAACAGACAACCAACGCTCCCCGAAGAAATCGTCCATCGCCAGCGCCAGACGGAGACAGCGCGAGGAGCGCGAGTCCGAGTGACAGACGACATTTCAAGATGCCGTCCAAGATCCCGGTCCCCTTCCACCGCAACTACACGTGGGACTCCATCGTGTTCGGCGATGGCGGATTGTGAGTGCATCGCCCTTTCGAACCGATTTCCACCCGGCGTCCACTGCGCTTTTCAGGGTTTGGGTTTTGGCGAAGAAAATGGCCGTTCCGGACGACGCGCGCTCGTGACCCGCGACCGTCCCGACGTCAAACCGCCCGAGCCATCGAACGTTCACCCGCGGACCGGTCCTCGGCGCGCGTCCAACCGTGGATCCACGATCGACTCGGGTCCGGGACCGGGATCTCCGGTTGGGGATAAATGGACAAATCACGATTCCATTCCGAGTCCCCCGCGCTGACCCGCCCCTTCCGAGTCCTTCGCGCTGACCCGCCCCTTCCTCCTCCCTCCCTCCTCCCCCAACGCTAGCTACGAGGGTCTGATCTCCAAGTACGGCCAGGTGGATAAGCTGGGCACCTTCGTCTTCGCCGACGGCGACAGGTACGAGGGCCATTTCAAGCGCGGCGCCATGCACGGGTACGGCGTCTACCGCTGGGACCACACCGGCGACGTGTACTTTGGCGAGTGGAGGAACAACGCGCAGCACGGCTGCGGGATCAAGTTCTCGGGCCAGGACGACGGCGCGGAGTTCGGCGAGTGGAAGGACGACCAGTACCTGGGATCCTACACCGGCGTGTGCGGCGAGACGGAATCCTACGACGCCATGAACATGGCCATCAACACCGCGCAGTCGGCGCGGATGTTCAAGTACAAGCCGGAGTCCGAGGCGACGCTGCAGCGCCGCGGGTTCGTGATGCATCAGGACCCCATCATCTACGAGCAGGGCACGGAGTGGACCATGCCGGGCTGGCGGGGCGAGATGTACGACGCCCCCTCCAAGGAGGACATCGAGCAGCAGCACCCCAGGCTGTACGCCCAGATGCAGCGACACAACGAGATCTGGGAGCGAACCTGGAGGTACTACAACATGGACCTCAAGGGCGCCAGGGAGTACTTCGTCGCGCAGGAGGCTGAGCGCGCGCGGCTGGCGGCGGAGCAGGCGGCGGAGTTTGTCGACGGCATGGGCGACGACGTCGTGGACGACTACGACGAGTACGCCGACCTCTACGACGACGACGACGACGACAAGCCCAAGAAGAAATCCAAGAAGGGAAAGAAGGGCAAGGGCGGCCGGAACAAGACCGCATCCCTGACGCTGTCGCTGAGGAACGCGGGCGCCGCGGTCGAGCGCGCTTTTGAGGGCGTCAGGGGCGCGGCTATGAGGAGGCCCGAGATTCGCGCATTCGCGGAGAGGAGGGCGCGAGCGGCGGAGGAGCGGGCGCGCGCCCGGGGACCGGCGCCGCCCCTCGCGAGCCTCTCCCTCTCCCTCCCCTTCGGTCGCAAGTGAGGCGGCGGCGACGATCCGGTCGCGACTATTACCGATGCGGCCGGGTGTCGAGAGGGCGAATATATTTTACACTACATGTTCCTCCGCCGGCGCCGAGGTTGTGATGTCGCGACACACGAGCGCGTCCAAAGACACCGCGTTCACACGCCGTGGCCGTAGTCATCCGCCCACACCGACGGCGCGTTCCTGCACCCCGCCTCGCCCGCGTTCCGCACCAGAGGTCCCCTCGCGCCGCATCGACCGCCCAGGCCCGACCCGAGGCTGGTGACGTCGCGCGTCGCGTCCAAAAAGTCCCTGTCCGTGGCGTTCTTGATGAAGAACGCGCGGCTCGTGCTGTACACCGGCGCGTCGGGGCGCACGGGGTTGACGCTCGCGGGGTAGCCGCCCACGGCGCGGTCGTCGTCGCCCTTCTCGGGCGGAGCCGGTCCCTTCCTCGCCTCGGCGGGTGCGATCTCGTGGAACCTTCGAAACGTCGTCGTCCTCTCCTCCTCGAACGCGGGGCGCACGGAAAGGGTGGCGTCGAAACCGCCCACGGTGGGCTTGAGCTCTGTTCTCCTGGGCTGAGAGATCTGCGCGGTGAAGTTCTGGGTGGTGATCATGCGACGCCTGGGCCTGGAGCCGGTGGAGACCTGGCCCGGGACGCCGACCGCTTGAGACGACCTGCTGTAGTCGCTCTGGAAACCTGACGGGGGGGTGACCCTCCGCTTCGTGTCCGAGTGGGGCGCCGCGACGGCATCCTCGTGCCAGTCGGGCATCATCACCCTACTGTCATACTTCCAGAAGCGAGCCTCGAGCGCCATCGCGACTGCGTTTGCGATGCTCGGTTTGAGCGGCGATTCCCGATCGATTCCCGATTTGTCTCGCAGTCCCCACGTTCAAAATAAATCACTCTCAGCTGCGTACTCTGGGTGATGGCGTCCAAGAAGAGAAGCTCGGGGGCGGCCGCGACGCCCGCCACGGACGCGAAGAAACCGCGGACCAGACCCGCGACGACCCCGGCGGCGGCACCGCCCGGGGATGAGAGCGACGACTTCGCCTTCGAGGTCCCGCCCATGTCGCAGGCGAGGAAGAGCTTCGGGGCGGAGATGGCGAAGCTCCAGATGGCGGGAGCGAGCGGGGGCGCGGACGACGAGCACAAGTTCCTCAGGGGCATCGCGACCCTCGGCAAGGACCTGTCCTGCTGCCTGTGCCTGTCCACGTTCGAGCGGCCCGTGCGCACGTCGTGCAAGCACTACTACTGCGCAGAGTGCCTCAACGAGTCGCTCCGGAGGAAGCAGCAGTGTCCGCTGTGCAAGGAGAAGGTGACGCGGCGGGACGTGGAGGACGACGAGTTCGTCGCCGCGCTGGTGTGGAAGTACAGGAGGATAGTCACGGCGGCGAACGCGTAGCGTAGACGCACGGGTGACAGCTTAGAGACGAACGCGTAGCATAGACGCACGGGTGACAGCTTAGAGGCGTCGCGCAACCTTTCGAGTTAGATTAGATCAGTAGTTGTCGTCGTCCATCATGCGCACCTCCGGCATGTCCCTGATGCTCTCCTCGACCGCCTTCACCTGCTTAACCCCGGCCGCGAACCCGCCGAAGACGGCCTTCTTCTTCGCCCCCGGCTCGTCCGTGTCCATCGCCCCCTCGCCGTCGTTCTCCCCGCGCGACCTGCCGTGGTTCAGCTCCCGCTTCACCTCGGGTCCAATCTGATAGTGGTGCTGCGCCTCCACCAGCTTACGCAGCAGCACCTTATCCTCGGCGCGGATCTCCTGCTTGTACCTCTGCACGAAGCACAGCAGGGACTGGTGCCAAACGACCGGCAGCTGCCTGGACTCTTTCCGGAACCGGAGAAAGTGGTCCACCAACGCATCCACCACCCTGAACGGCAGGGCGTACTTCTTGTCCAGCAACACGCGGAGGAAGAAGGACGTGGTGCCCGCGTACGGCAGCTCCGCGAGCTTCAGCAGCGCCGCGGCGGAGTGAAGCATCGGGATTGACCCCCGCGTGAGCACCGACGACAACACCACAGCCTCCCTCAGCGTGCACGTCCTCGAGGCGCACAGGGGAATCAGTATCCCCTTGTAAAAGGCCGCGGGCTTGAACGTCGCCTTCTTCAGGGCCTGATACAACGCGAAGTGCAGCCGCTTGTGCTCGGCGATGTCGTCCCTGACGCGCGGCAGCAGCACGAGCGAGTAGAACCTCTGCGCCATCTTCGCGTTGAGGTTCGACGCGAACAGCCTCGTCGCCTGGAACATGGCGTGCGGGCTCCACTTCTCCGGGTTGGTGAGGTACAACACCTCCTCCCAGTTGCTCAGCGCGGGTATAATCTTGAACGCCTTGGGGATCTTGCCCACGGTGTACCGCTTGAGCAGGTCCCCCACCTGCCGGTAGACGTCGACCACCTTCTGGTCGATTCCCTCGGGCACGGGCGCGAGGTCGTCGTCGTCGCCGCCGCCCGCGCCGCCCGCGCCGCGCCCGCCGCTCTCCTTCTCCTTGATCTTCTCCAGGATGATGTCCGCGAGCGTCCGTTCCTTGCTCGCCTTGGGGGCCATGAACGCGCTGAGCGCCTTCTCGTCCTCCGGCGATATCTCGATGTCCTCGTAGTAATCGTCATCGGCACCCTTGGGACCCGCGCGGTCGTCGTCGCCGTCGCCGTCGTCGTCGAAGGCTCCCGCGGCGCGAACCCCGAATCCGTCGCGCCCCGCGCCCATCGACTCGTCCTCGTCGTCGTCGTCCTCGTCGCTGTCCTCGTGAATGGTGGCCTGGATGAGGCTGCGTCCGAGCGTCGGGCGCGCGACCGGCCCGCCGCCGCCGCCGCCGCCATCATCGTCGGAGCCCGCCTCCACCTCCTCGAGCTGCTGCCTCGCGGCGAGCATGACCTTGTTGCTCATGGCGTCGGTCATGAAGTCATCCTCCTCGGGCTGGCGCTCGCGCTTCTTGGTCCTGCCCTTGCCCTGCGCGAGCTTGTCGTTGGCGAGCTGGTCGGCGAGCGGCGCATTCTTCGCCTTCAAGTTGCCGGGAAGCTTTCCCGTGCCCTTGTACGGCATGGTCGGTGATGCCGGGCGCTATTCGCGCCTTCGTAAGGCTGAGGGGCCCTAGAACCGACGAACGGAAACGGTAGCAGCCTCCGATGCGTCTCGAGCGCGGCTGCGGAGTGCTGGCTCGCGCTTCGATATGTCGCCGCAGGCAGAGGGCTGGAGGGAAAGCTGGCTCCAGGGTGCACACACAGCAAAAATCGGGGGAGCAAATGGGCCGCACGAAATCTCGGGTTTCCAGGTTTCCAACAATGCGCGCGCTCTACATCTCCATGTCGTCTTCCTCGGCGGGAGGGGGCGGCACCGCCTGAGCGGGGGGCGACGGGACCGCCACAACCGAACCCGGCGGCGGCGGCGGCGGCGCCTCCGACGGATCCCCAACCGCGAACGCTCCCTCCGGCGGTTCCCCCGGCGGCGGCGGCGGCGGCGCCGGCTCATCCCCGCCGCCCCCCGCCGCCGCGCCGGTTCCGTCCGTCCCTTCCGCCCCGGGCGCGGGCGCGGGCGCCGCCTCCGCACCGGGCATCGCATACCCGTACGAGGCGTAATACGCCGCCCACGCCGCCGCGTTGGCCGCCTCGTCGCCCCCCGCGGCTGCCGCGTTTGCCGCGGTTGGATCCGTCGGCTGCGTTTGGGCCGCGTAGCCGTAATAGGCGGCGTACTGCGCCGCCACCGCGGGGTCCGCGTACGCCTGCTCGTACCCACCGCCCGCGTACGCTCCGTACCCTGGGTACGCGGCGTACGGGTTGTACCCGGCGTACGGGTTCATCGTGTTCATCTGGTTGTGTCCGCTCGGCGGCTTGTCCCCGGCGATTCGCACCACGAGCTGTTTGCCGTCCAGCATTTGGCCGCTGAGACCCTGGATGGCGGCCATGGCCTGCTGCTCGTCCATCATCTGCGCGAACCCGAACCCGCGCGACCGACCCGTCTCCCTGTCCGTGATGACTCTGACGTCGGAGGGCAGTCCGTACGGCTGCAACAGCATTTTAAGCTCCTCCGCCCTGTAGTGGTCGGGCATGTACGCCACATAGAGCTTCGCCGCGTCGTTGACGGGCGCGACGGGCGCCGGCGGCTCGCGCGGCGCCCTCGGCTCAGCCTTGAGCCGCACGTCGATGCTCTTCCCTTCGACGACGTGTCCGTTGAGCGCTTTCGCGGCGATCGCCTCCTCCGGCGTGGAGAACAGGACGAACGCGAATCCCTTGCACGACAGCTGCCGCTCCCTGTCCGGGATGACGTCAATCTGCAGCACGCGACCGAAGGGTTTGAACATCTCCAGCATGCGCTCCGCGTTCATCGTCGGCGGGAGGTGGCCCACGTACAGCTTCGCCGCGTCACCCTCGCTGCCGCCCGAACTGCCTGAACCGAACCCGAGGCCGGATCGCGCGCCGTGAACGCCGGACCCGCCGGGCGCGCCGCCCCGCGCCGTCGACTTATCGACGCCGAGCTCGGAGAGAAAGTCGCTGTACGCGTTGTCCAGCTGTTGCCCCGCGCCCGGGCCGTGCATCATCTCCACGTCCTTGGCGTACTGCGCCGCAGCCTTGGCCTTGACGTCGTCGCTGAGTTGGTACCTCGTCGCGTTCTCCTCGTCCTCCTTGGCGCGAAGGTCCAGAAAGTTGGTCCCCGGATCTACTCGAAGCGTCCCGTTGATCTCCGCGAGCTCCTTGAGCTGCCGCTTCTTGTGCTCGTTGTTGTCCTCATCCACGGGCACCAGGAGCTCCTCGATCATCTTCGCCGCGGCGTCCACCTGGCGCTGGGTGTCGCCCGTGATCAGCACGTGCATGGGCTCGTCGTCCACCGGGTCGTAAGGCTTGTTCGGGTCGGCGCCGCCGGGCTTGACGGACCCGCGGCCGCGAATCGCGATGTTGGTGTTGGTCTCCTGCTGCATCTTCTTCTGCGTGTTCCCGCGCGGGCCGATGATGAGGCCGAAGAAGTTGTACCCCGGGTACTCCGCGACCGGTATGAGGATCTTGCGAGTTTTCTTCGCGGGCTTGAAGTCCGGGGGCGGGGTGAACCCGGGGCAAATCTCAATGAGGAGCTCGATGAGCTCGCCTCGCTTCGCCGCGTACTTCTCCTTGTCGATGATGTCCCGGGTGTTCGTTCTCACGCCGTTGGCGTCGTAGATGGGCTCGGGTGATGGAGACCTGGAACGCTCCGACCGTTCGTCGAACGGGAGACCGAGCAGCACGCGCCGGTTGACCTCGGCCAACTCCTTAAACTTGGCGACCACCTCGGGGCTCGCGCCGGGTGGCGCGGACTTCTCGCCGAGGAGCAGCGTCGGGAGCTGGATCTGCAGGCCGCCGGGCAGCGTCAGCGCGTTGTGATCGTTGGCCGCGGCGTATCCTCCTGCCGCAGCACCCCCGTCCACGATTGCCGGCGCCTGGGGCTCCCATCGGCTCTTGCGTCGCTTCCTCCCAGATCCGTCGTCGGCTGTGGGCGCCACAGATCCGATCGGAGCGGGAGGGGGCGCGGAGGCGTAGGGTCCGGGGGGTCCCGAGGAGGCGTACGCGCCGGGGGGTCCCGGCGGGGGTCCCGGGACATCAACCTCGGTCCTTTCGGGCTTTGGACCCCATCGCGAGCGCCTTCCGGCCTTCCGGCGCTCGACGGCCGCCGCGAGGTCCAGGTTTTCCGTCGCCATAATGGCGCGCTCCGCCCGAGAAGGCCGGCCTGTACTGTATTTGAACGCAACAACGAATTGACCCAAAGCCCAGCGCACCACAGCATGTACGGCTCCGCTCAGGTCGCGGGCAGCCGCCGGGAGCGCGCGCAGACGTCGCGCAGCGACCCGGCGAGGGACATGACCCGGGTCACCGAGGCTGCCATGGCCCAGTCACCGCACCAGGCGGTGCAGAACCTCATCCGCGCCACGCCCGCCAAGTCGGCCAAGAAGAAGCGCCAGAGCGTCGCGTTCGCCACAGCCGCGGACGGCGCTTCCGGGTCCGACGACCCCTTCTCAACCTCTCCGAAGGCCATCGCCAGTACCTCCGCGGCGGCGGACATCATCGCGGCTCAAGCCCGCAGATTCGCCGCGGAGAGGGCCGCGGGACTCGTCGAGGAGCCCGGAGACGCAATCTCGTCCGCGATGTGGAGCTCCGCCAAGGGCGCCACCGAGGCGGTCGCCGCCGCGGTCGCGAACACCTCCAGGGAAAACGCCGCGCACCTCGTCTCCAGGGCGGCGTCCGCGCACGCCGAGCACGCCGCCGACGTCGCCGCCGCCGCCGCCGCGCACGCGTCCGCCGCCGCGGCCGCCGCGCGCGACGATCCCTCCCCGGAGACGGAGGCTGACGCGCAATACGCCGCAGCCATCGCGCGAGAAGCCGCGGAGATGGCCACGCGCGCCGCGGCTAAGGCCACGTCCGCGGCCACGCGCGCGTCCGCCGACGACGTCAACAGGCGCATCGCGCACGTCCGGGACGCCATGCGAGACTTTGGTGACTTTGACGCCGCCGCGGAGACGGAGCGGCTTCGTCGATCCGCTTTAACGGCGACACAGCTGGCGGCGGCGGACGAGGGCGCGCTGCCGCCCACGCCCACGCCCCCGCCCCGCACGCGCCACACGATCATGTCCGAGACGTACCAGAGCGCGGCGAGCGGCGTGGGAGGTGATGTTGGAGCCGGTGAAGGCCTCTTCGCGGCGCGTTTCGGTCACGCGTCGTCGCCGGGGAGGCTCCCGGCCACCCCGGCCCACGCGAGATCCCCCTCGAGGGTGGACACCGTCGTCGCCGCCGCTCGCGAACGTCGCGGATCGGGCCACGCGGTCAAGACGCCGGGGAAGCTCGGCATCTCCGGCGCGGCCGCGAGGGTACCGGCGCGAGCGATGACGCGCGAGGCGGCGGGCGCGTACGACTTGGCCGCGGCGAGGCGTAAGCTCTCCGCCGCGAAGGAGGCGGCGCCGGCTACGTCGCGGGCTATGAGGTTCAAGGCGAGGCCGGCGCCCTCGTACACGAAACCGCGGCCGAACTCCGCGTCCGCCGCGCGCGTCGCGAGCCTGCGGGAGAACGGCGGCGCGGTCAAGAAACGCGATCCGCTGTCGTTTGACTCGATGGCGGATTCCGCGCTCGATCGCCGGCACAGCAGGTTCGAGGCTAACATGGTGGAGCGGGAGCGCCGCATCATGAATCAGATGATCCACTACGACGACGACAAGTCGGAGGCGGGGACGCCGACGAAAGAGGTGAAGATGCACCCGTGGGTGGGTAAGAGCCCGGAGAAGAAGGCGTCCGAGTCTCCGGGAGCGCACGCCGTGGGTCTCATGGGCGTTCACATGCCGCGACCCACCAAAAAAAGCATCGCAATCGCCGAAGCGGCCCGCCAGCGTCGAATCGACCGCGAGGTGGCGGAGGCCATGGCCGCGACGGAGAAGCAGTACGGCAGCCCCGTCGAGCGTCGGGGTAACCCGTACCTCGCACGTTCGCCCGGCGTGGCGCTGACCAAGACGGCAGCCTCGGCGCCCGGCTCGGCGAGGAGGCTGATGGCGGACACGAGCGACGCGCGAATTCGGTTGGAAAAGAGTTACGCCGAGGGACGTTTGAACGCGGCGAGGGCGCTCCTGGCGGAACTGGAGACCGAGAGGAAAGGGACGTCGGGCGCGCCGGATGTGGCCGACGACGACGTTTGGGCGCTGGACGCGAGGAGCAGGGGCGCGGTGGCGGCGTTGAGGGGAAGACTTTAAATGTAATCGTGAATTTGATATATTGTCATCGCGTCGTACGGTGTGGGGTCTCGTTGAGTCCCGCAGTTCAGTACGCGTCGTCGAGGTCCATCTCGGAAGCCTTGATGGCCGCGGCGATCTGCGCAGCGGCCTGCGCGGCCGCCCTCCTCGCGCCGCGTTCCTCGCGGCTGAGCTGCGGCTCCGGCGCGACCTCCTCCCTGACCCGCCTCTGCTGCGGCCAGACAATCGCCTTGCGCAGCGCGTGTACCCTCAGGAGCACTGACGCGCCGGCGGCGTTGGCGTCGGGCTGGGACGCGGCGCGAAGCGCGATCGCGGGCGAGGACCACGGCAACCATGCGGGGGAGAGCCACTCGCGCTTGAGCGACGCCTCGAACAGCACGCACGCCATGGCGAGGGTCAGCGGATCGTTCGCATTTTCAACCATGCGACGCCATGCCTCCTTCCTCGCCTTCGACCCGCGAACCTTGCAGAACGCGCGGCCCTCGCCGCCGCCGTCAGGGAGCGCGGCGTCGAGCGCGAGGAGCTCATCCTTGATCGCCCCGATGGTAGCCTCGGGGGTGTCCACGGGTGAACCCACGGGGGCGGGGGGTTTCCAACCGTTGGCATCCGCAGGGGGCTCCGGTACCGCCTTTACGTTTTTGATGGGAGCCATGGCCTTCTGCGCGTTGTCCTCGTCGTCGTCCGCCTCGGGTTCGTGCATCTCCACGTCGGCACCCTCGGCACCATCAGCACCCTCGGACTTGACCTCGGGCTTGACGGGTTCCTCCTTTACCTCCACGGGCGCCGCGCCGAACCGACGCTCGAGCTCGCTCCAGAGGGTACCCTCGCGGAAACCCCGCTTGTTGAGTCGACTGGCGAGGTCGTCCAACAGCCTCTCGGCGCCCTCGTACATTCCCCAAGGTTTCTCCTCTGGGAGCGTCGCGTTCTCGTCACGCTGGGTCCCTTCCTGGTGCTGAGACGCGGGCTGGCTCGCGTCGTTGTCGTCGTCGTCGTCTTCGTCGTTTTCCGCGGCGCCTTCGGTTTTGGGCTTTTTGCGTTTCTTGTTCACCTGCGCGGCGGCGGTGGATCCCGTGCTGCGCTTGACCGCGCCGCCGCCCGATGGCTGCACGGCGACCTGCCCCCACGGCGCGACCATGTAGTACGAGGCGCCGGTTCGGTCGGTACCCACGGGGGAGAGTCGAAGGTCCGCGGCCCTGGCCTGCTGCTCGAGCTCGTGCCACTTGGCCTGCCACCGGAGCCGGCCCTCCTGCTCGGGAATCTCAAACATGGATGCGTTGGCGGCGGCGATGCCAGCCATGCGCACGGCGTACGACTTGACCTCCTTCTTGGATCCCTTCGCGTCGTCGCCCTCCTCCATCTCGGCATCCTCCTTGACCTCGGCACCCTCGGCACCCTCGGCACCCTCGGCGGCCTCAGCCTCGGCCCTGGCGGCCTTGGCCGCCTCAGCCTTTGCCCTGGCCTCCGCCTCCGCCTCCTCCGCCTTCTCCTCGGCGGCGGCGCGAGCCGCGAGCATGATCGCGTCCCTCTCCGCGGTCGACACCCCGTACTTGCGGTAGCAGGTGAAGTCCCTGATGTGCTTGCGCAGCGCCTCGTGCACCTCGAACTGCGCGCGCTCGCAGTCGTCCAAAACGTTTCGAATCGTCGACGAATCCAGCAGCTGAAGCGTCAACTCGCGAAGCACGTCGAGCCTCTCCGCCGGTGTACACTCGCCCCAGCCCCTCGCCAGGGTCTCGCCCATCTTCACGAGCCTGCGCGCGGCGTCCGCGCGGCATCGCGTGCTCCCGAGCTCGCCGTCCGGGGTGGGCAACCCGCGCGTCACGAGGTCGAGCTTGGTGCCCCGCAGCGCGAAGAGCTCCCGGGACCGCGAATCTCGAGTCTCCCGCGCTCGCTCGCACGCGGGACAGAACCACTCGCCCTCGGGCACGGACTCGAGCGGCGGGTCCAGGCACGCGCAGTGGTACTCGCCCGTGCACTCTTCGCAGATGAGCACCACCCCCGCGGCGACGTCGCCGCCGCAAACCTGGCATCCGTCGTCCCAGGCAACCTTTGGCAGAGCGAGCTCCTCGCCTCCGAAGAGCGCGAGCGAGCCGATGTCGAGGTGGACGAAACCGTCGGAGCAGTGACCCTCGGGCCTGCCCCGGCGCGCAGCCTTGCACACGCGCTGCGTCACTGCGTGAGCCGCGTCCTTCTGCGGCGCGTGAGCCGCGGAGACGAGCTCGCCGCACTCAGCCGAGTCGACGGCGACCATGTCATCCGGGTGCGCGGAGAGAGCGGCAACCGCGTACGCGCCGGCGGCGCACCTCTGGTCTATGACCTCGTAATCGATCGCGCGGGGAAACCTGGCCCTGGCGGCGATGGACGCGCCGGCGCCGGCGGCGACGGACGCGTAGTACGGCACGGCGGCGGCCGCCTGGCCGTGTTCGCGCTTGGCGCCGCGGCTGAGCTCGGGGGGTCGGAACTTGTCCGTGTGCGCGAGAACCCTGACGGATTGGCGCACCGCCGCCGCTGTCGGGTTCGTGGCGGCGCCCATCGCCGCCTGCACCGCGCGCTGCCTGCGCTCCGACTCCCCGGCGCCGCCCGGCACGGCGAAGTTGGCGTAGAGCTCAATCTCGCACGCGGTCATGGCCTCGGCGTCTGCCCTCGCGGCGATTGCGGGAGGCGGCCTCGGGTGCCCCTCGAGCGAGGCGGCGAGCGCGGCTGCGGCGCTCGGCGTGGTCACCGTGCCCGTCTCGGGCGGCATCGCCACGGCGGTGGGGCACCCACCGCACATGTGCTTGCACACCACCTCGGCGGCGTCGGCGGCGGACCGGACCGTGGCACCCTCGGGGGGAAGTTCCATCGACGCGGCGCATCCGCGGAGGTACCTACGCAGGCTCTCCTCCCACACCCCGCCCGGGACCGCGATGGACGCGTCGGTGACGGGCGCGAGGGCGAGGGCGTCCACCAAAAGGCTCTTCTCCGACGCGGACGCGTGCGCGGCGAGGAGCGGCTGGAGGAGTGCGCCGACGAGCGAGGAAGCGGCGACCGCGTCGCCGTCAACAACCGCGGCGGCGAGGGCGGCGGGGGTCGGCGGCGCAGCCTCCGCGGGGGCGCGGGTCTCGACGTGCTTGCGCTTGCGGCCGGGTCGCGGCGGGGACTCGACGGGGTCGCCGTTCTCGTCGCGCTGGACGGGCTCGGCGAAGAGGAGGTCGCGGAACCTGTCCAGAAACGTCCAAACTTCCAGAACGTCTCCGGCGAGCCGGGGCTTCCGCGCGATAGCCGCGGCGAATCCCTCGGGCGCGGGCGGCGGGGTCACCGGCCCGGGGGCGGGCGCGGCGCCGTCCTCGGCGGGTGAGTTATCGGCGACGCGGGGCGTGATGCCGTGCAGCCACTGCGAAGCGCGCTCCTCGGCTTTTTTCGCAGCCTCCCCCTTCTTCGCATCCGCCAACTTTTTCCGCTCGCGCTCCTCGGCGGCGGCCTTCTTAGCCTTCTCCTTGGCGGCGGCGGCCGCTTCCTTGTCCTTCTCCCTCTGAGCCTTGGCCGCCTCGCGCGCAGCCTCTTTCTCGGCCTTTTCCCGCTCCTTGGCAGCCTCGCGTTCAGCCTTGTCGCGCTCGAGTTGCGCCTTGCGCTCGATCCTCTCGCGCTCTTTTTGCGCAATTCGTTCAATTCGTTCGCTCTCCTTCTCGGCGGTGCGCTGGTCGTGCCGCGCCCTGCTCGCGTGGACGCCCTCCAGCTTGCTGATCATCTTGTCCACGACCCGCTTCACCTCGTGCTTGTCCCGTTCCTCCTGGGTCATCGGCGGCCGCTTCATTTTCTCCCTCGCCGCCTTGGCCTCCTCCTGCGCCTTGCTCGCATCCTTCATAACCTGAAGGAGCTCCCTGGCGGCGGCCAGGGTGTACTTGGCGCGTCGCAACCCCTCCGCCGCCCAGCTCCCGCGCTGTTCGCAGTACTGGTACGCGGGACACATGTCGTCGACCCACGTGGACGCCTCGAGGGTCTGAACCACGTCGATGTCGTCGAGGCAGAACCGATCGGCGGTGCCCGCGCCCGTCACCTTCCCGGCGCCAGCCCCGAGATCCTCGCCGTTCACGGCGTGGAAACCGTTGCTCTCCACGACCATCTTGCACCACGCCGCGAGGGACGAGTCGCCGTCGCAGACGAGCGGATCCTCGTTCGCCTTTCGCGCCGCCTCCTCCCGCTTCGCCTCGTCGTCTGGGAAATCCTTCTCAAACGCCTTCGGCGTGAGCATTCGCGTGACCCGAAACACGGGAACGTCCCCGGCTCGCCCGTCGCCGATCGAGGCGCCGTCGCAAATCTTCGAGTAAAACCTCGCGGACGCGTCCGAGTTGACCCACTCCGTCTCGTACCCAACCGGGAACACGTGCGTGGCGTCGTGAAACGCGGGTCTGGCGTCGATCTTACCCAGCGAGGAGACGACGACGCCCTCCGTGACGGTGAAGGGCGCCGTTCGCCGGGGGTTCGCGGCGCCCTGCGCCATCTTCGCGGCGTCCGCGCGGGGTATGACGTCGGGCACCGGGACGTACGGCTCGATCTTGGGCTCGCGCGGCTTCCACGGCTTGGCCTTGCCGAAGGATGTGCCGAAGGCTTTGGATCCCGGCTTGGCGCCCTTGCTCCCGCCGCGGGGCGCGGCGATGGGCTTGAGGCCGTAGTACCTGACGGCCTCGGCGCGCGATCGGAACCTGACGTCCTCGGGGTTGAAGTAATACTGAGGCGGAGGAGGAAGGAGGGCAGGGCGGGTCAGACGGGGCCTTGGTTTCCAGGTTGTTGGTTTCGTGCGAGGAAGATCTGGGGCGCGGATCGGCGGGAACGGCGGTGTTTGGGGTCGTGAAAGGGTCCGTCTGGGGACGCACCACGTCGTATTGGCCCTCGGTTGCGCCGTTGAGGCGCATCTTCATCTCAACCCTCCATCCCTGCGAGTGACGCGGCGATCGTGAGCGTCGGGTCAGTCACCGTTCTGCGCAGACTATTCGAAAAAGTGGAAAAGTGGCGCTCGCGATGGTGCTCGCCGCGTGGGAGCGCGCGTCGGGAGGTGCGATCGGGTCGGGGATACGGGCCCGAGTGATATCCACGGATCCGGGAGAGACGATAGCGCGTCGATTGGAGGGCGATATCGATTCGAAGGCGACTCACATCCTCCAGAGGTTCGCCCCCGCAGAGGATGATGTAGTCCTCCAGCGCGTCCAGCAGCGACTGCTCGGGGTTGTCGCCCGCCCGATCGGCCCTTATGGCCCTTGCATGCTGCTCCTTGGTCATGTTCTTCTCCTCCAACGCCGGGTCGAAGTCCGGGTCGGCCTTGCCGGCCTTGGACGCGTCCTCGCCGCTCATCCTGTCCTCTCTAGACGACCGGGCGCGCGTCGCTCTGGCTCGCGAGCCGAGCCGGAGTCGCAGTCTGGTACACTCTCGGGCGGGTTCCACTCGCCAGCTCCTGTCGCTGGAATCTTTTTATCCGGGGTCCGCGAGCCGTTTACCCCACCGCACATCCGGGTACGCGGCACCATGTACGCCAAGGCCAAGGCCGCCGCCGCCAACGCGGCCGCGAAAGCCGCGAAGGCGTACGCGGAAGGGAAATCACAGCTCGCGGCGTCGACGTCTCAGACCATCGGGTCGCGGACCCCCGGCCCGGGCGCCGGGGGAAGAAACAATTCCTCGTCGGACCCCTTCGCCGATCTCGGGATGGCGCCCCCGTCGTACGATGCCGCGACGGGCGCTCAGGGCGGTGGCGGTGACGCGCCGGCGCCGACAGTGAATCTCGACGACCTCCTCTCCGGCGCCGGCGCGCCGGCTGTGAACAACGACGGGGGCATGACCACCATTCCCCTCGGCACCGATGACGACGGGTCGGCATCCAGGAGCCCGCGAGTGTCCGCCGGGTCGGCGCAACAGCAGCAGCTGCAGCAGCAGCAGCAGCAGCAGCAGCAGCAGCAGCAGCAGCAGCAGCAGCCGTCGAGCCCGAACAAGCAGACGAGCGGCGCCAAGTGCCAGACGTGCGGCAAAGGGTTCAGCGCGTTCTCCGCCGGGGTCAACGTCCGGCGCCAGTGCGTCGCGTGTAAGGGAACCTTCTGCAGGGAACACGTCGAGTACCAATGCGAGGGTTGCCGCGAGGGGCCCGGGGGCGAGGAGCTCAGGCGCGAGACCGCCGCGCTCGCCGCGAAGCTCGCCGACGTCACCGAGGAGAAGGCGATGCTCGAGCAGTGGCGGCAGAGCGCGAACGAGACCCAGCGCGCCATGGTCGAGGAGGCTGACGGCGCGAGGTCCCGAGCGGAGGATGCCGAGCGACGCCTCGCCGACGCGGAATCCCGAGCCGTCGCCGCCGAGGAACGAGCCGCGGCGATGGAGGAAGCCGCCGCGGTGGCGGATGCCAAGGCGGACGCGCGGTACGTGGATCAGACGCACGTCACCCTGGACGGCTCGACGATGATCGAGACGGGCGGGGCGGCGAAAGAAAGGGAAGGGGAGGAGGTCGCGATTG
>Ga0181573_10000151_pt1 | contig 69565 bp, 46 predicted proteins | sample 101ome_25_FD_148643 | JGI IMG/M metagenome (GOLD analysis project Ga0181573, IMG submission 148643) | Coastal salt marsh microbial communities from the Groves Creek Marsh, Skidaway Island, Georgia - 101409BT metaG (spades assembly) | ecosystem: Environmental > Aquatic > Marine > Intertidal zone...
GTGGGCAGGGTGAGGGCGCGATCTCTCGCCGCTGGGACATCGGCTGTCTTTGCTGGTCTCGAGTTCCGTCCTGGCGCCATCTGTCGACCCCGACTCTACCACGTTGTCAAATACGGCTAGCGCGACCGCGCATCAGCTTTGCGGCTCGCGGCTCGCCCGATGAAGACCAGGGCAGACCGAACGGCCGATCCCGGCTGTCTATTCCCTCCTGCCCTCCTCCGTTCTCAAATCGCCCCCCCCTTCCGCCGTCTCGCCGCGCCACCCCTGCATGCGTTTGCTGTCGAGCCGAGCGGGGATTTTGCCGCGTTGCTCGAGGCCCAGAAGGCGAGCCACGCCCGTCGAGGGTCGGCCTCTCGTAGTCGTCGAAGGGGGTCGGGGAGCGAGCTGCTGTGGACGCTCATGCTCCCCGACCAATCGCGTCACAAGTAAGTCCACTTCACCCTTCTCTCCAACCCCGCGACATCCCTCCCCAGACCGGCGCCGCTGCCTCCGTGGCCCCCGCTCCCCCGGCCGCTCGCCCCACGCTGCTGGTGCCCAACGTTGCCGCCCCCAGCGTGGCATCTGAGGCGCGCCTGGCGGCCCTCGACGCCGAGCGGATCGAGAATCGCGCACTCGAAGGGGGACAGCGAGGCGTCGGTGCGTCCCCGGGACGCGGTGACGGCCTCTCGCTGCCCGAAAGATTCGGCCAGCCAACGGCGAAGTTGCCGTCGGTCGGTGCGCCGGCGGCGTCGGTCAAGCCCGCCGCCAAGCCCGCTGCCGAGACGATTGCGTCCCCCGTCGCCAAGCCCGCGCCAGACTCGTTTGCTTCCGCCGTCACGGCCGCGGCCGCTACCGAGACCACCACCCCGTCAACCGTGCTCGCCGGCTGTGCTGCTGCACTCGCCGCCGTCGCCTCCGTCGCTGCCCTCGGAGCTGGCGTCGGCGGCGGCGGTGGTGGCGGCGCGGCCCAGGACTCGGCCGAGAGCGGCTCCTCCATTCCCGTCTCTTACTGCCCTCCCGACGCAGTTCTCGTGGTCGGCGCTTCCGGACGGGTAGGGAGCCTCGTCGTCGACGCGCTCGTCCGCAGCGGTCGCGGTGTTGTGGCGGGCTGCCTCGATGTGTCGGACAATGGTCGGGGCCGCAAGCGGCTTGCCGGTGCCGTCGTCGACGGCGGGCTCGGCTTGGCCATCGGCGGCCCAGAGGCGGCCGGTCCCGGGACGGGTGGACTGGCCCTGCGTGCCGTCGACGTCACCTCCGACGCGTCCATCGCGGCGGCTCTCGACGGCTGCGGCCAGATCGTCGTCGCTACGGGGAGTCGATTTGGACGTCAAAGCGACGGTTCCATGGGTTATTTTGACGGCATGACCCCGGAGCGGGTCGACGCGGAGGGAAACGAGCGCCTTGCGCGGGCCGCGGCTGCGAAGTGGGTGGAGGAGGGCGACAGAGGCGAGGCAACGCCAGACGTGGGGGCAGGACCGCGGGCGGCGTGGCGAGCGCTCGATGATGTCATCATGGGCGGGCGGTCGAGCTCGCAGACGGGCCTCTCCGACGACGTGGGCGGCACCGATGTGCTCACGTGGCGCGGCACGCTGGTGGCTGAGGGCGGTGGGTTCTGCGGCGCCCAAGTCGCCCTCTCTCCCACCGACGGGCCAGACGGGCCCGGCGGAGCCGGTGCCGGCCGCCCCGTTGATCTGTCGGGCTTCGACGGCGTCGCCCTCCGCGCGCGGTGCCCTGACGGCGTTGCCCGGCGCTTCAAGGTCAACATCAAGACGGCCGACTTGGCCGAGGCCGAACGCGTATATCAGGCAACGTTTGACGTCCCCGCCCGTGGAGACTGGGCAGAGGTGCGGCTGCCTTGGCGCGCCTTTGTGGGGGTACGCAAGACGGTCGCCGACCCCTCACTCCCCGCCCTCTCGGAGGAAGGGGCGACGCGCGTGACGTCGGTAGCGCTCGTCCTGTCGCGCTTCGGATTCAACAAGTTCCCCGCGGCACTGGGCGGCGGCGCGGCGGGTGTCTCCTCGGGGGCGCCCGAGGGGCCGTTTTCTCTCGACGTCGAGGGCGGTGTCCGTGGCTGGCGCGCTCCTCGGCCGCGCGTCGTCGTTCTCTCGTCCGCAGGCGTCGAACGGAGTGCGCGGCACGGTGACGACGTCGAACGCCGCAAATTGGACGTTCCCATCGTCCAGCTCAATCCTGGCGGCATCCTCGAGCACAAGTACCGTGGAGAGAACGCCTGGCGTCGTAGCGGCGTCCGCTACGTCATTGTCCGGAGTACCGGGATGGTCGATGGCGCTGCAGCGGTGTCCGAGGCCGACGACGTGACCGATGGCAAGCCCCATGGTGTGGTGCGGCTCGACGTGTGCCAGGGTGACGCAATCACGGGCCGCGTGACGCGCGCCGACGTGGCGTCGTTCCTCGCGGGTGCGACGATGGCGCCCGAGGCGGTCGGCAAGACGGCCGAGATCCGACAGTCCGTTGGCCCCGACGACCTTGACGCCCTCCTTGGCCCCACGCGACCGCGCGACCAGCTGGCGCGGTGCGTGGCCGACGACGACCGGACGGCGTCGGGGCTGCCACCGCTACCAGCCGAGGTGTTGCCGCCAGCGGCCCCGACGGCGGTGCGGGCAGCCGAGGTGATGGCGGACCCGAGGGTGGCACGCAGCGTCTCGGCGGGGCGGGGCGGGCGGGTCCGCGACGCGACGACGGGCCTCGACCTCACGGGCCAAGAACGTGCGGTGACAGGAGCGGACGCCGCGCGCGTCGGCGCGGCGGCGACGGCCACGACCACGGCGATGGCGGGCGCTGTGGGGTCCAACTCGTTTGCGCCGCCCTCGGGCGGGGTCGATGTCGCTGTCGCGGCGACTACGGCGGACGAGACCAACGGCGTCTCGGCTTACGGTCTGCCGTTTCCCAAATGTCGCGTTGCCCCGGTCGTCTCTGGGGCCTCGGCCGACGAAAATCGCGCTGCGGCGCGGGCGTGGATCGGGGCGTGGCGGGGTGGCGAGGTCGCGCCCGAGGCTGCCTCGCCCCCTGCCGCCGCCGAAGGCTCGTCGCAACTCTATCGGTTGAGCGGCGTCGGGGTCGTTGCCGACTCGGAGGACGAGGCGCTGCCCCCGCCCCCCCTGCCAGATGATGGCAGAGAAAACCCCCAGGCGGCGCCTGCGCCCTCGCTCTCGCCGTATGGCCTCAGGATGCCATCGGATCGAGCCGACCCCGTTGTGACAGTCATGAGCGCGGACGAGCGCCGCGCCGAGGTGCGCAACTGGATCATGGCTCACCGCACGCGCTCGCTCGCAGAGCGGGTTCGGTCGCTCTCGGCCGTAGGAGGTGCGACCCCGCAGTGAGGAAGGAGTGTGCCGCGCATTCAGACGTGTGGAGCGCCACGCCATGACTACGCGCTTACATGCGTGGGTCTTAGCGAAGCGCGACGCAGACGTCCCTCACTCGCTATGTCGCTCCGCCCTCGCGGCCCCTGCAGCCTCCCTCACGGCCCCTGCAGCCTCCCTCGCGGCCCCGGCCGCCCGTCCCAGCCGCACGATAGCAGCCTCCATCTCTGCCCGTTCCGCCGCAAGAGAGGCCTCCAGGTCGAGACACGCCTGATGGGCCCGCATTCGGTTGCTCACGTGCAGCGTTCCGACGGCGGCGGACCGGAGGGCCTGGAGCGCACGGGGCTGTCCCCCCGCGGCCCCGACGCCGTCCCACGCCGCCTCGGGGTCGCTGCCACGGAGCTCGTCGCCCGGGGCGCCGGGCATGGAGGGGGGGGGCGACCGACCGCTGCCGCCACCGTCGAATCCCTTGCTCTCGCCCTCGCAAGCAACAGCGCCCGTCGCGGAGGCCAGGGCTCCGGCGGCGGCCCGCGCCGCAGACGCCGCCGCGTCGCGCGCGGCGGCGGCAAGGAGTGCGGCCGCCGCCTCACCAAGGGCGTCGGCCGTCGCGGGGCCGCGCCGCCGTAGGTCGGCTAGCGTCTCCAGGGGGGCGCCCGCAGGCCACGGCCACGGCAGCCCCAGGTGCACGTCGGCCCCGGCGGTGGGGAGCTGGGGGCGCTGACTGTGGACGACACCAAAGTGGACGAGATGGCGGTCAGGATGGGGGGGGCGCGGGGGGGGCGGGGGGTGGGGGGCTGGGGGACCGTTCACGCCATGGGGCCGGGGACCATAGAGCTGCGTCGTTCACGGGGGCGGAAGGGGCGGCGAGTCGGCGAGGGAGGGGAACAACGGCGGCCAACGACGGGCGCGGCCGACGGGGGGCTCCAGCAGCGGCCTCTCGCGCCTTCCAGAAGTCGGGCGGCGGAGGGAATACGCTGCGGCTCCCATCCTCCATCGCGTCAGCGTCAGGATGAGAGCTCCCCACGCGGTGGAGGCTCGAACTGGGCCAACCGCGGGCGACAAGACGAGGCGGCGCTGCCGGGCCGGGCCGTAGGGTCGGGGGCGGGAGGGCTGGGAGAAGAGCCGCGCCCCTCGCGTGCCTCGCGGGAGAGGGGAGGACACTGAGCGCTGCGGACGCTGTGGCGCGCGGGAAGGCCAGAGCCGTTCGCGGCTCGACTCAAACGCGCCGCTTGTCGTCTGTCCAGTGGTCCACATAGGCGGACATCGGCGATGCGCGCCACCGGGGCTGACGCCGGGGGCCGACGCCTGCCCAGCGTTGGTGCGGCAGTTCAGGTCATTCCCAGACCAGCCTGTGCCGCTCCCGTCTCATTTGCTACGCGAACTACGTATCAAACTTCCCACGCACGAAGAGTCCACCGCCTTCATGTTTGGGACGTGGTCGAAGTCGTTAACGTCGATGTCTTCGTCTCTCACAACGTGTACAATCCCTGGCCGGCGCTAGACCACATCGCAGAGCTGGAGATCGACCCGGCGGGCGGGGCCGGGATGAGTTCTGAGGGGCCGAGGGGCGAGAGAACGCACGGGCGCTGAGAGCGTCGCTGGGGACAGGAAAACGCGGCGGGGGACAGGTTGACGTGGTCGCCACGTCCTCGGACCGGTCTGCGGTGTGGCGCGGCCGCCACATCCTTGGATCGGTCCTCCTTGTGGCGCGCCAGGGCGCGTCAGGCGGTGGTCGCGGGGGATTGTCGAAGGGTTGGGATATGCTTGGCGAAGCGAAGTGGAGCGAGCTTTCCCGCCCCCGGTCCCGAGTATGTCCAGGGAGTGCGCGACGACGGAGTGGCGGGCGATGCAGGGACGGAGACGGGCGTCGCGTGCCGGGGTGCCAGGCGAGTGGAACGACCAGAGCGGAACAGGAATTAGAGAAGATAGACAAAGAGACGTACGCGAAGCCCCCTACCGGCATTTAGCGCAGTTGCTCTGACTCGATGATGGGGCTGGAGAGTGCGGCGGGTGGAGGCCCGTTCGTGCTTCGGCGACGACGGGCGCGGCCGGTGCGACACGGTGGGTCGGCCAGGGGGGTGCCGCGGGCGGGAGGGGTGCTGGTGGTGGCGCTGACGGTGTGGCGAGTGATTGTGTCGGGAGCGGGTCTCGGCGGGCGGGGTGTCACGTGCCGCGCTCTCAGGGAAAGGGGGGCACCGACGGGCGGCGTCGACGGGCCACGCTGGGGTCGCCCGCAGGTGGTTGGCAGCTGGGGCGGCGGGGCAGGCGGGGGGGCTGGCGGGGGGAACGGGGACGACGGGGACGCTGGACCTCCGGCCGGTGGTTGCGAGGGTGGAGGTGAACCTGCCGGACGGGACCCGGGCGTGGGCGGATAGGAGGGAGGGGCAGTCGGCGTGGGAGGCGGCCGAAGCATTCATCAAGGGGCGGGGGGAGAGGAGCGGGGAGATGGCGGGCTACCGCGCGAGGCTGGCGGGGCTGCTCGGGGCGGAGGACTGGGAGGAGGTGGTGGCGAGTGTACTGGTGAACCTACCAGACGGGACCCAGGCGTGGGCTGATAGGAGGGATGGGCAGGCGGCGTGGCATGCAGCAGATGGGTTTCTTGAGCGGTTGTGGCTTCAGGACTCTCATGTTAACGTTGATCACCGCAACATGTTGGTCCGTATTCTTGGGGCCGTCGACGGAACTGATGTGATTGCGAGAGTGAAGGTGGATCTTGCCGACGATGTGGATGCAAGCCCCATGGAAATGACCGAGAGCCAAACGGCATGGGAGGCGGCAGGGGCGTTCCTCGCAGGACTTGACGGAACATCTGCGGGGGCGCCGGGCCGTGCGGAGCTGGCCGAGCGGCTGGATGCGGCCGACCGTCGATCGGTGGTGGCGAGGGCCGAGGTGGAGCTTGATGATGGGTCAAGCGCGTGGGCCGAGCTGCGTGAGGGTCAGTCGGCGTGGGCCGCGGCTGAGGACTTTCTGGCGTGGAGGGGGCCAGGCGCCCGCCCATTGTCGATCGACCGCGAGATGGTAGCGGACCTGCTGGAGACGGCGGATCTGCGGCCGGTGGTGGCGCGAGTATTAGTGGCTCACGAGGGGGGTTGGGTTCCGGTCGTGCAGCGCGAGGCAGAGTCCACTTACCTGGCGGCGGGGAGGTTCAAGGAGCGCACCGGCGCTGGTTGGCCTCACCTGAGCACTGTCCTTCAGCGGTTGGTCGAGTCCTCGAGCTCGTCATTGTGCCTGATGCCACGATCGTCGAGGTCGACGTATGCTCCGTTCATATGGGATGTCGAAGATCCGACGTGGTACACTGTCGAGCCTGCCGAAGAGGTCGCGGAACCGGGGGTGGAGCGACCTCCGCTCGGCACGATCCACATGAGCAAACAACACGTCGTCGAGCTTGCGACCCAGAGCTGCTACAAGGTGGACGCCCGTGCTCGGTTCTGCTCGTTGACGGAGGCTGCCGGCGACCCGGTAGCGATGGTGGCGGCGTTGAGGCGAGAGGAGGGCGAGCCCCCGCGCCTCCCGAGGGTTGCGCACTTCGAGGACGTGTGGGTGTCGCCGACGGGATGGATCGTCGACGGAGCGAGATGCGAGCGCGCGGTGCGAAATGGTGGACCGGAGGATCTGGTCTCCTGGAACCCGCCTGAGACGGCGCGGGAGCTTGACGATGTGATCACGACGGCTACTCGCTGGAGCAGCAGTCCCTTTCACTTTGCTATGGAGTCAATGGTTGGGCTGACGGTCCCAGGGCTCGACACGAGCACCGCGTGGATCCACGTGAGCAAGAAGAACGAGTTTGTCCACGAGTGGCTGGAGATGACGTTGGGCGTGCCGGCGTCGCGAGTGGTCGACGGGGTCATCCTCGCCAAGCGGCTGCGTGTGCCGGAAATGGCGAGAGCCGCCTCTCCGTCTGGTCTGGAGCTGGGCCGTCTCCGAGTTTCTCTGCGGTTGCCCCCGCGGTCGCCCGAGGCCAGTGACGAGGAGCGCACAGTGCTCTTGATGAGTCGGCACACTACTCGGAGAATTGGGGAACTCAAGGACCCTGACGAGGTGGAGAGGATTGTCCGGGCGTTTGCGGACCGGATCGGGGCGCGTCTCGTGCACCACGACGACCGGAGCCTGCCATCTGTGCCAGAGCAGCTCGACGCCTTTCGCCGCGCGTCGGTCGTCGTCGGGCCGCACGGCGCCGCGGAGCTCAACCTCATCGCGGCGGAGCCCGGCACCTGCGTTGTTGAGATCTCTCCACCTGCGTCGAATGTACCAGTTCTTCTCTATCCTCGGATATCGGCCCTCCTCGGCCTGCACCACTGGACGGTCGCTTCCGTCGACGGCGTCCTCGTCCGTCCCGAAGACCTCGTCGAAGCCCTGGACGAGTGCTACGGGCGCCTCTTTTGGACCGAGTAGGGCTGCTGTTGTCGCTGGGGTGGCCGCGGCTGTGGTGCGTGTGAACTGGCCGGGTGCCATGTGAAAACGTTTTACTCGTCTCGTCGCCCCCCCCCTACCGCCAAATTCGTCAGTCTCGCAGCGCCCGGGGATCGGCGTGGCACATCACCCAGGGGTGTGCGAGGACCCCGTCGAGGCTGAGCCGGTCCTCGGGCTTGCGACGTAAGAGCCGGCGCACGAGGTCTCGCGCCTCATCGGACACGCGCGGCTCCCCCCCCGCCCCTCCCTCTTCCTCGGGGAAGTTAAGATCGACGCGGAGGATTCGGCGGTAGGTCTCCGGGTGACCCGCGGCCTCGAACGGCGGGGCGCCAAAGAGGAGCTCGTAGGCAAGCACGCCGAGCGACCAGACGTCCGCCCCTCGGCCGTGCGGGAGCCCCTCGACCATCTCCGGCGGGAGGTAGTCGAGCGTGCCGCAGAGCGTGGAACGCCGGTCTCCCGGGGCGTGCACGCTCCACCCAAAGTCGGCGAGCTTGAGCTCGTTCCCGAGACCCAGAAGCAGATTCTCTGGCTTGATGTCCCGGTGGAGCACCCCGCGGGAGTGGAGGTGCCGCAGCGCGCGGGCGAGCTGGGCCACGTGGGTGGCCGCCTCGCGCTCAGAGAAGCGACCCGCCGCCTGGAGCCGTCGGTAGAGCTCCCCCTTGGCGGCGTACTCCAGGATCAAGAAGACCCGATCGGCGTCGTGGAACCACCCGTAGAGGGCGAGGACGTTGGGGTGGCGCAGGTGCGCCTGGATCTCGACCTCGCGACGGAGTTGGTGCTCGACGTGGCTCCGGCGGAGCTGCCCCTTGTGCAGCACCTTGAGGGCGACGACGTGCCGCGACCGACGCTCGCGGGCCAGATACACGGAGCCGAACTTGCCCCGTCCGAGGGGGCGGCCCACCTCAAAGTCCTCGAGCACCCAGGCGCGGCGCAGCGGGGGCTCGCCGGGGGGCGGCGGGGCCGACGCCGCCGCGGGGTCTGCGGGGGCGGGGTGGGGGGGGGGGGGGGGCGGGGCGAGCGCGGCGCGCAGTGCGGCGTCGAGGTCGGGGCGACCCGTCGTGGGGACGTGCCCGCGATCCGAGGACGAGGCGGGGACGGCGGACCTGCGGGCGGGCGGGATGCGTGGGGCGGGGGGTCAGGGCCGCGGCGGGGACGGCGGCGAGGTTCACCGCGACGGCGGGCGAGCCGAGCGCCGCGCTCGGCTTACCGCAGCCGACAACGGTCCCAACCCCGTACCGCCACGTCCGCTCTGGTCTCGCCTGGAGGAGGCGGCGCCGGGGACGCCGGGGACGCCGGCCGCGGCCGACGTCGCGGCGTTCTCGTCCCTCGCGCCCAGGGGAACGCGCGACGCGACGGATCCCCATCGTTTCGCGGCGCCGACGGCTGTTTCACCGGTGCCCAGGTGGTCCATCTGCGAGGACGAGGACGAGGGGGAGGACGTGGGACGGCGGCGACGTCGCTCGGCCCTCGCGCGCGGCGCGGCGAACGTTGCGCCCCCGCCGCGCCGTTTTACGAGCCTGGACGCCGGCGAGGCCGCCATCTCGCGACATTCTCTTTCGCTCCCTTTTTCTCCTGTCGATGGACGAGCGACGGGGAGCGTCTCCACCGCGCTCGGCCTCGAGCGCCTGCCGAGGTCGCCGGACGTGTCCGACGCCATGTGCCGGACGAGGCCGGACGAGACACGAGGTCGGACGAGACCGCCCTCGATCTGCGCGGCGCCCCCTCACATCTCGCTCGCTGTCCGGGAGGCGAGTGGCGGGACCCGCTCCTCTCGACCGTGCGTCCACCTCCCCCCCGTCGGCCCGTCGTCGACTAGACACGTGTCGCCCGTCCGCGGCGGACGCCGCGGCGGAGTGTCCTCTCCCCCTTCGGCCCATCGGTCCTCCCTCCTCACCGTTCCCGGTCCCGGCACCATCTCCAGGATCGTGCGTGTCAGCCCCCGTCCGCCCACACGTCGTCGGCTGAAGGAAGTGCAACTCGAGTACCGTACGTCGGGTCGCTGGCGCGAGAGCCGACCGATGGCCGACCGATGGCCGACGGCCGGGTCGCGACGGCCCGGCAAAATGAAAATGCGGACTACCAGGCTCGAACTGGTGACCTCAGGATTATGAGACCTGCGCTCTGCCAGCTGAGCTAAACCCGCACAATCGCGACTTGGGTTACACAATGTGTAATAAGTTCTTTTATCCATCCACGGCGCGGCGGTCCGGTCTCCCCCAAATCGCGAACGTCCCCCGGTTGCGGTTGTCGAGACGCTACGTCGCGGTGCGGATATCTGGAGGCGGAGGTGAGGGGAGGAGACGGAAAGGGAGAGGGACCCGTGGTCGGGCAGCCGCCTCGCCCGTCGGCTGCAAGGACGACGTCGCGAGACCGCCGGGAAGCAGGGTCCCACCGCGTGCCCATCTCGTAGGGAGCCCCTATAGGGATGGATCAAGGGCCGTGGCCGCGCAGATGCGCGGGAAAACGTCCCGACGGCGTCGGACCCGCTCACGAAAAGCGTGGGAGGCAACCCCCCCGCAGCCGCGTCCTCCGCCCCTCCGTCGGCGCGCTGCCCACGCAACCTACCCCCCATCCCCCCCCATCCCCCCCCCGCTCCCCCCCAGGGCGTCGAGAAGAGCTCCGACGCCCGCCTCGGCCTCGCCCAGGGCGGCACGCGTGCGGGCGGCGAGGTCGCGGAGCCCCGCGAGGTCGCCCGCGAGGCAGAGCCCACGCGCCTCCGAGCAGGCGCGCGCCACGCGGTCGAGTCCCGTCGACGCAGACGCCCCCTTGAGCTGGTGCATGATCCAGTCGACGCGGCCAAACAGCCCGCCGTCACCGCCCGGGCCCCCATCGCCGGCGCCCGTCGATTCGGCGGGCACGCCCGTCGGCCCGGCGCCCACGTCCTCGCCCCTGAGCACAGCGTCGAGCGCGTCGAGCTTACGCGCCGCATCGACGAGAAAGAGCCGCAGCACCTCGGAAAGGAATCCCGGCTGGTCCGTCTCGAGCTCCTGCGCGGGCGGCGGCGCGGAGGGTCGGTCGGGGTCGAGGGAGGGCCGTCGGAGACGAGGAGACGGCAACCAGCGAGGCGGCAGCAGCGGCCCGCGCGCCGCCCCCGCCGCGCCGGAAGCCCGCCACGGGGAGGAGGCTCAGGGACAGGGCGGCGCGAGAGAGACCTGCTCCGCGCCGGCTCGCCTGCAGCATCGTAAATTGCTCGTTCAGCACGCCGGCGGCCAGGAGCCGGTCGCGGAGGGCCTCGGCCTCGGCCATGCTGCGGTCGGTGGCGGCGTGCGCGGCGAACGCGGCCCCGCCTCGTCGCGGGGGGGTGGGGACGCCCCACGAGCCGCGACCCCCCCCGAACCGGAGAGGCCCCGCGGTAAGCTACCTGCGGATCGGACGGAGCGGATTGGATGTCGGGAAGCCGCGGGAGGAGGGTGGACCGCCGGAAGGGAGGCAGGACGGGCGGCGGAGAGCAGCGGACCCAGTCGAGACGGAGAGCAGGGCAGTCGGGGGTCTCTCGCCTGGGGGCGTCGGTAGGAGACCCCTCGGGATTTGGACGCCGCCGGCGGCAGCCGGCTGGCGCAGTAGACGAGCGCGGCCGTAGGCTCAACCACGCAGCCCCCTCGCGCGGCCTTTCGGGCGACGACAGAAGGCTGGCTTTCCCGGCCCTCTGGCCCATCGTCTCGCTGAGGAGAGCGTTCGGCACGATGGTCAGCGCGACAAGCGTCGCCTCCGGCGCGGGAGGCGCGTCGAGCCCCGCCGCCCAGCCGGAGCCGCCGCCGTCGGCGACGGCGGCCTTCCTACCCCCCGACCCCCCCGGCACGCGGCGCGGTCCGCTGGGCGGCCTGCTGCCCCCCGAAGATGCGGATGGCGGAGCGCCCAGCTCCCCGAGCACCTTGCGTCAAGGGCGAGGAGAGTGGAGCACGAAAAACGGGACGGGAGGGGGCGGACGACGGGCGGGCAACCGTTCGCACCCCCCCCCCCCCCCCCCCCCCCCCCCCCGCGTTCCCCCCCCCCCCCCCCGGACGACCAACTCCCGCCCCGCCCCTCACCCCTTTGCGCGCACCAGAGGTGGCTTTCACTCTATCTTATGGCAATTCGTCAAGGTAATATTGATCTTCAAGGCATTCCAGGCGGCGCAGAGCGCAGTGGCCAGTCGCGGTGGCCTCTTTGGCGAGGCTGGCGGGCGGGGGGGCCGCGGCCGAGCCTTTCTGGAGCCCCTCGTCCAGGACCCCGCAACGCTCGTCGACGTCTCGGTGTTTCTCGTGCTGGAACGCCACATGCACGACGGGACATTTGGCAAGGGCCTGCGAGCCGACGCCCGGCTGGCGGGCGCCCGCTTCGCCCCCGCCCCCCCACGCCGGTCAGATGGCGGAGTACCCCCCCCCCCGGAGCTGCCCGACCCAGTCCTCGAGCTCCGCGACGTGCCTCTCGCCGCCGACGGCGCGTGGCTTCGCGAGCACCTCGCCGACCTGGGCCCCGTCGACCTCGACGTCTCACTGCCGGCGGCTGTCCTCTCGGGGGACGAGGGGGTGGCGGCCGTCGCCCGCTGGCGCCTCCAGGACACGGACGCCGCCGTGTCGACCTTTCTCGACCACTGGGAGGCGGTGGAGACGCGCTCGGTGCTCGTCGAGCGCGAGCGGGGCAACCTCCTCCGCATGACGGAGGAAGAGCGTCAACGCAAGGCCGAGGCCGAGCGCAGGCGGCGCGAGGCCCCGACCGAGCGGGGCCTTTTTTGGCGCCCGCGCGTCTCCCTCGGGACCATCGACGAGTTCTCGACCCTCCGGCTCCGGGACCGTCCCGCCTACTCGGCGCAGCTCCGGACGCCCTTTCCTGCGGGTCGCCTCGTCGACGCGTCGGGGGGGCGCTTCTACTTTCCGTTGACCGCAATGGAATCCTTCTGGCTCCTGGGCGAGAACATGGTGCGGCTTGACCAAGAGGTCGACGAGGGTGACGGCTCGGTGGCGAGCGCCCTGGCGGCGTGGCGCGAGGAGGATGTGCGGGCCGGTCGGCTGACGCGCGCCGAGGCCGACGCCCTGACTCCCGACGGCGGCGGCGCGGGGCCGCCTCGGCGTCTCGTCGTGCTCGGCGAGACCACGGACTGCGATCGAGGGACCAAGGTCGCGAACGCCGCAGCTGCGACGACCCAGCTCGACGGCTCGGCGGCCGTCGACGCCGAGGGCGCCACATCGGCGGAGTCCGCTTCGACGGCTGCCACGGCAGCCGTCGACGTGGAGGCAGAGGGCTCCGCCGACGCCGTGGAGCTGGATCGCTGCCGTCGCCGCACCGTCCCGCTCCGCCTCGTGTACCGCAGCGGCATCTCGCCGTGGCAGACGTGGCTCAGCCACTCCCTCGCCGCCGGACTCCGGAACCAGGAACGCGCCGCTGGGCTGAGCTCGCGCGAGTCGGACGAGATTAAGCGCATCTTCGTCGTCACGAACCCGTGGTACCTCGGCCTGACGATGACGGTCTCGCTCGTTCACACCCTCTTCGATCTTCTCGCCTTCTCCTCGGACGTCGGCTTCTGGAGCAAGAACAAGAGCATGGAGGGGCTGTCGGCGGGCGCTGTCGTGGGCCAGGCCGGGATGCAGGCCATCGTCTTCCTCTACCTTCTCGACAACGACACCTCCTTCCTCGTCCTCATGTCTGTCGGGCTGGGCCTCGTTGTGGAGCTTTGGAAGCTCACGAGGGTCTTTGTCGTGCGGTTCCGCTGGCCGACGTTGGGCAACCCGTTGCCCCTCTCCTTCACGTCCCGCGCATCATCGGCCCTCTCCGATACGGCCCGCCACGACCGCGACGCCATGGTCTGGCTGTCGCGCATCTTGCTCCCCTGCCTCGTCGTCTACGCCGCCTACGATCTCTACTCGGGCTCCCACCACACGTCGTGGTACAGCTGGACCCTCTCGACCCTCGTCGGCGCCGTCTACCTCTTTGGCTTCGTGCTCATGTGCCCCCAGCTCTACCTGAACTACCGGCTCAAGAGCGTCGCCCATCTGCCCTGGCGGCAAATGACCTACAAGGCCCTCAACACCGTCATCGATGATCTCTTTGCTTTCTGCATCAAGATGCCGACGCTTCACCGGCTCGCCGTCTTCCGCGACGATGTCGTCTTTGCCTGCTTCCTCTACCAGCGCTGGATCTACCCCATTGACCGCACGCGCGTCAACGAGTTCGGTTTCTCCGAGACCGCGGGAGCTACCGTCGAGGGTGTGGCGGCGATCGCCGGCGCGGCGACGGCGTTGACGGAGACGGCGGAGACGGCGGAGATGGCGATGGGCGACGCCGACGCCGACGCCCCGCCCGGTCCCGGGGGTACCGCCGCGGAGATCGCGCCCGCGGCCGAGATCGTGGAGGGCGGCGACGGGGGCGGTGGCGCTGTGGGGGGGGGGGGGATGTTGCGGCGTCGGAACGGGGGGCGCAGGCGATAAGGGAGGGGGGCAAGTGCAGCCCAGGGTCCGCGCGTGGGCGGTCGAATGGCGAGTCGCTTTGGCCCCCTGTGCCCCTTCCCCGGCAGCGCCTGGCGCAGGAGTGGAGGGATGGTCTCGGTCCCAGCGCTCGGGGGCGCGTTCGCTGCGACGCCGCCGGGAGGGTCTGCGACGGCGCCGTTGTCGTTGACTAGAGCGGGGGCTGTCCCCGTTCCGCGCCTCTCGCTCCCCCGACACGCCGCGAATTGCTCGAACGACCGCTCAGCCGCGAAAGGATCCTCTCGTCTCGCCGAGGTGAGCTAGAGAAGAACTATTTCGTCTAGCGACGAAGCTGCAGCCCGCCATGGCCCCCTCCGCGCCGCAGCCGCCTTTTCGCCCAGACCCCCCAACCCCCACCCCCCCAACGGCGCTTGCCCCGGCCTCGTCACAGACCGTCGCCACCGTTGCCGCCGCGGTGATCACACCTCCCGCGCGAGCGGCCGCAGCGACTTCGGTGGCTGACGCCGGGGAGGCTGCTGCCGCCCCGTCACCGGTCACTGGCGTCCTCTTCGCCGTGGCCGTTGCCGCCCTCGCGGTCGCCACGGTCGGCGTGGGCTACCTCACCTACGCCTCTTGGAGCGACGGTCGCACGGAGGAGCAGGATCGGGCAAAGTTCGTGCAGGCCCGGGCGTCAGGCTTAGGGGGGGAGGGCGGGGGCGGCGGAGGGACGGGCCGGAAGAAGAAGGGCAAGGGGAAGCCGGCCAAGATGCGGTCCGACCGCGGTTTCGGCGGCTGACGACGTGAGACGCGGAGTCCCGCGGGACGGTCGCGATAGAAGGGGGAGACGCGCAGGTTCACCCCGCGTCCTCCCCACCCTGTACTATCCAGCTTCGCCCCACCAATCGACTATCCCTCGACGACGCCGTCCTTGACCAGCCGCCCGGGATCCACCACTCGGGCGGCGCGCCGGAAGGCAGTGGCGATGTCCTGCGTCGGCGGGCGTCGGCGGGTCTGGCAGGTTGGTGCGGCGTGTTGGGAGGCGACCCGGCGGCCCGGGACGCCCGTCATCGTCGTCCCCTCGGCGGCGCTCTGGGAGCGCCTTACGACCACACCATGCCACGCACCTCACGACTCAGCTCGTCCGGCTCAGTGGGGGCGAGGGGCTGGTCCCGGAGGACCCCGGCCCCGTCGTCACGTTGGTCCTTGGCTTTTCCCGCGCCAACCCGGTCCCGCGTCGCGTCGACGCCCTGGGCTCCTGCCCGTTTCGCGAACCCAGCTCCTTTCCCGGAGCTCAACGACCGAAAAAGAAGGCCCAGACGCCCTCCCCCCGAGGCACCGTCCGTCAGAGCCTCTCTCCCTCCCTGCCGGTCGAGGGGCGGCGGGCGCCCGGGCCCGTGACCCCACATGACGTTGTACGATTGGCGGGGGGTCGGTGATTGAGCAGGTGGGGAGGGGGGGGGGGGGGGGGGGGGGGGGGAAGGAAAAGGCCATTGAGGCAAGGACCTCAGCCGCCCCCCCTGGCGGCGGCGGCAGCCTTCCAGCGCGCGGCGGCGGCGAGGAGCTTGGCGGCGGGCGCCTCGGCCTCCGCGTCCGGGTGCACCCACTCCCAAACCTCCTCGAACCCCCCCTCCCGGAGAGCTCGGCGCCGCCGGACGCGGCGCGGACGGCGGCGCTCAACCTCGGCGCGCTCGTCGTCGGTCCCGCCAAGGGGCGCCGGCCGCGCCTCGTGCGCCGCCCAGGCCGCGCAGAGCGACGCCGCGCCCTCGCCATCCTCCGGACGATCACGCCGGATGGCGTCGAGGCCGCGGCGGTAGACGTCGCGCGCGCGGGCGCCCCGCGCCGCGGGCGCCTCGTCGTCGTCGCCGCCTTCGCCCCACCCGGCGGCCCCGGCCCCGTCTCCTTCTCCCTCCTGAAGCTCGCGCATGGGGGTGGCCTCGAAGGCCGCGAACGACGCCCAGACGCGCGGGTGCGACGTGCGACGCAGGAGACGCTCGTACACAGCCCGTGCCGCCGCCCGGTTGCCCTCGCCGACCTCGACGCCAATGCGTGCCCGCCACGCGGCCTCCGGCGCGTCGAGCCCAACGGCGCCGCCGGTCCCGCCGTCCCCCGCCTCGTCGCCAGAGCCACCCTCCTCCTCGCGGGCCAGGGCCGCCTCGAGGACCGCTCGCGCCCTGGCGGCCTCTCCGAGGTCCTGCTCGAGCTCGGCCAGCCGCACCCACGACGCCGACCGCGCCGGGTCCCACTCTATGAATCGGGCGTAGAGGGCACGCACCCGGCCGACGCAGCCGAGGCGCACCTCGAGATCGATATACCACTCGAAGACGGACGCCTTGGGGGCGAGACCGAGGGACCGGCCGAGGAGCTTCCGCGCCGCTGGGAGGTCCCCGGCGCGCAGCTCGAGCGACGCTGCCGCGATCCAGAGCTTGCCCGACGTGAAGGCGCGATGGGGAACGAGGGCGAGCGCCGACGCGAGGACGGCACGCGCGGCGTCGATCGAGCAGAGGTCGAGCTCCTCGAGGGCGGACCAGCCCAGAAAAAGATAGAGGTAGCGGCGCCAGAGCCGCTTGTCCGTGCGCGACGGCGGCGCGGCGGCGGCCGCTGCACGGTCGTAGATGGCCCGGGCCCGGGACGCGGCACGGCCTAGGGGGGTCGACGCGTCGCCGGCCGCCGCAGCGACGGCGGCGTCTCGAGCCGCCCGGCCCGCGGGGCCCGCGGCCGCGCCCGGCCCGCCGTCGGCGGCTGCGCGGCGCACCTCGGCCGCAGCGTCGCGGACACAGCCCGCCTCGAGCCGCGCACGGTCGAGCCAAGCGTCGACGTCGCGCTCATCGGCCGTTGTCGCCGCCTCGTACTCGGCGCGACGGCGCTCGACCACGGCGTCCTCGACCCCGGCGGCATCGCCCCACCGCTTTTCGAACCGCGTATAATCCTCCCTGAGGGCGGCGGCCTCAGCCGCCGGCAGCTTTCCGAGGGCGTGGCGGTAGACGGCACGGGCGCGCTCGAGCTCGCCCTGCCGCGTCTCGTAGTCGGCAAAGGCCTGGAACGCCTCGCGAGAGCCGGACGCCTCATCCCCAAGGTCCCGGAAAAGCGCCTCGAAGGCCGCTCGCGCAAAGGCGGGGCGACCGTGGCGCTCCTCGAAGCGCGCGAGCGAGAGGTAGGCCGCGGGCTCGGGACGGCACGCGAGGAGACGCCGGAGGACAGCGCGCGCCCGGCCGACCTCGGCGTACCTCAGCTCAAAGTTAACGTAGGCGCGCCACGCAGTGGCGTCGGGCTCCCACGCCATCCACCGCTCGTAGACGGCGCGCGCCCCGGCAAAGTCCCCCAGCATCTCCTCAAGGTGGACGCGGCGCGCCCACAGCTGGTCCTGCCGCGGCAGTAGACCACACGCACGGTCCCACACGTTGCGCGCCGACGCGACAGCGCCGTGGCGCATCTCCATCTCGGCGTACCGCGTCCAGAACTGCAGATTCCCGGGGTCCACCTGCAGGGCGCGCTCGAACACGTTCCTGGCCCGCTGGAGGTCGTTCTGGTCCTCCTCAAAGGCGGCGTACTTGAGCCACACGGGCAGGTTCCACCGCCCGACGCGGCGCACCAGGTCCTCCATCTCCATCCTCTTTTTGAGACGAAACCGGGCGAGCTCCTCTGCGAGACAGGGGGGGGGGAGGGGGAGTCGTGAGTCCCGGGGCGGGGGGATCCTCAATGAGTGGGCTCGATCTGCCGGAGGAGCGCTGACGGGCGGGGCTCCGCGGCGATGGGTGCACTCGCCCGGGTCAGTGATCATGGAGCGCGGGGCGGGCGCCTCCTCCTCCAGCTGCATGTGCTTGGCCTCCCGGAGGAGCTGCTCCGTCGTCATCTGCTTGGCGGCGGGCGCCTTGTTGCGCACGGGCACGGCCCGCGGGAGCGGCGTCCGCGCGTCATCCGGCCTTAGGCCGAGGGACGCGGGATCCACCGCCCCCCCTCCCGCGGAACGAGGGTCTCGGTCAAGCATTCCGTCCACAGCGACGTACGGCGCGGGCGAGGCACGAGGGCGGCAGCAGCGGCGGTGGCGACGGCGGCGGAGGCGCGACGCGACGGCGGCTGGCACCGCGCGGGTGGCCGGTCTCGAGCTTCGGTGGGCGGCTCTTCCCCTTCCCTCTCGAGGACAGGCGTCAACAGTCTTCCTGACTCGGCGGTGGACGACCGCCCCTGCTCGCCCGCCACCGCACCAGGAGACGGCGCGCGAGGAACGTGGTTCAAATGCGTTGTGAACGGCATCGGTGGACAAATAGGCGAATGAAATGAATCGATTCGACGGCGTCGTCGATGGGGAGGATGAGCGGGACGCGTCGCCCGCCGAGGAGGCTGGAGCGGCCGAGGAGGCTGGTGCGTCGGCCAGAGACGAGGGAGGCGGCCGAGGGGACGAGAGCGAGAGCTCCGGGGAGGTTGAGGACTTTCTTTTCGCACTGCTGCAGCGGAGCCACCCGGGTGGGTAGCATTGGGCTCACGGGGGTGAGAGCCAAAGAGGGCGCCGCGCGCTGGGCCGGTCGCGTCTTTGCTGAAGGGTGTCCCGCCCGCAGCCCGCCCTCCACCCCACTTAACCCCTCCCCCCGTCTCCGCCAGGGCTTGGCGCATCCGGGAAGACGATCCGTTTGATGCGGGGCCTCGCCGACCGGCTGGTGGCGCGGGTGGTGGAGGAGGCGGGCGCCGCCGTCGCCGACGCAACGTCCCGTGCGCCCGCCCTCGTCTCCGCCGTCGACGGCGGGGACGAGGGCAAGGGCGCCAAGACCGGCGGCCCCGCCGCGGGCGCTGCCCTCCACCCCTCCGCCAGTCGACGGGGTACCGCGGGGTCCAGCGCCCCCCTTACGTCGCTCGACATCCAGCGCGCGGTGAAGCGCGTCCTCCCGGGCGCGGGCGCCCCCGACCAGCCCCTCCGACCCTACCTCCCAGCATCGGCCAAGCGCGCGCGGCAGCTCGATCGCGCTGCCGGGCGGGAGGCGGGGTGGGGGGGGGGCGGTGGCAGAGGGGGGGCTGGAGGGGAGGGCGACGAGGTTGAAGATAGCTGATATGTCGTTGAGAGTGTCGCTTAGGACCGCCCCACGTCACCCTCACCTGTCTGCCTCGGCACGCCGGCCACGCGTCCGACGCCCTTCTGCCCCTGATGCCCAGTCGCCAGCGGCTCCGGCCCCGGCGGCACGCTTCTTTCTCCGATCCCGGCGCCCCCCCGGCGTCTTTCCCTTCGCTTCGACCTCGACCTCTGCGTCGGCTCCGGCGTCGGCTCCGACGTCGGCGCCCGCAGTCTCGCGCGCCCGTTCTGCCACGAGGCGTCTCCCATAAAAGTGCACGTCGCCGAGGGCGGCAAGCGCCCGCGTGGTTTCCCCCGCGGTGGCGAACTCGACAAACGCGAAGCCGCGGGGCGTGCGGTCGAACTTGCATGGCACGCGCACGTCTCGGACGGTGCCGAGGGGGGCACACAGCTGCTCAACGTCCTGCTTGGTGGCCTCAAAGGCGAGGTTGCGGACCACAAGGCGAACCTTGCTGGAGCCGGCCGGAACTACAGCGGCAGCGGCGTCCTCGTCCATTGTCATGGCACTCGCGGTGGCCGCTGTTGCCCCGTCAGACATGGGGGTGGCCATCCGCCGGGTCTCACTGGCCACAAGGGCATGGCCGTCGAGCAGGGAGCCGGCGAGACGAGTGCGAAGGCGCTCGGCGTCCGAGGCGGTCGACACCTCGACAAAGCCAAAGCCCCGTGAGAGGGACGCCCCACCCTGGGAATTCCGCCGGCGCGCGACAACGGCCGACCGCACGGCAGCGCGGGCTGCAGCGTCGCCGCCGAGCCGGGCCACGGCGTGGGCCAGGAGGCCCGCGTCATTTGTCGCGAAGGCAAGGTTGGTGACGTGGACATGCCGGACCGAAGTTGGCGACGGCGCGGGCTTGGTGGTAGGAGGGCACGGGGACCGGGTCGAGGGCGCGGATCCGTCGGTTGACGACGGTACCGGGGGAGAGCGTGCCACAGTCGCCGTCGCTGCCTCGACAAAAATGCCCTCAGGCGCCCACTCGAGGTAGAGCGGGACGTCCCTGAACCGCCGAAACGCGAGGGCACGAAAGGCCCGGCGCGCCGTCGCGGCGTCAGCCCACTCGGCCACCGCCATGCCGCGCGTCGGGGGCAAGACCAGCCGCGTGAGTGCAAAGCGTGGTGCGGCCATCTGGGCGGCGGCACCCCGCGCGGGGGCCGCAGCCCCGCCCCTTAGCGCCTCGGCAAGATCGTCCTCGGTCGTCTCCCAGGGAAGATTCTTGACGAGGCAGGCTGTGGAGGACCGGGCAATGGCCTCTTTCTCGGCGGCTCCAGAGGCGGCCGCAGCCCGCTCGAGGGCAGCGATCTGGACACCGCCCTCTGCCAGCGTCCGCTTCGTCTCAGCCATGACCCACGCCTCGCCCAGTGCCATGCGGGCGGGCAGGTCTGCCGCGTCCCGCTCGAGCAGCTCCCCCTTGGTCACGCCATAGTGCGCGGCGACCGCGGCCGCGACCGTGTCGGGACGAAGATAGAGCGCCGACCAGGCACGGGCATCCCCGGCGCCGGCGCGGCGCTGGGCCTCGCGCTGCACTCGAAAGCCGGTGCTAGGGCCCGGCACGTCGCCGCCGCCGTCGCCGTCGCAGTCGTCACCACCGCCCGCGCTGTCGCCGTCTCTCGTCCCGCGCCGAGCCGGAGGGCGCTCCGCCGCGACGACCCTGAGCACCCTCCCCTGGAACGTGGCCCCGTCCAGGGCCAAGAGGGCAGCCCGCGCGGCGGCGGAGGCTGCAAAGGTGACGTAGCCGAAGCCCCGCGGTCGCCCCGTCCTGGCGTCGACCGGAAGGTGGCAGCCGACCACGTCGCCGTGGACGGAGAAGGCGGCGCGCATCTCGGCCTCGGTCGTCGAATAGGCAAGGTTTCGGACAAAGAGACGGGGGGGGACCTCGGGGTCCGGTGGCTGAGGCACCGCGGCGGTGGGGGCAGCGGCGTGCGCGTCGCACTCAACAGCCCCGCTGGCGCCCCTGAGGCCCATCCTGCGCGACAGAGCTGCAGCCTCGGCCTCATCGTCAGATCCCGCCGCCGAGACGGGCGGCGCTCTGGCGTCGCGGGCGACACCTGCCTCGGGACCGGCCCCGATTGGCGGGGGGGGGGAGCCAGCTCCCGTGGGATCGCTCGCGTCCCCCCCGTCCCCGCCGTCCCCGCTGTCCCCTCCATCCCGGTCCCAGTCGCCGACGGCAACTGTCCGCGTCCGGCGGAGATAGGCGAGGTCCGACTCGCCCAGGCGCTGGGGCGAGGCAGCCCGGCGGCCTGGCAGTCCGGCCGAGGCAGTCCGCGGCGTGCCGTCGCCATCGATGGAGTCGGACAACGGCTCCTCCTCGACCTCGGACGAGCGACTCGCCCCAGAACACGCGGCTGCGGCCTCGTCATCGGCACCGTCGTCCTCGCCGTTGGCCCATGTGCGCCGGGCCGCCCGGGGCTGCATCGCCGCGAGGAACTCGCGGAGCCGAGGGTCCTCCTTCGCCCGCCGCCTGACCTCCTCGTCGAGAGTCAGAGCGCGCGCGCCCTCCTTTCTGGGCCGCTCCGAGTCTGGCCTCCGCCGCTCGCAAGGCTCCGTCGGCGTGGGTCCGGCCCCGGCAGCATGGGCGTGCCCAAATATTCCCTTGGTGTGGCGGCTCCACGGCCTCGCAGCCGCCGCGTCGGGGTGCTCGCTCACGCCCCATGCGGGCTCAACGCTCAGCCTGGACGTGTCCAGAAAGGACCGGTCGCCGCGCCGCCGCGCCGCCTCGGCCATCTCGGGAGTCCGAAAGCCAACAAAGGCCATCTGCCGCGGCTGCCCGTTGCGCGTGCGGAGCACCCGGCAGTCCGTCATCTCGCCGATCCCGGCAAAGTGCGCTCGCAGCCGGGCCTCGGTGCAGTACTTGGGAATGTTCTTGACGCACAGCCTGGAACAGGGCCGCGTCGCGGTCTCGTCGGCCTTGGGGGGTAGGGGGGGGGAAATGTAGAGGCGTTTCGGGAGGGAAAATGGAGGAAGGTGCTCGGTCGAGGAACCGAAAAGCGGCGACGGAGCAGCACCCACCGCCGCGGTCTCGCCGGGAAGCGGGGGGGGAGGGGGCTGGGTCGGCCGGCGGAGGGGTCGGCAGCGGGGCCTGCAGCGGACGACGGTGAGACAGCAGCCGACGGCGAGGCGTCCAGCTCACGGGGTGCGGCCCCTCGCGGTGGTATTGGGGCCGCGTCGCGGACATGGCCCCGCATGCTGCCGAAAATCTCGCAGACGGGGCGCTTTGGTGGCGAAGCGCGCGGAGGCGGCGTTTGGGGGCCAGCCGCCGAAAAGGAGGGCCGAGGAGTGGTCGGAGACGAAAGCGTCGACAACGGCCGCTTGGACGGCCACCGCCGCGCCGCTCCCACCGCCCGCCCCCTTCACCACCCTACAGGGGGCGAAGGCAGAGTGCAGGGCGGCTTCCCGGCCAGTCAGCGGCTACGACGAGCGCTCCGCCGGGCCCTCCTCCGCCCCCTCCCGAGGGAGGGGGCGGGGACGAAGCCGACTGGACCGAGGGCGTGACTCCGGCTCCGGCGAGTGTTTCCCTGCCGAGGGGCGCCGCGATGGCGAGCCGCGCCGCGGCGCGGCGCGGCTGTTCCCTTTCCCCCCCCGGCCTCCTGTCGTCTCCGAGCGCCGCTCTGACCTTCCTGCGGCTCGCGATCGTGGTACTTGCCACGCGCGTGCGCGCGTCCTCGCCACCGACCGTCAAATCCGACCTCTTTCCCCCCCTCCCCCCCCCCTTCGCGCACGCCCCAGGCGGACACACGGTACCGCACCGAGGACATCGTCGGCAAGGGCGCGGAATGGGGCGACTTTTTCCTCCGACGCGAGACTCGTCTTGGCTTGTACGAGCAGGGCTTCGAGCGTCCGTCGCCCGTTCAGGAGGAGGCGATACCGATGGCCCTCGCTGGGCGCGACGTGCTGGCAAGGGCGAAGAACGGGACGGGCAAGACGGCCGCCTTTGTCATCCCCCTCCTGGAGCGCGTGGACACGTCCCTCCCCCACATCCAGTCGGTCATCCTCGTGCCCACGCGAGAGCTCGCCTTGCAGACGGCGCAGGTGTGCAAGGAGCTGGGGCGCCACCTCGAGGGGCTCCAGGTGATGTCGTCCACGGGCGGGACCAACCTCCGTGATGACATCCTCCGCCTTGACCGCCCCGTCCACATCGTCGTCGCCACGCCAGGTCGCCTCGCGGATCTCGCGGGCAAGGGCGTCGCTCGGCTGGACAAGTGCACCGCCTGCGTCATGGACGAAGCGGACAAGCTCCTTGCGCCCGAGTTTGTCCCTGTCGTAGAGGAGCTCATCACGCAGCGCATGCCCCCATCGCGCCAGGTGCTTCTGTTCTCGGCCACGTTCCCGGTGGCCGTCAAGTCGTTCCGCGACCGGCACCTCCGGCAACCCTACGTGGTCAACCTCATGGACGAGCTCACGCTCAAGGGCGTCTCGCAACTGTACGCGTACGTGGAGGAGCGGCAGAAGGTGCACTGCCTCCACACGCTCTTCTCCCGCCTCCAGATCAACCAGTCCATCATCTTTTGCAACTCGGTGAACCGCGTGGAATTGCTCGCCCGCAAGATCACCGAGCTGGGCTACAGTGCCTTCTTCATCCACGCCCGCATGCCCCAGCACGAGCGCAACCGCGTCTTTCACGACTTTCGCCGCGGCGTCTGCCGCAACCTGGTCTCCAGCGATCTCTTCACCCGGGGGATCGACGTGCAGGCCGTCAACGTCGTCATCAACTTTGACTTTCCCCGGTTCAGCGAGACCTACCTGCACCGGGTGGGGCGGTCTGGCCGCTACGGCCACCTGGGCCTCGCCATCAACCTCGTCACTGAGGGGGACAAGGCCAACCTCTTCCGCATCGAGCGCGAGCTGGGCACCGAGATCCGGCCCATTCCTCCGGTCATCGACCGCGACCTCTACTGCCGGTGACGGCGACCCGGGTCGAGGGGGTTGGGGGTGTTTGGGGGGTGCGGTTGCGTGCGGTGGGTGGGGTGTCGCGTCGCCGAGTGGGACGCGAGCACCGCCGCCGCTGGCACTTCAACGGCCCCCCACCTTCAATGCTACCCTCACCTCCCTCCTTGTGCAACGCGAGCTCCCGTATCGAACGTCCCACGTGCGCCGCGCCCGTCGGCGTCGCTCTCTCTGGCGGTCTGTCTTTCTTTCGGTCAACGGCAATCGCGGAACGGCGAAGAGAAGCGGCCCCAACCCCGCGCCCCGGTCTTTTTTTCGGCCGCCTGCCGTGATCTTGATGAAGAATTCGTCAGAAATTTCGTCATCTTCCGCGAAGATCTCCTCGCGCTTCCGCGTGCGAGCCACGCGCGGCCTTTTCGAGGCGGCAGTCGACGCCGAGAGCGTCCCCCGTCCTGCCCGCCCGGCTCCGAGCCCGCGGCGCGCGTCCGCCGTTCGTTCCCGATTGTCCGCCGCCGCACTCGATCGCGACGCCGCGCCCCGTCCTCCCACTCTTTCCGTCCCGCAGTCTCGGAGATGAACGCCAGTCTCGCCCTCGCCTCCCTCCGCCCCGCCCTCGCCCGTGGCGGGGTGTTGGCGGGGAGGTCGCGCTCCGTGGCCGCCCGGGCGCTCGACACCAACATCTTCGTGAACCTCATCGCGTCTGCCGCGTGCGGCAGCGCCGCGATCGCGGTGACCACGCTGACGGCGGAGGCATGTGCCAGCGAATTCCGTCGTTCCGTCCGCCTGCGCTGCCCTCGCGTCGCGCTTGAGGGTCATCTTCTTCCGTCGCGGCCGTGCCACGATCCCCTCACTCCCTTCTCATTTTCCCGCAGGATACGGACGCCGCCGTCGCCAAGCTGCAGACCCAGGCGGGCATCGTGCCCGTCGCTGCCGGCCTCGTTGGTGACGCCGCCTTCCACTCGATCCCCGGGATCAATCTGCTCTTCCAGCTGCTCGCCGAGCCGGCCGGTGCCGCGTGCGGCGTGTCGTACATGATGCTCCTCCTGCTGTCCTCGGCGGCGGTGGACCCCGCGACCCTGGCGCCCAAGGGCACTGTAGTCAATGCGGAGAAGGCCACGGACAACCGTAAGCTCGTGCGCGTGCCCTTCTCTCGCATCATCCCAACGGCCCTTAAGGTGGTCGACACGTCCAACTCGGGATTCAGCGGCGCGGGGTGGGCCATCAGCGACGACGGGCTGCCCCGCCTCCCGGTGACGTCTGTTGCCATTGTCATCGGTGTGGGCACTGTCATCCTCGAGGCTGCGGCGCACGCGCCAGTGCTCTCCCTTTTCCTCCCCCGGGTCTTCACCGCTGCCCTCTGCCTCGCAGCCGCGGGCGCCGTGCTCGGCAAGGACGAGTGACAGTGAGCGGAGCGGGGAATGGCGGGGCGCCGGTCGATCGGGCGGAGGGGGCGTTTATAGCCTCGCAAAGCCTGAGATTAGCCCCCGCCACCTCTATCCCCCGGCCTTCGCCTGCAAGGCCGTTTGCACCTCCCCACAGACGTTTAGGAGCTGGAGGGTCTCGTCGGCCCCGTCGCAGAGGCGCCCCTCGGCCTCCGAGAGGGCAGCGAAAATGGCGGCCTTGGCCATGTCCGGCGCCGTCACGTCGCCAGTGACACGATCGCCCAGCTGTGCCAGCAGCTGCTGCGTGGGGTAGCCGTCGGCGACGGCCGTGAGAACCGCGGCCTGAACGCGATCGAATCGGGGCTGGCGGCAGACCCCGAGGAGTCCCACCACGGCGGCCTCGGGGACGACGCCCGCCACGTCGGTCACCGTTGCCGCGTCGACGGGGACGCCGGCCCCGGAGAGCCGTGCCGCGCTCTGCAGCGTAGTGATGGCCTTGCGCATATCGCCTCCAGAGATGGCGCTGATGCACCCGAGGGTGGCGTCGTCGACCTTGACGCGCTCGGCCTCGGCAATGTGTCGCAGCCGGCCGATAAGGGCAGCGCCCGTCAGCGGCTGGAACCGAAACTTGGCACACCGTGATGCCAGGGGCTCGATGATCCGGCTAACGTAGTTGCAGCACAGTACAAACCGCGTGACTCTCGACGACAACTCCATCGTGCGGCGGAGGGCGTTTTGTGCATCCTGGGTCATCGAATCAGCCTCGTCGAGAATGATGAGCTTGTAGGGCGGGCTGGGGTAGCCAGGCGTCGGCGCGCCCACAGCTTGCGCCGCAAACGCCTTGATCTTGTGGCGCACCACGGCGATCCCGCGCTCGTCCGAGGCGTTGAGTTCCATCACGCGAAGGCGCGACGCCTCGGGGCCGTAGAGCTGGTGTGCCACGGCGAGGGCTGTCGTCGTCTTGCCAGTCCCCGGGGGGCCGTAGAAGAGCATGTGGGGGAGATTGTTCGTGGCGATCGCCCGCGTCAGCATGTTGACCACCTCGGTCTGGTGGGAGATCTCCCCGACGGTGCGGGGGCGGTACTTTTCCACCCACGGCGTCGCCACCATCTCGACGTCTCCGTACCAAAGCCCCAGCGGCCCTGCGCTATGGGCGAGGCAGCCGACGTTCTCTCGGCCCTGAGAAGTGCCTTCTCTGCGCGGTGATGGCACAGACGTCGTAGGAACTCGAATGGCACGCTGATCCGTCGCGGTTCCGCGATGCAGCAAGGCGTGGGTCGGACGGGAGAGCGAGCTGCCGGGGAAAGTGAACGATGTCCGCCCTGCCGTTTTTTCCGGCGGTTCAAGCGCCTCGCCTTTGGTCTCGGAGACTGAACGTTCCTTTCTCTTTTCTACGTCGACCCGATGGATCTGCCCCGCAGCACGCGCTCTCGGGGACCTCGAGATAACTCGCAGAGCAGCGCGTGTGAGAGGGGCGTGAATTTTCTATCCAGGCGGCCCGCGGGCCGGGAAGCCGCCAGCGATGACGGCGCCGCACTGCCTCGGTGCTGACACTCCGTCCGCCCGGGCGGCGGGGTTGCCTCGCCACCGCGTCGAGCTCCCACCGCCCGGTGTCGCCGCCGTCGCCAAGGCTGCTGCCTTCACACGCCGCCGTCGCCGCCGGGGTGGCACGCCAGCATCCCCCCCCTTTCCTCCCCTCCAGGCCCCACCCAGGGCGGCGTCGAGCCCCCCCCCCCGACTCGACCGGGCTCGCCCGACGGCTGTTTGAGCTCCACTCCCGGACGCTCGAAGGCGACCCATTGGAACTGCTCCTTGCATCGGACGCTTTTTGGGATGCGATGCGCAATGGCCGCGACGTGAGCGATGCCGCGGCAGCCCGGGCGCTGGATGACGCTCCCTCGAGGGCGGGCGTCAGCGTTCCGGCAGAGATCGAGGGCTGGGCGGCGCCCCCGCAGGACCGTCTGCCGTCGCGTGGGGGTGCAGGTGCTCGCGCCGGCTCCGCCGCCACCGGCCCGGACCTCGACGTTGATGGTCTCGACGTAGACGTCGTCGTCTGCGGCGGAACTCTGGGCGTCCTGCAGGCGTTGCCACTCCAGCTCGAGGGCCACTCGGTCCTCGTGGTCGAGAAGCGCCTCGTTCGCGGACGCACCCAAGAGTGGAACGTCGGGGCGGACGACCTTCACGTTCTCGAGCGAGGCGGCCTCTTGTCCCGAGAGGACATTGAGGCCTGTATCGTCACCGACTGCGGTCGTGCGCGGGTGGGCTTTGCCGGTGGCGGGCGGCGCGAGCGGAGCCGATCTGGCCTCGCGCTCGGCCTTTCTGGCGGTGCGGGCCCCTCGGAGACTGAGGACGACGAATTCGCCGGCCCGGACCCGAACCGCCCCCCTCTCTGCTGGTCCGAGGGCGTGCTCGACCGCGGGGTCTCGCCCATTCGCCTCCTGGATAAGGTCCGTGCGCGCTTCGAGGCGGCAGGCGGGGCCGTGTGGGAGCGCACCTTGGTGCGCGGCGTCACTGTCTACTCGGACGGTGCCGTGGTACGCTGCAGTCCCGTGGGCGCGGGGGCCCGAGCTGGTCCTGGTGATATGCAGCGGCCCTTGGTGGTTCCTGGGGCCACCCCAGACCCAGTCGAAGCTGCGAGCATGGCCCCGTCGTGCCGCACGGCGGTGCGCGCGAGAGTCGTCCTCGACTGCATGGGTCACTGGTCGAGTCTGGCAAAGGCATCTCGCCTAATGCGCCGTCGCGCGCCGGGTGCGCTCGCGTCAGCGCGTCGCGCGCTCTCGGCCGCGGCTGCGGGCCGTCCGCCGGCCGCGTGGCTGGCCGCCGCAGACCCCGAGGGGCCGGTGCTGGGTCCCGACGGGATGGTGCTCGTCGTCGGCGCGTGTCACAGGGGCGCCCTCCCTCCTGGGGTTCGGAACGACTCACTCGACCTCCTCTGGACCCTGGACGGATCCGAGGAGGCCGGCGGAGGGCTCGGCTCGCGTCACCAACTCTTTTGGGAGGCCTTCCCCGCCGAGGGAGGCGGGCCGGGGGGCGCCCGCACGACGTACGCGTTCACCTACGCAGACGCGGCGCCCTCGCGTCCCTCGCTCGAGGGTCTCTTGGACCGGTACTTTGCCCTTCTTCCCCGGTACCAGGGACTCGACGCCGATGCGCTTACGGAAGAGACTCCCTCGGGTCGACCCGCGACCGCCCTGAGGCGCGTCCTCTTTGGGGGCTTCCCGGCGTACTCCGAGGGGCCGCTGGTGCCCCCGTGTGGCCGCGTTGTCCATCTCGGTGACGCCGGGGCCGGTCAGAGCCCCCTCTCTTTTGGAGGCTTCGGGGCCCTAGTGCGCAACCTGCCGCGGACCCACGCTCGCCTGACGGCCGCTCTGGCCGAGGACGCGGCCACCGGGGGGCGGCGCGGCCTCGACCAGGGCCGACTCCGCCGCCTTGCGCCCTACTCGCCTGCGACACGATGTGCTTGGCTGTTTCAGGCGAGGGTGCGAGACGCGTGCGATTGCGTGGCGTGTGCGCACATGACGCGGCTCGGACCCTGTCATCATTATACGCGCCCACTACCCCCCTCTCCCGCGACGCGCCATTCCCCCCCCCCCCCCCCCCCCCCCCCTCCCCCCCCCCCCCCAACCTCCCGCAGCGGGCCATGGCGCTCCCTCCGCCGACCTCACAAGTCCCGCGTGTCCTCGTCTGGTTTACAGCCATCCTTGCGGGGCTCTCGTCGGCTCTCGACTTTCTCGGCCGAGGTCCCTTTGCGGAAAACGGATGGGTTTCCACTATCGCGGCATGGGCGAGAAGCTGTCAAGGTCCGACTGATCCCCCTGACGACTCCGCCCGCGGCCCACCCACCATCGCTGACTGGCTCGGTCCCGACCACGTCAATCGGATCCTTCGGGCCAACTTTTCCGTGATGAAGGCCCTTGGCGCGTCCCGTGTCCTGCGGCCGTTCCTTGAGGACTCAATCCGCTTTGGCCCCCTAACCGAGACCATGGCTGCCGTGGGGCTGCGCGACCCTTTGGCAGTATCGCGCGTGCTAGTCCAGGTGGGGGCCGGCGTCGTGGTCGCATGGACCTTGCACTACCTCGCCCTTGGTGCCTACGCGCTCGCGGGGGCCGCTCTTGCTGTCTTCACAGCGGCCGGCCTCGTGCCTCGCCGCGGCGGCGGTGCGGCCTGGCTCGAGGCTCTGCGCGACGCCGTGATCTGGGGATCGGGCTACAGCTGGGGAGGCTCTTGGGGGCCGGCGACGCGATAGTTCGGCGTGTAAAGCACGTTCTTGGCGTCGTCCCCGGGGCAGCCTAGAGGGCCACGGCGAGGCGGACGAAGACCCACACTCCGGCGGCAGAGCACCCCTCGATCGAGAACCGCGGGTGGTCCTCTCCGAGTGGGCGGGATCGCGGGGCGCGAGTGCGGCGGGGGGGATGGTAAACCAGGGAGCCTGGCGCGGGCCGATGCTCACCTGCTGCCGCCGCGCCCCGAGAAAGTACTACACCTGGAAGCACGGCCCCAAGCCTGAGCTCACTTTGAACCGAGTCGAAGAGCCCCCGGCGCCCTGTGCGCATGGAACTCACCGCCTGTGCCGGCTGCGGGAGGGTACCGTGAAGGAAATATGACGCAGCCGAAGTCTGAGGTCGTAGATTGGAAGGAAGTCGGTGTGATGGGTGGTGGCAAAACTCGACTGCCCCCAAGTAAGACTGCCTCTTCCCTTCCCTAGCACTGTCACGGCTCGGACAAGGGAGAGGAGAACAACGCGCGGCGTGGCGTCGCGCACTCCGTGGCGCGCCGCCGCCGGGCCAGCGCCCAAAGCGTGGAGAGGTCATCGACCGGCCGAATGGCACCGCGTCCCCCCGAGCAGCGCCCCCAGCGCTCGGCGGCATCTGCTCTGGCATTCACATCACCCTTCCCGTTCAGGCCGACCGCGGAGTCGCCGAGTTTCCCAGCTGACCCGTCCTCGGCTCAGGACTGGGTGGCAACGGCGGAGTCCGGCCGAGATGACCAGGACCGAGCCGACGCCCCGGATCCCGACCGCGGCGGGGTCCCGACGACGTCGCAGGACAAGGATACCGCCGCCGTCCAGCGAAAGATGCGCGCGGAGCTCGACCTCTTTCAGCAGCAGGCGAGACGGCACTCGGTGCGGCGCTCGCTGGGACTCCGCGGCGTTCGGCGCTGAGGCAGCTGTTCATGGCGCTGCAGCGAGCGCTTCCGACTCGACCCCACTCGCTGTCCTCCTGACCGCGACTCCCTCCTACCCACTCCCCTTTCACGCCGCTCCACGCAGCTGCGGATCGAGCTGAGCAACCTCGAGGAGCGGCAACAGGGCCTCGCTGAGATTCAGGCGGGGGGGGGGAAACAGTGGCGGCAGCGGCGACGGCGCGCCCGCGCATGTGCGGATCCCTCTGGCGAGCCCCATGACCCCCTTTCTCGAGCTCGACCGCGGCACGTCCTGTCCCGCTCTCCCACGCAGATGCACATGTCCGCTTTGGGCGGTCTGCATGGCCCAGGAGCGGCGTTGCGCGTGACCCCCGGCGCCCCCACGCGTGCCCATGCCGTGGCCACGGTGGCCGCTCGTCGCAATCTGGCTCCCCTTCTGCGCGCTGCCGAAGGAGTTGGGTCGGTTGCTGACTCCGGGGCCAGGTCGGGCGGCACGGCTGGCACCGGAGCATGCGGGGGCGCCCTCGCGGCTGGCACCGAGGCAGCCAACTCGCTGGGGTTTCCCCCCCGCGCCCTCACGGCCTCGGTTACGGCCACTGGCGCCGAGACGCCGCGCTCTCCCGTCGCCGAGGCCGGTGGCGCGCGACGGGACACGCATCACGGGGGCGGGGCTGACGCCACCTTCGTGCCGCAGGTGGAAGATGGGAATGGCAGCGTCCGTCTCGCGACCCGGCTTCTCTCTCGTGGCGGAGGCGGAGGTGGGTTTGCACGCGTACGCGCCGGCTCCGAGCTCGGTGGTGGCCCTACTCGACCCCCCCTCGACGAGAGCTACGACTCTGAAACGGGCGCAGCGCCGCCAGCGTCGCGGGGCGCGCGCCGCGCTGGCATGAGCCGGGCGGCGGGGCTCATGCGTGCCGCTCTCACTGGCTCGCGGGGATCGGCCGCCGAGGGCAGCAGCGACCGATCGCCGTCGACGTCGGGTCGACGTCGCGTGCTTTCCCGTGGAACGAGCGAGCCCCGCGAGCACCGCCGCCCTGCTCCGCTTGACTTGGGCGCAGAGGCTGTTGGCGAAGGCGCGGACGACGCAGCCGCGGGCGGGGTGTCCGCTGTCCATGACCGCATGAGATCGGCCGCTGGCATGCCCGCCCATCGCGACTCAGTGGTGACTTGCGTTGACTCGGACTCGGTCGACCGGGCGGACGACGGCGAAGGCTCAATCGCCGGCGCCGCCCCCGGTGGAGAGCGAGGAGACGTCGGCGGCGAGACGAGCGAGGTCCGTGCTGGAGTTTCGGCGCTTCGCAGCCTGATGCAGGTCCGCTCAGCACACGTCTCTATGGTGCAGGTGTCGCGTGCCTTCGACGGCTCGTCAGACGAGCAGTCGGATGAGGGAGGCAGCCAGGACATGGGCGATCGAGTGCCTCCTCCCATCGTGGTGGGATCGTCTTCGCGCGGTGCAAACAGGCCGAGGCATATGGCGTCGCGAATGTCGCGGGCCGTGACCGCAGACCGAGATGGCGCTCCGCACGTTGCGGGCGATGCGGCAGACTCGAGCGATGGCGATGAACCCCGGGGGGGCGAACCGGGCGACAAGACGCACGGCGCCGTGGATGGCGAAGCAGACCGTGCCGGCCCCGTGCCGACGTCTCCCTCCGCGAGGGGAGGAGTTCGGTTCGGCGCCTTCGCCGCGGCGCCTCCGCCTCCGCCCCCACTACCACAGTCCCCGGGCGAGGGATCGGCCGGTGCCTCTCGTGGCGGCGGTGATGCCGATGGCCCCGCAGCCCCGACCGATGTTGAGCGCTGCCTCGGATTTGCCGGGGCGGCTGGCCGCTTCCTCTCCACCCACGCACTTCCCGGGCGCCACAACTCGCTTCGGGTCTCGTCGCCTAGGTTGGTGGCTGCTTGGGCTGCGGAGGAGGAGGAGAAGCCGGCTCGGCCGTCCGCCAAGCCGCTCGCCGAGGACTCGACGTTGCTGCCCGGCATCTATCGCGGCCCGTGGACGTCCCGAGGAGGAGTTACGGGTGCCTCGGGGTTCTCATCGGCCTATGTGTCGGGCACCGAGTCCTTCCCCCGCGGCGCTGGTGCTGCGGCAGAGGACAATGGCCCACCGCTGGCGTCGCCGGTCCGGGCGGCGCCTCTCACCCCGGGCCCCGGTGCCCGTCGACCCGTAGGCGGGCGTCTCGTGGATGGTGGAGACCGTCAGCATCCCTCACTACGTGGAGCTGTACCTGTCGAGGGCCCCCTGGCTGCGGGACATCAACGGCTGCCCCTGGCGATGGCGAGCAGCCATTGCGTCGACGTGGGCGGGGACGACACGGCGGCTGTCCTGGCGATTCTTGACAAAACCGCCCGCGAGGCGTCGGATCTCGTTGCCCGGCCCGACGATTACCTGGTCGCGCTTCCGGGGTTCAGAGACCGGATCCAGGGCTTGCGGTCCACGGTCCTGCAGCGCACGAATCGTGTACTGGTGACTCGCTTACTTGTCATGCTGAATGCCCTTGGTGGAATCGCTGGTCAGCACAAGACGGGGCGCGAGGCAGAGGCCGAGCGCGAGCTCGCCGCCGAGACCCCCGCCTCCTCGGAAGTGACGACTTTACCGCCGTATCCGAGGGTTCCGGAGGGCGGCGGCTTCGTCAGTCGTGATGCCGCCGTGCGCGCCGAGCCACAGGCGGCCGGCGTCGCTGGAATTGTGCCGTCCGCTGGAGTTGGCCGGCCCCCGCGTGCCTCGGGATCCATCTTGAGTCGCGGTCCCCGCTCGCTGATGTCTGTCGATGGTGGCGACCTCGACGACGACGAGTCGAGCATGACGTCACTCGGCCCGGGACGCGGCGCCGCGCTCTCGGTCCCACTGGGCTGGCCCGCCTCTGACAATTTTTCGTCGCAAGAGGACACCCGGGCTGAAGGACCGTCACATCTTGGCCCAAAAAACCGTGTTCCCAGAGGTGGCGCTTCGTTTGCTGCGTCGCGCCCCTGCGTAGGCCCTGAGTCCAAGCTCGTCGACCCTAGAGCCTGCGGGCCGTCGTCGACCCCACCGGACTCGGACGCGGACGGATCAGACGACGGGGGGATTCTTCTTGGCTCCCAGGGGGGGCTGTCGTTGTCCAATGGCTCGGGAGGGACGCAGACAGCTACGGGAACGGGGATGTCAGACTGGAGGTCCTCGGTCCGCAGGTCGCACCTCGGCGCTGTCCTGCACGATGTCCGGTCGCGTGGCACTGCCCCGGGCACCACCAGGCTCGCGAGAAAGAGCGCCCACCCGTCGATTGGGCTCGGGGTGCCGTCCTCTCTTCAGGACGGTTCGGGGAAATCCCAGTCGAGCTCGGCGGCCACGCCACGGCGTCCGGCGCGTTCGCAGTGGGAGCATCCGATCCGCGCTGCGACGACAAGCAGCGAAGAAGAGTTGGAGCCGGAGGCGCCAGCCGTGAGGACCCTGCCCCAGGGCGGTGGACCGATGCGCAGCGCCTCCGCATCGAGCGGCGCGCAGCCGGCGTCTTCCTCCTCCCCTTCGTCGCCCGCCGTGGCTGGCCCGACCTTACTCCCCGCTCGACCTGACGAGGGCGGCGATTCCGCCGTAGTGGCCCCTGGCGGGGTCGCCGGCGGCCCCTCGGTCTTCGGGGGCGCCCCCGGTGTCGTTCCCCAGCCGGTCCCCATTGCATTGCGAGTGGAGGATGTTCATCTCCAGCCGTCTGCGGTACGGGCGGGGGCAGAGCGCTCACGGCGTCCCCGAGTGGACCCCGCGCGGTGGGACTCCGACCGTACGCTGGAGGTTTCCCGCCTCCACTCCGTTGCGCCAATCCGGGCCGCGCACCTCGTCGAGGGCGACGTGATGGCCCGGGCCAGCGGCGGACGGGGCTCGGCCCTCAGGGCGCGGATCGACTCGGAACCGCTGCGGGGCAGCGAGGCCGTCTCGGGCGAGGACCGGCGGCATGGACCTCGGCAAGCATCCGGCGGCACTGGGCGCGAACATCTCTCTAGCATTCGCAATCGTGCCATGGTCCGCAAAACCAGACCAGGGGGGCGGGGGGAGGTGGCTGTCTGCCGCATTTGCGAGCATCCGCTGCCCGTCGTCTTGTTCGCGGAGCACTTGCGTGTATGCTCGCTGTTGCGCGGCCCCGATGCGTCCCCGCCGGCGTCGTCTGCTGGTGGCGATGAGTCCCACCATGACGTGGATGTGAGGGTGGCTGAGCTCGATCGGCTACTCATGCGAGCGGCACGTGCCGCAGGAGACCGCGAGCGCAAGGCAATGCGGGATGCTCTCCGCATTCCCTCGAGCTGGGGGCCGTGGGGAGACGTGGTGGCTGACGCGGAGGGAGCCGCCCCCCCCGACGAGACATCCAGGGGTGGGTCGCAGCCAACGACAGGTGGGCTGAGGCACCTCGCTGCGACCGGTATTGGGGAGGACCTGGCCGGCGCGATGATGTCCGCCCAGTCGACACGTCCCGATGGCCCGGACCACAAGCTTGCCACGGAGACAGAGACTGCGATTGGGATGCCTGAGCAACGCCGCGATGATACTCCGGCCGGAGACGACGTGGAGGACCCCGAGACGACTGCTCGCCGCGATGCTTCCCGCCCTCTGCGTTACCTCGGACGTGTTGCTGCCCTGGCGGCTGCTCTCTACAAGATCAGGCCACCCACCGAGACGGACCTGCGTCAGCGGGCAGTGCGGGCGGCGGCCAAGCCGGGGCCCAACGGGATGCCGCTGCCTCCGCGCCAGGCAGCGGACGCCGCCCGTGAGGCCCAAGCCGTCGCTCTGGCGGCCCCAGTCAAGCGGGCCAAGCGCATTGTGGTGCACGCGCGGCGCGTCCATCGTGCGCTTGAGAGGGTCCTGCGGGAGCCAGCTTCTTCCTTTCCCCTGGACGTCTCGGGTCCCGCCCGGTCCACAGAACCCGCGTGGCACGCGGCGGCCACGTCAGCTGCCGTGTGGGCCCGCAAGGTCTGCTGGCTCGCCCGTGCCAAGGGCATGGCCCTGAGCGCCGCGACGCGCAACCTGGAGCGCGAGCTGAGCTCCGCCCGGTGGCAGTCGGAGGCTGGCAGCGATGCGCTCGTGGCCAGTGCCGGACCGGCCGATGAGGACGCAGGCGACGCCGAGGACGAGCTCCCTCCGCTGCTGCCCACCACGCCCATGGCGGGCCTCGCCGCTGGTGGCGAGATCGAGCCCCCATCTCCGGCCCCCGCGGTGCGCGGCGAGCTCTCCATCGACGACTTCCGCTTCCTCAAGTACATCTCGCGCGGAGCTTATGGTCGCGTGTACCTCATGGCGAAGAAAGCCACGGGGGACGTGTTTGCGATCAAGGCCATGTCCAAGCGCGACCTCTTGCGCAAAAACCTCGTCAGCAGCATCCGTGCCGAGCGCGACATCATGGCCGCCACCAACCATCCGTTTCTTGTGCGTTTCTTCCACTCGTTCCAGTCCCGGGACACGGTGTACCTCGTCATGGAGTACTCTCCCGGAGGTGACCTTTTTGGCCTTCTCCGCAAGATGGAGCGCCTACCGGAGGACGCTGCTGCGACCTACGTTGCTGAGACGATCGCGGCCATCCGCTACTGCCACTCGTCGGGTGTTATCCACCGCGACATCAAGCCCGACAACTTGCTCATCGGGGCCGACGGACATCTTAAGCTGACTGATTTCGGCCTCTCGACGACAGCGGCGGCTGGCGCCGCCCTGATGGCCTCGGGTGGGGACGGTTCCGGCAGGTCCGGGGAAATCAAGGCTACGGATGGTGCCGCTGCTCTATCGCAGGACGGTTGCGTTGGCGTTGGGCCGGTAACTTCCGGAGAGGGGACCGCCCTCGCTCTTCCGGCCGGAAACGTTGGGGCGATTTCGGGCTGCATGGGCATGGCTAGGACCCGCGAGGTGGGCACGGTGCAGTTGGGTGGCATGGGGTCTGTGGGGTCGGCGGGCGGCGCTGAAGCCGAGCAGGACGGCGGTCGCAAGATGGGCACCCCCGATTACATGGCTCCCGAGGTCCTGCTTGGCGATGGGCATACGTGGGCGTCAGACTGGTGGTCGGTCGGTGTGATGGCCTACGAGCTGATAGCGGGCTTTTGCCCCTTCAGCGCTGACTCGCCCGAGGAAATCTTTGACAACATCCTGATGGGCGAGTTGCCCGAATGGCCCAATGACCCAGACGATGGGATGCCTCTATTCTCGCCGGAGGCGCAGGACTTCATCCTGAGCCTCCTCGATGGCGACCCCAAGACGCGCCTCGGCGGGTCGCGAGGGGCGCAGGAGCTCATGGAACATCCGTGGCTTCGCAAGATTGACTGGGACCTCCTCGAGCTCGGCAAGTCGGAACCCGTGTTCGTGCCAGAGCTTGAGGGTATTGACGACACCTCGTTCTTTTGGCAAGAGGGCAAGAAGGACGTCTCCCGCGACTCCATGGCAGCCGACTTTGGGCTGGGCGAGCGGCAGAGGAACAAGGACCGGAGCAAGTCGAGGATCCGTTCACAGCCGCTCGCCCGGGGACAGCCAACCCCGATGTCGCGCTTTGCCCGGTCTGCGACTGCCCCCAGAGACGCCGAGGTTGAGACAGCGGGCCTGACGGGTGACCCTGACGGGGATGACCCTGACATCGACACACCCAGATCGGCTGAAGACGGCACTGGCCACGAGAGTCAGGGTCAGGCGGATGCTTCTCCTGCAAGGTCCCACATACCAATTGCCTCGGTGCATGAAGACCCTGACCGAGAGCTGGCGGCTACTCAGGTTTCTGCTGTTTCAAAGCCCAAGCCGAAAAAGCAGGTCTCATTCCGCGTCGCAGAGGATATGCCCTTGCTCCTGGAGGCCACCCCGTCGGTGCAGTCCAGGGCGAGGAGCGGGGGCAGTTCGTTGAACTCGCCAGGCTCGCGAACGGCTGTTTCTGGCAGCGAGTTGCCTGCCGTCGGCCAGAGCCACGGTCCACAGCCGGCAGACAACGACACTCCGCTGCATACCGAAAGAGTGAGTCGGGTCTCTTCACATGCCTGCGTTCCTCTGGGATCGGCCAGCTCGCACGGGAATGGGTCGGTTAGGGGCCAGGATGCCTCCGGCAACCTGGAGACGACCCTCGTCGCCAACGATGAAGACGCCGAGCCGCCTGGCATGAGCTGGGAACGATCCAGCCAACTTGCTGGCGCACAATGCGATGTCCAACAGGGAGCTCGAAGCCTCTCTGCCGAGGCCCAGGATAGGGAGGTTGATGAGACTGACTTGTTGGCTACAGGGGAGGTTGACATGGCCCAAGCAGACCCCGCTGGTCTCTTTCGCATGCGCATGGCGTCACAGCGCCAGGACGGCGAGGTTGGCAGACGGCACAAGAGCTCACGGCAGATTGATGTCACGGCTGATGTCCTTGCGGAATACCGCAAACGCATGTCGACACTAGTTGGTCCTGGAGGGAGCCGTAGGGGCAGCCGCCGTGGCTTGGATTCCGCGCTGCCTGGGGAAACGGCCTCCCACAACGTCCCAGGCGACTCGGCCTCCGTCTCACGGGGTGCCTCTCAGCTCGGTGGCGTCCGAATTGGATCGAGGCCAGCGTCGCCAGCGGGCTCCCGCATGGGAGACTCTTCAGGTTATGACTGCCGGTTACCGTGCTCCATGCCGGGGACTCCACGCCGGAGTGCTGACGGCGGGGAGATCCGTTACTGCCCTTTTGCAGGGTCTGCTCAATGCTCCTCGTCTGAGGGTGGTGAGCATCACCAGCGTCTTAGCGAGTCTGGAGGATCTGACATGCGAGCCGCTGGACGGAGCGCAAGTGCTCGGAGCCGCTTTGGTGCAGGTGACCAGCGGTCAGGGCAGGGTGATCGAAGATCCACTGACTCTGGTGCTGCCGGACCGTTCAATTTAATTGCACCAGGTGGCATGGTCCCCGCCTCGTGCCAATCGTCAACAGCACAGCAGAGCGATGGCACCCGTGTCCCCGTTGCAAGCGATTCAGAGCGTTTTCGTGGGTCGTCAAACTCCTTTTGCACGCGCGGCTCTGCGCTCGATGACGTGGTGGACAACTTGCGTTTCGCTCCAGACTCTCTTCCCACCTCTCGAGCTCCGGAGGCCGTAGTCGCAAATCGCTCTGTCGTTGCCGATGGCTCTGCTGCTCTGCTGGAGCGTACTCCCATGAAACGCATCGCCTTCGCTTTTCAAGAGGAGGCGGCAGACGCTCCTCGCCGGGTCCAGTTCTTGGACGGTCCTAGCCAGCCATCTGGTGTGTTGTTTGGAGAGGGGTCGGCCCACAGCTCGGCTTCGGTGAAGAGCGGCGTCCTGGTTGAGCTTATCGGCGATGATGGCGGAGCCCTCAAGCGCGGGTCAGGCACCCGGCGCCTGGCCCGCACAACAAGGCGCTCTGAGGCGTCGGGGGCGTCCTTCGGGAAGATGCACGCCGGCACTGGCACGGGGGCCAGCGGAGACGGCGAGTCGTCGAAGGGCATCTGGGGCGTCAAAGAGGAGGAGGGCAGAGGCGTCCGGTCGCAGAGCCTGCGTATTTCTGGGCGTGCAGGTGCCGTCCTTGGAGTGATCGCGACGGACGACGCCGCTCGATCGGCTTGTCGTGCGGAGTCCAAGTCTGCACTCGAGCCTGGACCCGTCCCCGTGGTGGGGACCCGTAAACTAGCTCTTTCTGGCTGCCCACGTGTTCCCAACGCCGCTGTTGAGGGCGACGGCAGGCCTGACATCCTGTCCCCGGGCGAAGCTGACGCAGCTCTGCCGGGCGGCCCGGAAAGCTTGGGCTCATCCTCGGCATCTTCGAGCGAAGCGGCAGCGCTCGCCGCGGCCTTTGAAGGGTTCGACTTCTCTCACACGACAAATGCCACGCGGTAAGGAGAAGTGGGATGTGGGACTCTGAGGGAGCAATTCAAAGGATGAACCTACAGTCAGCCCTTGTGCAGACCCCTTTGAACCCCTTTGAACCCCTGATCCAAAAAGAGCTTCCGAGCAGCCTTAAGTGCGCCACAGCCAACCGGCGACGACAAGCCAGCGCCCTCTGCCAGGGCCAAAAGCCCGCGTGCCACTCCCGAAGCGTTATCGCCCATGACTCGAGCGCCATGATGCACAGCTGCAGCAGCCGCCGCTGACGCCGGACCCATTGACGCTGCACCAGGAGCAAATTCGAGGCCAGCAGCGGCGCCAAGGCCATCGAGGCACAGGGCAGTGCGGGAAGATGATATGAAAGACGTCCAGAACGGTGCGCTAGAGACCCGTGGCTTCTCCTTGAGCGACAGCTGCAGCGCGGCGCTGGCGACGTCCGAAAGCTTGGCAGCCAGGCCCAACGTGTCGGCCCCAGGGATGCGGCCCAGGGACGGGTGCCCCAGGGCCCGCGCGACGGCTACGGCGCCCCGGAGCGCCCCCCAGAAGCCTAAGGGAAAACGAGGCTCGGCAGACGCACGCGGACAGCCGGCGGGCCCTGGCGGGCCCGCGGCATCATGGCGACTCCCCAAGACACGTGCGGCGGCCCACGCTGAGACCGGAGACTTCTCGCCGTCGAGCAGGGCCCGGCCGGCGTCGATCAAAGCACGACGCATGGCACCCATCTCAGCCGGGCGCGTCGACCAGACACAGGCCGCGTGGACGAGGCCACCGGGGTCCAGCACGGCCGCAAGGCTGCACGGCGCGGCCTCTGCTGTGAGAGCCACGGATGGGCCCCGCCTCGCGTCCTGCCCTCCGCCGAGAAGGACAACGACGCGGACTGCCGCAGCGGATGGGTCGTCGAGCGCGCCAACGAGGGTCACGACGGCCTGCGCGAGGCTGGCCTCCGTGTCGGCCCGCTCTTGCGAGGTCCCTGGCGCCATCGGGGCGATCCCCTCGAGCTCGAGCTCGACGCGGGCGTAAGCGGTGCAGGCCAGCGCGGCGAGAAGCGGACCGGAGACAAACCTCCATCCCCCTCCATCGGGGCCTCCACCCGCTGCTCGGATTGCAGCGGCGAGAGCGGGCCCCGTGATCACAGGCATCCTCAGGTCCGACGCAGCGGCCGAGCGCAGCACGAGTGTCTGGGCCGCAGCCCAGGCAGCCTGAGATACAGGATCGCCTGCGTTCTCTTGGGCTGCGCGCGCAGCTCCAGAGACGGCCACCGCGACGGCGCCCCCCACACGCTCCATGAGACAAGCGTCCGCCTCTGGCTCCACATTCGGCGCGTCCTTTGCTGCGACCGCCAAGAGGACGGGGCAGAGGCGCAGCAGGACCGCCGTCAGGATCTCAGGAGGCGGGAGTCTGCGCTTGAGGCCATTGCGAAGGGCAGCGGCAACGATCGATGCCGCGGCGCGAGACCCCGGCCCACTACAGGCCGTCGATGCCGACGTCGGTGCGCAGGGTGTCAACGAGTCCTCACCGGCCGGATTCACCCGACTGATGAGAGCCGTTTCGAGGAGGGTCTGAAGCTGTGCCGTTGAGCCCCGCAGCGAAGCCAGGACGGCAGCAGTGGCTGCCGCGTCCACGTTGTCGGAGACCCGGGACGCGCCCCTCTGCTCCGCTTCAGCCACGAGCGCTTCAAGCTCGGTGAGAGCGCATGCCAGCACGCCCGCCGACGCCGCAGCCCCCGCCCGACATCCGCGTGCCGTTTGGGCGAGCCGCTGGACCCAAAAGCGAGCTACCCTGCCTGCCGAGGCCACAGACGCAGCAGCAACCTCCGGGCTGCCAGGCCACGTCCCGAGGTGGCTGCTCTGGAGGCGGGAGATCCCCACGACACAGTCGACCAGGTGGACGACAACGGCGGCGGCGGCGCGCCCTCCAGGCAACCGCTCGGCGTCCATCTCCGCGCTCGGCCACCGCGTCGAGGCCAGTGCCCCAGGCGAGAGGGAGGCGAGAGCGCCCGTCAGAGCCACCGCGAGGCAGTTGAGAGAGGCAAAGGACCGCAGGACCTCGTTCCCGGGGGCGCCCGCTGCTAGGGCACAGAGACGGGCGTCCAGGACCACGTCGGGACCAGAGGCGCTGACCGCTGGTGTCCGGCCCTCGCATGCCGTCGACAGCGACAGCGCGCGCGTTTGGGAAAACAGCTCGGCAAGGCAGTCGCCCGCGAGGGCGCCGACGGACCTCTCCTCCTCTGAGTCCATCGAGGCCGCTGCCCCCGTCGCGCCCGTCGCCGCGCCCGCGCAGAGGATTCGCGGCAGATCCTCCTTCAGCGCTCGACGAAGGTCAGGGACTTGCGAGCTGAACAGCGACGACCCCAGCGACGCGAGCAGAGGCGGCGACAGGAGGGAAGCGTCGGACACGGCAAGGAGGCCACGGGCAAAGCGGAGGAGCATGGTGCGCGTCACACCGCCAGCTGCGGCTGGACCCGAAGCGGGCGAGGCGTCCGCAACCACATGCGACAGCGAAGCGACGAGGCCCATCACGGCGGCGAGCGCCTCGGCTTGGGGGGAAGGAGGCGAAACAACCACGCTTCGGGTGACGTCGGCCATGCCTGCAGGTCCAGGCGTGCCCCGCTTGCCTCGGCCCGTTGGCAGGCGGGGGGAGGGGGAGGGGGTATGGCCGGAGGCGGCGGCGTCTTCGACGGTGCGTGACCTCGTCGGTTCAGGAGTCGGCCGATGCGGACGGCGGAGAGGGGGGGCGAGCCGCAGCGCCGCGACGAGGGAAGAGCACGCCGCGGAGCCCACGTCGGCCAAGTCGGCCATGGCAGCTGGCTCAGTAGGGGGCGCGGCCGCGAGCGCACGGCCGAGCGCGCGGGCCTCGACCGCCGCCCTCGCGCACCTGCGGCGGGGTGAGGGAGCTGGGCAGGGTGATGGGTGCAGGTAAGTCGGCAACGGTGGCGGAATGGTCCGACCCAGCTTTGGCAGGGGCCAGCGGACCTGGGGACATCCACGAACGCCGTGCAACGCCTCCTCGAGACGCGGCATCGAGTCCAGTGTGCGATGACATTCGCGTTTGTGCGACGACGCTCGCCGCTCGGTCAGGTCTGAGGCATCTGCACGCTCCAGGTCGGCCAGCGCTCGGCGCAGCGCGCCAAGCGGTGCCATCCCAAATGGCACCGTCGCGGGCGACGCCAGCGCGCCGGTGATGAGAGCGCGGCCGTGGCGAGCGCTGAACCAACGGAAACTGCGACCGCCGCGGACAGGCGACCCGACGAACCTCCCGAAGTGGGTGCCTGACTCGTGGACCCACCGCGTCAGCTGCCCGTCTCGCCCCCGTCTTCGCATCACTCCACCGTTCGCTAACCATGTCCAAGGGTAACAGCGAGTCGACGGGGCTGCATTCATCCCGCGCGCTACCCCTTTCGCGTCGCAAACCAATGGCGTGACGCCTGCGGAAGAATGACCGCCCTCGCCCCCTCTTCCTCCGCCTCGCAGGTGGCCCAAAGGCGGCGGCGATAGGACGCAGCGGTGAGCGTGGGTCCGGCACGCGCAAGGGCGGTGCTGGACGGCACACGGGCGGGGCCGTGCGCGGCGCGGGACGCGCCGGACGCCCCCAGCCCGGGTTGGGCAGCGGGGGCAAGTCGAGCGGCAAGGGCGGCCGCGGTCGCGGCGCCCGTCGGGGCGCCCCCCCCGGCGGAGGCGGTCGGGGCGCGCGCGCCCCTCCCCCCAGCGAGGACGCGATGGACGACGCCCTCGCGGCCTACTTCAGCAAGAGCGATGATCCTGAGCTGGCGTCCCACCACGCCGCGCTGCTGACTGCTGCCCGGGCTGCCAAGGCCGACGGCGAGCTGGACTCTTACTTCGAAGCCAAGCCCGCCGAGGTCGAGGCCCCTAACGAGGCCGCGGAGGTCGCCGATGGGGACAAGGAATAGCGTCAGGCGCTTAACGGGGGTGAGGGGACCGAAGAAGGCCGCGATGCCCCCGCCAGTTGACTCCTCTGATAGCTGCTCGCGACCCCCCTCGCGAAACTACGCCTTCCCGGGCCCATCGCCCCATCCGCGGCGCCACGGCAGTCCCGGCCGCGAGCGGACCCCGAGCCCTCGAACCCGTCCAACCGTCGTGTCCCTCAGGGACGCAAAGGCCGCATTTGCCTCCACATGAGGCGGTGCCGGCAGCTGTCCCGTGATCCAGGCGAAGACGTCGGGGTTCTCCTGCGGGGCGGGGAGTGAGGAGGAGGGGAGGAGGGGGGCGAGCAAGGAGTGCGCACCGGCACGCGATGGGCGGCGGCGTGGGCAGTGGGCCCCGAGGGACGCCCACACGAACCGCAGGCGACAGGGGCACACTGCGCCCTCCCCGCCCCCCGCTGACCCCCGCCGGCCACTGCCCGCCTCATCGAGGAGCCGCTCGGCAGCGTCGAGCGTCGCCGCGTCAAGAACACCCGCATGGGTCGCGGCCCAGTCCCCAACGAGGAGGTCAAGCTCCAGAAAGCCGCGCTGACGTGCCCGGTATACGAGACGACGAACCCTCGCCGCAGCAGCCTCGGGATCTAATGCCGTCTCCGAGATTTCTGCTCGAACCGCCGAGACTTCCGCCGATATTGCCGCTCCCGCTGCGGACATCGCCGACGCGCCCGCGCCCACGCCCGCGCCAGGCAGCTCTCCCGTCTCGGCCGCGGCGCCGAGAGCGCGGGCACCGACACCTCGCGCGGCGCATCGCACCGCTGCGCGCGCTTGGATCAGCGACATGCTTACTCCCGCGCTTGACGAGGTGTGGAAGACAGGCAACCCAGCAGACGTGACGTCGACTCGACAGTTCCTCTTGATGGCTCATGTCCGATCCTTCTCCCGTTCCCACGTAAGTGGGAAAACACGAGAAGGTCCACATAGTGGTTCGCCCTTATCGCACGCGCGGCCGAGCCATGCCGCGAGCGGGAGAGAGCCAGCAGCCAGGCGTCACGGCCTCCCAGCCTGTCTAGGTGGCCTCCTGGCTGGTCTTGGTCACGCCATGCACGCCTCCATTGCTCCAAAGTCGCGCATCTCGACAACCGGCGTTTTTGACTCGCCGAGGTGGGTCGGTCGAGGGCCCCTCGTTCACCGCCGTTCGGCGCCATATCGTCGCATCACATTCGGTCTGCTGCTGCCATGTCGCCTAGCCGCCCCCCCAGAGCCATCCCTCCACCTCCCACCCGGCCTGCCCGGCGTTCCGTCGTCGCCCGCGCTAAGGGCGAGGGCGGCTTGGTCGCTGTCGCGATAACGCAGTACCGAACGACAGTTGAGATCCTCACTGCGATTTGCCCAGTCTGGGTCATACTCAGCGCAACTGACGGGCTCATCCGGCCCCAGGGGGGAGGGAGCGAGGCTTGAGATGGGGACCGTGCGCACCGCCGAGCCCCCCCCAACCGCCGACGGTGGAAGCAAAAGAGCCGCGTCGTCCATCCCAGTAAGCGAGCCCGCCGGCTCCTTTCCCATCCCTCGCAGAACCTCGCGTGGTTCTCAGGCACCATCTTTGCCGTCGCCCTTGTCTTCATGATGCCGTCGATGGGCCTCACCCTCACCGTCGACGATCTCGAGCAGTCCGCGGCCAGCCTCACGCCCATCCTCGTCCGCCACCTGGCCCTATACTGCATCCAGCCCATCCCTGGCTACGTCATCGCCTCGGTCATGGGTCTACCCGAACACCCGGCCCTGGCCACGGGCCTCATCCTCGTGTCGTGCTGCCCGGGCGGGCAGGCGCGCAACGGTCTTGGGCGTCCTCCTTAACGAGTTCGTGCCCAAAGTGGTGGCCATCTTCAAGCCCGCGCTGCCCTTTGTGGGCATGTACCTCTCCACCTCCCTCTGTGCCGCCCCCGAGGCCCACATCTCCGGCATCCAAGAGGTCAACGCCTCTGCTCCTCCCAATGGCCCTCCTCCACGCCGTGGCCTTTGCCCTCGACCACTGGCTGCCCGAGACGCTGTAAGCTCGACGAAAAGACGAGCCGCACCGTGTCGAACGAGACGGGCGTGCAGACTTCCGGTTATGACTTTCTCCTGGCTCAAAAAAGCACTTTGCCGACCCGCTCGTGGCTGTGCCTTCCGCTCTTCTCGTTGTGGTCATGGGTGTGGGGGGTTCGGTCCTCGCCGTCTACTGGATGGATTTTCTCACGCTCGTCGGTCGGTCACCTCCGTCCCCTCTGTCAAGACCAACAGCGAACCGCGGCATCGTTGGGCATCCTACGCGTCGCAACCTTGGTCCCGATGTCAGTCTCGGCCAACCTTTTTGGCGTGTCATCCGACGCGCTGGTCATTGGGCGGGACTGGCCCGTGACCCGAGTGCGCAAGACGGCACAGGCGAGGACGCCTCCGCTCCAAGGCCCACGCTCCTGCCCTCCACCCCTTGCACCCCCCCTCTGGCTCCCCCTCCTTCCCATTCACCAGGTCATCGGAATCCTCGGCCCAGCATCCTTCCTGGGCCTGCTGCACGTACTGGCGGGCAGGGCTGCTTCTCGGCTTTACCAGCACGACTGGAGTCCTCACGAACGACAAATCACCCGGTATCCACCGCCGGCGGTGGGTCAGGATACGAGGAAGTGAGCAGCAGCTCTACGCCACAAGTCCCGACACACGCGCCCGAACGAGGTCCTTTTTTGGATCGGTCTCCCCCAGAGCGCGCAAGGCCACGACGATCTGTCGCTCGGCCCCGACGACCGCGGCCGTGGCCTCGACGGGACCTTCGCCACCGCGGATCTCGCCGCGGAACTCGATGTCGAGCTGCCCAAGCTGGGCGAGGTCTGTGTCGGTGCCCCCCCGCCCACCAACTGCGCTCAAAAGCGCCGCGACAGCAGATTCAATCCACGCCACGTAGGTAGCGGTGGTGACGTGGGCGTTCATGTCGATATCCCGGTGCCTCAGCGAGTGTCGCGTCGTTGTGGTCACGCCCGCCGGCGCCGTTCCCCCCCCCGCCCCCTCAACCACCGCGGCGTCGGTGGCAGGGACGGGCCCGCGGTCGACTGGTCGCAGGGCAGCAGACGCCGCGGCATCGTCGTCGAGGGGCCGCCACTCGGGAGTGTAGGGCGTGAATCGCTCGAGCATTGCCGGTGGAATGCGGGCAAGTCGCCTCGTCTCAAGGTCCACCATCACCCACGCCGACGCCGCGCTCGCCAGGAGCTCGCCGGTCACGTCGTCGGACAAAAACCACTCGCGCGTGGCCCCGGCCTTGCCGCGCACCTGGAAGTATGTCATCACAACGACGCGTGAGCCCCATTTGGGCCGGCGAATGACGCGAAGGCTCAGCTTGGACATGACAAGAATGAGCGACCCCATCTCTTCGGCCCGCGCAAAACCCCTCCCGTCCGTCGTGCGGCCCCAGAGGGCGACGGCATGATTGCCGGCCGTCTCGATGAGAAGGTCGACGAGCGACGACGTCGACGCTAGGCCTGACGGGTCGCATTCGGAGCCACGAACCCGAAAAGTCTCTGCGAAGCACGTCGCAGCGCCCAGTGATTCTCCGGGGCCGACGACGGCGCGGAGCGCGCCCCCAGGACCAAGGGGGGGAAGAGCGGGGCAGGGGCCGGGCGCAGCGCCCGTCTGCCCGGGGCGCGGCTCCCCGCCATCGACGTGGATGTCATCTGCCGTAAGCGCCGCTGCGGCCTCCGCGGGCCGGCTGCCGCCGTGGCCTCCGCGGACGCGCAGGCCGCTCCGCCCGGACGCCGTCTCCGGGCGGGGGAGCAAATGGTGAAGGGTCCACCGACAAGGGGCGGTCGCGAACATTCCTCGAGCTAGAGAGCCTGGAGCGGGGGCGTGGTCGTCCTTGTCATCTCATGTCTGAGCGGGAGCGAGGCGGGCTCCACGCCCCAGGCTCCTTCGCGGAGAGCTTCCACTGCAACTCGCCACGAACACTACAAAGGGCGTGCACTGCACCGGAGACGCGCGAGAACGGCTGCAAGCCCGGCGCTCCGTCCTCGACGTTCCTCCCTCCGTGGCGCGAGGGCGCTTTTCCGGCTCGCACGGGCGGCGCCGCGCGGAAGAACCCGTTGCGCTTGCCCGAATAGGGCAGTAGAAAGAAGCAGCTCGCCACCACGGGAGCGGGACGAGGAGGGAGCGGCAGGGACGCCGGAGCGGCCGGCGGCGCCGGGGGGGGCGCCCAGGGCGGGGGAGCTTCCGACCCCAAGGCTGGGGACGCTCCGACCACGGCGACCGCGCAGCCGGACGGCGTGCTGACGGTGACCCCGGATGTCGTGACGGACGGGACCGCTCCGCGCCGGAGCCCCATGGACATCCCATGCTCCAGCAACAGCGTCCTCGTAGAGGAGGAGGCCGGCGAGTGCCACGCGCCGAGAAATCCGCCCGTACGCCTTCCGAGCGCCTCGGGACGAGGGCTCCGAGGTCGCGCGCCCCCTCCGGTTCGCCCGGGGCTGGGTCCGGCGCGACGAGGATAGTTTTCCGTCGGAAATAGCGCGCGGGAGACCCTCCCGGGGAACGCCGCGCGCTCGTCCACCCGTCGCCCGGCCAGGGCCTGCTCGCCCGGCCGCCCTCGACCCGCCGCCCGGCGCTCTTCCGAGGCGGGCTGGATGTGCCGCGCGCGCTGCCGATGCCGAGGGGACGGCGCGCCTGCGTTGGGTCCCGGTTCGTCGTGCCTCTCTCGCGTGCCGCACTGCGGCGGAGCAAACGCGCCCTACGGCCCTCAGCCATGCTCCCCCTGGCCCTTGCGCCTAAGCCACCTTGCGTGACCCTCGTTTCTCCTGTCCGCGCCCGTCCACCCCCTCTTGCTACCACCCCCGCCTTTCTCCTTCCAGGCCCCGACCCGAGCCAGCTCTACGGCAAGTTCACGTGGAAGATCGAGAACTTCAGCGAGATCACCAAGCGCGAGCTCAGGCGAGCTTGTGGCCGAAAGAGGACAACGCTCCGCCCCGCCGCCGGGGGGAGGAGACCCGCCGCTCCGCGCTGTCCTGTGTCGCCCCGCGCGTGGGACCCAGCTCAGCCCCTGGGACACCGCCTAGCGCGAGGAAACGGCGCGCGGATGAGCCGCCTTGCGATGACCTGCCTCTCGTCCCTCCCTGCCTGGCCCCCAGGTCTGACGTCTTTGAAGTCGGTCGCTACAAGTGGTACATTCTAGTCTACCCCCAGGGCTGCGACGTGGCGCACCACCTATCGCTCTTCCTCTGCGTCGCCGACTACGATGCGCTTCTCCCGGGCTGGTCCCACTTTGCCCAGTTCACCATCGCAGGCGAGTGTCACGGCAGCGGCACGGGCTGCCTTGCCCTGTCTTACCTCTGCCCCAGTCGCCCTTTCGGTCGTCGTAAAATCCCTGCGTCCGCACTCGTTCATGTCCCACCGACGCATTTTCCTCTCCCGCAGTCGTCAACCGCGACCCAAAAAAGTCTAAGTATTCGGACACGCTACACCGGTTCTGCAAAAAGGCGGGCTACCCTTGACTCGCCGTGCATCCCTTCCGTTTCGACTGTGCTTTTCGCGGCAACCTACGTGTGACCCTTCGACCCCCCCGCCCGACCCGCCCCCGAATCGCTTCCACAGGAGCACGACTGGGGCTGGAAGAAGTTCATGGAGCTGAGCAAGGTGCTCGACGGCTTCACTGTGGCCGACACGCTCGTCATTCGGGCCCAGGTTCAGGTCATCCGAGACGCCGCTGCGCGCCCCTTTCGATGCCTCGACCCCGGTTACCGACGTGAGCTGGTGCGCGTGTATCTCACAAACGTCGAGGCCATCTGCAGGAGGTTCCTGGACGAGGCGCGTGAGGGTCTCGGCCTAGTGCGAGACGAGGGTGATCGCGTCCGCGCGTGGTGGTCTGGACTTGACGACGCCGAACGCTCCGCGCTGGCGCGCGAGGCCGCTGGCCCCCTGCTTCGAGGCCTCACCAAGCGCTTCTTCACCGAGAAGGAGGTGACATCGACCCTGGTCATGGACGCGCTGCACGCGGGCTGCCTTGCCATGGAGGAGGCATCGCGGCGCTGGGCCGCTAGCGAGGCCGAGGCATCTGCCGCCGGTGGGGCCAACGGCTCCGGTGCGGCATTTGGGCGCGGATCGCAGTGGTCCGGGGGGCCCACCGTGGTGCTCGAGGCGGCGCCGCCGGGCCCTTCGGGCTCTGACGGCGGCGACGAGGGGAAGAAAGGGGGCGAGCTTTTGCAGCCGGGCTCGGCACGCGGCAAGGGCAAGGGGAAGGGGAAGGGACGCAGCCGGGGCGGCGCCGGCGGCGGGAAGGGGGGCGCGTCTGCCCCGCGCAGGCGAGGTGACCGCGACGGCGGTGACGACGACGGCTCGGACTCGGGCGATGACGGCCCCGGCGGACGGCCGCGGGGCCACTTTCGTGTGGGCGCCCCCGACGCGCTCGAGGCTGTCGCCTCGGTTCTCTCCGAGACGTTGCCCGACCACGGGGACGACGACGCTGCCGGCTCCGGCGACCCTGCGCACTCCCACGCATTGTCCCCGACGCCAGCGTCGCGTGCACCCCGCGACGCGTCGCCCGACGCTGACGAGGGTCGCCTGGTGGAGCTCGGGCGCCAGGCCGTCGAGGTCTTCGCCCTTCGGCACCTTTGGACCCGCCGGATCGAGGCGGCTTACCGGGAGGCCGAGGCTCTCCGGCTTCAGGAAGCGCTTCTGGAGGAGGAGGCCTCGGCCAAGCGTGAGGAGGACACCAAAGCGTCGGCACGGGCCGAGGCGGCTGCCGAGAAGCGCCGCCAGAAGCGCGAGCGGCAGCAAGCGGCCCGGGCGGAGGCCGCGGCCGAGGCCGAGGCAGCGGCCGAGGCCGAGGCGGCTCGTCTGGCAGCGATTGCGGCCGAGGCCGCCGCCCGGGCCGAGGAGGAGAGGGACCGCCGGGAGCGGGCTGAGGCAGACCGCGAGGCGGAGCGGGCGCAAGCGCGCGAGGCGGAGAAGAAGCGCCGTGAGGAGGCGGCCCGACGTGCGGTGGAGGAGGCTGCAACCCGCCGGGCCGCCGAGGACGCCGCGGTCCGCCGTCGTGGGACTGAGGCCGCCGAGGGCCGCGCCGCCGCGGCTGGGTTGGCAGCCTCGGCCGGCTCCGGCGGCCGCCCCGCGACGGCCCGAGCGTCGGCAGCAGCCGTTGATGAGCTCGACGATGAGCTTGACGCACGGGCCACGGCCGAGCAGGCCGCGCTCGACTCGGTGTCGACCGTCGGCGCGGCCTCGGCAACGGGCGCGGCGACGGGCGTGGTGGCTTCTCTGGGCGGGGCGGTCGTGGACGCATCGGCGGCGTCGTTGGGAGCAGGAGACGGGACCCCGATCGGCGCCCCTGCTCACCCGTCTGGGGCCGGGAGGCTGGCCGGTGGAGACGCCACCGCTGCGCCTCCAGGCTCGCCCCTCGCCGCCGCCCTGGCCGACGCGGCCAGGCTTCGCGTCCGCGCCGCCGAGGCCGAGGCCCGACTTGCGGATCGGGCCGCCGAGGCTGATGCTCTTCGACGCGAGGTGGCGCGTTTGTCTCAGGCGCTCGAGGCCGCAGAGGCGTCTGCCGCCGGAGGGGGTGGCAAGGGGGGTGTGGCGTCGCCGGGGCGGCCCTCGCCGCCAGCGGCAGTTCGGACCTCCGGCGCGGCCGAGCCCGCCGGCAAGGGCCGCGGCAAGGGCGGACGGGTCACTGAGCCTGCCAAGCCGGCCGCTCCCGCGCTGGCAAAGGGCACCAAGAACAGTGTACAAAACGGTCGGGCCGCGCCGGCCGGCGCGACGGTGCCACCGCTGCCGACGCGGCCCGTCGGAGCTGTCGTCGCCACGGGGCAGGGCCTCGGTGCCGCCGTTTCCGCCGCCGCCGCCAAGGGCGTCGCGCGGGCGGCCGTCCCCGTGCCGTCCAGGGCGACGGTTGGCGCTATGCCGCCGCCGCCCCTCACCGCCGCCTTGCGGGCCCCCGGTGCCGCCCTACCGGGGGGGGGGGCCCCCCCCCGGGGCCCCCCCAACCCCCCCGGGGCCGCAGCTCTACCCCCCGGCGGGAGCGCCTTCGCACTCTCGCCGGGCGTCCCCGTCCCCGCGCCCGCCCGGCACGCGGGCGGCGCAGGAGCCTCGCTCGGTGGCACCCTTGGTGGTCTGCCACTGCCCCCGGGCAATCCCCTGCTCGCGCCGGGGGGGCCCATGCCGACGGTACGCGGTGGGGCGCGCATTCAAGACCACGACCACGACGTCGCCAATGACTTTGCCCACATGGGTCTGATCAACGATCTCCTAGACGGGCACTGACAGCGCGGCGGGGCGCATCGATGGCAGATCATCAGAGTGGGCGAAAGGGGGTTGGGGGGGGGGGGGCAGGTAAAAGCGTTTTGGCTCGACCTTGGGTCTCACTCCCTATGCGAGCGCCGCGGCGACCGGTCCCGATCGCGGCTCCCACCACGCCAGTCATCGCCGGGGCTTCCCGGCACGTCACAAGGGCCGCCGCCGCCGCTGCGCGACGGCGGAGGCGGCGGTAGCTGCGGCGCTGGGGTTCCGTCATCTCCGCGCCGCTGAGGTGGCGACCGTGAACGCGACCATGATCGGCGCCGAGGCGGCGACCGCGACCGCGACCGCCTCCGCTCGCGTCGCTCGTCCCATCCACCTTGTCCCTCGCGACCTCTGTCATCACGACGGCGGGATGGACTCGGTGACCGCCTCGGTGACGCATCACGGCGGCGCCGCGGAGGCGGGCTCGGCGACCGCCTCCGCGGCGGCCCCGGGGGGTACCCGGCCCCCGGCGGTCCCCCCCAGCCTCCGCCCACGCCGTGGTGGGGGGGGGGGGGGCCCCCCCCGGCGGGGGGACCGCCGCCGCCACCGCCGTATCCGCCGCCGCCACCGCCGTATCCGCCGCCGCCGCCGGGCCCCCAGGCGGGTGGCTGCGGGCCGCCGCCACGCGGTGGCCCGCCGCTGCGTGGGCCGTCGCCGCGGCGCGACACCTCCACCACCCAGTTGTGCTTGCGGTCCAGCGCCGCGGCGGCTTCGCTGGCGTCTCGAGCATCGTCCATCTCGACAAATGCTGAGGGGAGCGAGCGAAGTGTCGGAAGTCGGGGGTCGGGGATCTGAGGTCGTGGTTCGGGGCGGAGAGGGGCGGGCACACAAACGACGAAAAGTCACCGCCCCTGCGCTCCTGCCCGCCCTGCCCGCCCCTCGCCGAAGCCGGCCGGGCGCCGGGCGATCCAGACCTTGGTAATGCGGCCGAAGCGACCGAACTCGTCTCGAAGATGCGCGTTCAGATCCTCAAACTGCTGCTCCGTCATCTCCTTCGGGAGGTTCCCTGCGAGGACGAGGGCGGGACGAGGGCGGGACGAGGGCGGGGAGCGAGAGGAGTTGTTCGGCCCGCGTCCGCGGCGACCACTCGCGCCAACGACAGCACCTCATCGTTCTGTCTCCGCAACTCGGATCATCAACCGCGCCGGATGCTGTATGGACGAGGGCCGGCGACGCGCGGCGAGGCAGCGGCGGCCGGGGCGGACCCCGCGGGGGGCGGGTGCGTCGGCAGTAGCTCGCCAACGTAAAGCTTTGTGCTCATCATGGCGTGGTCACCCTATCGTGCACTACCTCTTCGCCTCTCGTGGCGGCGGGAAGGAGCTGATTGCCGAAGGAGGACGGGGGACGGACGAGGACGCCGGCGGGCCGCGAGGTGGCCCGCCAACCTCCCCGACTGGCATCCCGCTGTCTCGCCGCAGGTCGCAGGCGAGTCCGTGAGGTCGTAGCAGCCCGCATTTGGCACCTCCTCTGGTTCTGCCGTGACGGACGGCTGCCGAGCTCCCACTCCGTTCTTCGCGGGGGAGGATCGCTCGCGTGCGATCCCCGCCAGCGACCGTCGATGATGCGCTGACGCGCCGTCCTGGTGGCGCGTCGAGGCTCGGCGCGGCTGGCCGCCGGCCGTCGACGTCTCGGCCGGGCCCGTCCTAGCCCCGCGCTCGCCTCGAGGAGGCGTCCGGTCGCTGAGCGTCGTCTCCTCCGTTGATGCGCCCGTCTTCGCTCGTCTCATTCCTACCGACGCACCCTCTTTGCCCACCCACGCCGCAGCACCGACCTCACAATCCCGAGCCGAGCCGAGCCAAGCCTAGGCCGTCCCATCGACGGAGACCGACCGACCAATGTCATCTTCGCTTCCCCGCGGCCCCTCCGCTGCCGCGGCGCGTGGCCCTCAGCCCGCCGCTGCCGCCGCGGCCCGAAACCCCGCCCAGACGGGGTCCGTCAAGACGCCGCTCACATCGACTGAGAAGATCCTCGCCCGCGCCGCCGGCCGTCCGGCGGTGCGCCCCGGCGACAACGTTTGGGTAGGCGCCGACCACCTGCTGACGCACGACGTGTGCGGCCCCGGCACCTTCGGGATCTTTGAAAAAGAGTTCGGTGCCGACGCCCGCGTGTGGGACCGCGAGGGCGTCATCATCATCCCCGACCACTACATCTTCACCGCCGACGCGCGGGCCAACCGCAACGTCGACATCCTGCGCGATATGGCGACCAAGTACGACCTCAAGTACTTTTACGACATTCTGGATCGGTCGGACTTTCGCGCCAACCCCAAGTACAAGGGCGTGTGCCACGTGGCCTACGCCCAAGAAGGCCACGCGCGCCCCGGGCAGGTGCTCTTCGGCACTGACTCGCACACGTGCAACGCCGGTGCCTTTGGCATGTTTGCCACGGGCGTGGGCAACACGGATGCGGGCTTCATCCTCGGGACGGGAAAGCTTCTCGTCAAGACGCCACCCACCCTCCGCTTCATCTTCGAGGGCCGGCTCCCACCCTACATCCTCGCCAAGGACCTCATCCTGCATGTCATCGGCGAGATCGGCGTCGCCGGCGGCACGTACAAGGCCATGGAGTTTTCGGGCACCTGCATCGCGTCGCTGTCGATGGAGGAGCGCATGACGCTTTGCAACATGGTCGTCGAGGCCGGGGCGAAGAACGGTATCGTGGCTGCGGACCAGGTCACCTTTGACTATGTCGACGCACGGTCGGGCGATGGCCGGCCGGGCATGCCAGGAGACTACGAGCCAGCCCCGGCCGACGAGGGCGCGAACTACCTCGAGACCTACGTCGTCGACGTGGAGAAGCTGGTGCCCCTGGTGGCCGCGCCCCACTCGCCCGACAATCGTCGCGAGGCGCGGGAGTGCGCCGACAAGCGCATCGACCGTGTCTACATCGGGTCGTGCACGGGCGGCAAGACCGAGGATTTCCTCTACGCCGCAGAGCTATTTGTGCGAGCGGGTGCAGGCACCCCGGGCGGACCCCAGGTGCGCGTGCCCACCTACCTCGTGCCGGCGACCCAGCAAGTGTGGGCCGACATCTACACGCTGCCCATCCCCGGGGACGAGCGGGGCCGCACGGCGGCTGAGATCTTCGAGGCCGCCGGTTGCGTCACGCCGGCGGCGCCCTCGTGTGCGGCGTGCCTCGGGGGGCCTCGCGACACCTTTGCCCGGATGAACGAGCCCGAGGTCTGCGTGTCGACCACCAACCGCAACTTTCCAGGACGCATGGGCCACAAGGACGGACAAATCTACCTCGCGTCGCCCTACACGGCGGCTGCCTCGGCCCTCGCGGGGACTGTCGCCGACGCCCGCGACTATTTCTGACCCGCGGGGTGGGGCTGTCGCCATCGTTGACTGCTGCAGAGGCGTGTGTCGAGTTATCGGGGATGGTCCAAAGAGCTGACCTGTTTGGCTCTGGACAGGGTGGAGGGGTCTCGCCGTTTCTGAAATCCAAATCCGATCCTTAGCCCTCTGACCCTGTCTCAAGTCAGTTCGGGGACCCCGGCCCAGCGCTTGCCCGCTTCGTAGACGCCCAGGACGATGGCCGACGCCGGGGCAGCGCGGAGGGCACGTGGGGCCCAGCCCGTGAAAAGGGCGCGCGCGCCCTCCTCCCGGGCCACCTTGAGGGCAGTCGCCCACAGGGTCAAGCCGCCGACGTCGGCGGTGGCCTGTCCCGCCCCCCCCGCCCCGCGGAGGGAGCCGAGGCCCACGCCGGCAATTGAGGCCGCCTCAGCCCCCGGCGTCCCCGCGCCGCCGCGCAGCAGGGGAGCGAGCTGGTGCCGCGACTTGACCACGTCGAGGGGCGTCGTCACCGTCGAGGCCACGGCCCCGGAAATTGCTCCCGCTGCGACAGAGGCCCAGAGACGGCGCCCCCCGGGCCAGCCAGGGCCGGCATCCTCGGGCCCGCCAGCACCCGGACGCTCCGCCCGACGTAGCAGAACGCCCCGCCCCCCTTCGACCCCGGCCCAGTACAGGGCCGAGTGGGGCACGTCGCGAGCTAGGGTGGCCCCGACGCCCGTCCACGCGCGAGCCAACCGGCGCGCACCCCCAGGCGAGAAAAGGGGGGGGGGAGTGACGACGCCGGCGCGGCCGACGGGCTCGCCCGCGCGTGGTCCCGTCTGCCGCACGGCGCGTCTCCGCCCGGGCTTGAGGCCTCCCAGGGCCGACAGCGGGCCCATCGGACCTCCCGCAGTCGCTTGGGCCTGGGTACGCGCCAGCTCCAGGGGGCCGACAGCCAGCACCGCAGCCGTCCGCGCCAGGGGGGCCGCCAGCAGGGGAGCCCACCACGCGGGCGCGGCGCCCTGGCCCGAAGCGCAGGAGGAGCCGCCGGCTGCAGCCCGGGCCACGAGGGCAAGGAGCGACTCGTAGACTGGGAGGTAGATGCCCACCTGGGAGTAGACGGTTCGGAGGGACGCCGAGTCGGGATGAAGACACGGGGCAGCACGCTTTGGCCCCGTTCTGGAGGCCACGGCCCCACCCCATCGTCGCCTGCCATCGGAACGGCCATAACAAGGGTGGCGGGGGTTCCCCGCCAGAGCGCCATTGCTCCCTCGGAGCGAACGATCTTGCGCGCCGCGTCGAACGACGACGCGTAGAGTCCGCAGCCCGAGGCGGCGCACGGCGCCGGAGGAACGGGGACTGGATGGACCGGAGGGCCTCCAAGGGCAGCCGATGACGCCGCCGTAGTGGGGCGGGCACGAGGGCGGGACGTGTCGGTTGCGTGAAAGCACGCGGGGGAGCACGCCGAGATGCCCCACGACTCCAGGAGGGGTCGAAGGGGGGGGCGCCGCCCAGCAACGCCTCCCGGCCCCGACGCGTTGAGCTCCACCCTTGCGCCACGGAGGACCATCTCTTGCGCCTGGGACAAGAACGGGGTACTGATGGGGTAGGATGACTCTTTGACTCCCATATCATGTCCTCGAGGGAGAGGGGCCGCGGAAGCGCGCTGTGCGCGAGGCGAAGGGGGGGCGGCAAGGCGCATTCGGCCACTGCAGTCTCTCGACGCGCCTGGAGCCGCGTCTTGACCACATCGAGCGGATTTACCACCACTCCCGCCGCCAAGCTCGCGCCCCCAGCCGCCATGACCCGTCCGAGAACCCCTTCGAGCGTCGGGAAGTACGGATCAGCGGGCGCCGCCACCGCCGCCACCGGGGCGGACCATGACGGCGACGCCCCGTCGGCTGTCGCGGTCGGGCCGGGAGACGCGGCCGTCCTGGCGCGCGGCGTAGGCGTCGCTGCGCCCTCTTCAGGAGGCGAAGTGGGACGGCGCGCCTTCTCGTCGACTTCTGTGACTCTGTTGCCCGCCGACGACATCGGCGCCGGGCACCATTTCTCTTCTCCGCCGCGGTGGGGTCGTCGATGTCGATACAACATCCCACCAGGCCTCATGAGCTATGGCGCATGACCGCAAACCCCTAGCAACCGAACACCTCAACCCATCACCGAGCGCGCCCCAATGTGGCGCCCGTAGCACTCGTCCAGGGCTTCGGCGAGGTCTTCGGGACGGACGAGGACGCCGTCGACGGAAGCGACCGTCCAGTGGTGCAGGCCGAGGAGGGCCGATATCCGAGGGTAGAGAAGAACAGGTACATTCGACGCAGGTGGAGAGATCTCAACAACGCAGGTGCCGGGCTCCGCCGCGATGAGGTTGAGCTCCGCGGCGCCGTGCGGCCCGACGACGACCGACGCGCGGCGAAAGGCGTCAAGCTGCTCTGGCACCGATGGCAGGCTCCGGTCGTCGTGGTGCACGAGACGCGCCCCAATCCGGTCCGCAAACGTCCGGACGATCCTCTCCACCTCGTCAGGGTCCTTGAGGGGGCGGAAAAAGTTCCGTCTCATCAAGAGCACTGTGCGCTCCTCGTCACTGGCCTCGGGCGACCGCGGGGGCAACCGCAGAGAAACTCGGAGACGGCCCAGCTCCAGACCCGATGGAGAGGTGGCTCTCGCCATCTCTGGCACACGCAGCCGCTTGGCGAGGATGACCCCGTCGACCACTCGCGACGCCGGCACGCCCAACGTCATCTCCAGCCACTCGTGGACAAACTCGTTCTTCTTGCTCACGTGGATCCACGCGGTGCTCGTGTCGAGCCCTGGGACCGTCAGCCCAACCATTGACTCCATAGCAAAGTGAAAGGGACTGCTGCTCCAGCGAGTAGCCGTCGTGATCACATCGTCAAGCTCCCGCGCCGTCTCAGGCGGGTTCCAGGAGACCAGATCCTCCGGTCCACCATTTCGCACCGCGTGCTCGTATCTCGTCCCGTCGACGATCCATCCCGTCGGCGACACCCACACGTCCTCGAAGTGCGCAACCCTCGGGAGGCGCGGGAGCTCGTCCTCTTCTCGCCTCAACGCCGCCACCATCTCTACCGGATCACCGGCAGCCTCCGTCAACGAGCAGAACCGAGTATGGGTGTCCACCGTGTAGCAGCTCAGGTTCGCAAGCTCGACGACGTGTTGCTTGCTCATGTGGATCGTGCCGAGCGGAGGTCGCTCCACCCCCGGTCCCGCGACCTCTTCTGCAGGCTCGACTGTGTACCACGTCGGATCTTCGACATCCCATATGAACGGAGCATACGTCGACCTCGACGATCGCGGAAAAAGATTGGTTGGCGAGCTCTCAGACACCGCCAAGCGCTGGAGGACAGCGCTCAGACTAGGCCAACCAGCGCCGGTGCGCTCCTTGAACCTCCCCGCCGCTAGGTAGGTGGACTCTCCCTCGCGCTGCACGACCGGGACCCAGCCCCCCTCGTGGGCCACAAAGGCTCGCGCCACCACCGGCCGCAGATCCGCCGTCTCCAGCAGGTCCGCTACCATCTCGCGCTCGATCGACAACGGGCGGGCGCCTGGCCCCCTCCACGCCAGAAAGTCCTCAGCCGCGGCCCACGCCGACTGACCCTCGCGCTGCTCGGCCCACGCGCTTGACCCATCATCAAGCTCCACCTCGGCTCTCGCCACCACCGATCGACGGTCGGCCGCATCCAGCCGCTCGGCCAGCTCCGCACGGCCCGGCGCCCCCGCAGATGTTCCGTTGAGCCCCGCGAGGAACGCCCCGGCAGCCTCCCATGCCGTTTGGCTCTCGCGTATCTCGGCCAAAGACACCGATCCGTCAAGGAGCTCCGTGCGCACCCTTGCCACCACTCCATCTTCATTCCGCGCGCCAAGACGCCTCGCAAGATCGTCACAATGGCTCGCCAAGGCTGATCCACTCCGCCACAATGGTTCCAAAAACGCCTCGGCCGCCTCCCATGCCGACTGCCCTTCCCTCCTCTCCATCCACGATCGGTTCCCGTCTGGTGCCTCCACCAACACGCTCGCCACCACCTCTTCCCAGTCCTCCGCCCCCAACAGCCCCGCAAGCCTCGCGCGGTAGCCGGAAACCTCCCCGCTCCACTCCCCAAGCCCCTCGATGAATGCCTCGGCCGCCTCCCACGCCGTTTGCCCCTCTCTCCTCTCCGCCCAAGCATGGGTCCCGTCCGGCAGGTTCACCTGCACGCGAGCTGCGACGAGGCGATCGTCCGCTTCAGCTCGCCTCCGAAACTCCGCCGACGCTTCGAGGTCAACGCCTCCGTGAGCCGCTCCTTGACCCTCGAGGCGCTCCCCCGCCACCTCTCGTGCCGTCCTCCCCGCTCTCGCCTCGACGGCGCCACTTCGTCCCCCTGGGCCTTCCACCTTCGACGGCGAGACATCGCGCGAGGGAGCAACATCATGCCGCTCTGCCACCTCGGCCAAGAGGCTTGCCACAGTGCAGAAGCCTCCCCGGTAGTCGATGTCAAGCTGTCCGAGAGTCTCGAAGAACGATGCTGCAGCTTGCAGAGGAGTCTGGCCCTCGCGCAGGACGGCCTCTCTCACGTCGCCGTTGCGCAGGCGGACGGCGGCCCGCGCGACAATCGCCCCGGTCCGCGATATCGCGCCAGCGTTCGGCCTCTCCTCCTGATGCGTCTTCGGTCGACGGTCCGCACGCCCAGCTAGGTAGACGGCCTCCTGCAGCACACAGTGGGGCGTGCACGCGTTGATCAATCTGGCATCCAGCTTGTAGGACACTTTTATCACGGGCGGGTCCAGGTCATCTAGCATGTCCCAGTCGCACGCGCCAATTGTTCTAGTCAAGGATTGGATTAAGTGGAAGACCAGGGGACCGTCCGCGGCGCCCAGACGTGGCGTCGCATCCCAAACATGCTGAAAGTCCGGGTTCTCCCGGTGGACCCGAATGAAGACGTCGAACAACCAGAAATATTCGTCCTTGACCAGACGGTCCCGCCAGTAGTCCTCCATGGCTGCCACGACGGCCGAGAGGGCACGCCTCACGCGGTCGTCCCTCGGGTCTGCATAGAAGAACCAGTTGTCCAGCACCTCATCGGCTGCGGGCCTACCGAACTGACCCAAACGGGGGCGCTCAAACGCGAAAAAGCCCGATCTACCGAAATCTCTGCCCAACTCCACGCCCGTGAGCCAGTCGTCCAGCGATCGCAGGGAGAGAAGTGTGGCGTCGGCCCACACCCCGCCATGGTCTCGCAAGAGGTTGATGCGGAGAACTTCCGACATCGCTACGAGATCGTCTCCGAATCGCGTGATCATGCCTCCGTCTATCTCCACGACTCGCCCGATATCCGACTCCGAGAGAAGATAGACCTTCCAGTTCGGATTCCGCCGGCGCCACGACGAGACCACGTGCGGCACGAACCACGGAACGTCGTGGAACCCCTGCGCCCAAAAGATGAAGACGTGCCGCGGCGACTGCGCTGCGTTTCCGACCGCCAGGCATGCTCGGTCGGGCCTCGAGTCCACGTCGATAGGCACGGCGGGGGGCGCCCAGCACGGCGGCGAACGGTCAAAGATGCCACCAGCCACGTCCACCACGGACCCGCAGGCGTCAACCAGGTCGGCCAGACATGTCCTCGGCAGGCCTTCCGGTGCTGGCATCGGCGCTGACGAGCCACCGAGCAGACTGGCCAGCTGCTCACGGTAGCCGGAAACCTCCGCTCGTCTCTCCCCCCGACCCTCGATGAATGCCTCGGCCGCCTCCCACGCCGTTTGCCCCTCTCTCCTCTCCGCCCAAGCATGGGTCCCGTCCGGCAGGTTCACCTGCACCCTCGCCACCACCGGCCGAGGTTTCAGCTCACCCGCCGGTGCCACCGCCCATGCCGGCCCCGCCGCCAGCCCTGCCGCCCCGGGGGCCCACCACCTGCGGCCGACCCCAGGCGCTGCCGTTGGTGTGGCCCGTCGGCACCCTCCTCTTCCAGCGAGCGCGGCACGTGACGCCCCGACCACCGAGACCCGCTCCTGACACATCTACTCGCCATACCGTCAGCGCCACCGTCAGCACCGCCCACGCCCGCAGCGCCTTTCCGGCTGGCCCGCCGTGTCGCTCCGGCCGCGCCCGCCACGACGACAAGGCGAGCCTTGGCCCGCCCGAGGACGTCGGCATCGCGTTGACGCTCCGGTAGGACAACACGAGGACCGCGCCGCCGGCGCCCCTCGTCCCTCTCCTCATCTCACCCACTCCCCCGCCCGTCCACTCCTCGCCCGTCGCCGCCTTCGTCGAGCTGACGCGCCGCCGAGCACCTGCGCGGAGGCGATATCGCTATGCGACTCTGGCGCTCCACCGACATTCCTACTCGGAGCATGTCTTCGACATGACGAGTCCGTTGTAGAACAGTAACCCCGTCCTGTGACCTATCGTGGAGCACTACTCCTGCGCGCTCCCCTCGCACACCTTCCGCGAAGCCGCGCGCAGCCAAGGCGGTCAGGCGGTCACCGCTCGCGAAAGGGCCGCAGCGCCACACAGAACCTGACCACTACGCAATCATCCCGACGGATGCGTTCTTGCCGAAAAAATTCATGAGCCGCCGCACGCACTCGGCCAGAACAACCGTGAAGTCATCCCTCGGGACGGCACGATTAAGCAGATTGGGGACAGGCAGAAGGTCTTAGCGAGCGTGAGAGGCGTCGACGGGCACTAAACCGGCGTCCAGACAAGTCTTGTCGCGACAACGGTAATCGGAGCGGAAGCGATGCAGGACGCTCAGCGTCTTTGGGGAGAGCCGACGGAGCACTGCCGGCGACCCTCACTGCCACAACCCGGACCCGACAATCTCGACCCCGAGGCCGCCGCCCTCGCCCACGGGCACTCCGGCCCCTCGGATGTCGCAGGCGTCGATCGTGACGACGGTGATAGCGCGGCGGCAGAGATCGCCTCCCTGGGCCCGCGGGTGGACAACGATTTCGGGCACCTCCCTGGCGACGTCGGGGTGTCGGCAAACGAACCAGACATCTACCTCGGTGCGGCGCTCGGAGCCGGCGGAGTCGTCGTCGCATCGCGTCCCCCGACGGTAGAGGAGCGCGTGCGATGGAAGACGGACTGGGGGGCGGCTAGCGTCGCGATGTCGGAGCGCGTGGACGGGGCCGTGCCGCGTGTCCCGCCACGTCGCAGACCAGTCAAGGCGGCCGAGGACGCGTTCACGGCCCGCCGCATCGACCGTGGCGACCCGATCCCCCGGGCAGACGACCCACGCGACTCCCGCCCGATCAGAATGCGTCCCCACACCTACCGGTAGCGACTCCCGGAAGCACCGCGGGGGGGGGGCGCGCCGCGCGAAATGACCCACCACAGCCGACGCATACTCGAGCTCGCGACCCGGGACCTGGAGGGCGCCCCAAAATGCCATGCGGGAGCTCGTCCCCTCGCCTCCCCCCGCCGCGCCGTCGGGCGGGCACAGATCGCACGACTGCGGGCATCGCATCAGCATGTAGGACGGGTTTGCCAGACACTCGCCATCCCGCGCCCACTGCAAGCAGCGGGGATTCTCGTCGGCGCACGGGACGGCGTCGCGTCGCCTGCTCGGGGCCCCCGCGGCAGCACGGGGGCCGACGGCCGCGGCGGCCGAGAGCCAGGTCGGCGGCGAATCTCTGGCCCGCGCTTCGAGCGGTGTCACTAGGCGTCCGAGGCCGCTTGCGCCGGCGTCGGCCGCGTCGGGACGGGGCGCGTGACCGAGGTGGTCGTTCGCGAGGCGCATGCCAACGGCGGGGTGGCATACTTCCGGCGCCGCGGGAGCATCAAGCCATGCGATGGCCACGGTCGCGCTGATGGCGCGGAGCATCACGGGGTCCGCCAGGGCAATCTCACGGCGCGCCCCGGATAAAATCCGGAAGAGCGCGTCGGCCCCAGGCCACCCCGACAGCGCCGCCACGCAGGCGTCAGCCGCAGCTCGCATCTCTCGGGGGTGCGGGGGCGTCCCCGGCTCGCGAACCGCAAGAAACGTCGACGTTCCCTCGGGCGTCGCGAGCGTGACCCACGACTCCGTGAGGGCCACGGGCACGGCGCCGCCGTCTTCGGCGCACTGGGAGGCAGCGGCGTCGCGAAAGCCGGGCGGGGCGGCTCCGCCGGAGGTCCCCGCCTCGGCACGGCGCGGCGCGGACGTCGAGGCGTCCACGTTACGCGCCTCGTCGGAGACCACGGCCAGCGCGAGAAAAAAGGCGACGGCGCAGCCAAGTTCTGGGGGGGACGGCAGGGGGGCGGCATCGCGTGGCGGCAGACGACCCACGACGGTCGCCGCGTGGCTCCCCGGCGGGAAGGCGGCGGCGCCGAGAGGGTCGGCGGGTACGAGACCGTCGCGCAACAACGCGAGCCGATCGAGGTTCAGCGGCCCGGCCGACGACGCGTGATGGGGCCACGGCAGCTGAGGCCGGCCGGTGGGGGGGCGCGGGGGGGGCGGGCGTGGCAGGAGGGCGACGCCGTCCTCGTCCATGGGCCCGACGAGGAGCCCGCTGAGCTCGTGGTAGGCCCAGCCGACGAGATCTCCAGTCTGCGGGGGCGGGTCCGGCAGCGGTGGTCGGCCGCCAGCGGGTGCGAGAGCAACCAAATGACACTGTAGGCACCTGCAGACGTCATCGGGCGGCATCCGACTCAGAGAGAGCACTCGCGTCTCGCGCCATCAGCACGTGGTTTCGCCCCGCGAACGCCTCCCGCGGCGCGAGGGCGCCGCCAACGACGACGAGGGCGAGGGCGAGGGCGAGGGCGGCAGGCGCCGAGGCCCGCCGCCGCTGCGGGCCTCGGCGACCTCGTTTCATCCCGGGCGGGGAAGAGCGTCTACTGACGCGGTGCTAAGGTAAGGGCGCCGTCTTAAGGCGTTGGGTACGAAGATTCGCGGCGTGGCCGCAAGACAGCGCTCTCGTGGAAGGCAAGCCTCGCTCGCCCTCCTAGGGACGGCGAAAACAGCGCCCGGGGCCAAACTCGCCCCAACTAGGCTTTTTTCTCGACGTTTCTCGGAACTTCATCGCCGTGACGTCCACGAGCGTGCACGCGCGGTGGCGCGGGCGGGAGGAGGGCTGCGGACGGGCTGGCGGGCGGACCGGCCTCGGCCGCCTCGCCGACACGCCGTCGGCTCTTTTCTCGTTGTGGTCCGAGGACAGGCGCGTTGCTTCGTCCGCCGTGTTACGATGCGTCGACCGTCATGCTCTGGGCGCGCGCGTTAGGAAGTCTCGAAACGGCCATGTGGAGCGATGGCCACGCTCTGCGCAGCGCAGCCTTGCCTCGTCGCGAGCGGCGGCGTCCCGCTGCGCCGGCGCCGAACCGAAACGCACCCCTCCCCTTTCCCCACTCGCATCGACAGCTTCCCGTTCGCCCCCGAGCGACTCGCCGGTCTCGGCGCGATGCCCCCACCCGCCACCGTCGCCGCCGCCTCTTTTGCCGGACAGCCTCTCGACGATGCCGAGCTCATCGCCCGGCGCCCCCCCCCCCTTGCGCTCGCCTGGTCCGGCCCCCGCGTCGGCGGGCGACTTCTCGCCGCGGCCGACGAGGACGGGTGTGTCGCGCTGCTGGGTCCGTCGGGTGGCGGTCTCGAGGAACCCCCCCGGGGATGGCGCGCGCACCGCAACGCGATTTTTGCTCTCGCGTGGAGCCACCCCGGTGACGCGCGGATTGTGACTGGCGCGGGCGACCACACGGCGCGCGTGTGGGACGTCGAGCGCTGCGGGTCCGGGGGAGAGCCTGCGTGCCTGGCCGAGCTTGTGGGCCACTGGGGCTCCGTCAAGGCCGTGGCTCCAGCGCCGTGCGGGGAAATACGCGCGGGGGAGGGGGTGGGTGCGGGACCGGGGGGCAGGGCGCCCCCCCCGCCTGATATCGTTGCCACGGGCGGCCGCGATGGGGCCGTGCTGTTGTGGGACACGCGCCTGCCCGGCGGTCGGAGAGGTTGCGGCGGTCCATCCGTGCGCGATGGCGGACAGGCCGACGGCGCTCCCCTCCAGCTCCCCGTGGCGGCGCTGCCCGGCGCGCATGCTCCCGCAGCCTCGACTGTGACGGGCCGGCGTCGGCGGGCTCCCGTGAGCGTTGCAGGGGCTGCTTCGCCGGGAGAGCCCGCTCTGGGGGGACCTTCTGGCTCCGTGACCTCCGTGCGGTGGCTACACGATCCATGGCAGCTCGCCTCGGGCGGCACGGACGGGGTGGTCCGGGTCTGGGACGCAAGGCGGCTGTTGGGCCCCTTGGCGGTCGAGTCCGCCGATGCCGCTGGGGTCGCACGGGCCGAGGCTGCCGCAGCCGTCTCGGTCTGGCGCTCTCCCTGGCAAGCGTGCGCACACCCAGCGGGTCGCGAGCGTGGGACCTCGGCCCTAGGCCGGACACGAGGCCGCCCCCATGGCGCTCTGGCAACGACCCCGTGGGACCACAACGCTAGCCCTGACGCCTTGCCCGTGGCCCCCAAGGGGTGCGAGCTCCTCGCCGCAGACACAACCGCCCTATGGGCCTCCTTACCAGCCTCTGCCCCGGGTTCACAAAATCCCCTCCCGCTGGCGGCGCGGCGCGCCGTGGTCGCCCTTGTGACGCCACCGAGGTGCTCGCCTGCGGCCGCGCCCACTGCCATACTCCCCCCCGGCCCAGCCTACACGCCCGCCCGTGCCGTCCAGGCGCTGGCCTTATGCCCTTGCTCTCGACGGATGGTCGTCCTTCACGCCCGGTCCTCAACGGTGAGGGTCGTTCGCCTCCCGGCCTCATCGCCACCGACCCTGGCCACGCCGCCGACAGCCGATGTCAGCCAGCGCGGAACGCCTGCCGCGGCGGCCCGTGCGCCGGTGCCTCTCGTCCTCGACGACGAGGTCAGGCTTGGAGGTCACGTCCCGGGTTCTTTCCACGTGGGGATCGCGGCGTCTCCCTGTGGCTCCTTTGTAGTGGCGGGGGGCGGGAAGGGGGAAGCGGCTGTCTGGGCGCTGCCAGGGGGGGGCGCCCACGCTGGCGCGGGCGCGAGCGAAGGCGGGCTCGCCATCGCCGCGCGCCTGCTCGTCCTCCCGGGGGGGGGGGAGGAGGTGACAGCGGTGGCGTGGGGTGGGGACGAGGGGGGTGGGCGGCTGGCCACGGCGTCCGACGCGGGGGGGGTCCGGGTCTGGGGCATCGTCGACTCAGGCCGCGAGGGGGGGCTCTGCCGGGCGCGCTGGGCCCGCGGATTCGCCGACGATGCAGCCTCGGCCGGGCAGGCGGAAGGACGCGGTGACGGGGCGGCCCTGACGGCAGCCCTCGCCGCGGCTCGACGCCGCAGGCTGCCCCCACGCCCGTCCCTGCCCCGCCCCCCCCGCCCGCCTCACCCTGCGCCGACCGCTGGGGGGAGTTGCGGCGATGTCCGCGTTCGGCAGACCCTCGTTCGGAATTTCTTTGCTGTGCGGCCGCTTCGGGCAGGCGGTGTCGTGGCCAAGCGGCAGCGCGCGGCGTGAGATGACGGCCACGCGGTCGATGCTGCGGTCGACGCGGGCAAGGGAGAACTTGACTCCCCTCAAAGCCGGCAGCCGGGACCACGAGCCAGACGTCTGCGCCTCGGCGCCCACATCTGGACAACTAGCGTCGTCCGCGAACCCCCTGGAGAGGCCCCGACTCGCCAACGCACCCTCGCGCGGGCGCGCCGTCGCGAGCACCATCGTCGTTGGGCAACTCAGGCCGGACGTGAGGGCGAGCCGGGGGGGGCGCGATCGTATTAGCCTCGTATCGGGGCAATGATGCGAATGGTATGTTGCGAGCGCTCTCCCTTCGCGTCTCGCTCGGCCACCGACCCCGTCCCTCCTCCGTTGGTCGCCCCTCCAGCCCGCGCGGACGATGGACGACGCCACGGGGAAGGACGCGGGGCCTCTTCCCTGCCACTGGTGCGCAGGAGACGCCATGCCGTCCCCCGGTTGGGTGCTTCTCGCCCCGTGCGGCCGCGGTGCGGCGTCCCTCGTGGCCCGCACCCTCCCTGCCCCACCCCCCCTCATCGGGGTCCTGCTCGCCCCGCCCCCCCCCGGCCTCCTTGCGGGACGCTCCCCAGCGAGCCGGCCCATCGAGGGAGCCGTTCGCGTCATTCTCGCGACGTCGAACCTCGTCGTGGCCCTGCCGCCCGACGACGGACCCTCTGGTGTCCCCACCCTGGCCGCACTAGCCGCCCAGGCTGCGGCGGCCCTGGTCGACGCCTTGCCGCACGGTGGCCCGGCCGCTGCTGTCGTCCTTGTCCAGGGCACCGACGGTGGCGACGGCCCGCGGCTGGGGTCGGCGACGACCGCTTCATGGCGTGTCGGCGTTGAGGTCGATGACGTCGACGAAGGCCTCCCACCGCCGCTGCCGCCGGGGGTGGCGCTCGATGGCTGGTCCGCTGCCCTGCTGGCGGCCCTGGCAGCCCGGGGGACGCCGGCGGCGGGGGTCGTCCAGCGTCTGGTCCGTCCCGTACCCGACGGGGAAGACGCCCGCGCGCTGGCCGAGGCCGCGATGGCGGCCCTCGCCGCCGCTGCCCGCCGCGCTGGGACGACCAGTCAACAGAGCAGTGGGGTCGATGTGGCGTTGGCCCTCGCCTCGTCGGCCACCGCCGCTGCCCGCGCCGCCGCCGGAGCCGAGGCGGTCCACCCGGCGGCCGGAATCTATCGGTGAGGGTCGGGAGGGGCGGGTCAACGCGACTCGTTGATGCGTTACGTCTGGAGTGTGCGCCTAACCAAACCCGTCAGCCGCCGCCCGAGTTGAGGCCCGGCCTGGTGAACGGCGCCGTCAGAGAGGACACGGTCCCGACCGTTCCCACGATCCCCGAGGACCCCTCCTCCGCGAGGAGGCGGGCCACCGAGCGCGGCACTCCGCTCGGATAGGCGCGTGCCACGTCGAGCATCTCGGAGCGGCTCTGCACAAAGCCCATCCCAAAGTCCCACCGCACCCGACGGGCGGCCTCAAGGCGGCGGGCGTCCTCCGTGTTCTCGGCGTGCCGAAGCCCGTCGTGCGCGTGGCGCGCCGCGTAGCGCAGTGGGATGGGGTTCTCCGCGAGGGGGTCGGGGAGGAGGTGCGTGGGGCCGTGGAGCGGGACCCCGTGCGGGGTCTGGAGGTCGGCCTGCCCAGCAAAGCGCTCGCCAGGCCGCCGCGAGGGGCCGAAGCCGTGAACGTCGCCGGGTCCCATCGACCGCGACGTCCGGTGAAGGGGGTGGTCCACCGACGTGCCCCACGTGTGGAGCTGGGCGCCGTGACGCCGACCAGGCACCTCGGGGGGAGGGGCGCCCTCGCCAGGCGGGGCGACCTCCGTCGCTGTGGGCGCCAGATTGAACTGGTGCTCAAAGTGCCGACGGCCTCCGGGCGCCCGGGACAGGCGCTCGGCGGCGGCGTTGTCCCGGGCCTTCTCGGCTTCGAAGGCTGGGGGTGGGTGTGGAATGGGGCCGGTGGGGATGGGGAGGGGCAGAGGGACCCAAGGCGACGGCGAGGCGAGCACTTCGCCCCGCCCGTCCAGAGTGCACCATGTAAGCCATAGCGCGCTTCGGTCCCCGATCGCGTCCCGCGGCGTGCCCGCGTCGCCGGGGGCCCGCAGTGGCGCGGCCAACGTCGCGCGCCGTCTCGCCGTGCTTCTGGATGACCTTTCCGGCCACCGAGGGCATCCCCATGACGGGCCTGCCGGTACGAGGCTCGTATCCGACGCATGCGGAAGCCTTGGGTGGATCGAAGCGCTCAAGCCCGCCGAGCCCGGGGACTGCCGACGACGCAGAGGCCACACCCAACGGCGCCCCAGCCCCGGCGACCCTGGGGCGCTCGTACTCCTGCGCCGGCATCAATGGCACGCCAGCTGGTGGCGGCGGGGGTGGGGGGGGGGGCGGGGTAGGGAGAGGGAGGGGCATGTGAGCCAATAGACCTTTGACCCCCACGCCAGGCGCCCCGCCCCGAAGGCAAAACGCACAAGACGCCCACCGCAACCTCGCGGCTAGCTCTACAACATCACTTATCCTCGCTGCGCATCCATCCCAGTCGCGTATCCATCCCAGTCGCGCATCCATCCCACGTTTATTGGTGTTCGCTCTAAGCGCGCCGCCCGCGCGGCAGCACGCGACATCAGAGCCACGGTCAAGTGGGAACACCCTAGACCTGGAGCTTGACGATGGTGATCAGCAGCTGGACCGAGACCGACTCAGTGCACGTGCCAGAACCCGTCGCGTCGACCAGCCTGATCAGATGAGTTCCCGCGGACTCGTCCGCAGCGACAGCGACCGAGACGACGCAGGCTCCAGTCGTTGGTCCCTGCGAGACAAAGACTGTGTGCGTCGACGGGTCGACGCCCAGCGTCGCAGCCGGAGAAGGCGCCTCAATAAAAGGCACCACGATGGTCCTGATCTCGGAAATCTGCAAACAAAGTGAGAGGGGGGGGGAGCAATATGGTAGGGAAGAGAAAAATAGCAAGCCCAGGGAAAAAGACATCAAGAGAAACCGCAGGCCGCAAGCGCAGACTCGCCCTGGCCACGACGTCCACAGAGCACCCTGATAAACCATCCACGGAGCACATAAAAGCCATGCTCTCATCCCTGCCTGCAATTGAGACCCCAGCGAACGACCTCAAGTCAAGAGTAGACGCCTCAATAAGAACGGTGTCACGGTCATCGGAGGCGTCGAAAAGAGAGCGACGAACAGCGCAAAGATTCGCACCACCAGGATTGCAAACAATACTCGACGCATGAAGCGTCGCCACCGTCGCCGTCGTCACGTCCAGCGTCGCCACCGTCGCCGTCGTCACGTCCAGCGTCGCCACCGTCGCCGTCGTCACGTCCAGCGTCGCCACCGTCGCCGTCGTCACGTCCAGCGTCGCCACCGTCGCCGTCGTCACGTCCAGCGTCG
>Ga0181573_10000152_pt1 | contig 69556 bp, 38 predicted proteins | sample 101ome_25_FD_148643 | JGI IMG/M metagenome (GOLD analysis project Ga0181573, IMG submission 148643) | Coastal salt marsh microbial communities from the Groves Creek Marsh, Skidaway Island, Georgia - 101409BT metaG (spades assembly) | ecosystem: Environmental > Aquatic > Marine > Intertidal zone...
CAGGGGGGGGGGGGTGCCCCCCCGGGGGGGGGCCCCCCCCCCCCCCCCCCCGTGGATCCCAAGGTGGAGACGGCGCGGAGGGAGCGCTCGGAGGCGGCCATGGCGCGCATCCTGGCTGCTGACCCGCGCGACCACCTCAACGTCGTCTTCATCGGCCATGTTGACGCCGGCAAGTCGACCCTAGGTGGTCGCATTCTGCACGCCACGGGCAACGTCGACGATCGCACGATCGAAAAGTTTGAAAAGGAGGCAAAGGACAAGGGTCGAGACAGCTGGTACATGGCCTATATCATGGACACAAACGAGGAGGAGAGGGCAAAGGGAAAGACTGTTGAGGTCGGCCGGGCCCACTTTGCCACGGAGAAGAGGCGTTACACCGTGCTCGACGCCCCCGGACACAAAAACTACGTACCCAACATGATTTCCGGGGCGACGCAGGCCGACCTGGGCGTGCTCGTCATCTCGGCGCGTCGCGGAGAGTTCGAGGCCGGCTTTGAGCGTGGTGGCCAGACGCGCGAGCATGCGCAGCTGGCCAAGACCCTCGGGGTCGAGCGCCTCATCTGCGTGGTCAACAAGATGGACGATCCGAGCTTTCGGGACGAGGGCCACGGCGGGTGGAGCCGGGACCGGTTCCGCGCCATCCGGGACAAAATGTCTCCCTTTCTCAAGGGATGCGGCTACGGCCCCAAGGACACGTCGTGGGTGCCCATCTCTGCCCTCAGCGGGGAAAACGTGTCGGTAGGGGTCGACCCCAAGTCGTGCCCCTGGTGGGAGATGGAGCGGGCCGTCCTGGGCAAGGATGGCGTGGGGGGGGGTGGCCCCCAGGAGGCCACGCTCTTCAACCTCCTCGACGCAACAGAGCCAGCTAAGCGCGACCCTCTGGGCGGCTTTCGCATGCCCATAATGGACAAGTTTAAGGACATGGGATGCGTCGTCATGGGAAAGAGCGAGCGCGGGGTCGTTGAGCTCGGCGACGAGCTCCTCATTGAGCCCAATGGCACCAAGGTCAAAGTCTCGATGCTTCAGCGTGACGACGAGGATGTCGAGGCAGCCCGGCCGGGCGAGAACCTCCGCATGCGCCTCACGGGTATCGACGACGAGGATGTGCAGGCGGGATTTGTGCTGTGCCCCGTCACCGAGCCCGTGCATGTGGCCAAGGAGTTCGAGTGTACGTTGGTCCTCGTCGATCTCCTCGAGCACAAGTCCGTCTTCACCGCGGGATACAAGGCCATACTGCACGTGCACACTGTCACCGAAGAGTGCGAGGTCACCAAGATCGTGGCCAAGTTCGAGGCGCCGCCGAAGGGTTCTCCCAAGGGAACGCAGCCGTCCAAGGTCCCCTGCAAGTTCGCCAAGACGGGCGCCAAGCTTGTCTGCCGCATCCGCCTTGAGCGTGCTACTTGCCTCGAGCGCTTCGATGACGTTGCTCAGATGGGACGTTTCACCATCCGCGACGAGGGCAAAACAATTGCCATCGGAAAGATCACTAAGCTGCCCAAGAAGTAGAGGATGGGGGAGAGGGAGAGAGGGCGAAACGGGTCCTCCTGACCAGACCAGACAGGTTCTGGTGGGGTGGTGGTGCCTGCAGCGGCGCCAGTGGTGTTGTGCGGGGACTTCGAGGGACCGAACACAAGACAGGAGTTTAAACGGGTAGTTGCCCTTAATTGGCACAAAATATCAACCAAGGGCGTTAGATGGACGGCGAGACCCGTCGGCCCTTGGGGATGCCGCCGCTGCCGCGGCGAATCTCGGCCTCGGCGGCTGTGGGCGTGATCTCGAGGGGAACACCCTCAGCCCCCCCGTCTTCCTCGGCGTCCTCGTTGCACCTGGGATCCGTCGCCCTGCCTCCGTCGCCGTCCCCGTTGCCGCCGACTGTAGTGGCACCCCCTGGGCCCGGGCGAGGCTCGGTGCCCCCACACTTGGGGTTTGTCTTGGCCTTGGCGGCTTCTACGGCCCAGTGGTGTCGCCACGCCGCGAGGCGGGCGTCGGCGGTGCCACGGCGCGCGGCCTCACCGGCTGCCTCGGCCTCGGCCGCCGCGGCGCGGACAGTCTGCTCCCATCGGCGAAGGCCCTCGGCCGCGGCTGTGCAAGCCCCGGCCCAGGCCCTCGGGACGTCGGCCCCGGGTGGGTCAAGCGGCGCCGTCCACTCGACCCGAAGCATGCCACCGCCCGGGGCAAGGGGATCGAGGGTGCCACCGACGGACGCGGAGCCTCCGACGGCGTCAGCGACGTCACCGCCATCGAGGCCCATGACCCGCCGGGCCGCGGCGGTGGCAGAGGGCGCAGCGATGGCCACAGTGGCGGCAACATCTGTCCGGCCCACTTGGAAATGACCACCGCCCTCGCGGGCCTCGGAGGCGGGCTCGGCGTCGATGGCGACCCGCGGGCATCCAGTGAGAAGGCCGCCCCGCACGAGCTCGTCAATCACAGTCCAGGCGGGAGAACCTTCGGCTGGCGGGGGGGTGGCTGCGCCAGCATCGCACTCGCCGTCAGCGCGGCGCGGGCCCTGAGGGGGGGGCAGCCGGAGGAGCTCGGCGAGTTCGGTAAGGGGGACTGACGCGCGGCCGCGGGCGCGGCGGGCGAGAGTGAGGGCGCGCAGCTTGCGCTGCGCGGCGGGCGGCAGGTTCTCCGGGGGGGGGGCGCCAGACCCGGCGGTGACGGCGGCGGCGTAGCCTGCCCAGTCCAGCTGGGAGAATCCGCGTAGCTGCGCCAGTGCAGGGGCTGTCTCGGGATTGTCGGCCAGAGCCGCAACCTGGGGCAGCTGCAGCAGCTCGGCGAAGCCGAAGACGCCGGGCTCTGGGGGGGGGAGGGGGGTGAAGCGGGACGGGGTGGAAACAGCTGTGCAGGCAGCGGGCTCGTGCCCCTCGGGGCAGTGCACGCGCGACGCGCGCGGCCATAACCGCCATCTCACCAGACGCGGCGGCCAACAGAACGTCCATAAGGCCTGTTGAGGGGGGTAGAGACGCCGCCTTAGCCACGAAAGCTGCCGCGGAGACCACCATTTGCGATGATGCGAACCGCCCGCCGTACGCTGAGGCGAGCCTGGCCCGAAGCGCAAATGTACCTTCCCGCTCCGGATCCCACTCTGAAGTCTGCCAGGGGCGCAGCGGGGGGGCTCGACGAGTAGTGGAGCAAGCAAGGACGAGGGCAACCAGCGGGACGGCGTTGAGACCGCGGGCGCTTCCTTGTTCACTGGCTGTTTGAACACCCGCACGGAGGCGGCGCTCGCTCTCCTCCCCTCATCCACCCGACTCTCGTTTCCTCGTCTCTTCGTCGGCGTAGCGGGGAGCCATGCTGTCGGCATCGTCGGTATCGTTCCGCCCCGCGGCCGCCGTCTCCCGTCCTTGCGCTCATCGCTCGGTCGTGTCGCGCGCCGCCGCGACAGTGCAGGTTGGCGATCGTCTTCCCGATGCTCGCTTCAGCTACTTCGACGAGGAGGGCAACATGCAGGCGAGCGCGAGCGCGAGCGAGCGAGACCGGCCTACCCGGCCGACCCAAACGTGGCGGGTCGGCCGGTCAGGGCCGTTTTCCCGGCCCGGGGACGGCTCTCCCCCGATTCATCTGGGCGTTACGGCGTCGTTGGATCATTCAGCTCCTTCCTCGTGCGCTCCTGCGTCGAAAACTCCCACATCGTGCGCCAAGCGTCCTGCCCAGTCGGCCTCGCCGTCCGGGCCTCCGCCCCTTGGCCACCTCGCGGGCCGCCGCCGTCCCCTCGCCCGACCCCGCCGCCGCCTCTTACGAACGACTGCAGGAGGTGACCACCGCAGAGCTGTGTACCGGCAAGAAGGTCGTGCTGTTTGCCGTTCCCGGGGCCTTCACGCCCACATGCAGTAACAAGCACCTCCCCGGCTTCCTCTCCGCGGCCGACCGCTTCGCGGCTGCCGGTGTCGCCACCGTAGCGTGCGTCGCTGTCAACGACGCCTTCGTCATGGACGCGTGGGGCAAGGCCGTGGGCGCGGGGGGGTCGGGCGTGAGGCTCCTGGCTGATGGGAGTGCCCTCTTCACGCGGGCCCTTGGCTGCGAGCTCGACCTCATGGACAAGGGCCTTGGCGTCCGGTCCCGTCGCTACGCCATGCTCGTCGAGGACGGGGTCGTGTCCCACCTCAACCTGGAGGATGGGGGTGCGTTCACGGTCTCGTCTGCTGACGAGCTCCTCAAGATCTTGGAGTAGACGGCGCGGTGGGCGGTAGGAGTGGGAGACGAGTGCGGGTTAAGGACAGTGTTGGCCTTTCCGCAACTCCTCGCCCCCGCCCCTCGTCACAGAGCCGCGCGCCGCCGCGGTCGTCGCGGTCGCACTTCCCTCTCTCATCAGCGGACGCACCAAAACCAAGGGGGCCGGTGGGCAGTGACAGGCGCGATGCAGCTGGTGGCGTGGGATGCGTGTAGCGCGCCGTGCAGTTGGCCGCAGCTCAATGGTGCGATATTATTGCGCGTATACTTTATGCTCGTGTGTGGAGTGCCGCACCGAGGAGCGCGCTACCCAGACCAACGAGACGCCGGCCGTGGCGGTGCGGCGGCGTGGCGCCTCTCTCCGCGACTGCGGGGTCGCTGTGCGCGAGGGCGTTCCGGCTCGGAAACCGTCCGATCTGGAGCTGACAGCAGATGAACGGCAGCTCCGTCCCGTCCCGGACCGGGCCTCACGCACCACCTCACCGTCGACCGTCGCCCCCCGTGGCAACCCCCGCAGAAGCCCTCTACCCCACCGTCCGAAGACAGGGCGCGAAGCAGCCATGGCGCGTCATCTGGCATCCATCTACGCAACGGAAAAGGACCGCGTTAACTGCCCCTTTTACCTCAAGATCGGGGCATGCCGCCATGGGGACCGGTGCGACCGACAGCACCACAAGCCTGCCGGCTCCCCCACCCTCCTGCTGCACTCTCTGTACAACAATCCCACCCTCTCCCAGCCTCTGGGCGAGGACGGCCTGCCCATGCCGGTGGATCCCGATGCCAAGATGGACGCGTTTGAGGACTTTTTCGAAGATTGCTTCAACGAGATGGCCCTGCACGGTGAGGTCGAGGAGCTCCAAGTGTGCGACAACCTGGGAGACCACCTCGTCGGCAACGTCTACGTCAAGTTTGTCGACGAGGAAGCGGCGGCCCGGGCCCTCAAGGCCCTCACGGGCCGCTTCTACTGGGGGAGGGCGGTGCAGGCCGAGCCCAGCCCCGTCCTTGATTTTCGTCAGGCCAGCTGCCGCCAGTACGAGGATGGCGCTTGCCGTTTTGGGGGATACTGCAACTACCTCCATCTCCTCCCCGTCGACCGCACTCTCGCCAAGCGCACCTACGGCCGGCAGAAGCGCGCCATGGCGGCGGGGCCGGGGGCGGCCGACCGCGAGGCTGAGGCCCGCGAGCGCGAACGCCAGGAGGCCGAGGCACGTCGCCTCGCGCGGGCGGGCAGCGAGGAGCGCCGGGCCATGTTCGCCCAGTGGACGGCTGACCCCGACGGGGGGGTAGGGGATGGAGGTGGGGGTATGGCTCTGCCGCCGCCGGAGCCGCCTCTGCCGGGACCACCGCCGCCCCCGCCTGCCTGACGATGGGGTTCGGTGTTCAGTTCTGATTGTGTCGAATTGACTCGAGGCCTGAGGCCCTCGCGTCAGCCCTCTCATCAGTAGGCCGGGAACTCCCCGCGCGGCACGCCTCTACCCCTCCCCACCCCGCTCGGGCTGTTGGGAAGCTCAAGGGAGGGTCTGCACTCGGCCGCCTGCCTCAGGGGAACGTCGCATGCGGCGGACGCAGCGTTGTCCGGCGACCCGACACCGTGGAGGCTGTGTAGGGCCGACGGGCGAACGTACGAAAACCCGCTGAAGGGGTCCGCGGTCTTCTCACTCGGGCAGGCGGGGGTCGGATGCGCGCGCGTCCCGGACGAGTCCGCTGACGAGTCCGTCGATTCGTGGTCGCGTGGGGGTGGCGGTGCCTTGGACACAGCACCGCCACCTCGCTTCTTTTTCCCACCCCCCTTGCGATCGCGGTCAGCCCAGGGCGACGCAACTCGCCGTGCGCGCACCGCCGTCCAGTCGATGCCGGCAAAGTAAGGGTGGGCGCGCACCGCTGCCGCTCCTGCAACGGCGGGCCCGTGGGGAGAAGTTGCACCTCCAGCCGCTGCAGCCGCCTTACTTGCTGCATCAGCGTCGGGTGCCCCCAGGCGCTGCGCGGGGTCCTTGTGGAGGAGTTCCGTGATGAAGGCACGCGTGGCACCCTTGACCCACACGGGGAGCTTGAGCTTCTCGCCCGTGATCTTCTGCCGGAGCTTGGCGTCACCCGCTGCCACAAAGGGAGGCTCGCCCAGGGTCATCTCGTGCACCAGACAGCCAAGGGCCCACCAGTCGACCTCGGGGCCATGACCGCGGCGGCCACCCCGTTTGGCGTGACCTCCTTGCAGCATTTCGGGTGCCATGTACTCCATCGTACCCACGAACGAGTGGGCGCGTAGCGGGGCCGGCGTGGGGGGCGCGGCTGTGACAGGCGCGGGGGTTACATCCGCGGCAGGCTCTCCGCCCGCGGGGCTGGCAAAGTCAGCGACGTCGGATGCAAGGGTTGCCGACGGGGACGCCTCCTGGGCCGCATCAGCGTTAAGACCAGCCGCAGGCGCGACCGGGCGGGTGGCGTCACCGGCGAGAGAGGCGGGCGCGGTGACAGCAGGTCTGACGTCCCCTCCTGTTGGCGTCGCCGACCCGTTGCCTGGCGTCGTGCCCCCACCAGGCGTGGCTCCTCCCCCAGGGGTGCTCCGGCCGTCGTCAGCCCCCGCAACGAGTCCAAAGTCCGTCACGCGAAGGTGTCCCTCCCCATCCACCAGGACATTCTCTGGCTTGAGGTCGCTGCGCGGGTGATGGAGGGGTTGAGGGGATGGAGATAGGGGCAAGAACGAGGAGGTACTACCCGATGGGTCTCTGGGTCTTCGAGCATGTCTTCTATCGTCTCGGGACCAGACCGGCAACTCGCCGGTGCGCGAGGCCGAGGGCGTGGAGGTGACCCACGGCGAGGACGAGCTCGGCGGCCCATAGACGGGTGAGGTCAGGGTCGAGGGCGCCCTCGGCCAGCAAGGCCTTGCCCAGGTGCCCTCCAGGAACGTACTCGGTGACGAGATAAAGGCGCTGGGGAGTCTGAAAGGCCCCCGCCAGCGAAACGACAAAGGGATGCGCCACGCGCCGGAGGGCGTCGCGCTCGGCAAGGGCACGGGCGGCGCTGCCCGAGTCGCCTCTGAGCACACGCGATTTGCGGAGGACCTTCATCGCGAAGATGCGTCCATCGTCCCTCCGGCGTACCCGAAAGACCTTGCCGAAGGCACCCTGCCCGACCATGGCCAGAATGTCGAATTGATCGACGCCCCACTTCGTTGGACGGGGGAGAGGGCGGGGGGGGGAGGGGGCGGCGGCGACGGGGGACCCGACGGATGTCGCCGCCGAGGGCGTCGCCGCCTCAGCGCCATCCGACCCTTGGGGGCTCACAGGGCTCCGCGCGGCTCCTCGGCTACCTCGACGGGATGCGTCCGGGAGAGTCAGGGAGGCAGGGCGGTGAAATGAGGGAGGAAGGGGCGAGCTCGGCGGCGGGGAGAGGGACGGGAGGGGCGCTGGCGAATGTGCAGGGCCGCAACCGATTGGTCGAGGAGCGGGCGAGGGCGTCGGCGTAAACGCGACGACGAGATCGCGACGGGGACCCACGGGCGTCTCCGGCGGGGCTTGGGGCGGCGCCGGAGTCGTCGGGGGCGGAACACCGCCAGTGGCGCCAGAGTGGAACAGGGGCGGGTAGCGCGGCGCGTGTGCGAAGCGACACTGGTCCCCGTTGCGGCACACGCCGCCGCGCTCCCAGAAACGACAGGACGGAACAGGTGGACGACCGGCCAGCTGAGATGACATCGGCGGAGGGTAGACCCCGGCATGAGCGGCAGTGGCGGCGGCCGCCCGCGCTGCCCCTCGTGACCGGCGCCCTCCACGGGACCGGCGCCGGGGCCGGTCACTCGGGCCTCCCGCCCCGGAACCTCCTCCGTCAGTGCACGGTGCGCCGTGCAAAGGACTCGATGATCTTGGGTCTTCGAGCAGCACTGCGGCACAGTCCCCGTCGATGTCAGCGCCTTCTTCGTTTAGAAGGGCGACGGGACCGAGGCTCCCCACCCCCCCAAGCTGGAGGGAGGCAAGATCCGCGAGGTGGGCCGCCTCAGCCTCGGCGGCTTGCTGCGCGAGAGCGGCCTTGAGCGCAGCCGCGCGTCCCCGTTCGACCTCGATCTCGGCCTGGGCCCGGGCGCGCTCGCGCTCGGCTGCTGTGCGTGCCTCGGCCGCCTCCGCCCGCGACCGGGCCAGCTCTGCCCGAAGCTGCGCGACCTCGACCGCGCTCTCCGACAGTGCCGCCGACACTGTGTCCCCGTCGCGCCGGGCCGCCTCGGCCTCGGCCTCAGCCGCTCGGCGGGCCCCAAGGGCGCTGGTCAGAGCGCCCTTGAGAAGACGTGCTGCCACGGGCGTTGGCGCGAGGTGACTAGAATCGGGTTTCGTGAAAGCGTCGGCGGCATGCCGATGCGATCGCCCGATTACGGGGGGGGGGATGGTCGCGGTGGCCTCGTTGGACTGGGGGACCGCGAGAGTAGAGCAACTAGCATATGCAGGGCCGGGCGACGAGGTTAGTGGGGGCGTTGTCGGCCAGCCCAGTTGAGGCGCAGCGCTCCCACTCCCAGAAGAAGCGACAAGGGCACCTCCCCATGCGGATCTTCCGCCCCAAACCGTGGGCGGAGTAGGCCGTGCGGGGCGTGCAGCCGTTTCCGATGGCGACGCCACATCGGCCGCACTAGCCGCCCTGCCCGGGGTCGAGCGCGACGGTTCCGCCAACGCGTTGATCGGGCCACTGAGGCTTTTTCTCCGCCTTTCGTTTGGGTAGGGGTGTTGGAAGGCGATGGGTTGAGCGAGAGTCACTAGATGACCTCAGCCGACCTCCCTGCTTAGCCACCAGCCACCGCCTTCCCCCCACCCTGCCGCATCGCCTCTTCCACCACCGCGGCCACCGCATCAGCTCCCGTAAAGGCGCCCGCGAGGACGACGACATCGACGAGCCCCTCACCTATGAGGAGCCGTGTGTCTGCAGAGGTACCCCGCGAGCGAGTGTCGAGGCGCTCGACACCAGCACCCCCTCCCCCGATGACGACGGCGACCCGGTGGCCGTCGCTCTCGTTGAGGCAGAGACACGCGGCGGTGGTCGGGATCTTGCCCAGCTCGGGCCATACGCGCGTGATCCACTTGCCCTCACCTGCGGCGGCGCAAGCGGCAGCGGCGGTAAGCTCGGCTGCCGCTCCGGCCCAGCCGGGATCGTTGCGCCATGCAGCTGCGGTCGAGTCGTCTAAGACCGCCCAGCGGGCCAGGGCCGCGGCGCCTGCGGACTCACCCGGAGCCTGCGCGCGCTTGGCCCCCAGATACCGACCAAGGCGTCCCAGGCGGCCGGGGAAGGGGAGCGCGCCGTCCGGGTTGTCGCAGCGGGCCAGGGATGTGGCCATTGCGAGATCAGCGAGCTCCGCGTCAGAAAAGACGTAGCCCGCCGGGATCCGAGCGGCCGCACGAGAGAGCGGGGTGATGAGAGGGTGATCCCATGCGCCGGCGAGGGCGAGAGCGGTGAGGCCCTCGACGACGTCGCGAGGAGGCAGCGGCGGGCCGTAGGGGGCGTCGCGGTCACCGCCGGCCGGGGCTGTTGACTGGTGGGGGGCACGCTCACCTTCAGGTGTGAATGCAAAGTCGTGGTCGGCGAGATCGCTTCCCGCCTCCGTGACAGCAGTAACGCGGTAGGGCCTTGCGGGCGCTCCGCGAATCTGGGCGCCACGACCGCCTCGTCCTCGGCGACCTCTGCCACGCCCTCCTCCGCGCCCACCAGCTCCCCACTGATCGCGACCGTCGTCATGCGGGCACGCATCTATAAGCTCGGCCAGGGCCTCGGCTCCTGATTCGCGCAGGCGTTCGAGGTCCAGCCCGAGCCGGGCGGCCCGCTCTTCCGCATCCACATCCCACCACGAACGAACTCCGCCTCTAGATGGCGCTGCATCCCCGGCGAGGGCAGCTAGCAGCAGCGAAGGCGCCCCACCCCTCGCCGGCCCATGTCGTGCACCTCCAACACTGGCCGACCCCGCAGCAAGGGCCACAAAAGCCCGTAGAAGACCAGTGGCCTCAAAGGGCCGAGTGTTTACCAGGCGCGCACAGGCGGCAGCTTCAAGGGCGTCGAGGGTGCCGGAGGGGAGTATAGGATCTGCAGAGGCAAGGGTGGGGACCTCCGCCGCACCAGTGCGCGACAGGGACCACGTGAGGGAAGCAAGCTGCTTGGGTGAAAGCAGGCGGCCTGCCCCGCCGCCTTGCGTGGGGCTCGTCTGGCCCGTGGCGTCCAACTCATCACGGCCGAGAAGAGCATTGATTCCTGCCCGGAAGAGGGTAGGCGATGCACAGGGCAGTCTCGGTGATCCTGGTGGCTGAGAACCATCAGCAGGGGTCCAGGCAAGGGCAGCTGCCAGTGCGCATCGTTCAGCCGAGCGACGTCCTACGCCCCGCGCAGGTGGGGCGCCACTGACCCGGGCCACGGCCCACAGGGCCATCGTGAGCTCTTGCGGACCAGCACCGGGGTCGCCCCGGTCAGCGGCGGCCACAAGGGATTCACATGCTGACGCAAGGGCTGAGGGGGCAAGCCTGGCAAGGCCAGGGGTTGGACCCACGGATGCGAGTACGAGTGAAGTAGCTTCAGTAGTCAGCGCCATCGTCTCAGATCGGTCGACAGTGGGTGCCTGGGTTTTCCCAGACTCATCCTTACCTGACCATTTGGACGAGGAGTCGCTGCCGACTGCCCAGCCTGAACCATCCCCGTTGCCACCTGCCCTGTTGCCATCGCGCCGCACCGCTTTGGCCTCGTCGGTCTTATCAACACGTGCCATCGACCAGAGCAGGCCGGCAACTGATGCCGCGGGCCAGCCATCACGGCTGCCCCGAGCCTTGACGCCGTTTCCCAGTACACCACCCAGGGCATCCAGGAAAGGAGCACTGGGGACAAAGGTGGGGGGATGTGATGTGGTATTGGTATCGTGGAAGGCTGCCCCTAGGCGACGTAGGCTGCCCCTACGTCTTGGAACCGCTGTCTTGAAGCTACTCACCTGTATTGCCTCTGTGTGGCAAGAGCCCAAGCAATCTGGAAGGCTTCCTGGGGGCGGAGACGCCCCACATCACGTGCGGCGGCTTCAGCGAGTGCACGGGTGAGGCGACCAGGGGGCAGGCCAAGCGTTGCAAGGGACCAGGAGACATTGGCAAGGACCCGAGGCTCTACGCTGCCTTCGCGGAGGCGGCGATTGAGCTCAGTCTGGGCTGCCGACAGGAACGGCGTTGGTGTGCGCATTGACGCATCGGACTCCACACCAGCCTGAGCAGGTCCAGCCCACTGCAAAACGCCACTGCCAGGGGCCCACCGGGCTGCGCCGCGGGGGCGCGACTTGCCGGCCCGGGCAGCAGCAGTGCGGGTGGCGCGGCCTCCAGCTCCACGGCGGCGCCAGTCCGCTGGGAGGGCCGCCGGGACATGGTCGAGGGTCGCAAAGGCCCACAGAAGTTGTGAAAGTGAGCGTGTCCGCAGACGTCTAAGGCGCTCACCCGCAGCGGCAGCAGCCGCGTCGAGGACGCCTGGCCAAGCAGGGTCATCATGCAGGTCAACATGGAGATTCTCGTCTCCGCCGCTACTGCTAAGGCGACCACCACGGAACCCCCCCCGGCGCGAAGGCCGCGGGTGGGCACGGTACCCGACGCGAGCAAGCCCCCAGACTGCTCGGCTTAAGCGCGTGGGGGGAACAGCCTCGGAGCCACCGTCCTCAGATCTGAGCAGATCCATAAGACGGCCAGCAGCAGCAACCAGGAACGGTGGGTTGGGGTCAACTGCTGCAATGTTGTGTCCATACCTGCCGTAGTCTTGTTGCCACCGGCCGTCAGGTTCAGTGCCTCCACCAGACGCACTGTCTTCCCTGTCCTTGTCACCCCAACCTCCCCCGCTGAGGCCAGCAGCACCACTCCAGCCCTCAGGATCGTCCGGGACGTTCACTGGTCCAGTGCCATCAGTGCCATATTTTTCGGGATGGCCGTGACTGCGCATCACGCTGTAAGCCACGGGGGGCTCGCGCGGGACCGAGTGACCTGCAGTGCCAAGGGCCCACAGGAGGTCACTGAGCTCCGCAGCATCGAGCTCACGGCACCCGCTGGCGGCGCCTGCAGTGCAGCAGGCGTCCAGTAGCCCAGACGGAGCAGCGCCGAGCTCGGCACATGATCGTGCCAGGAGGGCGAGGCGGGCGAGGCCAAACTCAGTCTGGCGTTCAACTGCAGCCTTGCCCGCAAGGCGTAAGAGTGATGGGGGCGCAGCTCCAAGAGCAGCGTAGGTGGCAACAGCAGCGCACAAGTCATCCGGAGGCACACGGCTGGCGCGCTCAGCAAGCCAAGCGTCCACACCGTCAAGAAGGGGACGGGCATCAGCCTCCGCGCGGCCCGCCCGCTGGACGGAGGTCAGCACGGTCAACACGTCGGGAAGCTCGAAAGAGTCGAGGGTCGCCAGGACAGCGGCCTCCAAGGCGGACCAGGCGTCCGACGGGGCGCGCCATCCACCGTCGGAGGGGCCCGGCCGTCGTCCGCCTCGACCGCCAGCGGCGGCAGCCCTGGCAAGGGCGTCGGCAGCGAGGGCAAGATCGGCGGGCCCCATCTCGCCGGCGCGAACAGCGAGGGCGATACCGGCCTCGTCGAGGGCCACCATGATGGCGTCGGCGACCGTGTCCAGGCTGGGAGCGTCAGCGGTGAGCTCCCTGGCAATTGGCTCGTCGGACGACGACTCTTCGTCGACCATACCGTCCGATGACGACTCTTCTTCGAGAATGCGGCGGCGAATTGCGGCGTTTCCGGAACCACTCGCGTCGGACGACGACAAGCGCGTTGCCTCGAGAAGCTCGGCTAGGAGGGCGACACCCTCAGCGAGCTGGGCGCCCGACCACTCGTCGTTGGCACCGACAGCATTATCGGCCCCCCCCGACAGACGGACGAGAGGGGCGAGCGCTGCGGCCGCGTCGACCGGCGGGGGCAACGCCTCCGAATCCTCGTCCGCCGGAGCGGCGAGCGCGCGCAGTAGGTAGAGGGCACCACGAGAAACGCCGTCGGAGGTGGCGCCATCAGCTGCGGCCAGGAGTGCGGCCTCAGCCGCTGCTCGGCGCAGGCCCATGGGCGCCTCTGCGCCGAGGCCACGGAGGCGCCAGAGGCCCTCAGAGAGGGACTCAAAGGCCAGTCCGGGCATCTCAATCGCCTCTGCGGATCCCGCGACGATGAGGCGCTCGCCAAGACGCCGGACGGCACCTCCGCAGCCGGGCAGGGGGGCCAACAAGGCGCTGGCCCTCAGTACACGAACGCAGTCGTCGGCCGTCCATGGAAGGCACGAGGGCGTGTCCACCAGACGGCTCTGTCCTCCATCGCTGTCCTCGAAGCGTGGCGGATCGGGGGGGCGGTCCGAGCCCTGGAGTGCCCGTGCGTTGGGGGCAGCGGCGACGAGGGCACGCGCAGCGGCTGCTGCGACGGCGCGCGGGACGGCTACGGGCGGTAACAGCGGCGCGGATGCGCCACCATGGTCGCTCTCGTCGTCCTCGCCATTATCGGCCTCGGTCTCGGCGGCCATCGCCGCGGCGTCTGCTGCGACGGCGCGCGCCAACCGGGAGAGGAGCTTTACCGCGGCGCGGGGAGGCAGGGGGCCGTCGCCGCCGGCGTCCCATGCGTTAAGGGCCGCGTGAGCTGCCGCCGCCGCATCACCAGCGGTCTCATACGATTTGCCCCCGGCACCCGCGCTGGCGGTCGAAAGGGCCGCCGGGGGGGGGGGTATGCGGGCTCTATGAGACGCGTGGGTCTGGCGGCGCCGGCGGTCGCGCGGAGGGGCCGTTGTCTGTGGAGCGGGCGCCATCGTCGCGAGATAACCGACAGCACGACCTTGGCCGCTGACAAGCCTCACACCTTCCATGGGTCTGGTGCAAACGTGTCCACCGAATTGTGCGCTCATCCTGCTGGACGAGAGCCGAAAACTCGTCAGTGACAAGCAAGTCGGCCGCCACGGCTCAGGTCAGAAAAACGCGAAGCTCGATCACGACACGCGCTTTCCTGCGAATCAGCCCAATACGTTGACTGGCTGGGCACGCCCCGCCTCTTCTGAGGAGGTGTTGGACGGCTATAGAAAGGGTAAATTGTGGAGGCCGAGCGAGTCAGGAAAGGAGGTCCTTGCTCCGCCCCCCCTTGATCTCTCGCCGCAGGCAGGATTTTATAGTTGTGGGGCACAGTCGATCGCAGTGGCGAGTGACGTCGTCTCGCTGGGCAACCAGAGTCAGAGAGGCGTCGTGAGAGCACGCCCGGCCGTCCGAAGCGCGCATGACAACGATGTAACGTTGCTCCGCTACTCATCACTCGCAGGCATGCCGGCGTCTGTGACCGGCAAGAGCTTCGGTGGCCGGGGAGGTGCCGGTCGTGGAGGCGGGGACCTACCCGAGCCTCCCGGCGCCACATCGATCGAGACGGCTCTCGAGACGGCTGCCCTGCATCTCGACTTGACCGACGCCGACGCTGACGACTGGCCCCGCGGGGTGGCCTTGCTGTCCCCCCCCCATCATCCCGGCCTGGAGCGTCTCACGCTCGACAACAACAAGCTTGGCGAGCGGGCGGCGCTCTCCCTCGCGGTAGGTCCCGCCACAACAGTCCCACCACGCCCACCGCGGGCGCCCCAGGCCGGTGTGACGCGCATGAAGGGCGCCGCCAAGGCGTGGGGCAACGAGTGGTTGACCACGGGGCGGCAGACGTGGGGGTGTCGAGGTGGTGTGCCCGAGGCCCGCGTGGGTGGCAACGTCGCAGCTCCGTCCCCTATCGGCCCCGACCCTCTCCGCGCGCTGCCGCCCACGCTGCGCCGGCTCTCACTAGCCGGGAATCTGTTGCGTCGCGTGCCCCCCGCTCTCCTGAGCGCGGGTGACGGGTCGCCCCTCGTCTTCCCTCGGCTTGAGCACCTTGCGCTGGGCTGTTGCCGCCTGTCGGGGGCACTCCCCGCTGGCTGCCTCACCCACCCGACGCTCCTGCACCTTGGCGTTCCATTCAACGCGATCGATCGGCTCCAAGTTGCAGCGACCCCGCCTGACGCTGTCGGCGCCGCCGGGCACTCCTCGTCGTCGGCTCTCATCGAGGGCGGCCCCCCGGCCGCTGACAATGTGCCCCTCCGGTCACTCGATCTCAGCCACAATGCAATCGCCGACCTCGACAGAGTCCTCGATGCCCTCGCGCCCCTCGCTGGGGCTGGCCCCGCGCGCCGTGGCGGCAACTTGCGGCTTCTTTCGCTTCGTGGCAACCCGTGCTGCTTAGTTCCCAACTATCGGCGCCGGGTCCTCAGTCGTTTGGGCGCTCTTACAGAACTCGATGGGGCCGAGCGAGGCGCGGGTGCTGGGGAGGACCGTGGGGGCATTGGCGGGCCGGGTGGAGCGATGGCGGCTGCCCGGCGCCGACGCAGCGTACGTGAGGCCTCGCGCGGCGAGGCGTCCAGACCCGACACACCAGATGGCGCGGCTGCGACTCCGGCCCCACCTCCGAATGCGCCAGAGCTGGGCCTGGTCAAGCCGGCCAAGTCAGGCCGGAGCCGCCTCGGCGCCCCGGACGCCAGCGTGGAGGCCTCGCGGTCAGTGCCGGCGCCCTTGGTGGTCCCCCCCCCGGCGGAAGGTGACGGCGACGGACCCAATGACGAGCTTCCTCTCCATGTCGCCGTGGCATGCGCATCGTCGCCCTTCACCGTCGCACCCGAAGAGGAGGGGGTGCCAGATCTGGCAGCACGCATCACCCTCGAGGCCCTGCGCCTGCCCCCCGGCTACTCTGCCTCCCGGGCCCCTCCGGGGGCGCGCAGTGGCCGGGTATGGGTGGTGGTCCGTCCGGTGGCCTCCGGGTGGGGCGTTGACTGCCCCACCGATCGGGGTTCTGGGGATGGGGACGAGTGGGCCCTCGAGTCGGCGCGGTTTGACGTCGGGGGCGCGGTGTCTACCAATGCCATGGCATCGGCGGCTGGCGCCCCGCCCCCTCCGAGCAAGGCCGCGTCGAAGATTGGCAGCAAGGGTGGCGCCAAGCCTACCAAGGCTGGCAGTAAGGTGCTGGCGGCGGCAGTGCGCGACAAGGGCGGCAGCGCCGTCGGGCATGCTGACCAGCCGCCGACTGCGGCGTGGCGCCCCGCGGGAGGACTGGCCCCGCTGCCGACGAATGAGGCGGGCGCCATCATCAACCCCGAGGCAGAATCCCAGCCCCCCCCGCCCACGCCCGCGCGCGGCTGGCTCGTGCGGGGAAGTGCTGCCCTTTTGGGACTGCGTGATGCATTGCGGGAAGGCGTGTGGGTCGAGGTGTGGGAAGAGTGGGAGAGCCCATGGCCACCCGGTGGTCCGCTCCTGCCGGACCCCGAGGCTCTTCTGGTCGCTGCCCGGGTGGCCCTCGCCGCCGAGGCCGACCCCGAACCCGATCCTGTTCCGATTGCCGTCGCGAAGAAGGCAGCGGGGAGTGTGAAACTTGGAGCGGGGACTTCCAAACGCGGCCTTCAAGGGGTGGCATCCGCGGAGCCCGCGGAGCCGCCGCTGCCGGGGCCTGACGTCCCGGTCTGGGATCACCCGATCTGGACAGCAGGTGGACGGATGGTGGGCCGGTCCCGCGTCTCATTCCTACCCCTCCTGCTCGCGTCAGACGGAGGGGCCGGGGCACCTCCCGTGGCGACCGCGGTGCTCGGCAGCGACAGTACAGGCGAGGCTGGTGCCCATGGGCCGGGCGCCGTTTGGGCGACCCCTGGAGGGCACCGTGCATCGAGGGCCGACACGTGGGTTCACGCCGCACCTCCTGTCGTCCTCGACCCTGCGACGGGGCGGCGCATTCCGGCCGTTGAGGCACCAGTCGACCCTGGACCCTCGTGGACGGAGGTGGGCGATGGGAACGACAGCGACGGAGCGTGGGGCCCTCCCCAAAAGTCGAGGATGGGCGGGGCGCGCCCGTTGGTCGCCGCGGCCATAGAGGGTTCGGGTGGCTGGGGCGAGTGGGCGGAGGGGCCTGCACCGGTCGCACAGGTGCGACTGATCGCCTCGTTTGGGCGCGACTCGCCCTGGAGCTGATGTCCATCCATTCATTTGAGGAATAAAATTGATCACAACCACCGCCCTCGCTCCGCGGCCCTCTCACATTATGCGTCAGTCTCCATCGTCTCTTCAGCCACTACGGCCGCCGCCCGTGCCACGTGCGCCGCAGCACGTCCTGCTGCAAGAGCGGCCGCCACACCAGGCTGCGCTGCGAGCGTGGCCGGAATCATCCCCGCCAGGTCGGCCTCGAGCTGAGTTGCGGCCTTAGCAGCAGCCTCTGAGCCTCCAGTGCGGGCGGCCGCCGCAAGGAGGCGAAGGGCCGGGACGTGGACACGTTCCAGTACCCCCGCGACATCTCCCGCAATCAAAGACAAGTCGTCCTTGCAAACTAGGGCAACAGCCGCGCCAACGGCAAGAGTAGTTCGCGCTACTGCGCGGCTCCACGCGGCCGCGGCGGGCGGACAACCAAGCATGATGAGGGCCGCCGACCCGGCGGCTGCCACGGCAGATGGCGGCGATCCTGGCGGCCCCGCAGCCCAAGTGAGTGCGGCAGAGGTGGTCGCCAACGTCAGCGAAGCCAACGCCGCCTCCTTGAGGGCCGCTTGAAGTCCACTAGCGGAGGCCGCGAGCTCAGGGTCACCGGCCGCTCCCGCTGTGCCGCCGCGACTCGCGAGGGTAAGGGCGGCTTGCGCCGCGGGACCAACACCTGTAACGTTCAAGGCACAGGGCGAGGCTGCCGCCAGGAGGAGAGAGGGCACCACTGTCGCGGCCACGACCCGCGATGCCACCGCAGCTCCGAGGCATCCCGGAACGAGGGTCTCGCGGCCCGTTGCAGCGGGCACCTCGTCCTCGTCGAGGGCGGCTGGGTGACCGACTGCCGCCTGCAGCCACGGGGCAGCAGCAGCAGAGGTCGGGTCGAGCTCGGCTGCGGCAGCCTCCCCTGCATGTGGTTCCCATCCAGACAGCCACAACAGGCAGTGTGGAGACAGTACCCTGGCTGCGTCTGCGACGGCCGCCTCCCATGTTAGGCCTGCAGCGGCAGCGGCGGAAGCGGGAGGAGGACGGACATCTGGTGGATCAGTGGCGCATGCAACGGGCTCAGCCGACAGCAGACCCGCAGCCGCAGCAGCCGGGGGCGGTGCGCCAGGTGGAGGCTCCAGACGAAGAATGGCCGCGAGAGGTGCCAAAGCGCCGGCAGGGGTCGCAAAAGATGCGTCCGCAGCGGCGAAGATGGCGGGAGCAGCGTCACGGGCCTCAGCGCGGGCGACGGCATGGCCACCGTCCCCGTCGGCGTCACGGCAGAGGCTGGGCTCCCAGGCCTTGACGCCTGACCAGCCAGCCGCCCACAGAGGGGCATCGTCACCCTCTCGACGCGCAGTTACGCGGGCGTGAGCACGTGCCGCGGCCCCAGACCCGGCGGCAGAGGCCCCCGACCGAATCCTGCGACCAAACTCGTCGACAGGGCCGTCAGGGCCGTCCGATCCATCCGCCGCAGCAATGACGCGACCCGACGCCTCGTCCATCTCGGCCTCGGCCCACGCCGCCGCGGCGTCCCCGCGGGCGGCCCCCTTCCAGGCCGCGCGGAGAGTGGCGCCCTCAGCGGCAACAGTTTCTTGGGCGCGGGCAGCAGCCTCTGCGCCGGCCTCGGCGGCGGCAGCGTCGGCAACCTCCTCCGCCGCAACGCACACTGGGGCGCGGTCTGCAATGGGGCGAAAACGGGTGGCGGGTACTAGGCAGCAGTGATGAGACTGTGGTTGTGCAATGAAAAGAGAGCGAGGGAGAAAGAGATATGGAGATAGATAGAGAGGGAGACAGATGAGGGGGAGAGATGACCGCTCGGCTCGCCCTCGAGGCAGAAAGCCAGGGCCTCGAGACGAATCCGCGCAGCCCCAAGGGCGTCGTGCCGGAGCGAACACTCGGCCAGCTCGGCCTCGAGTCGTTCGAGGTCGTCTCCCGCATCTGCAGCGACAGCAGCGATGTGGTCACCCCGGGCAGCGACCTCAGCAGCGCGGACCTCGGCCCGGCTTGCGCGTGCATCAAGCGCCGCCAGGGCAGCAGCGGCATCTGTGGGGCCGTTCTGAGGGGCCCCGTCGCGCACATCGACCAGAAGGTTGGGGACCCAGGCCGCCGCGGGAACGCGAGGTGGCGGCTCGTCGACGCCGACTGCGGCGCACGATGGGGCACCCGCCGCGTCGCCGATGTCCTCGCCATCAGACGACGCGCCGGGGCTGCCCCACCCATCGCCGCCGTCGCCTGCGGTGCCCCACTCCCCGGGTGCGGCGCCGGCCCGCGCGCGCTGGCGCATGGCCCGTCGGCGGTGCCACTCATTCACTACAGCGGGAGCCGTTCCAGGGGGGGGAGCGCCCGCATCCGCTCTCTCCCCAGAGCCCCCCTCGGACGAAGAGTCAAGTCCGCCCTCCACCACGACCTCGGCGCCGCGCTCGACCGCCGCCCAGTCGACCGCGTCAGGCAGACGCCTGGGACGTGCGGCCACCGGGGGTGGGGGGGGCGGAACTGACGCCGATGGGTCGACTGCGGCAGGGGCGAAGGAGCCGCGCAGGGAGAGTAAGCCGACGCCCGCAGGCGGAGCAGGGGCGCTCACGGTCTTCTCCAAGTCGGCTTCGGCGTCGTCGTTTCCAGCAGGAGCTATGCGCGTCGCGCGCCGCAGCTCGTCCAACGCCTCGCGGTCGTAGCCCCGGCGCAGCATGTTTGCGGCATCGTTGGCTTCGTTAGCTTCGGCGGCGGCAGCGGCGGCGGCAGCGACCCTCGACTTTGCGGCCTTTCTCGCGACGCAGGCGCGACGCCGACGAGCTCCTGGGTCATACCCACCGAAATTTCCGCCCTGTTCGTCATCTCCATCACTATCAGCCGCGAAGGAGGGAGGATGGGGGAGGGCTGGTCGGACGCGGCCCGTCGCCGTCAGCCTCGGCTCCGCCGTTTCTTCATCCGCACCCGACGTGATGAGGGGGCGGGCTCGACCCGCCCCTCGCTTTCTGAACATCTCGTTCTGGCCACCAATGACGGATGGCTGGGTTCAGCCAGCCCTGGACCCCCGCCTTTGCGGCCCATTTGAGGGCCACGGAGTTGAGGTGCGGAGAGGGCCGCATCGGAACAGAGCGCGAGGGCGAAGCGCGACATCTTTGGCGTGAACGAGAAGGGTCATTTCGCCTTCTGGTACCGGCAAAGAGCTGCGACAGAGCGGCGATAGAGACCGGAGGAGCGCTGCCCCAGCCTGAGCTCGAACGAGGCGACGCGGCCTGTAGCTCTCGGCGAATCCGTGAAGGTCCGCGTAGACCGAGATGTCGTTGATGCTAGAGCACGAGATGTTGAGCGCCACTCTCGGTACGCCGGGCTGGAGAGCCGCCTTCAGCCCTGCTGCGGCGGCCAAGGCGAGTTGGACGGCCTCACGGGCGACTCCGACAAAGTGGGAGGTGGTGGCAGCGAGCAAGGCCGGCGCGGTCCTGGCTCGAATTCGCGCCCCATCTCCCCACTCCCCCATTTTTTGCAGCTCCCCGGCAAGACAAGTTTCGCACGGGCCGCATCCGAGGAGACGCATGCCAACAGCGCCTCTCCCTCACCGTCAATCCCCGAGGCGTCAATCCCCGAGGCCGAGGCCTTCACCTTCCCTAAGCCGCCCGCCCCCATGGCTAGCACACCCGGCGCCCCCGCGAGCCCCGCGCACGCCACGCTCGCGACCCCCGACCGTTCGGCCTTCGACGGCCACGTGGCAGCAATGCAGGCCCTGATGTCTGGCATGGACTTCGGCGGGGACGAAGACGAAACCGAGCCCATCGCCGAAAAAAGGGAGACGGAGGACCCACTCAGCGCCCTGCCCGACGCCGAGGAGTTGTCCGATCTTCCGACGCCCTTCGAGGTTGACGCTAGGATGGCCGCCACCAGAGCACGCGAGCCCCGCGCCCCTCCAAGTCCCCCGCCCGTGCATCCCCGGTGGGCGACCGAGGCCGCTGCGGAGGCCTCAGGTTCCCTGGCCCCGCCCTCCCGCCAGTCTCCCCTCGCCGCCGTCGGCCTCGGTGGCTGCGTGTCCGCCTCGGCCGCGTCTCACTCTGGCCGGACATGGGGTCAGTGGGCCTGGGAGGTCGCCACCGCTCCCGCCTGCTTGCTGTCCCCCTGCGTCAGCCGGGCAGCTGCCACCATAAGCAAGGCCGCCAAGGCCAAAGTACCGTCGCCCAGTCGCCCGGCGGCAGCGCCCGTCGCGCTTCGGGCGCCATCGCCTTTTGCGGACGAACTTGCCTCCAAGCCTCCGTCAACGCCCGATCCGAATACTCCGGGGAGGACGCTCTTCGGAGTGACGTTGACACCCGCAGTATGGCCGGCTATGCAGGCCTCGCCTGCACTTTCCACTGCCAAATACAACCGGCTGAGGTAATGAGGTGTACGGTTCACAACGTGCCCCCCCCCCCGCCGCGTCCTCCCCTCCCGCCCCGGCCGCCCGGCGACGGCGGCCGCCCCCGTCCCCGCTTCTTAGAAGGAGGCGGAGGGGCCGCCACCCCAGCTGCCGGCAGCCCCGCTGGCGTCGGCAGTGGTGGTGGCCCTGTCGTCGCCGAGGACGACGTCGACGCCATTGAAACCGTTGCGCCATCGGACTCCTCCTCGGAGTCCAACGACTCAAACATCTTGAGGCGTGTCTGGGTCGCCTCGAGCTCATCTTCGAGGCTGGCAACCCTGTTTTCGGCCTCTTCCATCTCGCGCACGAAGTCGGCGCGGTCCTCCGCCCTGCCACGTGAGGCGTCGCGCTCGGCCGAATCGCGCTCGGCCTGCAGGGCGGCGATGCGGGCAGCGAGCTCAGCGGTCTCTCGACGGGCGGCGGCAACAGCCGCGGCTCCCGCCCGGGCAGACTCCTCGCGCTCGGCGGCGAGAGCCCGCTCGGCCCGATCGAGCCGGCCGACCCCCTCCGAGACCTCCTCGGCGAGCTCGGCGACGCGGATCTCAGCGGCCTCGCCAGCCTCAACCGACGTCGCCAGGCTCGCCGAGAGCCGCGCTCGCTCGGCCTCGAGCTGGTTGTACTCATCCGCCAGCGCCCCGAGGTCAGTCCGTGCCGCGTCCCCCTCGAGGAGGGCTTCAGCGAGCTGCGCCGTGAGGTTCTCGACCTCACCCTCGCTCGCGGCCAGGCGGGAGCCCAGATCGGCCGCGCTGGCCTCAGCATCCGCCACGAGACCCGTTAGACGACTCACCTCGGCGAGTAGGGCGTCCCTGGACGATTTGTGCTCGACGCGTGCCATCTCGATGCCCTCCTCCAGCCGTTCGATCTGATTGGCCACCTGAGTCAACGATAGCAGGAGACGGTAATCGGTTGGGGGCGTCAATATGCACGATACAGAGACACAGAGACTGAGACAGAGAAACAGAGACTTTGACGACTGCGGGATTGGGGTGACCGCTCCTGGCCCCGCCCCAACCGCCTCTTGGCCCCTCGCTCGCCTCGGCCATCGTGCGGTCCTGGTCAGCGAGGATCTGGGTGCGCTCCGTTTCGGCCTCGAGCGCGGCCTGCTCGGCATCGGCGGCTGCCTTGCGCGCGTCCTCCTGAAGAGACAGCAGCGAGGCGTGGGCCCCCGCCTGGGCCTCGCGGGCGGCATCCCCGAGCTCGACGAGGTCCTGCTCAAGCCGCTCGATCCGCACCTCGGCCCGGGCCGCGTCATCCTTGAGCGCCGCAACCAGGTCCTGGATCCGCCCCAGCTCCTCCCGCAGCTCGGACGCCGCAGCAGTCTCGGTCGCGAGCTCGGCCGCGAGCCTCTTGCCCTCAGCGAGAGCGTCGGCAAGGGACGCCTCTGCAGCGGTGATCTCGTCCCTCGCATCCTCAAGGTCGAAGCGTGCGTCACGCTGAGCCGCCAGCAGGGCCTTGGCGTCCTCCACCGCGGCCGCCCGGGCGGCCTCTAGAGTGGACGACCGGGCCTCGCTCTGGGCCAGCGCGTCCTCGAGCGCGGCTGCCTCACCCCGGGCGGAGGCAAGCTCAGTGTCGAGGCCGTCGATCCGGGCCTTCAGGGCAACACAGCGCTCCTCAGCAGCCTCGACCCGAGCGGTCGCGTCCTCGGCGACTGCGCGGGCCGTGCTCTCGGCCGCTTCGGCCGCAGCGGCCGCTCGCCGCTCAACCTCGACGGTCCGGGCGCGGGCCGCAGCAACTTCGGCGTCGAGCCGGGTTTCGGCCTCAGAGGCCGCCGCCTGCGTCGACGCGAGCTCAGCGGCTAGGCGTGACCGCTCGCTTTCTGCGGCAGCGAGATGGTCACGCGACGCTGCCTGCTCTCGGGCCGCCGCGGCCCGGACGGACTCGAGCTCGTCCTTGAGGGCCGTAGCTGCCTCGGCAGCGGCCTGGCGCGCTGCCGCATCACGGCTCGCCGCAGCCGCAGCCTTTGCCTCTGCATCAGCCGCCGCCACCTCTGCCCCAGCTTTGCTAACCTCGAGCGACGCCTTCGTCTCGGCCAGTTGGGACTCGGTCTCCGCCAGTTGAGAAGATAGCGAGCCCGCCCGCGCGCCCAGACCCACGGCCGCCAGACCAAGCGCACCTGACGCCGCAGTCGCGGGAAGCTCGGCCGAGGGACCGTCCTCATCCAGGGGCGCCGCTGCCACGGGTGGGGACGCGACGGCAGCAGCCGCGACTGCCACGATGGAGCCCAACAGGCGACGCATCAACGCCGCGCGACCTAGTCGCGCCGTATCGCGCGGAGCTCGAGAACGAGGGTGATGGGCCCCGTCGCCCTCAGCCGATGGCCTCGGCGGCCCGCTGCTAACACGGACGAGGTCCACGGGACTTTGAGGGCGGAGATCGCGAATTTCCGGCGCATTGACACATCCACCACCGCGAACTCTGGCAAATAAGACACCGCGAGAGTTCGGGAGAGTGGCCGACGGCCGCGTGGCGGCGCCGACCTTGGCCAAGGCTCGGGGCGCGTCCGTCATCGCGAACGGACGTGTTGCCCGAAACCCGCACTCTCTTTTGCGCCTGGTGGGTAGAGGAGGGAGGGGGAGGAAGCGTCCACGAAAGGTGACCATCGAGAACGGGCGGCCGGGCCTGGGAGGGCGCGTCCTCTCCCGTCGCCTCCCAGTCGGTCATGGGTCACTCCCACAAACCAGCGGTCGGAGCGTCTCAAATTGTCCATCCGCTTTCTCCCTGAAGCCGGTTCCGACCTGCCATCTGGGCGAGCCCGGGGTTTCGCCAGGGCCCCCGGCCGCCGCTGGTTTTCTTCTCCCGGTTCTCCTACGCGTTTCCACTCCGCTTCCTGTCCAAGGCGGAGACTTTTCAGTAAGATGGTCTCCGCAGTGGGCCGAGAGTGACGCGGAAGCGTGGTGGAGAGCCGAGAGAGAGAAAAATGGTGGCGGCCGCCATGCCGGCGTCGTCCTTCGATATGTATGGCCGCCCCCCCAACCCCCCCGTTGCGCCCCTTCCCACCCCGTTCGAATTATCCCCGAGCAGCTCGCTGACGGAAGAGCCGATCTGAGAACCTATCGACCGTCGCACCGCCCGTCGAGCCGCCGCGCCGCCGGCCTTTGATCCACCGCCCCATGTCCCCCCACCTGGCTCCCTCTCCCTCGCGATTCTCTCGGCAGGACGGGGCCATGCCCCGCCCGAGGCCCCCGGGCATCAACAGTTGCGACGGCTCGGCCCAATGGAACGACCAAGCGGGCGCCGAGGCCGAGGCGGAGGGGCTCTCTGACGTGGCGGGACAGGGGGCCGGGGTGGGCACACGTATGGGGGCGGGCGGCAGCGACGGCGGCGGAGGGGAAGCGAAGAAGCGGGGAGGGGGTGGCGCGCCCGGCAAGGGCCGTCCCCGCAAGGCGAGGAAGACGAATCTCACCTTCGTCCACCGGGGCGGCGAGGGGCGCATGCGCCGCACTGACCTCGACTGACCCCCACCCTCTCCGTCGCAACCCAGGACCCACTCCCCCCAACTTTGACCGCGCTCAACATATACGAGACTGCTGACGTCACCGTCGTGGTCGGCCGCCCCGCCGCCTCTCGCGCCGCCGCCGCCGATACCATTTGGCGGGTTCTGCTGCTTGACCGGCGGGCGAGTTCACGCCCCGGCCCCAGCGGTCTCCCCGCGTCGCTCGTGGCGCTACCGTCGCCCCCGATGCCCCTCACCGAAGTCGAGGTGCACTCGCTTCTGGCGCGGCTGCATTCCCGCGACACAGCACTCGGGGGCGGCCTGCGCGCCGTGGCGCGAGGCGGCTGCCTCCTTGGAGTGGCCTCGTTCCTGCGCGGTCCCTATCTCGTCGTGGTTAAGTCTCTCCGGCCGGTTGCTCGCCTCGACCGAGGGACCGTGCACGAAATACGGGCAGGAGGGGTCGCTCTCGTTCCCTTGTGGAGCACAGAGCACTGGGCTGAAGCGACGGCAGGCCGCTCCCCCTCGCCGGAGGCCCCTTCGCAGTGGTTCACGCTCGGCTCATGCTGGCCCGGTGGCCTGGTATTCGGCGGTGGGGCCGCCCCGAGCACGTGGAGCCCCCCCCCCGCCGACAGAGTCCCTGCCGCGGACCGACTCCGGGGTGCGCTGCACCGCGACGCCGGGGCCGCCCACTCCAAGGTGGACGAGATGCAGCAGGAGCGCAAGTACGTGGCCTCTATGCGACAGCTCGACTGGGGCGGTGGCTGGTTCGTTTCATTCGAGCTCGACCTCACTCGAGGGGGCGTCTCAACCGCCGCGTCGGCGTGGCCCCGGATGTGGCCTACAGGCGGGTTTGTTTGGAACGAGGCTCTGGCCGCGCCCCTACTTGCTGCAGCGCGCGCAGCCGTCGGGTTGTCATCGACCGACCCCGTCAACTGCTGGTGGGTGGTGCCGCTGCTCCGCGGCGCAGTCGCCCAGGCCCTCTGGCCACGCCGAGTCGCCGGCCGGCCGGTCGTGGCGACCATCGTCGCGCGCCGCCACTCGGCTCACGTTGGCCAACGCTTCCAGGCCCGTGGTGTCGACGCCCTAGGCCACGCAGCCAACCACGTCGAGGTGGAGCAGATCCTCGAGCCGGCAGGCGACGCATCATCGGAGGAGCACGAGGATGCGAACGAGGACGAGGACATCGCGCAGGTCGTCGTCAGCCATGTCCACGTCCGAGCGTCGGCGCCTGTCCCGTGGTCTCAGGATCAGGCGAAGGGCGAGGGTCGGCCAGGGTCCACTGGGACGGCGGCGGGGGCAGCCCCTTTTCGCCCCCCTTTTGCCCTCGGTGGCGGCGACCCCCTCGCCCGCGCCACCCGGCTTCACGTTTACCGGCTTATAGCGAGGTACGGCGCGCCCGTCATCTGCGTCGATCTGCTCCGCACGAGTCCCTCCGACGAGTCCGAGCTCTCAGACGCCTACGCGCGGGCCATCGACGCCGTCGGCGCGTGGCTGGCGGCTGACCCAGGCTTTGGCCCCGGCTGCCTCTTGCTGCGCCGATTCGATCTGTCCGGAAGCGCGACGCGACTCGGGAGGCGGGGTGCGCTTGCGGCTCTCATCGAGAAACTGCGCGACGCCGTCGAGGGCGGCGGGGTGTCGACCTGGCCCGCCGCCATCACACCAGCGGCCAGTCGGCTGCCAGCCCTGCGCCGGCGGGCGCGCCAGTCCCCCCCTCGACCGCCGCCACCCGAGCGCCAGCGCGGCGTTGTGAGGGTCTCATGCGTCGACTGCATCGACCGATCATTCGTCGCCGGCTTCGCCGTGGGGCTACTTGCCCTGGCCGACCAGCTCAAGGCTTTAGGCGCGTCTGGCATAGCGGCGCTCGGATCGCCCCCCGCCGACGCTCTCGCTCGGCTCCATCGGTCAGTCGCAGACGTCCTCGCTCGCCAGTATGCCGGCAGCGGGGCCGCACACGGCGAGGTGCTCGCCACCCCGCGCGATGATGTGCCCGCTGCTCTCCCTCTCGCAGCATGGGCGCGCCTCGCCTTCGCGCGCTGGGCCCAGCGACCCCTCCGCGCCACTGAGCGCGCCATAGCGCAACGCTTCTTCGACCCCGCCGCCACCGACGCGCAGCTTCTCTTGCTGGGTCGCTTTCGGCCCCGCCGGGGGGAGGCGCCGCAGGCGAGGCAGGACAGGCGGACCCTTATGGCAGATCTATACTTTGGCAATGACGATGACGGCGCCTCGATGCCTCATGAGCTGCGGCTACGCGAGGCCGCCGCCCGCGCTGTCGCCCACTCAGGAGGCGAGTGGGATGGCGAAGAGGAGGCGACCGAATCAGGCTCATTCTTGGCGGCATCGCCCTCTCGTCCTACACCCCGCCGCACGCCGGACCCAAACGCCGGGACGCCGCAAGCCACGTGGACGCCGCCCGTGCCAGCCCGCCGCCTCGGGACCGCCGCCCGCCGCCGACTGATGTCTGGAGGGAGCACTGTGGGCCGTTTCGCTCAGCCCACCGCCTCGGCGACATCGACTGACTCGCGTCAGATCTCGGGATTGCCGGGGGGGAGACGGCCCCAGCGCCAGACGTCCATCGCGAGTGACCTGGTTCCGCTCTCCGGCATCTCGACCTTTGACGGCGGCCTTGTCGTGCCGGCCGCCAGCTTGGCGCTCCACGCGCACCACGCAAGCGTCATCGACCGCCTCGACACGCTCGCTGAGCAGCAAACTAACGCAGCTGCCGCGCTCTCATCGCCCGATGCATCGTCGTTCCAGTCATCATCCCCAAAGTCGTCCCCCGAACTGGAGTGCGGTCCTGCAGGGGGGCCAAGGTGGACCCTCGGCCTCGTCGAGGTCACTCCCAGACAGGGCCGGCCGTCGGAGTCTTCACGTGAGCCGGCGGCATCATCGCCGTCCCGGGCCTCCGAGGAGGACGGCTGGTGGGGTCACTCGGCCATCGCAGCCCACTCGCCCGAGCGGCCGGGGGCGCCGACCCCGCCCACTCGCCGCCGTGCCTTCCTCGACGCCTCTACCTCGGCCATCATTCCCTCAGGCGTGCGCCGCAGCTACCATGCACCAACACTCCCAGGCGAGAAACCGACCCCCGGGCCTAGACCGCCACCCGCGGCGCCGCCTCGCGAGGCTCCCGACGATGCCGCCCCGGGTGACGACTTCTTGGTGTCCCTGTGGGACATCCTGCCCCCGGAATCCGTGAGCGGCGGGGACTCCGACAGGTCCTGTAGGCGTACCGGAGCCGCCGTCGTTGGGTCTCCGAACCCGTCTCCCCGGAGCTCCTTGCGTCGTCGGCTCGCGCCGCTCGCAATCAGTTCCGAACGGCTCACCCCTGCCGACGGCGAGTCGTCTGGCACCTCGGGCACCGCGAGCGTCCCGCACAGCACGCCCCCACTGTCGGCGGGCATAACGCCCCTCGCCACGCTCCCGATCTCCGACAACGTCGCCGTGCCCAGTTCGAGGGGGCGCCCGCCGCTTCCTCCAGCGCGGTCGCGCGGCTCAGCCACGGGCCCAGATGGCTGGACAGATGAGCAGGGTCTTACGCCGGTGCCACGCGCCTCCGGTCCATCGGTGACCAATGAGGGTTCGGGCTGGGGCAACGGAAGTGGCACGCTTTCGCCGATAGCATGCGGGTGGGGCTGGTGGCGCCGGGCCAACGCAGTGCGTGAGCAACTGCATCACGCTCTCCCATCGGAAGAGGGGGCCGCCACCACCCGAACCCTCTCCGGGGGGCATCCCAGGAGCAGAGGGCGCCCAACCAGCCCGAGTTGGAGCCTACGGGCCGGACTGTCCCTTGTCGTGCGGCAGATCCCGCTGGCATCGCCGAGCTTTGGGGCAGGTGGTGGCGCCGCCGACGCCAGACATTGGGCTCACTCGCCCGCCGGAGACTTGCCTGTGTCTGCGTCGGCACGGCCGTCACCGACCCAGACGCCTACCGCCCCGTCACCGGCCCCAGCCGACCCGGCATCGCTGACAATCCTCACGGTAGAGGCCATCGAGGAGGCCTGGGAGACAGGGGACTGGCGGGCCAGGATGTTGCAGCCAAGGACTGACTTGGCAGACACGGACCTCGAGTCGACACTTGCCGGGTTGGAGTTGGGGTCCGCACGGTGAGAGTGCCCTCCGCATCATGCACCGCCGCCCTCCAGCCGTCGCCGGCCCAGTCCGCCGCGGCTGCGCTGATGCGCCCCTCCCGGCAGCCCCTCGGCCTCCCCCCCCCCTGAGAGGGCATGTTGAGAAAGGTATGGGGAGCACCGGGCACCGCTGCGCAGCACCGCCGCCACGGCGCCACCAAACCCCCCCCCCCAGCCGGCACCAGCAGGTGGGGCGACGACGATGGTCGCGCGGGCGAGGGGTCGGCCCGAGGCGGGGACATCGGCCAGGACATGGAGGACGTCTCCCTCTGCCCCCCTTACCAAAGCCGGGGCCACCAGCCCCCCCCCGCCATCGCAGAGGCCCACTAGGCGGGCGACGAGGGCCGCGGGCGGAGGGCGGTCAGGGACGGGCTCTGGTGGGGCGTCGGGCTGGGGCGCGGGGCCGGGCGCGGCGTCGGCGACGACGAGGGCGTTCGCATCGACCGTCCACGGCTCAGCCGCCTCGATTGCCTCGGCGACGGTCGCCGGCCACGGGGCGTCCGCGACAAGAGACTGAGAATGCTCCTCTCCGGAAACCGAGAGGAGAACCGCAGCCGGGTCCCGACCCGCCAGCCGCAGTAGGAGGACAGCGAGGGCCCTGCCGCGCGCCCTTTCTGCCCCACGGCCGCGTGCTGCGGCAGCGGCCGCCGTCCCGGCGGCCTCGGCCCCAGAGGTCCCGTCGTCCCCCAGACCAAGAGACGCCGCGCCGGGGACCTCGGCGGCCGCCACTGGGCCGTCATGGCCTGCCGCGGTCGACTCCGCCGCGAGGCCCTCAGCCGTGACCTCGCGGTCTCTCTCCCCGCCCTGCCGATCGGCCCCGGTCAGGACGACAACATGCGAGGGCCGCGTGGCCCGGGCGACTTCGCGAAGGACGTCAGCACCCGTCCCTCGCGTCCAACCGTGCGTGTTGACTACGAGTGGGCAACCCAACCCCAGCCCCGTCGGGCTGCTCGACGCCGCCCACGCCGTTGCCGCCCGGTCGACCGCCGCTGCCAGCGCCACCGGATCCCCCTCGGGTGTCGCCTCTCCCAGCCACACTCCCGGCTCCGGAGGGTGGGGCGGTCCCCCACACGCACACCACGGAGGAGACGGGGCGGCATGGGGCGACTCCTCATCCTCCTCCTCGTCCTCTTTCTCCACGGCCTCGCCCGTCGACCATTCAATCCAAGCCCCCGAGGAGCAGGCAGCACAGGGCGCAGCCGAGTCGGCGGCCTGACCCACCCACCCATCGCCGACGAGGGGCCGTGTGAGTAGCGCCAGGCCGGCAACCCCCGGCGAAAAGAGGAGTGGTCTGCCGAGATCCGAGTCGAGCAAACACGCGCCGGGAGCGCCACGATCTCTGTCCCCAGCCTCGTCGAGCAGGGCGTTGATCAGGAGGCGGCAAAGGGTGCTCTTGCCCGCCCCCTTAGGGCCGGCCACTAAGAAGCAGGGGGGAGTAGTTTGTGGGGTCAAGGGCCCCAAAGACGACAATGGTGCAGTCGGCCGTGTGTCCCACCAGTGTCGGGCCGTTGCGCGCGTGGCGGCCAGAAGGGGGCGCCATCCCTCCGGGACGCTCGTGGCGGGGAAGTCGCAGGGACCGGCAGGGCGCGCAAGAAATGACGAGGCGGGCAGCGCCGGTGTCGCGCTCGTTGGGCGAGCGGCGTCGCCGACGGGGGACAGCAGCACCCGTGCTAGCGGCAGCGACGACGGCGGCGACTCACCGGGGGTGGTAGGAGAATTCCCATCGGGAGGTAAGCAAGGTTTCAACAGCACGCTCCCTGATCCAGCAGGGTCGGCCGCCAGCCGAGCGGGCCGCCGCTGCGTGCGCACCGCGTCTGCCCGCCAGCCGAGCACGTCCACACAGCCGTCCAGGACGCGGAGATCACACGCGCCGACGACAGCGAGACAGCCTTGGGGGGAAATCTGAGGGCCGGAGGACGGGTGAACAGGGCGCGTGGAAGTTGTCTGCGCCGATGCGGGGTGGGGCGTCATTGACCTGCCGCCGAAACGTGCTTCATCTCTCGACGGACTCGCCTCTGCAACGACGCATCTACCTCGATACTGCAGCTTCACTCCAGTGTCACCATTTGCATCGCAGCGCCACGAGGACGCGGGAGCCGCTCCAGACACCGCCGGCGAGGCCGACGTGCGGCCCCGTTTTCTCCCGGGCACCGCGACGTCCCGCGTGAGCGCTGAACGAGCTCACTATCTCAGCTGTCTTCTTTGGGAAGGGGACTGTGGGCTCGAGAAAAAAAAACGGGAACAACGGGAACCCCTGAAACTCGATGGTGGTCCTTCGTGTTTCCCCGAAACTCGGGCTCGAGGGATCCCGACAACCTCCTGCCGACCTAGCGAGGTCGCGTACGTGCTCCATCTGAGCTCGGTGGCGCACTGTTCGAGAAACCGAGTCCGAGGGAAGGCTCGTCTCAGTCTGCGCTACTCGTTGCGGCCGCAGTCTTGTCGCGGCGGCCAGCTCCTCCGCGCTCTCAGGAGCCCTCATCGAGACCAACATGGAGGACCCCGACCTCGCCTTTGCTGCCGAGGAAGACCCCGACCTGGTTACGCCCGGTGACGGCTACGCTACGGTCGCCGAGGCTGGCGAAGGCGGCGGCAGGAGGCGAGGCCGTCACGGCGCCACGGAGACGAGAGATTATAGTCGTCTGAGAGCGGCCCGGCCGCCGCCGCCCCATCAACCTAGTCCGATCCCTCGCGAACCCATCGCCACTAAATCTCCATCTCTATCTTGCGGCAGGGCAAAAAAGGCGTCAAGCGGCACCTTTGACGGGATGGGCCTGCGCCCCGGTACGCTCAAGGCTGTGCGCCGCGCCGGGTGGCGACTGCCAACTCCCGTGCAGCGTCGCGCCATCCCTCCGCTCCTCCAGGGTCTCGACGTGGTGGCGATGGCACGGACCGGGTCGGGAAAGACGGCGGCGTTTGTCGTGCCCCTGATCGATCGCCTCGACAAGCATGCGACAACGCACGGCGCCCGGTCCCTCCTCCTGTCGCCCACGCGCGAGCTCGCCCTACAGACCCATCGGGTCGTCAAAGACCTCTGCAAGTGGTCGGGCTGCGACCTCCGCTGTGCCGCCCTCGTCGGCGGCGATGCCCTCGACGGACAATTCGCCCAGCTGGCCTCCAACCCCGACGTCCTTGTTGCTACACCCGGTCGACTCCTCCACCTCCTCGACGAGGTACCAACGTTCGACCTCGTCGCGTGCCGCTATGTGGTGCTGGACGAGGCTGATCGGCTCTTTGAAATGGGATTCGCTGAACAGATCCGGGACCTGCTGCGTCGACTCCCCGAGGGGCGGCAGACAGCCCTGTTTTCTGCCACTCTCCCCGCCACGCTCGCCGCCTTTGCCCGTGCTGGCCTGAAGGAGCCCGTCCTCGTGAGACTGGACGCCGAATCCCGCTTGTCTCCCGATCTCGGTGTGGGGTTTCTTCTATGCCGAGCCGAGGACAAGGTCGGAGCCCTGCTCCACCTCCTAACGTCGGCCCTGCCCCGCCACGTCCCCGCCGCTACGGGGGGGGGTGGCCAGCGCCGCCGCGACGCACGTTTGACCATGATCGGTGATAAAGGCGACGGCACCCCCCGTCTTGGCTCTACCGTTGTCTTTTGCTCCACCAAGCACGCTGTTGAGCACCTCCGCGAATCGTTGGGCGCTGCCGGTGTCGAGTCAGCTGCAGTCTACGGAGCGATGGACCAGACGGCCCGCAAGATCGCTGTCGCCCGCTTCCGTGCCGGCCGATGCCCCGTTCTCATCGTCACCGACGTCGCGGCTCGGGGAGTCGACATCCCACTGCTCGATCACGTCGTCAATTACGATCTTCCCACGACGGCCAAGCTCTTTGTTCACCGGGCGGGGCGCGCTGCCCGCGCCGGGAGGCCGGGCACCGCGGTGACCCTTGTCGAGCCCCTCGACCTCGCCTACGCCATCGACGCCGCCGACCACATCGGGCTCAGCCTCGAACCCCTGTCTCTTGGCGACGGCTCGCCTCTCCCCGTCGGAGTCGACAACGATGGGCTCACGCGCGTCTCGGCGGCCGGGGCGGCGGCTCCCGTAGAGCCAGCGGGGGGGGGCGGGGGCCGTGCCGCTATCGCCGCCGACACGCCCCGCGTCCTCCTCGCCTCTTTGCCCTCGGACCTCCTCGAGACGGCCCAGGAAACACTTCGAGCAGCCGTGTCGCGGGGTCAAACGCGCATCGCTCTCCAGTCGCTGGCGCGCCCCCTCCGCAATGCCGCCACGCTCTTTCGCAAGACACGCCCCGCCGCCACCCGTGACGCCGTCCGCCGGGCGCGCGATCTCCTCGCCAACGGGACCATGGGGGACCCGTGGAGCCCGCACCCTTTCCTGCTGGAACTCGCTGGGTCGGACGACCCAACCGTCGCCGCTGCTGCTGCCGCAGAGGCCGCTGCCGCTGCTGCCGCCCGCCGTGCCCTACGCGCCTTTCGGCCGGGTGCCACCGTCCTTGAGCGGGCCCTCGCCCCCGGCCGGGTCGACCGCGCCGGCGGCGGCGGGGCCGTGGGGGGAAACGAACGGAAGGGCGGTGGGGGTGAGGCTATGCGCAACAAGCGTGCCAGGGACGACGCAATAATCGCCGCCACGGCCGCCAACCACGTCCTACGGTCGGCGCCTGTGGCCGCGCGGCCCAGACGAGGCTGCTCAGATTTGGACGACGACATCGACGAAGACGATGATGCGCCGCCCTCGATGGCTTGGCGCGACAGCAAGACCGCATCGGCCGACTGCCGCACGGCACCTGCGGCGCGGCGGATGTCCAAGCGGGCACGCCTCGCAGCTGCAAAACGGGAGCAAGGCGAGGCGGCAACAACGACATCGCAGGGCGCTGCCGTCAACCGACGGATCATCTTCGACCATGGCACCGACGCCATCCCAGAGCTCGTGCCTGGCACGGGGCCCACTGGCCGCTTCCGCGACCCGGATCTCTTCGTCCCCACCACGCGCGATGAGCGCGCCGCTGGCGATGCCGACGCTGGCTATGCCAGCGCAGCCGACGCCCTCGGTGACGCCATCCTCGACCTCGCCGGAGACGATGGCCCCGCGGGTGCAGCCGCGGGCGACCCAGACGAGCGACTTCGCAACGCACGCGGCTTTGGCCGCAGCGGCTACATCTGGGACACAAAGAAGCATCGCTATGTCAAGATGCAAAAGAGAGAAGACGTGGACCTCCGGGGCAGACGTGTCATCGTCAACGAGGCCGGGGCCATCGTCAAGCGTGTTGGCGCGGGGGCGGGAAACGCCAAGGGTGGCCGGACCAACCTCGGGGTGACCAAGGGGGGGGGGGGAAAGGGGGGAGGGGGGCCCGTCGAGCTGGGTCAGCGCTACGACGCGTGGGCGGGGGGGAGGGGTGCGGGCAACCGCGTCGGGGCGACGGGAGCCGCCGAGAGCCCCGGGGCCTCGGGGCTCGCCGAGCGCACAGGTATCGCACCGGGCGCACGCCTCATGTCGGGCCGGGCGGCGGCGCGGCAGCCGGGCGCCGAGCCGAGCCAGAGGGCCGGCGGCCGTGGTGGGTCCCGGCTCAAGACCCAGGACGAGGTCCGGGCCGAGCGCAAGCGGAAAGAGCGGCAGCATAACCACGAGAGGAAGAGGGCGATGGAGAAGGGCGGGCGCGGCGGCGGGCGCGGCGGCGGCCGCGGCGGCGGCCGCGGCAGGGGGCGTGCCGGCGGGAAACGCGTGGGCGTTCGAGGTGATTGACAGAGGGTGATTGACAGAGAGATGCCGTCCTCGTCACGCTCTACCCGCACCTGCGTCCCGATCCACCGGTCACTGGCGGCGATGCCCAACGGGGTGAGTGGGAGGCGGCGCTAGAGCGATGGTGGCCGGCCGCGGACGGTGCGACGCGGACGTGGCGCCCCCTTCCCCCGCTCTATGCGGCCGTGAATGGGCACGCCGCGCCGCTTGCGGAGCGTCTTACCGGCGGCGATGTCAAGACCGCCTTGCCGTGTCCCGAGTCTTGCACTCGAAAAGGAAGAGGAGAGGAATGACATCACGGCCTCCCTCAATCGCCATGCCCCCGCTGACCGCAGATGTTGGACGTCGGCGAGGACTTGCATCCCGCCGACGAGGGCAGCCACGCCTCGACGACACCCCTGAGCGGCGACGAGGCCGAGTTCGAGGCGGGTCCATCGGGCAGGGACGACGCGTCTCTGAGTGACGAGGAGGGAGAGGACGACGAGGCCTTTGGCGCCGGTGCCGTCGGCGGCGCCAGAGCTGGCACATCGTCCTCGGGCCCCCTAGCCGCGCTCCTCGCCGGCCCCGACGGGAGTGCGAGGGGATCGACGGCATCGACATGGCTGTTACTTCGTGACGCTCGGGTCACCGCGGTCCGTGCGGGCGCCCGTGCTACCGTGAGCGTTGTCGGTGACCTCGTCGAGCTCTCTGGTGCCCGTCCCAGCAGCGGCGACGACGCTTCGGCGTCTGTGGGGGATATCTTTCCCGTGCGTAGGCGGGTGGCGCCCGCGTCCGGGGTTCGGCTCACGCTGCGCTACGGGCCGCCCTCGCCCAAGTTCCGGCGCGTCTCGGCTGGCCTTGTGTCATTCACCGCCATCGCCGAGTGGGGCGGGGGTGACGGCCGCTCCGGCGCCGCCGCAGCGCCGCCGTCATCTACGCTGCCAACGCCGACGGCACCAGCCCGGTCGTCGCTCCGCGGTTTTCCTGCGATGGCCTCGGTGTGGCGGGGCGAGGGTGGATCCTCGGGGCTCGCCTGGGGAGGCCTACGCCTCTCGTTTGCCGACTCTGAGTCGGAAGCACACCTGCTGCGCACCCTCGGCCGGGGCGGTGTCGAGGCGCGGCCGGTGGGTAGCGACGATGCCCGCCGGTGGCGATCCGCCCTGACGGCCGCCATCGACGAGGCAGCGCGCCCCAAGCGCGACCGTGGTGGAAGGCTGTCGGGCTGGGTCGGGCGCCTTGCGTCCACCCCAGTCGTTGGACTTGTCGCGACGGTGGCAGCCACCATGGCCGTCATCGTCTGGCGGTCAGGTGTGGGGGGGCGGGGGATAACCGGGCGGGCGAGGGCATGACTTGAACGCCTCATGTCTTCGTCCCTCCAATCTTACTACACCAGGTTGCTCACGAACGACGCCGCGCAAGTCACCTCGTCGAGCAGACTCCCCACGCGACCCCAGGCCGCCTGCAACGCGAGCCGCACAGCTTCAGCCCGTGCCCGCAGCGCCCGAGACTGGCGGACTTCGGCCCCATGTGCCTCAAGGGTCACAGCGAGGACGGCATTGGACGTATCGAACGATCCCCCCGCTGTCGGCGACGCCAGATCGGCCGCCAAAAATTCCAGAAGCAGCCCAACGCCCTCCTCCCCCGGCCCGAGCGGGGGTGGGGTCGGCGAAGAGGGGCGGTCACCATCCAAGGCATCGTTGTCAGACTTGTCGCTGTCGACAATAACCTCGAGCGCACGAACGAAGGCGTCAAGCGCCGGCACTCTAGCAGCACGGATGGCCGCTGTGGCGACGGACCAGTCACCTGTGCGGCCTCCGTGGCGGAGAGCATCGGCGAGCGGGTCCGTCCCCGGCGCCGCGAGCCCCCCCCCACCCAGCGTCACCGCATCGGCGCGGCCGATGCGCGACCGGGTGGCCGCCGGCTCATTTCCCCTCTTCTTCCCCGTGCGCTCGCGCAGCGGCCGCCCGTCGGTGGGAGCGTCCGAATCGTCGTCGTCCGTCTCGGTCGGGGCGTCGACCAGAGGTGCGCCCGCCGCAAACGTCGGCTGGCGACCCATTGTGTTTTCATCGCCCCCCGGGCGGGAAAAGAGAAAAAAGGGCGCCTGGGCGGGCTTCTTAGGGGGATCGATCGGCTTGTTCCGGGCTCTGACCGCGGCGAGGTCGACCAGTCCGAGCCACCGGGCGCGGGGCAGGCCGGAGGTCGTGACGAGCTCGGGCGCGAGGGGGGCGGGGCCGCCGCCAGGGACCGGTGGCGGGGCAGGCGTTGGGAGGGCGACGACATCATTGTCGTCCCCGGCTCCTCCTCCATCACCGTCGGAAGCCCAGTCCCCGAATCCATCTCCGTCGTCGTCCGAGACGGAGGACCCGTCGTTATCGGCCCAGTCTCCCTCGACAGCACCGCCGGGGCTCTCATCGCCGCCACTGCCCCCCGTTCCCCTCTTCCTGGCCTCAGACCGGGCGTCCCATCCCCCCTCACCCAGGGCCGGAACGGCGGGGAGCCAGCAAGGCACCGGCCTTGCCGACCCCACAGTCGCTCCCCGAATCGAAGCCGTTGCCACCATCTCGGCCGTCGCGTCGGCCCACAGGTGGACTCCGCGCCTCCCCGCGTGCGCTGTGGCCAGGAGCCCCCCCGCAGGTGCCCACGACAGTGACGTCACAACTGGGCCCAGGGCGCAGGCCTGAAGCAGAGCTCCTGCAGGCACGTCCCAGACGCGAACTGTGCCATCCAACGAGGACGAAACCAGGCGACGGCCGCACGGAGAAAATGAAAGGTCTGTGACGCGGTCCTGATGGCCCACAACGCCTCCAAAGCGCCTGGCTACGCGGAGGCTGAGGGCGTCCCATATGCGTACCTCGTAAGCAGCCGACGTGAGACCCGCGGGCGGGGACAGGGCAGCGGCGACGAGTCCGCCAGGCCTGTGTATGACGAGGGACGACAGGCGCGGGGCGGTCCCGCCGGGGCCCCGGTCGGCGGGAGGGGCCGTCCATGACGCGTCAACTTGACCCGTAGCAAGATTCCAGCCACGGAGGGCGCCATCGTCGCCGCACGTGACTGCACGCTGCGACGCCGCGCATACGACAACCCCCGTGACGCGGCCGTCATGAGCGGGACGGCGCCGATCGGTCTCATCGACCCGGTCAGGCTCAGCAACAAAGGATCGAATGCCGCTGGCAGCGGCCCGGGTGGCGGCGCTCCGTCGCTGCGCGCCATGGTCCAGCACCACAGCGGCGCCAGCGTCGTGCGCGAGCGGACGCTCAAGCGCCCCACGCCACGCTCCCGATTGCACATTGTACCGATCGACGCGTCCGTGGGCCGATCCAACAAGGGCAAAATTGCCGCATCGGCTCAGGCAGCAGGCCGTAGCCTCGCCGTCGCGCGTCGCGTCGTGGCGCGACCGAGGCGGCTGGAGCACCCACTCTCCCAGCGTGCCCTTGTCAAGCCGCCATGTGTAAGCCCGCGTGTCTCCCGCGTGGCACGTCACGCACGAGTCCCAGTCGCGCTCACGCTGCTCGCAGCTGTCAAGCGACGTCACGGGGGGCAGCTTGAGGTCAAGGTCCTCAGTACGCAGCTTCCGAGCGCGCTTGGACGACCGGGCACCGCCCTGGCTGAGCTCGAGGCTCTGCTGGTCCCGCACAGCGTTAAACATGCGGAAGGCGCGGTCCCTGCCGCACGACAAGAGGTGCAGCCCGGATGAGCCGTGGTGGCGCACGATGAGGGGTGGCGCAGCGTGTCCCGATCGATGCCGGAGGAGCCGGGGGGGGGCCTGGCCAGTGTTACCCTCGAACAACCAGCACCTGAGGGCGTTGTCAGCACCGGCGGTGACAAGAACGGGCTCCCCGGGCAAAAATGCGGCGCGAAGCACGGCGCCTGAGTGGGCCATGGGCAAGGCGCACCGGAAGCGCGGGCCACGTGGCGCCGTCTCGTCCGTGGGGTCGACGTCAGCATCACCCCCAAGATCCCAGATGGTCACGATGCCCGCGGCCCCGGCTGTGGCGAGGAGTGGCGCCGGCTCGTCCTGCCCTCCCGCACCGCCGCCGAAAAAGGCCAAGGCGGTGGCGGGCCCCTCGAGGGCTCGGGCGGCGGAGGCGACACCACCACGGTCCTGAGCGGCCGCCGCACCCGCCGCGCCGCGGAGCATTGCCACGGTGCCACCCCTGACATCAGCGTCGAGGCGCAGGTTTCGCAGGTGGACGTCCCCGGACCCTAGCGACACAGCGACCACGTCCAAAGCGGGGCTCGGCTCGAGCGCCCGCACCGACCACGGGCCGGATCCCGACGATGGCGACGACATCGTCGGCCCCCCCCGCCCCGCCGAGGTCGACCACCCCTCCGAAAGCGGGGCAAAGACGTGGACGACGCGATTCGTGTGGAAGTTCCATACCGCCACCCTGCCATCGCGCGCGCCCACGACGAGCTTATTGACCCAGGTGGGAGGATGGCAGAAGCAGAGGGCGTCGAAACCGGGCGGGGCAGGGAAGACAGCGAGGGGGCGACTCGACTCGCTGGGCCCGGGCTGGCCGCCGCTGCTGGCCCCAATCCGGGCCAGGGCGGCGTCCGAGGCGTCCCAGATGGACAGCCCACCCTCGGCGTCGAGCAGGGCGAGGTGGTCGCCGAGGAGGGACGCGGCGCGGGAGGGGCCGCGGGCGACGCCGGCCCACCGCCCGGCGGCGCCACCCGCTGCGGCCTCGTCGCGAAAGGATGATGACGACGGTCCCTCTTCGTCACCATTGATATCGGGAGTGGGTTTCGGCTTTACCAGGATACCAAGAGATTGTACGCGCCTCGACACGTGCACCGCTCCGGAGCGCAGGCACGCCAGCGTGACGTCGGCGCGGCTGCAGAGCCGAACAACACGGTCCGGGAGCTGGGGGCCGATCAGAAGGAGGCGCAGGCGACGGGTCTCGTAGACGTGCCAGCTTCTACCGACGGAGACGGTGATGAAAGACTCCTGTGAAAAGAGAGAGTAAGGAAAAGGATAACGTATAGAGAAGGGGGGAGGGGGACGGCAACGCGGCGGCGGCCGGCCCGGCCGCCGGAGCCAGCGCGGGGTCGAGGCGAGATTCGAGGTGCCGATCAGCGCTGAGGAGATCGGCGCGGAGCTCGGCGCATAGTTCGGCGAGAGCCTCCCCCCTTTCCCCTCTTATTTCCCCGCTTTCTTCCCCCCCCTCCCTCCGTGCGACCCTCGCCCGGCCGCGACGGTGCAGGCCGAAGGGGGCGTCATCCGAGACGTAGCCCAGGGCCCGAAAGGGTCGGAACAGCGGGAGGGGCGGCGCCATAGCGCCCCTCGTCGCGGGCGGGAGCGACTAGCGGGGGGAGGGGGGAGGGGGGAAAGGGGGGGGAGAGACCAGACTCGCGACAGCCCCCGGATGTCCAGCCTCGGACAACTCGATGCGTTGCTTCGCGACTAGCTGTAGCCCTCACGTCCAGACGGGAAGCAAGCCGACCGTCCCGCTGGCCCGCGTCATGGCTAGAAGAGCTGATGGCGGCCCGAGGGCCTCCTCCCCCCTACCCCCCCGCCCCCCTTGTCGCGCCTTGCCCCCCCACCACGCGAGGGCGACGGGCGGGTCGCCACCGGCGCCCGCGTCCACCCACCCGATGAAGGCCGCGTCGAGGAGGGCGCCCGGTCGCGTCGCCCACATCCCAACGTCTCCCTCGCGCGCGTGGCCGGGACCGGGGAGAACGGCCAGTCGTCGCCCGCAAGGAGACCACGCGAGGGCAGCGGGGGCCCCGTCGGCCGCCCAGGGGCCACCCGACGCTGCCGCGGCTGCGTCGTCGTCGTCGTCGGGGCCGTCGCCCGCTGCCGCTGCGGGGTCGAGGTGGGCGAGGGGCGCCGGGGCCAGCTGCGCCCGAAAGGAGGGCGGCGGAGCGAGAAAGGCGACCTGGGCCGGGTGCACCGTGCCGGCGGTGCTTGCCAGCAGGGGACCGCCGGTGGCGGCGCCTCCGGGGCCGAGGCCCCAGGCGAGGCCCGAGACACGGCCCGCAGCCGAGGGAAGTATCCATCGCCGAGACGTCCACCCCTCGGTTTCCGTCACGCAGAAGGAGTGAGTGCGCCCTGAGGCGTGCGCGAGACGCCCGCCGTCGGGCGAAAAAACCAGCAGGGGGCTGGGCCCCGGCCCCAGCTCGGGTGCACCAGCAGCGCCGAGGACGGCGGCAGCTCCGGCGCGGATGGCATGGCCCCCGACGGCGCCGGCCGCCGCGGCAAGACCGAGGGTAGCCGAAGCCAGGCCGCGCAGCGCGCCCCACGAACCCCCTTTCCCCCCACTCGAGATCGGCTCGGACGCGCCCGCGTCCCGCATCTCGGGTCCTCCCCCCGTCACCGACCGCACCACCCCCGCTGCCGCCTCGAGGACTCCCCCCTCGCCATCGGCCTCGGCGACGCGGCGGACGCGGCCGGACGCCGCCGCCCAAACGACAACGCCACCGCCCCTACCGCGGGCGTCCGGGCGGAGGTGAGCCGCGAGGAGGCGTCCGCAGGGCGACCAGGCGAGGACGCCGACCCCCCCACCAGGACCGCCGGGGGGGGGCTGGAAGGGCCGGGACGGCGACGAAATGACAGTGGTCGTGGGGCCGCCAGCTCCGGCCACAGCACCGGACACGAGCGCCACCCCCCGGGTGCCCCCCACGGCGAGGTCCCGCGCCGACCGGGGCCGCCACGCGACGCATGATGGCGCCCCGACCTCAGGCGGGATTGCGCTCGGCAGCGGCCGTGGGAGGGGCGGGGGGACGGGGGAACGCACAGAGGGGACGAGCCCGTCCCGGTCGGGCCACGGCAGCTCCCAGAGGCAGACACCCCCAGACGCCCATCCACCCCCAGACGCGTCCCCACCTCCCACACCCACCGCTCCCGGCCCCGCCCAGGCCCGCGCCGCAACGATTCCGCGGTCAGTGCCCCTCAGGGCGACGGGTCCGGGCAGTGCCCAGGCGGGAGCAGGCGGGGCTGCTCCAGCTGCCCCGAGGACGGGCGCTCCCAGCGCGCCGAGGGCGGCCGCCCCGAGGGCGAGGCCAACACGAGCCCCTCCGGCCGCGGCAGCTCCGAGGTGTCGGGCCACCGCCGACGCCGCATCGCCGGAGGTCCGACCCGAGCCATTCGAAGCGGCGCCAGCCACCCACGGCGCCCCAGGGGGGGTCGCAGCGTCCAGCGGGGGGGGGCGGAGCGAGGCGGCCGTCCACGGAGGCCCCACCGCCGACATGCCAAAAGGCGTCGCAGGGGCAGGCGCTGAGGACCCGCACTCCCCCGCCGCCGCCCCATCTGGGAGGGGGAATGAGAGGCTCGTCGCGTCAGGTGCCCAGCTCGCGGTATCCCAAGGACGCGGGGGGAGGGGAGTGTCGACATCCATCCCGTCGCCGAGAGAGATGGACGATCCATCAGCGTCAGACCCGTCGCCATCAGGGGCATCCTCGCAGGGGTTGGCGTCGCCATCCATCTTTCGGGGGGGCGCTACGCTCTCGCCGGGGGGTGGGAGCAGGTCGGGAAGGAAGGGGGCGTCCCGGTCGTCGGGCGTGTCCTGCAACCCAGGAACGAGTGGGGTGTCGATGGTGGGGTCGAGGGGGGGCGAAGACGCGTGGGGCGGCACAGGCGGCGGCGGCGGCCTGGCCGTCGTCGCCCGCACCACCGGGCCCGGGTCCACGGTCTGAGCCAGCCCGGTAGACCCGCCCGAGGCGTAGCAGGGCGGCGGCGGCGCCAGCGCCAGCCGCCCGCCGCTTTCGAACACGGCGGCGGCTTCCTGGGCGCCAGGTTCCTCCTTCATTTCGTCCTGAGGAGCCCTGAGCGGCCGCTTCCGACTCACCACATCGTCCACCTCCACCACTAGCGTCCCAAATACCTCTGCTCTAATGCGCCCCATTGATGACGACTGGAGGACACGACGGGAGCAGCCCCGGCAAGGGAGGGCGAAGCCGCTGAAGCCGCAGAAGCACGCTCCGACGGCGCGAGGCCCGGGACCGGTGGGGAACGAGCGGGAAAGCGACGCCACCCGACGGAGGACGGCGGCCCTCTCCCCGCAGTGCGGTTCTCGGGTCAGGAGGAGTTCGTGACACCAAAAGCGGACATGCGCGTGCGGTCGTGGGACGATCGCGCTTTTGCGACACCGAGACGGACGTGTCGAAGTATCGAGACCGTTCTCTTATGTCGCAATTGAGGGGTCGGGCCCTGTGTGGTTCCGCACAAAGGCGTCCAGCGCGCGCTGCAGTGGGCCGACCAATCCCGGGGCGCGGCGCGGTGCCTGCGCCCGCCTTTCTGCGATTCACACGGTCTTTTCCGAAAGTGTCGACGAAGTATTTGGTCGTTGGGGCTCTTCGTGGCGAGTTTTCGACCCGAAGCGGTCCCCTTTCGGCGCCGGGGCCCGGGGGCCCGCCCGCGCCCGCGTGTCGAGGGCTCAAGAGGCCCTGCCCGGGCTGCTGCTGCCGCCCGACGTGCGCCGCGGCAACCCGTCGCGCGCCGCCGCCGCCCGTCGTGCGCCGCTGCCTCCGACGCCGCCGCTACTCGCCGCCTCCGCAGACGATGACGACGAATCCGACGACAAGAAGGACAACGAGGCTCTGCGTGGCCCCACGTCCGATGACCCCCTGGCCATCCGCCCCAAGGCGGCCGACCTGCGCGACCCCGGCGACCTGCCGCCGGAGGTGATAAACGAGGCAGTTGCGTCGCGTCGAAATGCCAGGAGTGAGAAGGGCTCGGCCTTTGAGGACGCCAAGCGCCGCCGCGGCCGCCCTGCGTGGCGCCGCAAACAGGACGACACCCCCCTCCGCGATGGCAACCGCGACCGGCTGATGGGCCTCCTCACCGAGCGAGCCGCTCGCACCCTCCTCTTTTACTTGACCGAGACCAACCCCACGGGCCACGCCTGGCTTCGTGCCTACCTCCACCAGTACCCCATCCCGCGTGACGAGGGCACGTGGGCTGACATCTCAGGTGAGACGTTCCTCCGCCGCATGCTCAACCACTCGATGAGCGAGGCCAACTTCGGCGACCTCAACGGCATGGATTCCATGTACAGCGCCCAATTCGGAACCATCGCCGTCAGCCCGCGCGACCTCGCCCAGCGCATAATGGACGTGCGTACCAAGTTGGCCTCCGAGTTCGTCGACGACCTCATCGATGTCAAGGAAGAAAATGCAGTGCTCCTACGGGAGACTCTCGCGGCGAGCCTTGGGCTGTCGGGGCTGGGGAGCCTCGAGGAGGAGGGGGGTGAGGGGGGAGAAAAAGGTCGGAGCCAGGTGGAAGGGGGGGGGGGGGAGGATACCAAGTCAGACCGACGGATGAGGCGAGGCGAAGCGGGCGGGCTGGTTTTTTCTGGCTGGGCGCGGTTAAACCCGTCACCACCGCCCAACTCTCACTACCTCCCCATCTCACGCCTTGAGCGTCTGGGTGACCTTGTCGGCAAACCGGTCCGACTTGCCGTTGAGGACCGTCTCGCAGAAGGCCACCTCAGAGATGGCACCGTAGATGATTTCCGACCGCTGGTCGTACTCTGTGATGAGCTTGTCGAGCGCCGACTTGTTGTCGATGGACGACGCGCCGCCCGCCTTCTCCACAAGCAGCGCGATAGGCGCGACCTCGAATACCATGCGGAGCTTGGCAATGGACGAGGGGGATGAGATGTTGGTGAAGATCCCCTTCTCCTTCACGATGATCTGGAAGACGTCTGGGACCATGCCACCAGTGTAGCGCAGCGTGTACTTCTCCGCAATGTAGTGCTGGATGAGCTTGCCGTACTGGACGTTGTCCGTGGTGCCGCGGAGGTTGCCGGGGCTGAACATCTTCCCCTCGCCGATCTGGGACGTCTCCTTGACCAAGACCCACCGACCGTCGTCCTGGGGGCAGGTCGGGGCGGAGGGATAGGAGGGAGATGGGGGGAAGGGGAAGGTAGAGGGGGAAGGGGGGCAGAAGGAGGAGGGGGAGGAAAAGGGGGAGGAAGAGGGGCGATGGCTTGCCTGCAGGAGGAACTCATAGCAGTGGGGGGCGTCCTTGAAGGCCACGCAGAACGTGGTGCGGGGACCGTACTGGGTCATGCCGCCCATTTCGAGGTCGCGGCCCGTGATGTTCTTGAGGGCCTTACCGCGGTAGACGCCAAAGATGGTGCCGACAGAGAAGTTGGTGTCGACAATACTCGAACCGTCGAGGGGGTCAAACGCGACGCAGAGGTCAGCCGAGGGCTCCATGTCGACAGGCTCGGGGACCTCCTCCGAGCATGCGGCATAGACGACGCCGGTGAAGCGGAGGACCTCGAAGAGGATGTTGTCCGCAAGGACGTCGACGGCGAGCTGGTTGTCGCCGAAGGAGTTGACGCATCCGATAGCGTCGCACGACGCAGTGCGGACCTTGTGGGCGATGGCGCGGGAGGCCTCGGCGAGGGCGAGGGTCGTCTGGCGAACGTCGTTCTTCGTGATGTTCTCCATCAGGAACTCCTCGAGGTACTGACCAATCTTGGCCCGCACGGCGACCGACGCACGGGCCTTGGGGGCGGCACGGCAGGCGGCCGTCTGGGGGACCGAGCGGGGGGCGAGGGCGGCCTTGGCGCCAGCGAAAGTCGAGGCGACCGACCGCATGGGGGCGGCCACGCGGGCGGCGCCCGTCTGCGGGGTAAGGGGGGTGGAGTAGGAAAGAGGGGTCGGATGGGCAGTGCGGGTGCCCGGGAGGTCCGGCGCTCCGCGCGTGTTTCAGGACGTCGGAAGGCGACACGAGCGGCGCGGAGGACCGGATATATCACTATTTTCGCGTCTCTCAGGCAGAATCAAGACCGCTTGGGCCAGGCGAGGCGCGGGACGGGGGTGAGATGGACGGCTCGGGGCATCCCTGACTTTGGGGGGTGATCCCCGCCGCTATTTCGGCTCATCGGCGCCCGTTCGACGATCTTGTCAAAGTATACCACCTTGTTTCTCGCTCACGGGGCCTCGACTCGGAAAGACTGGCGCTGAGCGGAGGGGAACGGCATCCCCGGGCCAGCCCTGGGCCGGGCGTTTGGGGCTTCAGCCTCGCCTGGCGGGTCGTCGTGGCTGAGGTGGCGGCGGCGGAGATCATCGACGCCATGTTGTTTGGATGAGGGCAGGCGCGTTCCGTGTCGGCCTGGCAAAGAAAGGAAGCGGCAGGATGAACGTCGAGCACTCACTCCCCTGACTTTAGGCTTCATCGGCCGAGGTTCCACCGGCGATTGCGCGCATCGCAATGCGCGCATCGCTAGTGGTGTCAACGTCAAGGCCGACGGAGTCCCCGTTCGTCAGGACGCCGTTGGGACGCCAACGCCCTTGCTGCGTCGACGCGTCGGCGGCCGCCGGAAGTGGCTTCGGCCCGAAGAAGGGCTCCAGTGGTGGAAAGAAGGGGAACAAGACGAATGATTCGCTCTGGCGCGCCCCCACTGAGCGCGAGCTGGGCCTCCCCGCGTCCGAGCCAGCTTCTACATCGGCGAGCGAGGGTGTTGACTGCCACTGCCACTGCAACTGCCGCTACGGGAGCACGGTACCCTGCCCGGCCTCGCACCCACCTGCACTCTCCATAGATCGGCGCGCCCAGCCCCCGCCCCTCCATGCAGGCGACGGCCGCTGCCGCCCCCCCCGAGTGGCCCATCCCCGTCACCATCCTCACCGGGTTCCTTGGGTCAGGCAAGACGACGCTACTCAACCGCATCTTGGGAACCGACCACGGCCTCCGCGTGGCTGTTGTCGAGAATGAGTTCGGGGAGACGGACATCGACTCGGAGCTCCTCAGCCTCGCCGCCCGCGAGGGCCCCGCGCCCGAGCAGGTCGTCACCTTGTCCAACGGCTGCCTCTGCTGCACGGTGCGTGGGGATCTGCTGCGGGCGCTTGACGGTCTGGCCGTGCGGGGAGGGATAGACCACATTCTCGTCGAGACGACAGGCCTCGCCGCCCCCGGTCCCATCGTCCAGTCCTTCTTCCTCGACGAGACGCTCAAGGGTCGAGTGCGCCTCGACGGCGTCGTCGCTGTCGTCGATGCCGTCCACGCCGCGCAGCAGATGGACCGGGCGCGCGAAGATGGCGGCGTAGAGCTGGCCGACGGTGACGTAGACCCGGGCGTCAATGAGGCCGTCGAGCAGATCGCCTTTGCCGACCGCATTGTCCTCAACAAGACGGACGCGGCGGGAGCCGAGACGGTCGCCGAGGTCAAGCGGCGGATTCGGGCAATCAACGGAGCGGCGCTGGTGCGTGAGGCTGTACGATGCGACGTCGACGTCGGGTGGACGCTAGGCGTCGGAGGGTTTGACCTGAGTCGGGTCGAAGACCTGCTGGACGAGGCGCCTGCCCTCGCGCCGGCCCATGGGGAGCCAGGCCACGTCTGCGCGGATGCCAACTGTGGCCACGACCACGACCACGACCACGACCACGACCACGAGCACGACCAAGACCACGCGCACGCCCTGGCCCACGGCGAGCCAGGTCACGTCTGCGCCTCAGACGACTGCGGACACGATCACGACCACACGCCGGCCCACGGTGAGCCAGGCCACATCTGCGACTCGGACGACTGTGGACACGATCACGACCACAATCATGTGCACGGCCACGATCGCGACAAGGGCGCTGCCCTGACTCAGATCAAGGAGACCAGGCACGATGACCTCGTCAGCTCCGTCTCGCTGAAGATTGAAGGCCCGCTGGACTTGGCCAAAGTCAACCAATGGCTGGGCATGCTGGTTCAATACCGCGGCGAGGATCTGTACCGCTTCAAGGGCATTCTCTCGCTGAAGGACGTTCCGGAACGCTTCGTGTTTCAGGGCGTGCACATGATGTTCGACGGTAAGCCGTCACGCCCTTGGGGGATGGACGAGCCGCGGCTGAGTCGCATGGTCTTCATCGGGCGGGAGCTCGACGCCGATCTCCTTCAAGAGGGATTCGAGCACTGCGTCTGGCAAGAGTACATGGGCCCCCCGGCCAAGCTCGACTATGGCGAGGGCGAAGTTGTCGTTGAGGACGCCGACGCGCCCCCGGTGTGAGGGGACGACGGCGTGAGTCGAGGCCGAGTCACAAGAGAATCGCCCTCGAAAGTCAGCGCATTTCTTATCGATCCCGCCGCTTCGCCATGAGCGCCCTAGGGATCCACACCGCGCCGAGACCCGTGGGCGAGCTGGCTGCCGACCCTGGCTGTTGGCGTGCCTCTGGGGCTTGCCGCAAAGCCCTGCTCGGATACTCCGCTGTAGTCGCGTTCACCCGTGTTTCCTGCTCTTAACAAACCACGTTATCTTAAATTCGCTATTATCACCTTCGCAGGCGCCTCCGGCGGCCGCCGTCGCCGCGCCACCCCCGCCCCCACCCGCCCCGGAGCCTCCCCCCGCCCCGACGTCGTCAGCCTCTCCAACCTGTGCGTCGACGTCGTCGTCCCCGTTGAGCGCCTGCCTCCTGCGTCCGACGCGGCCGCGCGCCGCGACCTCCTCGCGCGCCTCGTCGCCCGACCCCCCCCGCAGACGGCATGGGAGGCGGGGGGCAATGCCAACTTTCTTATTGCCGCGTCGCGCCTAGGCCTCGCCGCCCAGGCCGTTGGACACCTGGGCGACGACCCCTTCGGGGCCTTCACCCGCGACGTGCTCAACGCCGAGGGCGTGCGGCCGACGCGGGGCCTGTGGCGCCCCGACGACCCTCTGGCGTCCGGCGCCCACCCCGGCGACCCCGACGCCGCGCCTCCCGGCACGCTCGTGTGTTTCGTTCTCGTCGACCCCAATGGAGCGCACCAGTTCTGCTCCGCCTACGATTTTGGGCCTTGGCCGCTCCTGTGCCCGGACGGCGGCAACGACGAGGCGCCGTCGACTTCACGCGCCTCCGCTGACGCCCTCGACGACAACCCACCTGCCGCCGCCCTTTGGATCAACGGGTTTGCCCTGGACGAGCTCCCCGCGACCTATCTACTGTTGACTCTACAAAAGTACCGCGCCGCCGGCGGAACCGTCTATCTGGACCCCGGGCCCCGCGCTGCGTCGGCGGCAGCCGAGGGGGGCACCCGATGGGCTGGCCTCGCAGCCCTCCTCGACGAGGCAGATGTCATCGTGGCCACGGACGACGAGGCTCGCGCCGTGATCGCGGGGGACGCCGGCGACGCCGGGATCGAGGTGCGCGCCAGCGGCGGCGGGGGCGGGTGGCAGGCGACGGTCACGGCGGCCGAGGCGGAAGACCTGGGACGGGCGCTGCTCGCGCGGCCAACGGGTCGCGCGACAGTCGCCGTAATCAAAAGGGGGGCCGCGGGCGCGACGATGGTCCGGCGCGGGCAGGGTCGAGGGGAGGCCATCGCGCAGCCGGGCTTCGAGGTCGCCGTGGCCGACACGGTGGGGTGCGGAGACTCCTTCGGCGCCGCCCTCGTCCTGGGTGCTGCGCGGAGCCTGTCGGACGCCGCAACCCTCCGCCTTGCCAATGCTGTGGGCGCCGCCACTGCCACGGGGCGCGGTGCGGGCCGACAGGTTGCGCGACGGGAGGACGTGATCCGCATCCTCACGGAGGCCTGCCGCGCCAGTTGCAGGGGGGGCGAGGGGGGCGACGCCGATCTCGCCGAGGCGCTGTCGGCGCTCATGTGAGGGGACAGGCGGACGAGTTGAGCGTCGCAAGTGCGTCCTCCGAACCCGTTCCCGGACGCTGCTTCCATCCTCTCCTTCATCGGCCACCTTTTTCTCCACCTCACGCGAGTCAGACCCCCCCGTGGGCTCACCGCCGCCGGGTGGGCGGGGGCGGGCGGTGGCGGGCGCTCTCTCCGTGGACGGTTCAGTACGTCGTTCCGGCGACATCTCCCGCGATTGATTGACGCTCGATTTCGATTGTCGCCTCGTCGAACCGAGAAGCGGTCAACGCGCGCCCGTCGAGCCGAAGGACTGGCGGCGTCGCTTCGCTCGTGATACTGCGGACTCCGCGGTCCATCCCAAGGTTCTCCCGTCGTTTACCTCGCCCTTCGGGCCCGGCGGATTTGCTCGAACTTGGTTGAGCACTTCCCCAGAGCGCCCACGACGGCTGCCAAACCTGGCCGCCGGCCCTCCAGGCGCGCTGGTCCCCTTCGTGGCCGCGTCCGGCATCCGAATATGTCCTTACTTGCGCCGTTGCCGCCTCCAGCGCGCCTCCGTCCAGCGCCACCCGCTCCACGCGCTCCCCTCTCCCCCCAGCCTGGGGCCGTCTCCCATCGCGCCCGACTTTTCCGCCCAACCTTCCCCGCCCGACCCGTCCCACTTTTCCCCCCAAATCCACCCGCGCAGTCCTTAACAGGAGTCGAGTCTCTCCCGAAGAGACGCGTTAAAACCCACACCATGCTCATTTCTAAGAAGCACCGCACGGCGGTCTACAAGTTCCTCTTCTCTGAGGGCGTCTGCTACGCGGAGAAGGACTTCAACTGCAAGCACCCCGAGATCCGCGCCTCCGCCGACGACGAGGAGACCCTTCCCAACCTCGAGGTTATCAAGCTGATGCAGAGCCTCACATCCAAGGAGCTGGTCACTGAGCGCTACTCGTGGCGTCACTTCTACTGGTTCCTGACGGACGCCGGTATCGATTTTTTGCGCGAGTACCTCAACGTGCCCGAGGACGTCGTGCCCGCCACGATGATGAAGACCACCAAGACGTTCGAGCGGGGGCCGCCGTCGCGGCCTGAGCGGGGGGACCGCGACGGCCCCCGTGGGGGAGCGGGGGGTTACCGGCGAGTCGGGATGGGGGGGAGAGCGGGGCGCAAGGGGCGGGACGCCGCTCCCAGGCACCCTGGCGCCCGCTCGTGTTACTCCCTGGCTGGACTACTCTCCGCGGGTTGCACATACCTGACCGACCGCGCGGCCTTTTTCCCGGCCCAGACGTCTAGGCCTGCCTTCACGGGCGACCGCGGCGCCCTCAGCAGAGCTCTCCGCTACCGATCAAGCGGTTGCCCTCTACAGGGCGCGGACACCCCTTTCGATCCCTCCCTCTCTCCCCGTCCCCCTTTCCTCCCAGGTCCGCCGGCACTGCGCCCGCTGGCGACAAGGCCGGCGCTCCTGCCAACTACAAGCCGGGCTTCGGCGACAAATAGAGGCTCGGTAGGAGAGGGAGGGGGGGGATCGGATGGGGTTCTCAAACGCCTTTTCTCGCTCGGGTCAAGCTGGGGTTGCGCCGAGCGCCGCCCCAGCCACGGCGTCTTCGAGTTTGTTGCGCAATTTTCTTCCCGATCGCGTTCCCTCTTCTATCCGTGCTGTCATCAACAACGACGGCACACCCTTCGGCCAGGCCTGCGGTGGTCGGGCTCAGACCGGGGCCGTCGTTTTTCGCGTCGGTCAACCACCGGTTGCGCTTGGGCGGCAGACCGTCGTGAATCGGGCGATATTTCGGTCATGATGGCTGGTCATTTGCCTTCTTGCACTGCTTTTTCTTCGGCTGCGAGGACCTCCGGTGGACGCGCCTTCCGCGCGGGCCCGAAATCGGGGCTCGCGGCAGTCGATCTCGGCGTCCTCGGCTCCTCGTCCTCCAAGCCGCTCGGTCTACGCTCGGCACTTCTGTCTCGGCGCGAGGCAACTCATGCACGTGTTGTAGCCGAGAGGGCCGGCCGGACGATCCGTCAAGTCAGAAGAGGGGCCACCGAGGGAGTCGTCGACCCTCTCCCCTCGGCCGGCGCTGGCCGGCGCCCCCGCGTCGTCGTGGCCGGCGGCGGAATCGGTGGGCTGGTCTTCGCATGTGCTGCTCTGCGACGGGTGAGTTCCGGTGCCGCGTTTCGATGTCGGCTCGACGAGCCGTCCTGGCCCATCCTCTGCCTCCGCCTCGTCGCCGTCGGGCGATGTTGCGCATGCACCGTCTCGACCGACAGACCCACACCCGAACTTTCCCATTTCCTCCCCAGGGCATCGACGTCGTGATAGTCGAGCGCGACCTCACTGCCATCCGTGGCGAGGGCAAGTACCGCGGCCCCATCCAGATTCAGAGCAATGCCCTCGCCACCCTTGAGGCCATTGACCAGACCCTCGCTGACCAGGTCATGGCCGAGGGGTGCGTCACGGGAGACCGCATCAATGGCCTCTGCGACGGCCTCACGGGCGACTGGTACACCAAGTTTGACACCTTCCACCCGGCGGTCGAGCGGGGCATTCCTGTAACGCGCGTTGTCAGCCGCGTCGTGCTTCAGCGTGTCCTCGCCGAATGCCTTGGGCGCCTCTCGGACGACCCCTCAGTCCCAGCCACCGGCGAGATCCGCACTGGCCAAACTGTCGTCGGGTACGACAACGCCGATGACGGTACCATCTGGGCCACCCTCTCTGACGGCGGCCGCGTCCAAGGCGATGTCGTTGTCGGTGCCGACGGCATCTGGTCCAAGGTCCGTGGACAAATGGTCGGCGTCGCCGATCCCGTATACTCGGGCTACACTTGCTACACGGGAATCTCGGACTTTTGCCCTCCTGACATTGACACCGTCGGCTATCGCGTCTTTCTCGGCTGCGGTCGCTACTTTGTGAGTTCCGATGTTGGCGGGGGCAAGATGCAGTGGTATGCCTTTCTCGAGGAAAAGGCGGGGGGCACGGACGTCGAGGGCACGTGCAAGGCCGTCCTGATGAGCGCCTTTGGCGACTGGTGCGACACGGTCACTGACCTCGTCCGGGCAACACCCGAGGCCGACGTGCTGCGGCGTGACATCTACGACAGAGCGCCCGTGTTTAAGTGGGTGGACGGGGCAGCCGTCCTGCTCGGCGACGCAGCGCACGCGATGCAGCCCAATCTGGGACAGGGAGGGTGTATGGCTATCGAGGACGCCTTCGTCCTCGCCGAGGAGCTGTCGACGTCGTTGCCAGGCATTGGCGCCGCTGACCGTGGCGATGCGTCGCCCGCCGACGCACTGGGCGTTCACGCCCGCCGGTCCCTCGCCCTCTACCGGTATCAGGGCCGCCGCCTCGTGCGCGCCGCTGTCGTCCACGGCATGGCCCGCATGGCCGCCCTCATGGCAAGCACCTACAAGACCCATCTCGGAGACGGTCTCAGCAGAATCGGCCTTGGGGCAGTGGAAGAGGTTCTCGTGCCCCTGCGCATCCCCCACCCGGGCCGCGTAGCCGGCTATTACGCCATGGCCGCAGCGATGCCTGCGGTGCTTGACTGGGTTTTGGGGGGATTCACCGACTCAATTATGCGTCGTCGCCACGCCCCTGCGTGCTCGCTGGAGGAGGCGCCATCGTCGCTGCCCCGCGCGGCTGACGGATTTGAACGGCTCATGCGTGATGAGAGCAGGCTGGCGGCGACGGCGCGGTGCGACTGGGTGCTGGTGCCCGGGGATCGGGCGGCGCGGGGGCAGTGCCTTGACTTCCACGGGATTGAGGGGCACACTCTGGGCGCAACAGGCGAGGGCGAGGTGCCGTCGCACGACGCGGGCGTCATCGAGGGCGGTGCGGGGCTCACGCTGTGGGGATCCGATGCAGGGGGTCTCGTCGTCGAGGCCGAAGGGGGCACAGCCGGGCCCGTCGCCGTCGTCACCCGGTCGGCCTGCGGGCTGTTCCAGGTGACAGTTGACCCCGCCTCCCCGGGGCCTCTTCTCGTCCGCTCTTATAGCCACGGCCGCGTCGCTGTCGCACCCTGCAACTCGCACGTATTCCGTACGGGTGACGAGCTGTCACTCTCGGATGACGCGGCCCCGGAGCACATGCTCGTCGTGAAGACACGTCATGTGTCGCTGCGTCCGTCGGGAGAGGCCAGTGCCGCCCCTATCGCGGCGGGCGGGGCGCGGACGAGCTTGCAGGCAGGCTTGAAACAGCAGGCCTGTTGAGGTGGAAAGGAGCGTTTTTTTGACGGACCCGGATTTCGACTGATTGAAAGAAGGACAAGGACACCCTACCCCCCCCACCACGCACGGGCCGCTGCCTCTATCCTGGCGCCTTGATCCCCCCTTCCTCCCCCCCTTCTCTCCCCCCGCCCGTTGTGAAACTCTCCCCGCATCCGCATTCACCTGATACGGGTGGGGGGGGTGTTAAGGGATGAGGCAGACGGAGATAGACAGACACAGACACAGACACAGACACAGACACAGACACAGACACAGACACAGACACAGACACAGACACAGTCGGAGCCATCCCCTCCCCAACTCGCCCGTGCTGTTGGGGTTCTCAAACACGAACTCCCGCTTTAGTCGATCCTCCCTCCAGTCCATCACGGTCCCCAGCACGTGCATCGCTGCCGCGGGCGCGATGAGAACGGACACTCCCCTCTCCTCGACCACCTCGTCGTGCTCTCCGGGGGCGTCAGCATAGTTGAGAGTGTAGGACATGCCGTTGCACCCACGGGTGCGGACACCGAGCCGGAGGTGTCGAGCGTCGCGTTTCGCTAGGAGACTGCGGAGGACCTCGGCGGCGCGGGGGGTGAGGGTCACGGGCTTCACGCCTTCCTGGAGGCGAAGGGTTCTGGGGGTGGGCGAGGGGCGGACGGGTGGGGGGCGTGGGTTGCAGTGAGGGGGGACGGTGGGGGAGGGAAGGAGGGTTGCGGCCGTCGCGCGGACTCGCCTGCGCCGGGGAGCGGCGGCGGCCACCGGCTCATCGATTGAGGACGTAGAGACCTCCCCCTGGAAGGTTTGAGCGAGGCTCCGCGCTTGCGTCCAGGAGGCGGCGGGCATCGCGAAGACGCCAGCGGACGTTGCCGCGTCTGCGCCGACGCCGCGCTTCGCGGACCGCACCGCGGTTCGCAGCATCGGAAGACACTTTCTACTTTCTACGGCTAGGTTTGGTCGGCACGGTGCACAACCCCGTACGCGAACCGGAGGGAGCTCACGTGCCCGTCGTCATCGTCACCACCAACGGTCTTTCCTGCCCCGACGAGGTCCTGCAAGGCTAAACGGACTGGATTGGCCGGTTGCTGGCCGAAAACTCGTATGAGTCACAGCATGGTAGCGTCCGCTCGCCCTTTCGGCTCAGCTGTTGCGTCGTGCGCCAGCGCTGAGCGCCGAGGCCGCTCGGCGGTGCTTGTGCCAACGCGCACTGCGCGTCAGACGCGCCGAGCGTCGGACCCGCCACCGCTTGGCGAAGCCGTCCTAGCCCGCCGCCGCCGCCCCCCCCTCCCCCTCCGCGCCGCCCCCCCTAACCGCGGCGGCGGCCCCAGCGGCCCCCGCAGCGCCTCGGAGAGAAACGCCGCGACAATGGAGACCCTGGGCCTCCTTACCGCCGCCCTCGCCCTGTCCACCCTCGTGGCCGGCAGCCTCGCCGTCGCCGAGAGCGACGCCTTTGGCGACTTCATCTACGACCATCCCGGCCTCCTGTCCTTTGGCCCCGGGTCCGGCTTCGGCCCAGGGGACGCCCTCGCCGCAGTCCTGTGGACTGGCGCCTTCTGGCTGGCCTCTCCCTGGCAGCTGCTCCTAATCTTCCTCGGTCGCATCGACACGGAGCGGCCGAGCGACTGGCTCATGGTGCGCCTGGGCTCCGCGATGGGGGACGATTCTGATGCGACCTCTGCCAAGCCGTCGGGGGCCGTCCGGGCCGCAGCATGGGCAGCGACGGCGGCGGCGGGCGTCTCGACGGCGGGGTTGCTTGAGGTTGCCCTGGGGGACGCCACGTGGGGGGTGGCGGGGGGACTGGGGTCCCTCCTGGCGGGGGCGATGTTCGAGGCGAGGAGAGCGGGTGCGCGGGGCGTAGATGGAGGGCTCCCCGACACGAGCCGCGCTGCTCCCAGCTGCGCCTGAGAACGAACCCACCCCCTCCCTTTACCCACCCCCCAGGCGGGCCGTCCTCGTCGCCTGGCCCCCGACGAGCAGGCGGAGGCCGACGCTGTGGCCCTCGACTTCATGAGGTGGGCCGACAGGGCCCTGCAGACGAGGGGACAGTGCCACGAGACGGAAATCTTCAAGAGCTACGCCCGCTCGTCTTCAGTCGCGGCCAGGGCGGACGCGTCCGTCGTGCGGGCACTGATTCGGGTCTGGGCTGAGCGGAACGGGCACGGCGCGACCGAATGGGCACGGACGCCCGGTGGGTACCTGCGGGGGATGAGCCTGGCGCCCAAGCCGGACACAGCATCAAAGTGAAAGGTCTCGTTTGCGTACGCTCCTCACCCCCCACCCCCGCGGCGCGCTTCCTGCGCCCGAGCGAGATAGATGGCGACGAGGCGCCGCTGAGCGTCCCCGAGGTGCGCGTCGATGATGGCCCTGACGCTCCCCGCCCCAGCCCCGCCCCCCCCAGCACCACCGTCCTCGGATTCACCCGCAGTCGCCAGAGCCACCAGAGCGAAGACGCTTCCCTTCCGCACGTCTGCCGCCGGGTGTACGAGGAGACGCGCAAGGGGGGGCGCGAGCCGCGGGGCCCAGTCAGTCGCACCGGCCGCGTCGAGTCGGCCCGCCGCACGCGCCGCGAGACGGAGGGCGGCCTGGGCCCCCGCGGCGCGCATCGCAGGGGGGTCAGTGGAGGACCCTCCCTCGGCGTCCTCGCCCACCCCACCCTCCCCCCCCCCCAAACGAGGCAGAAGCACATCCGCAGTCAGGCCCAGCAACCCGTCGAGCCACGCGCGATCGCCGCGCGGCCCTGCATCCGCAAGGACGTCAAGAGCCTCTCCGAAGAAGGCGCGGCACTCGCGCCCCCCCCCCGCCGCCGCGTCGCCCGCCGCGGCCGCCGACGCCTGCACCAGGCCTACAACGACGCCGCGCCACGCAGCGTTCGCGCGCTCGTCGGCTCCCGGCCGACCAGCGCGGGCCCCGCAGAGGTCCAGCATCGTCAAGGCGGCGGACTCGCGGGTGGCGGGAGCCACGCGGGGGGCGCAGCCTCCCACTGCCGTCCCTGACCCCCCGACGAGGCGCAGAAGGACGGCGAGCGTCGCCTCCTCGTGGCTCGCCCACCCGTTCTCGTCTAGTGCCCGCCACGCGGCGTCACCGGCGGGGCCCTCAAAGCCGCGGGCGGCCTCGGAGACGGCCAAGAGAGCGCGGGGCAGGGAGGGACCCCCCTCCGGCCTTAGATTTCCACCCCGTGTCGGCCCTGCAGCCTCGGACTGCGCTGCCTCCTCAAGCTCGCGCCGGGCGAGGGCGACGACGCGGCCGGCGTCACGCGGGGTGTAGGCGCTGCTGACCCCCTCGGCCGCCAGGGGGGTGCGAGGAAGGACGGTCTCGAGGAGGAGAGACGCCTTGGCACCGTTGCCGGCGCCGACGGGGGCACTCCCTGGGCCGACGGGGCCGCCCGCCTCTCCGACGCCGTGCGTCTCACAGCCCGCGGCGAGGGCCTCCAGCCGGCTGAGGCCGGCGCTGCCCCCGCCGTCGCTAGGCGACGATCCCCCAAACGGACCGCGCCCGTCGGGGGTAGCCCCACTCGAGGCTCCGCCCGCACGGACGAATGACCGGGAGACAGTGTGGGAAGAGAAACCCCCTCCAGGGTCCCCCCGCCGACGCCCCCCCGCCAGCTGCGGCGAGAGGGCCGGGGCGTCCTTCCGGCGGGGCGACCATGAGTCGTCGACTCTCCTCACCGACCCCATCGACACACGCACGGAAGGCACCATTCCCGGGCCCCGGGATGGGTCTTGGGCGGGGGGGGGCGTCGCAGCGGCCGCCGCAGCCTCTGCGGCCGCTGCGGCCGAGGCGGCGGCAGCCGCAGCCGCGGCTGCCGCGCCCCCTCCGCCCCTCCCCCCCCTCCCCACCGCCGCCGCAACCCGGTCCGCCAGGCCCGGACACAGGGATTGCCGCGACAACGCTCGCGCCGGGCTATTGTAGACAGATGCGATCGACTCGAGCCGCTGCGGCGGGTCCAGCGCAGCCAGCGCAGCCTCGCGCTCTGCAGGCGAGGCCCGGTCGGCCAGGTGGCCGACAAGGGCTGCGGCCGCCGCCCCCTGCCCGGCGTCCTCAGCGCCCCCCCACCCCGTCCAGGCGCTCCGCACGCACTGGCGCCCGGCCTCACGGATCTCGACATCTCGATCGTGCATAAGAGCCAGCGCCGCCGCAAGGAAGACGCGCATTCCGCGGGTTGCGGTGCGGTCATCCTGCCCGGGAGGGGATCCCGAGACCGAGGCACCCGGGGCAAAGGCGGCGCGGCCGACATTGTCCCCCCAGGCGAGGGCCGCCACGCGCGTGCGGCCGGCGACACCGCGTCCTTCGGGGGTGCCGCCGCCTCCTCCACTGCCGATGACCGAGCCCGAAGGGGTCACCGAGAGCCCGCCGCCGAAGCCACCGCCACCCGCACCCGACGCACCGCCACCATCGGCCCCGCCCGAAAGGGCCGCCGCCGCTGCTGCCAGCGCCACCCCCGTGCCTGCCGACGCCGCCCATGCCCCCAGCGCCGCCTCGGCCGCCTCCCTCTCGACCTCGCGCCCGGCCGCCCTTCCCGGCTCGGCCCGCCGCAGCAGGGGCGGGAGCCACCGTTCGAGGGACGCAGGAGACGCACCCGCCTGCCGAAGTGGGGCGATGATGGACACCGCGCAGGCCACGGCTGCCGACCGCACCCCCCGGTGTGAGTCGTGGAGGGCCGCCTCGAGCGCCGCCGCCAGACGCCCGGGCAGGGTCGACAGAGACGCCACCCCCTCGCGGTCTCCACCCCCGAGGGCCCGGGCGGCCGACCGGGAGGGGTCGTGGAGCGGGTTGTTCGCATTGACGTTGGAGACGTCGGCTGCGGCAAGGCCCGCCAACAGGGCTAGACGATCGAGGGCCCCCACCCGCGCCTCCCAGTCGGCCCCGGGAGGGAGAGCGCAGACGGCCTCGGCCGCCGCACCGATGGCCTGAGGGGTAGGCGAGAGCGGAGGGGGCTGGCTGCCCGCCAGCCCGGCAGTCGACTGGCGGGAGACAGCTGGCGGCGTCGCGCGCGCGGTGGCGGGGGCGTGCGTCACGTCGGCACCCGCAGTCGTGGGGGTTCGGGCTCCAGCAGGAAGCGGCGTTAGGGGTTTGTGACCCGTGGCGCCAGCTCGGGATGCCGTCCCGCGGAGGAGACGCGAGGACGAGCCGGAGACCGAGGCAGTGCGATTAGGCAGGTGGCGATGCTCGGGGCCAGGCGTGGCCACCGCCGACATGGCGGCGAACACGGGCGGGGCCGCGGCAACGTGCCCCGCCGCGCTCTCGATGGGCCTCGACGTGTCACCGCCACCTTCCCTATCGAGCTCGATGACTCGCTGGCTGTTTATCGACACAAGCGAGGTGGGGTTTTGGACACCACTGCCCGGGTCGACAGGCACCGAGGTCACCCGCGCTGCAGCAGAGGCCGGGCGGGGCCGGCCTCCCGTCCCCCGCGCCAGGACGGCAATACGCTGAGCACCGCCATTGCCAGCCCCCCGACCCGTCGACCCCGACACCGCCGGTCCCGCGGCCGAGCGGGCCGACGCGAGGTTAAGCTGCTCGACGTAGCCGCGGAGGGCATCAGGCTGGGCCGTTGCCGCCCGCCCCAGCTGCGGGGCACCTGAGACCCCCGTCGCCAGCCGCGCCCCTGCAGTCGGGGCCGCCGCAGCGCCCGCAAGCCCCCCCACATCCACCCCGCGGGCGTCCCGCTCGACCGTAGTCCGCGCACCGTTCGGAACACGGCCCATGAGATTGGTCCCGCCCCACGACGCAGCCCCCCCCAGCCGCCATTCGCGCGCCACAAGCGTTGCAGCGGCCTCACGGCACGCCCGCCGTGCCCGCGGGTCGGCGTCCTCCGTCCCCCGCAGCATCGTCGCCGTCAGATCGCCGGCCCCCCTTCCTACGTCGGCCGTCATCCACGAGCTTGCCATCAGCACAACCCAGCCGGCCGCCGCCGCCCTGAGATCCTTGTGGGGAGCTCCCAGGGCCACCGTCACCTCCGCCGCAACGCGCGGAGACCGGACATGGCGGACGATGGTCGTCGCCGCCTCATCCGCCGCCTCGGCCATCACCTGCACGGTAATAGGCACCACCTTGAACAGCGCTGGCATCAGAATCACGGCCGAGTGGTCCAACGCCGGACCCAACCCCTCTGCCAGAGCGACGACGACCCGGACAGCCACGCGGCAGACCGCCGACCTTCGGTCAAGGAGCTGTGCCGCGAGTGGTCGCGCCAGGCTCCGCCGCACCTCACCGGCGACGCCGTGGGGATCCACAGCGACGAGGCCGCCGGCCAGCTGGTCGGCCAGCCGGCTCAGCACGGCGCACCGCGCCTCCCAGTCTTCTCCGACCCCAACAAGGGCAGTCCCGCAGGCCGAGACGGCGGCACGGGCCTCAGCGGGGCCGCCCAAAAAGGGGGGCACTCCCGTGGGGCGGAGGCCGGTCTGGCCGGCAACGGCGTGGGGCGCGGTACGAGAAAAGGGGAGGCGCGCGGGGTCGGCGGCAGAGAGCGAGCCAAGCGCAGATGTGGATCGGCCGAGGGGGTTGGCACGGCGAGCTCCGCCCCCAACAACACGGCGGGCGGCGACGGCCGAGACTGCACCGCTGCCACCTCCGATGCCCGAGGGGCCCGCCGCCGCGGTCGGCCGGTCCGCCGACGCCGCGCGCTCCCGATCCTGGTCGGCCCCGGCCTCGACCCTGGCCGTCGCCTCAGCCGCCCCCCATCCTGGTGCCACCGCCACGAGGGCCGCCGCCGCTGCCGCCCGCGACATCCCGTCAGGGTCCCCCTCAGCCAGCGCCGCCAGCCGCAGCGCCAGCTCCGACTCGATCCATCGGGGATCGGCGTCCGCCAATGCCCCAGACTCTCGCAAGGCCGCTACGACCTGCGCCATGCCCCTCCGAGCGGCAGCGCTTGGGTGCGTCCATCCAGCCTCGAGACGTTCAAGCACAGCCCGGCCGTCGGGCCGCGCTGCCCCATCTCCGTCGCCAACGGCCCCGGCGAGGGCCACGAGGCACTCCAAGGCGACAACGCGGGGCTGGCTCTCGGCGAGAGGCGGGACGGAACCGGGACTGGCGTCAGTGTCGGACGCGCCCCGCGCCAGCACTCCCCCCAGCAGGAGTCCGGCAAGCGTGGCGGCTCGGGCACGAAAGGCTGCGGGGTCGGCGACGAGGGAGGAGGCGAGGGCCGACAGGGCGTCCGTCTCCGCTGTGGCGTAAATGCTTGAGGCCGAGTCGCGACGGCCCTCGGCGTCTCGGATGACGACGCCGACGCAGTCGGCGAGGGCCGCCGCACGGCGGGCGCCGAGGCCGCGGCTCGCCTCGAGCGCCGCAGCCTGGCGGAGCTCCGCGCACGGCGCATCGAGCTCGCCGCGGCGGGCCGCAGCGACGCGCTGGACGGCAGCGTCGAACTCGGGTGCGTCGGGCTCGTCGGTCTGCGGTGGAGGAGGGCAAGGGTGGGCGAGCGGGGTGGTCGTGGTGGGGCCCTGTGGGGGTGACTGCGCCGGGTTTGAACGCTGGTTTCGCGTAACGACGGCGGCGTGTCCGCAAACGCAAAGTCAGCGTCGCAGAGAGATCGAAGTTCAGCGCCAAGCCTGTTATCTCGCCTCCATTACGGCAGCCGATCTCAGCAAAGAGGCAGCCGGCAACGGCCGCGAGGTGCCACACGACTTGGGTCGGCCGCGGCCCCTCGGCGCGCTGACGCCACTCCGTTCGTGTGGAGATTGCGGTGCGGATCGTGATGAACCGACCGTTGCCGGGGTGGAGGACGAGCGGAATTCGGCGCGTCGCGCTTCTCTCTCGAACCACCTCACGTGTTGCACTTTTCAAAGCGCAAGCGCCCGCGCCAGCCGCAGAATGGCCGAGGCCCCCTCGAGAAGCGCGATATCCGATCACCATGGGTCTTCTTGATCTGCTGAGGAAACTGAAGCGGGACGGCTCCAAGTCCAGGCGGGGGGCGGCCGGAACGATGTCATGTGACATGTCATGCCCCTCTCCCGGCGTGCTTGTCCCACTCGACCCCTCGCGCATCTCCCCACCTCGCTGAACCTCTCGTTCTTCTTCCAGGATCCTCCTCCTCGGCCTGGATAACGCCGGGAAATCGACTCTGCTGCGCGCCCTCCTCGACGGCGCCGACACCGCTGATGCCAGTGGCGCAACGGCCACCTCGGCGCCTCCCCGCGCCCCCCTCGCCCCCACCCAGGGCTTCAACGTCCGCACTGTCGCGTCGAAAGAGTCCAACGTCACATTCGAGGTCTGGGACCTCGGCGGACAGCGCGGCCTCCGCGCCCACTGGAAGTCCTACCTCAGTCGAGCCGAGGCCGTTGTCTTTTGCGTCGACGCCGCCGATGAGAGCCGGGTCGGCGAGGCCGCCTCCGAGCTCGCCGCCCTGTTGGAGTCGGCCGAGACTGCCGAGCTGATGAAGGGCGTTCCCGTGCTGGTGCTGGCCAACAAGCAGGACTTGGCAGTGGCCATGGACCCGGACGACTTGGCCGACGGTTTGGCGCTGGCGGGTGTCCTCGGCCGGGCGTGGAGCGTGATGCCCTGCTCGGCCAAGACGGGACAGGGGATGCGCGAGGGGCTCGCCTGGCTGGCCGACCAGACGGTCGCGCGCAGGAGGTGCCAGGTGGACGCACCAGCGACGGGGGTGGGGGGGGGGGGTGTGGTAGCGGGGGCGGTGCGTGCAGCCAAGGCGAAGTGAGCCGCGGGCCGACGAAGGACCACTGTTGACAGCAGGCAGCGCCAGGCGAGACGCGGGGCACCACTCCATACCCGACCCCCCTCGTCCGCTCCCCTCCCTCTCTCCGTCGCATCGCTCCGCCGTGTCACCGGTCGCCTACCCTCCGCGACCCAACCCGTCCGTGCCTGACGACCGGCGGCCGTTGTCATCGTCGCTTCCTAGGCCTCTCGCTCGTGATATCGAGCGGATCTCTTGCCTTCGATCTGGACGAATTTCATCATGAAGAAGGACACGAAGAAGATTGTGAGTCGCGCGGGTGGCTTATCGAGCGGCGAAGCGACAGAGGCCTTCGCCACATCGCCCGCCCTGGCCGCCGCCGGCCCTTTCGACCCTTCTCTCCCGCCCGCCCGACCCGGCAGTTCATTGAGGATCTCGGAGACGGTCTCGCGTATCAAATGGAGACCCTCGAGACCATTTACAGCGGTAAATCTGAGTACCAGGTGAGGAGGATGAGGGTTAAGAGGGTTGTAGCACGCTCCTGCCGCCGCCACAGCCGCAGTTCGGTCGGTCTTTCTCCTGGCGTCGCCGGTCGTTGGTGCTGTGATGGTGGCAGATGACGAATCCGGGTGGGTGGAGCCGCGCTCCGGGGGGCGACCACTCCAACAGACAAGCAGTGCGGTCGGTCTGCGGCATCGCACGTTTCAACCGTGACGGGGGGCGCCCAATTCGAGCGCCGCGTGGGGCGTCGCCCGGACCTCCGTCCGCCGGCGGCGCAATCGTCCGCGGTTCGTCCGCGGCTCCCGTGGCGTGGGATGTCCCTCCGGAGAGGCGTCGGGTCCCCTCGGGGATTCGGTGTCCGCGGGCCTGCTCCGACCACGGCACCCCCTCCGACGTCAGCGCCCCTCTCCGGAGCGGGTGCTGTCGCCGGTCAACCCTAACCCTTTATCCAGGCGGCCACCGGCCTGACCAGTGCCGACGGGGCCGCCCACGAGGCGGGGTCTTGGCTTGCCTCTACCCGCATCGACGGGGCTGCTGTTCCCCCTTTCGGGGGGCGGCAGCCACCGGGGGCAGCGGGGCGAAACCCCCCCGCCCCCGCGACCGGCCGCGACCGCCACGCGTACGTCTTCCTCTCGCTCTCCTCGGGGCGCGCAGAGGCGGCGCGGGCGCGGTGGCGCGGTCGAGGGGGCCGCCCTCAACGGCGGCCCGCCCCCCACCAGGACCGCCCCCGCCTCCCCTTCCGATGCCTCCTGCGACGCGGGAACCGCGCACGACCGTGTGACGACAGGGACCGGCTGACCGACCTATCGCGCTCTCCCGCCCACCACGCTATCTCGTCCACATCTCTTTATTGCACGGCTCGCCCTACCAACGCCCTTCCCAACCTCCCCTCCCTTGTGTGACGCCCTCTCCTGCCCTGCAGGACATCGAGATTGTCCGTACCCGTCCCTTTGGCACAGTCCTCCTTCTGGACGGAAAGATGCAGAGCTCGGAGAGCGACGAGTGGATCTACCATGATCTGCTTGTCCATCCTGCGATGCTGATGCACGTGAACCCGAAACGCGTCTTCATCTCCGGGGGCGGCGAGGGTGCCACGGCGCGTGAGGTCCTGCGGTGGCGGAGTGTGGAGAAGGTGATCATGGCCGACATCGATGAGGTGGTGTGCCGCCACTGCGCCCAGTGCCTGCCTGCCAACACGGCGGCCTTCGTCGACCCTCGATTGGAGTTGGTCCACGAGGATGCCCGGGCCAAGCTCGAGGCGCAGCCCGATGGTTCGCTTGACGTCATTATCGGCGACCTCGCAGACCCGGTCGAGGACGGACCCTGCTACAACCTCTACACCCGTGACTTTTATCAAAACGTAGTGATGCGGAAGCTAGCTCCGGGTGGCGTCTTTGTCACCCAAAGCGGGCCCTGCGGCACCGGAAGCTGCACGGAAGTGTTCACAAGCATCCACAAAACGCTGACTGGCGTTTTTCCCGAGGTGCTGGCCTATCGTGAGTTCATCCCTTCCTTCAACGACTGCTGGGCGTGGTGCGTGGCGTTCAAGGACGCATCCGGAGGGGGGGTCGGCGTCAACCCTCGGCGCGGGATGTCGGCCGAGGAGATGGACAAGGAGTGCGTGGCCAAGATCGAGGGGGCGCCGCTGCGATACTTGGACGGCGAGTACCTCGTGCGATGCCTCGCGCCAGGGCTGGGTCACCTCCCTCGGTGCGTGCGCGACGCGGTGGCCGCCGAGACACACGTGCTGTCGGAAGACGCGCCACGTTTCCTCGCGAGCGGCAGGGGGATCGGGGCCGGGGGGGGGGGGGGGGGGGGGGGGGGGGGGGGGGGGGGGGGGGGATAGCGGGGCCGACATCGGGTGGCGACCGAGCAGAAGCGTCGGCCCCACCGCTCTTCGTGACTCACCGCGAGCAGTCGTCTATGCTGCTGCGAAGGGCAGCGCTTGTGGGCTTCGCTGCCCCGCTGCTCGGCCGTGTCCGTGCTGCACCGGCGAGTCCGTGCTGCACCGGCGAGCGCTGGAAGCACACGCCAGCCGGGACGACAGAGCGAACGCACGCTTGAGCTTGGGCGCTCCTCGACCTTCGTTGCGGGTTTCCCTCTATCGTCTTTCGCGCGACCCTCACTCAACCGCGTGCCAGACTTCCAATTTGGCGTCAGCTCGTCCATCGGCCGACATCCCACGCCGAGGACGCCGACCGCCCCTTCACATGCGTCCTTGAACACCACGCACCACCCTCGCCCTCACCCCCCCCCCCCCCCCCCCGCCAGCGCCCCGGGCCCTCGCCTCCGACGAGGCCGCCCTCGCCCGCCGAGGCCTCAACGTCCTTGGCACCCCGCTCGAAGAATGCTCGGCCGACCCCGTCACCGGCTGGTATCGCGACGGCTACTGCTGCCCCGGCGACCAAGACCACGGCCGGCACCTCGTCGCGGCGCGCGTCACGGCGGAGTTCTTGGCGTTTTCCAAAGCGGCAGGCAACGACCTGACGACGCCGCGGCCTGAGTGGGGGTTCCCCGGGCTGGTTCCGGGCAACCGGTGGTGCCTGTGCGCATCGAGATGGTACGAAGCTTACGAGGCTGGCGTGGCTCCGCCAGTCGTGCTGGCGGCGACGTCGCAGAAAGCCCTCGCAGTTCCGGGCATCACGCTCGACGCGCTCGTGTCGCATGCTTGGGGGGGGGACCTTGGGGTGGGAGACGAGCTCTGATGGGGTGACTGCACGATGCAGTCAACCCAGCGCCGGTTCAAATCGATCCAATCAACACACATTGCAATTACCTTCGCGCCGGCCGAGGCCACTTGCTAGCCGGCGGTGGCGGGAGCAGGGGAAGGCCAGCGGCGCACGGTCCCCCACAGCCCCCCTCAAACTCGCCCGAGCGGACCGAGGTGATGCGATCATCCGGCCCGTCGATAGGGTCCCCTCGCCACAGCTGTCCCGCCACGGCCGCCTCATGCCGCGCCGTCAGCGCCAAAGGGACGCCGGGTGCCACCGGATCCTCCACGGCGTCTGATCCTTCTTTGCCTAGGTCCCCACCCCCCCAGACGCCGACAATGACCTCGTCCTCTCCCGGAAGGACGGTTCCCGGCCAAGGGACAATGTCTTCGGCTCCTGCCGCCGCCGCCACCGCGCACTTAGCGCCCTCTCCCCACCGCCGGAGAGCAGCGAGCGACGCGTCGCCGGGGGGTTGGCGGAGCCCGGGACAGCCAGTCAGCGTCAGATGGCGGAGACGAGGGAACGCCCCCCCCTCAGCCGCCCACAGCAACGAATCTGCCTCAGCAGCGCCCAGGGGGTCAACGCCGTCGAGGGCGAGGCGCTCGAGCCCTGCTGCAGGCGGGGCCTCACCATCGCGCCGAGTGCACAGGTCGGCCCAGGCGGCGACGCCGCCTCCCGCCGGGTTGCACCCCAGGTCCAGGGTTCGGAGCCGCCACCGGGGCCAAGGGGCGCCTCGCATCGCCAACCCCGCGGCCCGGAGACCCCGCGGTCCGATACGATTGGCTCGCACGCAAACGCGCTCGACGCCTCCGTGGCGCGCGAGAGCAGCAAAGAGAAGAGCGGCGCCGCGGCACCCGACAGCGTTGCAACTTACATCGAGCGACGCGAGGCGAGCAGCGCGGTGGACCGACGCGACGCCGGGGGGAGAGGCAAGGCCCGCGGCCAGAGCAGCGGCATGGGCGTCGCCCAGGCCGCACGAGACGAGAACGAGGGTCGTCAAGGGCACGGGCAGGGAGACGGCAGGGTTGACGCGGGGTGAACCCGGCGACGACACGGCCGCTAACAGCTCTGCCGCGTTCTCAGCCTCTTCTGCGGCAAGGACGTCCGCGTCAGGATCCCCCGTAGCCCACGGAGCCCATGCCCAGTTGGCCGAGTCGCCCGAGAACGATGACGAGGACGGGGCATCGTCACCGTCGCCATTGCCGACGCTGTCGTTGCGGTCGCGATCGTCTGCCCCCGCCCGAGAACGGGCAGCAGGGACTCGGTCCGTCGCGTTCCGGTCCTTCCGCCAGCGGCGTCGGACGCGTCCCCACCCGCCGCCCCGGCCAATGGCGTCGGCAAGGGTGTCAACCTGGCGCACCGATAACGGGACGCCCACCAACACCAGCGAGGGCAGCCTTCCCGCCACCACGTCCAGGATCAGCTGGCCGTCGACATCAGAGCCAGGGTCGCGGGCCGTTGGCGCACCCTCATCGCAGTCCGAAGACGCCCCGGCTTCCAACGTTGACAGGGCGCGGGGGAAGACCTGAACGTCGTCAAAGTCTGAGCTCGCGCGGCGGGAGCTGGAAAAATCCATCAGCTTCTGGGCCTTCTCCCACAACGCCCCACCGCCACCGCTCGAGGGACGTTCGGGGCCATCTTCGGTGCCGTCAGCGTCGGGGGCCGTCTTCATCTTTTCCGTCCGTTCCTGCGAGCGTTAAGTATGAACCGGCATTTTAATATCGCTTTCTCTCGACATAATTGCCTCGCCGCAGAGAAAGAGTCTCGTACCTCCCGCTCGAGCTCGAGACGCGCGCCGACGCAGCAGCCTACCCTCGTCCTCCCGGCGCTCGCCAGCGTCCGTGCTCCCTCTACTTGGCTCGAGAAATTGCCGATCCACTGCCTAACGCACCGCCCGAGAGCCACTGGGGATGGCACGGAGGACGGCAGGTCTCTATGGGCTCGTTTCACCCCCCCCCCCCCCCCCCCCCCCCCCCCCCCCCCCCCCCCCCCCCCCCCCCCCCCCCCCCCCCCCCCCCCAGAGGAGGAGGGTAGTCTCGACAATGAGCCCCGTGACGAGGTAAGGATCCAGGTTGGACGCCGGCCGCCGGTCCTCATAGTAGCCGCATTTGTCGTAGGCTGCCATGCGCCCGATGCGGATGCTGCACCCACGGTTGGCCACCCCCCACGAGAAGTCATTGATGGAGGACGTCTCGTGGGCCCCCGTGAGGCGGCGCTCATTCCCCTCGCCATAGGCTGCGACGTGCACCGCATGGCGCTTGCCGAGCTTCTCGCACTGGGCGACGATGGCGTCAAAGCCCGTCCCAGCCGTCCGCGTGTCCTTGTTTGAGTAGTTGACATGGCCGCCTGCGCCGTTCCAGTCGCCCGGCACGGGCTTGGGGTCGAGCGTCAGGATAACATTGTACATCTCGCAGACCCGCGCGAGGATGTAGCGGGACATGACGAGCATGTCGCCCATCTCCATGCCATGGCAGGGCCCCACCTGGTACTCCCACTGCCCGGGCATCACCTCCGCATTGACGCCAGAGATCTTGATCCCCGCGAACATGCACATCTTCAGGTGCACATCGGCGACGTCACGCCCGATGGCCGCACCGGACCCGGCCGAGCAGTAGTAGGGGCCCTGGGCGCCCGGGTACCCGTTCTTGGGCCAGCCCAGGGGCCACAGGCTGTCGGGGGCCAGCAGAGTGTACTCTTGCTCGATGCCAAACCATGGGTCCTGGTCGCCGATCTTGGACATGATCTCATTGGCCCGGTGGCGCGTGTTGGTCTTGTGGGGCTTCATCTCGGCCGTGACCTTCCCCGTCTGGTCTACCTGAGGTGGCACCCAGCAGTCACACATGACGAGAATGTTGTTGCCGCCGCGGAAGGGGTCCCGGTAGACAGCCTGGGGCTTGATGAAGACCTCAGAGTCGTGACCAGGGGCCTGGCCAGTGGACGAGCCGTCAAAGTTCCACGTGGGGAGGTCCTTGGCCTCGTACTGCGGGAGGAGGACTCGACGGGAGAATGCTGTGGGAGGGCGCCAATGCGAGCGCCGGCAGCGAGCTCTGCGTCGCTCGCCGCCCCGGGCCGCACCGTCCCTGCTCTCGCCTTCTTGTCCGGAAGGACGCGGCACTTGGAGCGCGTGGTGACGCCCGATGCGTCAATCCACACGTACTCGGCGACGATCATGCCACTCTGGTCGATGTGGCGGAACTCGCTGCGAGGGAATGAGGGGGGGCGGCGACGAACGTCACAAGGGTGTCGGTGGCGGCTTGACAAGGTCTGCCAAATGATAATTCTCCGCGAAACGCACAGAACGCATAAAAGGTGATGACTCTTCCGCTTAAACAGTAGACAGCATCGCGGCACGGTAGAGGTGGGCACGCAGACGTCCGGCGCGAACCGAAAGGGTGCTGCCGGCGCCGGCGCCGGCGCCGGCAACGGTTCAGGCCCTCTCGCGCTCTCGCCTGGCGATACTAGGCTCCAGCAAGTTGGCGATCCGCCCAGCGGTGCCGAATACAGGAGCTGAGGACATGACTTCTGCTGCGAGAAGACCGGAAAAGGTGGCGGAGGAGGGTGAGGAGGACGTGGAGGAGAAAAGCTCTATCGCGGCTCCTCTACAAGCCACTTTCTCTCGTCAGTGGGATAGATTGAGACAGAAAAGACGATACTGCAGCATTGTGGTGTCGAAAAGATGCCGGGGGCTTCGAAGGACACACGAGGCCCCTCTTTCCGTACGACGCCCTTCCGGCACCTAGCACGGCAACGTATTCGAAATCGAGGATCCCGACTATACTTATACTCGCAGAGAAGGGGGTGGGTGCCGCAGGGTTCGTGGCAAGAGACCGAGGGTGTCGGGAGAGGTGGGCAAAAGCCGCCGCGTCGCACGAAGGGGCCGCGGGAGTCCCTGCTCCTTGAATCTCGACACGCTTTCCCGCCGTCGCCTCGTCTTCCATCCTACGGCGGCGCAATGGCCGACAAGGGCGAGTGACGCTTTCCTCGCGCGCACCCCCGGCGTGGTGCTCAGACGACGCGTCGCGCGAACGCGTCCCTCTTGGCCGCCCCCCCGTCTCGGGGAAGTTCTCTGGCTCGACTTGGCCCCGCCAGCGCGTTATGCGTGATTGGTGTGGCACTGGCCCGACCGGGGAGGGACCGGCCCGGGCGGCGCCCCCCGGTGCAGCCCCCAGCGCCAAGGACAGTGGCGCCGTCTCCTCGGCTTGGGCCCCTCCTCCCCCACTCCCCCGGCAACCCCGCCCGCGGACCGCCGCTCGCGTCGCTCCCTTGATCCTCCTCCCGCCGACGCACCTCTCTCACTCTCCTCCCCCCACCCCCCGCCC
>Ga0181573_10000153_pt1 | contig 69343 bp, 40 predicted proteins | sample 101ome_25_FD_148643 | JGI IMG/M metagenome (GOLD analysis project Ga0181573, IMG submission 148643) | Coastal salt marsh microbial communities from the Groves Creek Marsh, Skidaway Island, Georgia - 101409BT metaG (spades assembly) | ecosystem: Environmental > Aquatic > Marine > Intertidal zone...
CCCGGCTCCCCCCCCCCCCCCCCCCCCCCCCCCCCCCCCCCCCCCCCCCCCCCCCCCCCCCCCCCCCCCCCCCCCCCCCCCCCCCCCCCCAGCGCATCCTCGAAGGGGCGACACGGTGGCGCGGTTGGGAGCGGGGTGCCGCCGCCAGTGTAGCCCAGACGTCTGCGTTGGCCGCCGAGAGGGCCCGTGCTGAGATTGCCTACTCTACGGCCGTTATCGGGGCGCGCCACGCCGCCCAGACACGCCTCGAGGCCATGAGAACCTTGCGCGCTGGCCACTCAGAGGTCGCAGGGCGCGTCCAGGCCTCCGAGGCGGCCTTGATGGCGGCCGACGCCCAGCTGGCCTCGGCTGCAGAGCAGGCGCGGGAGCTGAGGGACCGCATCGTCCCCACAAAGGATGAGCTCACCCGGTCGTCCGATATTGCCCACCGCCTGCAGGAATTTCGCGCCAAGGCGCACGATCTCCTCGAGTCACATGCGGCATGGACGCGAATGTTGGAACCCTTGGCCCTCGCAACGCAGCGGCTAGAGAAGCTGAACCCCGAGGTGCGGGTGCTCCTCGAGCCCCGCAAGGCCGAGGGCGAGGGCGACACGTCCTTCTCCGTCAGGATCGAAGCCCGGCCCCAGCTCGAGGGCGACGTCGCTCAGCTCGTCAGCCACCTAGACGTGCTGCGCAAGGAGATGGCGCGCATCACCGAGACCCTGGCTTCCGGGAGTACACGGCTCGAGTCGATGGCGGCGGGCCTCGTCCGGTCTGGAGTGTCAATGGCGCGGTCGTGGGTCGACGGTCTCCCCCTCGTCGAGCTCAGGGCCGCTGTCCTGGCACCATCTGGTGGCGGCCCGCCCGCGCCTCACGTCGGCCGCGACGCCTTCCGGGCCCTTGTCGAGGGCGTCATTGCTGACGTTAATACGCAGATCACGTCAATCAAGGTCAAGACGGTTGTCCTCGAGGTGCGCGCCATCCGCACCGTCGCGATGCTTGGCACAGCAGAAGCTGTCGTCGCCGCCGTCGAGCGGCGCCGCGCGGCCGCCGAGACCGATCTCGCGCTCCTGAAGCAGACACTGGCGAGCGAGGAACATGAGTTAGCTCAGCTGGCGCAGGAGGAGGAGATTGCTGCGCGGCGCGAGGCTGAGCTCCACGACGTCCTTCACGGCATCAACGCCCAATGGGAGCACATGCGGTCCGAGGTCGAGGAGCGTGCTCGCCGCGTTTCACAGGATCTCGTCGATGGCGCAGATGGGGCCCTCTACCTCCGCGAGGTATTGGGGAAGCGGTGGGCGGATCTGCGCGAGGCCTGTGACGAGTACGCCGTCCTCCGAGAGACCTTTTGGTCGCGCGTGCATGAGATGCGTACCGGACGCCGGCTGACGTGGCCGCCGACGACCGCCTCAGCTCCCAAGGATGACGAGCCGAGCCCCGACTTCCGACTTCCCCCGGGGATGTCGGGGTCTGGCCTCGCCGATCCCCGCGACAAGGAGACTCGCGACGCCGCCATCCGCATTCAGTCCACCTTTCGGGGCCATAGGGAGCGCGCCCATGCGGCGTCAGCGCAGCGTGCCGCCATTACTATCCAGCGCTTTTACCGGGGTCGCATGCTCGTCCTCGAGGCCGAGGGTGCTAAGGATATGGAGTCGGCGGCTCTTACGATCCAGTCGCGCTTCCGGGGGATCCGGGCGCGCCGTGAGTTCGAGCAGCAGCGCGACGCTGCTGTCAAGATTCAGGCGCATGTACGAGGCCTGATGGGCCGCAAGGTGGCTGAGGCCGAGGCGGAAGCTGCCGCTGCCCAGTCGGCCGTCCGCGTCGACCCGCGTGACAAGTTGACCAGTCACGTCTTCGACGACGTGGGCGAAGGGCTATCGGACGACGACGGCACGTTCAACGCAGGGGGCGCAGCGCGCGCAGCGCCCAACCCCCGGCAGCTTCTCGCCCAGTTCTCGTACGGCAAGCCGGCAAATGCTGTCTCGCGCGCTGTCGAGTCTACTTTTCGCCGGCCCAGCGTCGCCGGATCGGGCGTCTCGACGCCCGGTGGGGCCTCTCCCAAAGTGGAGGCTCGGGGACGAGGACTCAGTCTGGCCATGGCGGCACGGCTGCTTAAGAAGGTTAACACGGTGCGCGCCAAGACGTCGGCGGGTGGCAAGCTCGTTATTCCCGAGCGCAAGGATGGCGCGGCCGTGCTTATCCCGGGAGACGACCTCGAGCGGCTGCGCCACGTGATCGGGGCTTGGACAAGCGGGTCCGATTGCTCCATCGTTGAGACAGGCGCCCCCACACCGGGCGGCAGGGCGGCCCCGGACGTCGTCCTCCTCATCTCGGCTGACCTCAGTCGCCTCGTCTACAAGCCCCCGGGCTCCAATGCCAGCAAGTTCATCCGCATCGCCGACGTCCAGGAGGTCCGCGACCTATCCCAGGCGAAAAAGGCCCCAGGGGCGGCTTGGGAGGGAGAGCATCGGGCCGTGGTTCGGTGTAAGGGCGGGAAGGACTTCAGGGTTGGGTTCCGGCAGTCGGGCGACCTTGGGTTGTTCCTGGAACTCATGGTCGGCGTTCTTGCCAATAAAAACTTCCTCGCCAGCCTCAAGGCTGAGGTTGAGACGGGGCGTGCGGACTCGACCATCTCGATGCGGTTGGAGCGGACGCCGAGGCCAGTGCTGTGACGAGATGTCATTGAACCACTCAACCCCCTCGCCCCATGTCGCCCACCGCCCTCGGCTGCACCGGCATTGGCACCAGCACGTGAACTGGCACCTACACCGGCGGCGTTGTCGTCCCCGTTCGTCCAGGGGGCACTAGAGCCATGGCTGGGGGGGGGGGGGTGTGGAGGGGGGGGTGACGGAGCGGGGGGTTGACGTCGAGGAAAGGTTGTGGGAGGGTCGAAGGGGGGACAGCAGTGCAGCGCAGGCGCCAGGGACCGGCTATCCTCAGTGACGTGGTGACACGTCCCCCTTTCTTGGCCCCTCGACTCGCCATCCACCAGATGTACATGCTTCCCAAGTTGCGTTTACTGCAGGCCTCCATAATGAGCCGCTGGGCGTGGCCCTCAACCGACAGCGCCGTGCTCGGGGCAGACGAAACGCCGACCAAGGTGCCAGCGATGCGACCCTCGATCTGTTTGAGGGCGTCGAGGGCCGCCGGATTGTCAATCCCTCCCACCTCGGCCTCTCGCGCTCCGCCTCGTCCGCGCCCCCCCTTCCACGACCAGTCCACCAGGGGGTCGTGCACAAAAGTCTCGGCAAGAGATGCGATGGTGTCCTGGTGGAGTCGGAGCGCTGCAAGCGTCTGTTCGCAGGCCTTTCGGTAGGTACCCTCAACACCTGTGACCCCCATCGCGTCGATGACGTTTTGGGTGAGGCGAAATGGGACGAGCTCGGGCTTCTCTAGTGTGAGACCCTTGTCAAAGAGGCACGAAAAGTCGATCATGACAACGTCGCCGCACGATGAGTCGACAAGGATGTTTTCACCGTGGCGGTCGCCGAGGCCCATGACATGGCCGACCATCGCCCACACAGCCATGGTGACCGTAAAGTTGCTCCGGGCGCGGAGCCATGCGGCAGGCTCCGGAAAGCGCGCCGCGAACCACCGGTGGAGCCGTGGCGGGAAGCGCTCGAGGATGCTGTCGAGGAGAACATCAGGGGAGACACCCTCACGCGTAGCCGCCTCGTGCAGGCGGCGGATCTCGCCGTTGGTCGTGCGACGATCGTACTTCCCGTCCAGGACGTATACCTCCTGGCAGCACTGCCGAAACCCCGTGGTGCGCGGCACCCACTCGACGAGGCCCGAATCCTCCGTGAGAGGCGTGACGGCGAAGGTTCGCACCTTCATGCCGCGGCGTCGGTTCTCGATCCGCCCCGCAAATACACGGTTGAGGACGCTCCCCATCTCCATCATGCGGGTGTCCTTGCGGAGATCGTCCTTGGGCTTGGCCAAAAAAGGATAGTCGACGCCGTCGCTGCCAACGAGAACGAGTTTCTTGGGCCGCATGAGAGACTGGAGGAGGTCGATGCCATCGCGCACACCGGCTATGACAACGGGGGGGGCAAAGGCGCGGTGCGAAGCGTCCGGAGGCGGAGAGCCGCCGGGAGGCAGCTGCAAACCAAGAGCGTGGCGCGTTGGCAGAACGCAAAGCGCGGGGAACGCCGCCTTGACCTCGGGGGGGAAGTCGTCGCGAAACGACAGACGCTTGGCCGTCTTGGGGGCAGCCTTGTGGCAGACGGCGAGGAGCTGGGTTTGGACGCGGACGAAGTCAATAAAGTAGGAGGCAAGGATTGGATCCGTGATAACCGCCTTGGCCTGAGCTGCGGCGAGAATGTCCTCTGCGCGCCGCCGACGGGGCGCCGACGTTGAGGTGCGTGACGAGGCTAGGGCGTAGAGGGCCTGCTGGGGGTAGCGCGCTGTAGCACCCACGATGAGGCGCTGAATGAGATCAAAGGTCGGCTGGTGCGGGTGGAGGATGCGCGAAACGAGTTGGGGCATGACCGATAGCCAGAGGTAGGTCGGCAGTCCCCGGGCCTCCGCCGTGACAACGTCAAGCGTGACGCGCACAGCCTCGCGCATGGCCCGGCGGGAGGTGCTTGTGCCACCTCCCGACTCCTCGGCGCTGTGCGCCTGTGCGCCAAGATGGAAAACCACCGTAAGGAGGCGTGGAAGCGCTTGGTAGACTGCCTCTGTGCCGTGCCGCACAGCCTCGAGGTAGTTGCGTGCAACGTTGGGCACCTGCTCAGCCCACGGCCGCTCGTGGTGGACCTGGATGCGGGCCCGTGACCCGAACCGGAGGCCTGGCGCGGGGGCCACAGTCCCGCCAGCGCCCCCCGCGTCCACACCCGTGCCACCGAGCTGGCGCGCCTTGGCATCCTCGAGAATCATGTCGAGGTATCGTGCGTAGTCGAAAAAGGGTCGCCACCACCGGGGCGCAAGTTCGACAGCCGCGGCAAAGAGGGGCTCAACCTCCTCCCGCCCCCCCTGGCCTGTCTCGGCCGTCCATGTGGCGAGAAGGACAGCAGCCTCGGCACGGGCGTGGGGGTTATTGCCGCGCGAAGAGATGGCGCCGTTGCCAGCGTCGCTACCAGGAGCAGCGGCAGCTGTGAGGTGATCGCGAAGGATGCGCATGGCCCGGTCCTGCTGGCCACTGGCCCACTGGAGCCGGGCAAGCTCAACGTCCGAGCCGGGGGCGCCAAGCCTGAGGGACTCGAGGCACCACTTGCCCGCCTCGAGGTGACCAGACTCGCGCCCAAGGCGGGCTTGCTCGAGGCACAGTGAGCCGACGAGCTGAGGCAAACCAGCGCGGGACGCGATGAGCCGTCGCGCAACGAGAATCGGCTCGCGCGTCGCGGGTGAAGCATCAGTGAGCCGCAGCCGCTCGGCCCAACGCAGAGCCTCTTCACAAGAGGCGTCGTCGGCCAAAGACGCCGACACCAAAGACCCAGCTCCCTCGCGGCCGCGCAGCCACAACGATGCGTCCTCGAGCTCTTGTAGCACGTGAAGCTTAAGAAGGTGGGGGTACGCGCGTGCATAGCTCTCCATCGATGCGGCGGAAAGGGGCTCCATCACCTCGAGTCTGGCATCTTCCAAGATTTTTGCGACTGCGGGAGCGTCACCCCGTCGGTCAGCCGAGACGAGCTGACCGACGCGTAGCTCCCAGAGATCGTCATCATTGGCGGCACGGCGGTGACCAGACAAAACGCCGCCCGGCGTCAACGAAGCCAGCACTGTCGACGGCTCTGCGGGCGACTGCGGCCTGAGTCTTGAGCCCAACGAAAGGGTCGTCAGCGACGCGCCAGCGGCCTCGAGCCACTCGTCTAGCTCATCCCAGCACCCAAGACGCCAGGCGGCGGCAACACCAACAACAGCGAGCTCCCGGCCCAAAGCAGAGTCGCCCATCATTGACCCTACCAGGGCGTCGGTCCCCTCCAGCACACTGCGGCCCTCCCCGGCGCGGAGCAGGCAGCGGGAGCGTCCACGCCGCAGCTCAGCCTCGGCCACCTCGGATCTCTCGGAGACAGGCTTCGAGGTCTCAGCCACTAGGGCCTGATCGTAAAGGAGGGCGGCCTCGGTGATCGTGCCAGCCTGCTCGGCCAGTGGAATTCCTGCAGCGGGGTCAAAGCGAGATCCGTCGGGACGCAAGGCGACGGCACCCAAGAGACCATCAGGGTCCTCGAGTTGGGCGTAGATGCGTTCAAGGAAAGCAACGTCCACCACGGGAAAGGACGGGGTAAGCCTGGCGGCTGGGTTCAGACCGCCACCGTCAGCGCTGGGGTGGGTTCTGAGGTGCATCTCGAGGTACAGGAGGGCTCTGGCGTGGGCGCCGGCCTGGTGCGCAGCGCGCGCCCGGAGGTCCCACGCGACGCTGTCGAGGAGCTGACGAACCAAGCCGTCAGGCGTCGTCGGGTCGCTCGACGCCGAACACAGAAGCGTTCCCGACGTCGTGGCAGCGCGGCCCTCTTGAAGGAGGCGCCACCACGTGTAGCGAGAGAGGACGTCGAGCAGACCGAACACCGTTTGGAGCGCCATCACGGACGCGCCGCCACCCTCTCCTGCTGAGCGTAGGACGGCGACCACCTCATCCCCGACGCGGGCAACCGCAGCGTCTCCCGAGCTCGAGAGGGCCTGGAAGACGACATGGGGTAGCGCAAAGAGCATGAGAGGGGCATCGTAGCGCAGGACCCGTCCGCACTCTGCAAAGATGCGCTCCCAAGGACCCGACGTGAAGGTCGAGAGCTGACGGATCCATTCGCGGAGCCAGGCACGAAAGTCGAGGCCGGGCCTGGAAATAACGACCATGGCAGGAGGTGCGTCGCCACCGTCGGAGGCGGGCACAAACGAGGTCGACAAAAAGGGCTTGACCACTGGCTGCACGCTGGGATCCAGCTCGGAAAACAGATCCTGCCGGTCTCCAGCACTCCCGCCCCCTTCGGCGGTGGTGGGTGGATCGTCGTCGCCCTTGAGGAGCTGCTGAATTGTCAGCATGGCATTCACCAGAGATGGGATATCCGAGCTCGACCGGAGCAGGCGAACAAGGTGGCGGTCGACGAGGGCCTTCTTGAACTGGAGCGGGTCCGTGAGAAGCTCGAGACGCGCCGAGAGATTGACCACAATGCGGGCCGGGTCGAGGGCGCCAAGGCTGCCCAGGCACTCCGCAGCGCGGACACAAATCAGCCTTTGCTCGCGACTGACGGTGGCGTCGCCCCGGCTCGACCGACCTGCAGTCACATTGACGCGCAACGCGACGTCCGAGCACCGGAGCAGAGCCTCGATGAGCCCTGGGAGGAGACCTTGAGGAACATCGTCACGTCCGGTCGCCGGATCGACGGCACCCACGCCCTCGGTTGCTGCGGACGAGGCGAGGACGGCGCCGCGGAAGTCGGGTTCGCGGAGAAGGCGGACGAGTTCTGTAACGGTTGCCAGTCGGATGCCGTGAGCCTCGTGAGAGAGGCCGGCGACAATGAGCGCGGCGCGCTCCGAAGTCGTGAGCGAGGCCTGGCAGTTGCCCATGACAGCGCGGACATGGCGAAGGGCGTCAACTCGTGGCAGTGGGGGTAAGGACCTGAGAATGTCGGGACAAAGCACGCTTCCCTCTCCCATGACGAGAAGCTCGACGACGCGGGCGGCGAGGAGATGCTCGGGGCAGCTGACATCCTCGAGAAAGCGCAGGACGACGACGACAATGCGGTTGGCGACACTTGCAAGGACACTGGGCGCATGGAAGGAGAGGCAGCGCACCAGCACGGCCCAGCCAACAAGGGCCGCGCAGCGGGTCTCGACATCTTCCCGATCGAGAGCGCGCTTGAGGACGGCGGAAAATTGCGGTTCGGCGTCGCCGATGTCGCTGCCGACAAAGACGGCAAGCAAGGAGACGAGCCGCGTCGCCCGGAGAACCTCATGGGATGTGACTGGCCGCTGCCGACCCCACCGCGGCGACCAGTTCCGTCCTTGAGGGAGGCGACCCTCGCAAAAGTCAGAGGCATAGAGGAGCATCTGCATGGTGCGGCCGCGCGTCCTGAGAAAGGCCTGGACTGTGGCCGCCGGCGCCTCGGCCGCGCAGGCAGCGGCGTCAGCTGGGTTGGGCCCTGCCCCACCCCCGCGTGCGCCCCTGCCAGCGCGGCACCGACCACGCCGGCTCCGCCCGTCCCCATCGCCGTCGGCGATAAAGGCCGTAAGCCGTGACTCCAGCAGCGCGACGGCAACTGCACGATTGAGGTATGTGGCTTCGAGATCCTCTGACAAAAAGAGGGACTCTTCGGTGCCTGTCCGTGCAAAGGCGGAATCGTCTGCCGATGTCAACCATAGGACCTCCCAGAACAGGAGTGGGGCAGACGTCCGAAGGTGCTCGGCGAAGGGAGCGCGGAGGTCGAACTCGCCCCACAGCTTGAGGGAGCCGAAGGCCAACGCGTGAGCCCCACGTCCTCCACGTGAGGCACGTTCCGGGCGTCCTCCCGCATCCACCGCGCCGTCGTGCTCGATGGGCTCGACCACCGACTGGAGAAAGCGAAGGAGACTGACGTCATCCCCTCCCTCTCCATCGGCGACGGCAACGAGGTGCCTCGCGAAGCAGACGTGGAGCTTGTCCGTGACGAGGGCTCGCTCAGGTGTCGGGGCGGCCGACGCCAACGTTGACTGCAGTGCCCAGTCGGCGCCTCGTCCCCTGCGGCGGCTCGGGTCCACAACTGGTCGGCTGAGATGCTCGGCAAAGCAGCGCAAGCTTGGCCGCATTTCCTCTCCACTCGCGCACAAAGGGGGAAGGACATGCGGAGTGGCAAGCTCGGCGAGATCCCGGCGTGCCGCAGCCTCACTCCAGTCGGACACACCTAAGTCGCCGCGCGGTCCGCCAAGGCCGTTCGGCCCCGGCGGAGGCGAAAATACATGGGACACGCCAAGAAAAAGGGAGGGTCGGCCAGCGAGATTCTCGACCATCCACTCGAGGGACTTTGGGCAGGACTGGAGGAAGGCGGCGAGATCGACGCCACGCGACTGGGCGACACTGCCGAGGACGCCGAGGGCGGCGGCGCGCGTTGCGACCGCAAGCTCTCCAATGTGGGCCACCGGACCTGCCAGGCCAATGTCGAGGATCTCTAAGATGGTGTTGGTAGCGAGGGCCAGAGCCACATCTCCGGGTGGGCAGCCTTTCGCGACGGAAGCAACAGCCCGCAGAGAGCCAATAATGCCGTCGGCCGTTCGCGCCTCACAGTCGGACCGGAGGGCGGCCCGGAGCTCGACCAGTGCCCGAGTCGCTCCGCCACCTTCAGCCTCCACTGTTGCCCGCTCCCCCTCTCCGCCGTGGGGCGACGGGAAGGCGACGTCGAAGAGCCTAGGCGGGGTAGAGATGGCCGAAAGTAGGTCGAGCAGGGCCTCACGGGTCAGAGCCTGCGCGGGCGCGACACGGATGGCGAGAAGGACAACGCCAGGGAGGGCGTTAGCGTCGGGGATGTAAGACGGGCCGCCGCGGGCAGCAGCGGCCAAGGCCGCCACGGCAGTCGCGTGCAGCTGGCCTCCAATATCAAGGGCGGCGAGAGATGCCTCGACGAGCTTCGCGGCAACAGCGCCGAGGGGCGGCTGGGGCGGCGGGAGGGGCGTGGGTGAGTCGGCGTTGGCAAGCCGCGCAAGTAGGCTTGCCTCAGCCGCGCCAGGGCCACCACCGCGCGAGGGATCGTCGGCGCCCCAACCGGCGCGGCGGACCGCGGCAAGAAGGTCGCCGACAGCGGAGGCCAGGCCGACTGGGCCTGCGGCGGGGGCAGAGGCCGCGAGGTGGAGGGCGGCACAGCGGGTGAGCAGGGCCGATAGGGAAGTGGATCGGCTTCCATCGCCCAGGGGCTCGAGCATTCGTGGCAACTCGGCTCCGGGCGTGCCCCCCGCCTCGGAGTCCACCGCATTGAGAAAGCGATCCGCCCGCGCAAGCCCAAGGGCCGCCTCGAGCGCGGAGGCGTCGCCTCTTGCGGCAGCCCGACGCAGGGCACGGAAGGCGCGCCGTCGGGCGTTGGGCCCGGGGGCAAGGGCGGCTGCAGTGGCAAGGAGGAGGCCGCGGTGTGCCGGGCCTCCGGGGGCGGCGTGGTGCGCTGCCCAGCCTGTCGCGAGCCGCTCCACTATCCCAGCGGCCCGAGCCGTGTCGGTGGAAGCTTGGAAGGCGGAGCCCTCCTGCACGACAGCGACGGCGATAAGCAAGAGCCATCGTACAGCGAAGCCCGCCGCAGCGTCCCACCTCCGTCCGCCAGCCTGGGCGGCCGTCCCTCCATCGAGAGCTGCGTCGAGGAGACCCCATGCTCCCGGAGCCGCGGCTGCGACCGTCCAGCGGGCGTCTGGATCGAGGCAGAGGACGGCGAGGAGCCGTGAGGCCGTGAGGAGTTGAGAAGCTCCTACCGGGCCGCCGGCGCGCGAGATGGATGCGACATCGCGGTGCCAACGCGTCCAGGCGTGACGGAGAGCCTCGGTTAGTGCAGGACCATATGCAGCCGTGGCAAAAGACGTAGACGACGCCGAGGGCGGTCCGTCAGCAGTGCGGGCGCGCTTGTCTTGGTGGGCGACTGTCGCAGCGTCATCCACGCCAGCGGCACGGGCGAGCGTGGGGCGGCGCGGCATAGCGCCCGAGGCCGCGACGAGGCCGGCGGCCTCTGCGAAGGTTGATGAGTCCCGACCCGTTGCGGCAAGGACCGGAGCGAGAACGGCGGCCGACCAGGGGGCGGAGGCGGCGAGGGCCGCGATGACAGGCTCAAGGGAGGCGGCAAGGTCAGGGGGGGCAGCGCCTGCAGCCGATGCAGCAGCACGGGCCGCTGCAAGCAGTGGGCCACGCGATCTGATGACGGACGTCGGTGCGGCCGCGCCCACGAGCTCGGCGAGAAGCGCGGGCACATCGTGCGAGATTCGGCCGGCTCTGTCGGCGTTTGCGGCGGTGTCGACGGCGGCAGCGTCATCGGCGGCGGCGCCATCGGCATCAGCACCGTCGTCCGAGGCGAGGGTGTCAAGTGCGTCGGCCACGGCAGCCAGAACGACGTCGTCGAGGCCCTCGCCTCCCCCCCGCGCTACTACGAGAGCCACGCAGGCATCGAGGAGGGCAGCGAGGGACGGGCGTTCGACGACGCGGCACAGACCGAGGAGGCGCCGGGCCTGCCGGGTCGGCAGCAATGCCGTGGCATGGGGCTCGTCGAGACACAGGCGCGACACAAGGCGGCACGCACCACGTATAAGAAGACGCGCCTGGCGCACGTCCGCGACGACAATGCGGCCGGGCGCGTTGGAGCCTCCAAGGCGCCGCGCGATGCGTACGAGGGGCTGGCATAGGGGGCCGAGGGCTCCCACGGGATCGTGCGCGGCAACGGCCAGGTCGATGAGGTCAGTGAGAAGGTCGGCCCCAAGCAGATCGCCACCGTGGCGGCACGCTCCGGCGATGAGGGCAAGCGCCGCGTCTCCCGCTGCGGCCCCACCACACCTCCCAGCATCGGGAACGGCGATGAGAGGCAGCAGGCGCCGGGCGATGCGGATGGCGGCGTCCCCGCCATGTGGGGGTGTGAAGAGGGATGGAAACCGGGTGGTGATGAACGAAAGGAGGCGGAGGACGAGGCGCAGGTTCTTTACCCCGGCCTCCGAGGTGGTGGGGGGGTTGCTCATGTCGCCCCCTGCGCATGGCAGGGCGACCGTGGTGAAGACGAGCACGGCGACTTGGCGGAGACGGGCGACGGCGTTGGGCGCCATGGATTCCGGCGCAGTTGGGCCTCCGCTGCTCCCGCTCCCGCTCCCGGCCCCGCTCCCGCCATGGCCACCACCGTCGGACAAGAGCGCCCCAAGCTCCTGAAGGAGGGGCTGCAGGGATGGGGCGGGAGGGGAGGGGGTGCCCGCCGCCGCCACCATGCTGCGACAAGGAGGGCGGGCGGGACAGGTCAGTCGGCGTGGCGTGTTGCGCTGGGTTTCACAGCGTATCCCCTAAGTTTCAGGGCCCCATGATAAACCCTTTCTTCTATCTACTCCATCCAAGAGCTCACGTAATGTATGTTTCTGCCCGCGAGCCGTGAGCGCGTAGCGAGGGCCGCCGCCCCGGCCAGCGCCGGTCGTGCGGAGGGGGGGCGTTTCAGATCGAATGGGGCGCCCCTCGCGGGGGCCCCGCTGGACGAGAGGTGAATTTTTGGTGGTTACGGGCCAGAGGTGGCTAGAGTATCTGATCCAGCCCGGACCGTCACACTCGAAACCTCCTCGGCTTGGCTGAGGCTGTGGCCATCTCCGCCGCTGGCGCGGCTGCGTGCAGTCGAAGGTGATGGCGGCCTTGATGACATCGATGGCATCTGTGCCGGCAAGGCGGGCGCTCGTCGAGGTCGCGCCGTCGACCTCGGCGGCAGCCTCGCCGCACGGCCGTTTGTGGTCGGTGTTTCCTGCGGGGGCGCGGACAATGTCCTCCGATTCCCCCCCCGTCCAGGCCGCTGTCAAGGTATCCGGCCTCCCTCCTGAGCTTCCCCGCCGCCGTATCGTGAAGCGCGCGGCTCGCGGCTCAAAGGGCGGGGGCGACGGGGGTTTGGGCGAGAACGGGATGAGCGCGGAGGCCGAGGTGAAGGTACGCGCCGAGGTCGAGGCTCCATTTCGGGCCTTCCGATTGGTCATCTTTGGTTTCCTCGCGGCGTCGGCGGGCCTTGCCACGCTCTTTGTTGTTCCCCAGCTGATCGGCGCCCTCGGCGGGGCGCCCAACGCCAAGCCCCTCGAGGCAGTGCTAACGGACCTGGGGATCGATTTGGGTGCCCTCAGCCTCCTACTCTTTCTGGTCAAGCGCGACGTCGACGCCCGCGAGGCGAGATACAGCGATGGGAGAGAGGAGAAGACCCCATCTCGGAGGGTCTGGCTCTGATGCTCCCCATCCTGACCCACGCTCCCTCTCGTCGCCCGCCCCGACAGGTGCAATACACGCGCATCCGCCGGGAGGAGTCGCTCGCCGGACTGCGCGTTGAGCTCACGAACGGCAAGTTGGTTCCTCTCGGGCGGTTGCGGTCGTTCGGAAGACCCGTCCTCGTAATCGGTACCCCCGAGCATGTCAGGGCATCGGTGCAGGCGGCCGAGGAGTTCCGCCCGCTGCTTGAGGCCTCGGGCGTCGTCCTCGTACCTCTACCTCTATACGGCGACGGGCCCAGCGCCCTCAACTTGCCGCCGGCCGCAGCCGACGGGTCCGATCGGCGGTGGCGTGTGACCCCCGCCAGGCTTGACGAGTGGCGGGCCTGGACCCTTACCCAGCTCGAGACAGCCGGAAAGAACGAGGCGGACGGCGCGGCCCGCGGGCTCTTTGTCGGTCTCCGTCTCGACGGACGTGTCCGGTCGAGCGGGCTCGGGGTGCCGCCTTGGGGGCGGTACGCTGCGGAACTCGCGCCGGTTGAGGGGGCGGGGGCCTGGGCGGGCGGGATGGACGGTTTCGATGGCTCTGTGTCTCCCTTTTCGTGATGATTTGAATGGCACGGGGCTCTATCACTCTCTCTCTATTTCGTCGCTCTACTTTTTCTTACCAGCGTCCTCATCTGACGGCCGCGGACCGCAGGGGGCTACCATTCGCTGGAAGAGCTCGTGGCGGGTGCGCCCTGCCGACTCGTTCTCCGCCGCTGAGAGGTAAGCCACCTGGCCAGGGTGACCGACGTGGCTAGCCAGCGAGTCCCTTTGCATGTTGACGGCCCAGTCGCTGCGCGGGGGGTGGGGGGAGCGGGGAGACAGTGGCGTCGGGGGGGGGGCAGAGGCGCTCGGCCGAGGTCAGCGTAGAGAGCTGAGAAGACGACGACTCGCTGTTTTGTGATGTCCGGGTGCCCCGTGCCAACGTGCTTGGACTGAAGGTGCTCAAGCTGGGCGTACACCGCGAGGCGGTCGTTGGGCGTGGCCATCGGAATCGTCGTTCCCGGCGATGCCTACCCTCGTTCCCGATGCCGCTGCAGCCGAGACGCTAAACCGTTGAAACTGGGAGGGTCAGGCTGTGTTTTGGGAGCGCGTTGTCTGCCACGGAAGTACCGAATGCTCTCGAACCACGGGGGTGAGAGCGGGAGCGTACGGGAACGGGGTGAGTTTGGCGCATTATTCATGACAGGCACTTGAGCCCAGTTTCCGGGGTACTCGTGTTCCCCGAGCGTTCCTCGGGGCAAGAACCCGCGGAGTCTATCGGAGAAGACATTGCCGCAATGCGTCGGGCGCTCCGCTCCACGACTACCTTGCTGAGGGCGAGCAGGTTCCGGCGCCCGCCGCCCGGACCCGGCCGCCGTCTCCCCCTCCCCCACCGTTCCAGGGTGTCGGGCGGTAAGATCGACACGCCGGTCGCCGAGATAGGACTTCAAGGCGTCCGACCGGGACGCAGGGAGTATAGTTGAGGCGGCGAAGCCTCCCCGTCTCATGCTCGCAGTGATTGCCGTCATGGCGCAAGCGCAATTCCCGTGGTCGGCGCGGCCTTGACCGACCCCGCGTTGCATGTAGCTCGATCACCTCGACCGCCCCCCCCCCCCCCCCCCCCCCCCCCCCCCCCCCCCCCCCCGCCCACCATCATGCAGGCGTCTGACCTTTTGATTTCCGGCTCCCAGACAGCCGCGCCGTCTGAGAGGCGCGCGGCTGCCTGCCTTGGGGCCCGCGCGTTCGCGTCCAAGGAGCTCCGCTTCGGCGTCGATGCGCGCACGGCGATGCTGGCCGGCGTCAACGACTTAGCGGACGCAGTACAGGTGACGATGGGCCCCAAGGGCCGCGTCGTTCTGATCGAGCAGCCGTACGGATCCCCCAAGATAACCAAGGACGGGGTGACAGTCGCCCGCAGCATCGAGTTCTCAGACCGGTTCAAGAACTCTGGGGCGTCCCTCGTGCGGCAGGTGTGTTCGACAACGAACGATGTCGCCGGGGACGGGACAACGAGCGCAGCCGTCCTCACCCGCGCCATCATGGTGGAGGGCCTCAAGTCGGTGGCTATCGGCGTCAACGCGGCTGAGCTCAGGCGAGGCATGAGCGCGGCTGTCGACCATGTTGTGACCACGCTCAAGAGCCGTGCCAAGATGATCGACTCTCGGCAGGAGATCGCCCAGGTTGCAACCATCAGCGCAAACGGCGACCACGCCGTTGGTGAGCTCATTGCGACGGCCATGGAGCGCGTCGGCCGCGACGGGGTAATCACCATCCAGGACGGCCACGCGCTTGAGGACGAGCTCGAGGTCGTCGAGGGCATGCGCTTCGACCGGGGATTCATCTCCCCCTATTTCATGACGGACCCCAAGACGTCAAAGTGCGAACTCGAGGAGCCCATGGTGCTCATCTACGATAAGCGCGTTTCCAGCATGAACCAGCTGCTGCCGGCGCTGGAGATCGCAGTCAAGGCGGCCCGGCCTCTCGTTGTCGTCGCTGAGGACGTCGAGCAGGAGGCTCTCGCCGGTCTCGTCCTTAACAAGCTTCGGGGTGGGCTCCGCGTCTGCGCCGTCAAGGCCCCGGGCTTTGGCGAAAATCGCAAGGCCATTCTGCAGGACCTGGCCATCTTGACAGGCGGAGAGGTCATAACTGAGGACCTGGGGATGAAGCTTGATCAGGTCACGGCCGAGCAGATGGGTGGGGCCAAGAAGATCACCGTGACCAAGGACGACACCGTCGTCCTTGATGGAAAAGGCGACCGGGCCACCATCGAAGAGCGTTGCGCCCAGCTTCAGGAGGGCATCGCGCGCGCTACGAGCGACTACGACAAGGAGAAGCTCCAAGAGCGCCACGGGAAACTGTCGGGCGGAGTTGCCGTCCTCCGTGTCGGTGGGGCGAGCGAGGTTGAGGTCGGTGAGCGCAAGGACCGAGTGGTCGACGCTCTCAACGCGACCAAAGCCGCGGTCGAGGAGGGCATCGTCCCTGGCGGAGGGGCCGCCCTGCTCCACGCGAGCAAGGGCCTTGCCGAGCTCCGCGAGACGATGACGTCTGCTGATGAGCGGGCGGGCGTCGACATCATCCAGCGCACGCTCCGCAAGCCCTGCCAGACGATCATCGATAACGCTGGGGGGGAGGGTGCTGCGGTTGTTGGCAAGCTCCTCGAGACGGACGACGTCAACGTTGGATTCAACGCTGCCACGGGACAGTACGCGGACCTCGTAGCCGAGGGCGTCATTGACCCGCTCAAGGTCGTCCGCACTTCACTTGTCGACGCCTGCTCCGTCGCCTCCCTCATGACGACGACCGAATGCGTCATTGTTGACGGGCCGCAGGACAAAGAGCCCGCAGGGGGGGGTGGCGGTGGCATGGGGGGGATGGGGGGCGGGTGGTGAACGACCGAAATGCGGTGTCCAATCCTTATCACGGTGTCACGAAGAGCAGGGTCGCATTTGTGCCCCCAAAGCCAAAAGAGTTGCTGAGGGCGGCAAGCGGCCGCCCACTCCCGCCTGCATCAAGGCTGACGGGCTTCACTCCCGCAAGACAGCCGAGGGGACTGTCAGCATCGAGACTCACCAGGTGCAGATTCGGCGGCGCCACGCGATGGTGGATCGCCAGCACCGTCACGACGGCCTCAACGGCACCTGCGGCACCGAGGAGGTGGCCGGTGGCGCCCTTGGTGGACGACACGACGAGGGGCTGCCATCCCCCCTTCGTCCCTCCTGACCTGGCCCGGGCGCCAAAGACGGACGCGAGCGCAGCGGTCTCAGCCGCGTCGCCTGCGCGCGTCGATGTTGCGTGGGCGTTGACGTAGCAGACATCGTCGGTCTCGACTCCACCTCGCTCGAGCGCCTCGGTCATGCACCGTGCTGCACCTTCGCCATCGGATGGGGGCGCCGTGGCATGGTGGGCATCCCCGGTAGCCCCCACGGCCCGAATCTCGGCGTATATTCTCGCCCCGCGGGTGAGGGCAGCCTCGCGCTCTTCCAACACAAGAGCTGCCGCGCCCTCTCCGACCACGAAACCGTCTCGGTCGACGTCAAACGGTCGCGAGCTCGTCGTGGGGTCGGCACGCGGCGTCGTCGCCAGGGCTCGCATCGCTGAAAAGCCGGCGAGGGCTCCGGCGTCGAGGGCTGCCTCAGACGCGCCGCTGCGAGGGAACAGCAAGGTGTGGTAGGTACTGGCGGGTCAAATGGAAAAAAAAAGGCACACATGCGGGATGGCAGACTCCATGACCCCACGCGCATGCACGCTCACTCGCCACAGCATCACGTCTGCCCGGCCCGTCCTCACGATCTCGAACGCGTCGCCCACGGCGTGCGCCCCCGCGGCACAGGCGGTGGCTGGAGCGAGACATGGGCCGCGCAGGCCAAAGGCGAGGCTAGCGTGGCCCGCGGGCATGTTGGGCAGGACTGATGGAACTAGATACGGCGAAACGCGGCGAAGCCTGCCTGCGGCGAGGTTGGCGCCAACGGCAACCAGGTCGGCTGCCGAGCCAAGGCCGGCGCCCAGGGCGACCCCAAAGCGCTCGGGCGGGACGCCAAAGGCGCCTGGTCCGCCTCCGGCTCCGACGGCGATGGCACGCCGTGCGAGCTCGACGGCGGCCGCATGGTCATTGGGGGGTAGATGACCGAGCGCCCCCGCGACGGCGTCGGAAAGGGCCTCAGTCGCTGCTGAGAGGGCAAAGCGCACAAAGGCGGGATGCCTGCGCCTTCCCTGTGACGACCTCAGCTCGGGGTCGCAGTAGGGCGACGGGCCTGCCGTGTCGTCGGTGCCAACGGGGTCGTTCATCAGGGCGCCACCGCAATCTCGGTCGCGCACGGGGGCACCAACGCGGCACCTGAGCCCAGCGAAGGCCTCGTCTGTGAAGGGGCCACGCACGTCGGCCCGCTCAAGCGCCCGGACCCCGCTGCGGCCCTCGAGGAGCGCCGCCCACGTCGCTGGAGCTGTGCCGGCCAAGGAGGTCAGCATGCCTATGCCCGTAATCACGACGCGCCGGTTCATGGCGGGAGGCAAGCGCCCCCACGCCATTTTTTGCGGTGAGACACCGACGCCGACGACGAGGCGGGCAACGGCCTCGGCTGGTTAGCTCCGAGTGGCGGAGGAGAGCGCGGATACGCGGACGTCCAGCGACCACCACTTATCCGTCGCTAACGCCCTACCGCGTGGTCGGAAGTGCGGACTGTGGCGCGAAGAGGGCGCCGTGGACCCCGCCACGGCTGCGCTCCCGCCCCCGCGGGCGGGCGGGGGAGACGAGCTCGGTGACGCGTCTCGACCTCGCACGCGCCCCCGTCCCCCGAGAAGCAAACAACGCGTCGAAGTGGCTGCGCTTGGCTACAGAGGGCCCGCTCCCAGCGGGCGCAGCGCCGATTCCGCCCTCTCGACCCAAGGTTGTGCATTCGACGCCTCGGCCGTCGCTGCCGCCCGCCATCGCGTTAACCCCCTGGTTTCGCGTTCAGTCCGGCTCTGTGTCTCTCTCGCCGGGGTTTTCGGCTGCCTAACAAATGTTCACCGGCTCCGCGCAAAGAGAGCGTCGCGTGAATCTTGGTGGCGCTCGCACCACTCCGGGGTCCCGGGATGCGGTCGTGGCGCAGGCGCGAGAGGCGAGGCCGCGGTGCTTGCATCAACGGGACTGGCGTCATCATGCGTCGCGCCAGGCAGCCCGCAAACAGATTCGCTGAACTCGCTCCCACGACCCCCGATCCCACCGGTCCTCCAGGAGCGCGAGCGACGGAGGGTTGAGAAGAATCTGCACGACGCGGCACGTCGGCTGCAGTCGGCGTGGAGGGGGTCGCGAGTGCGTGCCACGACGCGAGACACGGTCCTCGCCGCAGCGACCCTCACCACCCCCGGGTCGCTAGCGCATTTACGTGCGGTCGCCTTTGCGGCGCGCTCCTCGCACCACCACTCAGCGATGGTTGCTCTGGCGGCGATGAGCGTTCGACTCAACCCTCAGGCCCTGGCCGCCACAAGCCTTAACGGCGCCGCCTTACTCGCCGCCGCCCTCCTTGGTGGCGGCCTCGAAGTACTTGCCACGGCGTGCGACGACAGTGCACGCGACATCGCCCTCGCCGTGCAATCGTCCGGACCTGACGCGCCACCGACGAGCGCGGATCATGGCAACACCACGGCGTCTGCGGCAGCACCGCTGGTGCTGCGTCTTGCTCTTCGCCTGCTTGACCCTCGATTTTGGGAGGCTGCCGTGGGACCCGATGCCGCGCCAATTGCCTTGCGCCAGTGTCTCGAGAGGGCAGTCGTCGGCGCGAGGGCTGGCAGCCTGCCGCGGCTCCACCGACCGGCGCCGGCCCTTGTATCGCTCTCCCGGCTGACGAAGCACGCAGCTGAGGCGGCCGAGGCGGCCGGACCCGGTTGGGCCGCCAGCCCTGGCCACGCTGGCCCCTCCCTGCTGGACGCTGTTGGGACCCTGATGCTGTCCCGGTCCGTCGCTCTTGGACTCCCGCTATTCAAGGACAGCACGGACGGCATGGCATGGCCGCCTCTCGTGGAGCTCCTTGTCACTGGCCGTGTTGCCGAGGCCCTTCCCTCACTGAGCCGGGTCGACGCAGCCAGCCCAATCCTGGCAGGTGTTCTTCCTTTGTTGCGGCGCCTGGCTGAGGCGCCTGGCACTGCGCCTGACCAGCTTGCTGGTGCCGCCACTGCCGCAGCCTTTCTCGCCGACGCGGCCCTTGGCCGACCTGACAATCTGAGGATGTATCCTGCCCTGAGCCGCGACCTCTGTCGTCTCGCCGCCGCCCTCGACTCCCGCGCCACGGTCCGACCCGTGCGGTCGGCCGGCGAGGCTCTTTTCGTTGAGCGCAACCCAGTCGTGTTGTCTGCCCTGATTTTCGCGTGCCTTGGACCTGAGGCCATCGAGGGGGCTCCATCAGCACTCTGTGCGGTTCTCCTGCGGCTGCCCATGCGACGTCTCCTCGCTCTTGCGTCCCAGACGCAGCTGGCGTCCCTTCTTTGGGCCTCGATCGATAGCGCGGCAGCGGCAGCTGGACCCCGCGAGGCGGGCACGGCGGTGTGGCTCCGCCGGGGCCTGCTGATGCAGTTGACTGTGCTGGCTGTGGTACTCCCAAGCACCCTGTCCATTGTCTCCGATGCCGACCTTGAGGCCGGAGGCAGGCTTCTGCCCACTGGGGCCCTGTGGAGGGACGATTCAGAGCACCAAGACGTCGACATTATGTCGTCTGATGGAGGTGTCAAGGACGACGTTATCGCCATTGCTGCTAGAGAAGGATGTGGACTGGTTCCTCTGCTCCGCGATGCCGTTCTCGCACTCACCTTTGAGCGCTCGGCCGACGCGGGGGCGCCCGGTCCCGGGGATGAGGGCGCTGCGGCGGACCCTGCGCTCGTCTCACTGGCTCGTCGTGCCATTGGTGATCTCTTCTCCGCCCTCTACGTCCGCCACCTCAGGTGCCCGCTTGCCCCCCAGTCGGCGTGGCATGCTCCCACGCTCCATCATGCAGCACTTGTTCGCGATGCCATCGCCCTGGCCGACGCTGATGAGGAGGATGAGGATGCGGACGATGACGATGGCACAATTGGCGGCGCTCTCCCAGGCCCCACGTCAAGCGAACCGAGCCTCCAATGGGTTTCTGGCGGCGTGACCACCGCCGCTGTTGCCTCGGTGTCGGATGCTCCTAGTTCGCGTCGCGCGTGGCGGCTACTGCGTCGTGCTCCCTACCTCGTTGCCTTTCGCGAACGGGCTGTCGTTTTCACCCATTTGCTGGGGAATGCCCGGGCGCGGGTCCGAGGCGGCGGCCGCGGCTTTGTTGGCGGTGGGCTGGGAGGGGGACGCTTTGTCACTGTGCGCCGGTCGCACCTGCTGGAAGACGGGTATGCTGCACTGGACGCTCCCGGAGCTGCTCTTCGAGCACAGGTGCGGGTCGAGTTTGTCGATGACCATGGACTGCTCGAGCCTGGTGTCGACGGAGGTGGTCTCTTCAAGGACTTTCTGGAGGCTCTCCTCCATGAGGCCGCTGCACCCGAGCACGGCCTTTTTCGCGAGACACCAGACCGTCGCCTCACGCCCGCCCCCTCGCCTGCGTCTGCCGCCTCGGCCGAACGGCACTTGGCTCGTCTCCGTTTTGTCGGCAAGATGCTCGGGAAGGCCAGCTTCGAAGGCATCCTCGTTGAGTTCCCGCTTGCCCCATTTGTGCTCAAGCGGATGCGGGGCACTGCAGGCGACGTCGAGGACCTTCCCAGCCTCGACCCCGAGCTGCACCGACACCTTGTCTCTCTGCGCGCTCTCGCCAGCAGCAGTGGTCTAGTGGCCGGTGTTGGCGGCGTAGAGGCACCCAATGACCCCGTCGCCGACCTCGGCCTCTTCTTCTCGGCCGAGGCTGAGGTCGTGCCTAACTCTCCTGCGAAAGATCGTAGCATATCCAACTCGTCCCCAGCATTTCGGACCGTCTCTGTCGCCCTGATCCCTGGCGGGTGCGACCTGCCCGTCACCGCGGCCAATGTTTACGACTATGTGCGCCTCCTGTCTCACTGGAAGCTCAACGTCTGGCTGCGTAGAGAGCTCGATGCTTTGTGCGGCGGCTTCCACGAGGTCATCGACCGGAGGTGGACGTCCCTGTTTGCTGGAGAGGAGCTAAGAATGGTCATCTGCGGCGCGGACGACGGGGTTGGCGGCGGGGGAGGGGGTTGGTCCGTCGCTGAGCTTCGGCCACACGTCACCTTTCCTGCGGGGAGTTACCACGACGAGCACCCCGTCATCCAGTGGCTCTGGGAGACCCTCGAGGGCTTCTCCGCCAAGGACAAAGGGCTGTTTCTGCGCTTTGTCACCGCTTGTAGCCGGCCTCCGCTGCTGGGCTTCGGTTACCTTGAGCCCCCCTTGCAGATCGTCCCTGGCTCCCTTGGGGACGAAGGGCGAAACGATGGTGCCACACGCCTCCCAACGGCTGCGACGTGCATGAACCTCCTAAAGCTCCCACCCTTTGGGTCCGCCGAGGCGCTCCGGGAAAAGCTACTGCTCGCTGTGCGCAGCGGCAGCGGGTTTGCTCTGTCGTAGCGCGTCTGTGAACTCACCATGTTGTCGTGGTGCTGTTGATGTCAGCCCGGGTCCCAACCACAGCCCAGAGCGAAGACCACATCAGCTCCTCCCAGGCAGGCGGGTTGGACAGAGGCCCAGCCGCTGGTGCGTTGGCGGAAGTGCGGGCAGAAGCAGATGAGGAGGCGGAAACGGAAACGTGGGCCCGATCGGGAGAGGTGGGGCAGGGGGACGGCACCAAGGTTGAGGCCGACGGCAGCGATGGCGCCGCAGTGTCGCCGTCATCGTCTTTAGTCATGGGCCTTAGCGTGGGCACGGGGGGGATGGGAAGGCCAGCCGACGCAGCTGCAAACCATGCGAGCGCTTCGTCGAAGGCGTTCGAGAAGACCATATCCGGGTCGGCCATGTTTTCTCGAACACGGAAAAGCGGGCGGCGACGGACACCGACGCCGACGACGAGGCGGGCAACGGCCTCGGCTGGTTAGCTCCGAGTGGCGGAGGAGAGCGCGGATACGCGGACGTCCAGCGACCACCACTTATCCGTCGCTAACGCCCTACCGCGTGGTCGGAAGTGCGGACTGTGGCGCGAAGAGGGCGCCGTGGACCCCGCCACGGCTGCGCTCCCGCCCCCGCGGGCGGGCGGGGGAGACGAGCTCGGTGACGCGTCTCGACCTCGCACGCGCCCCCGTCCCCCGAGAAGCAAACAACGCGTCGAAGTGGCTGCGCTTGGCTACAGAGGGCCCGCTCCCAGCGGGCGCAGCGCGAGTCTTCGCCATCGCCATTGCCGTTGGCCTTGGACTCCCTGCGGGACATCAACGCCCACCGCTCCGCCGCTGTCGTCTGACCGCGGCACGGCGTTAAGCGACCGCGGCGTCGTTCTCGACTCACCGCACGCCATCAATGGTCGGTGTCGTCGATGGTGCCGGTCGCTTCGTGCTTGACGTGGTGACAGACTCGGGCTTTCAGGCAAGTAGCCAACGGGTTTCATCCCCACCCCGCCCGGGACCTCTGCCGGGCCGACAGGGCTCTCCCCCCTCCGTATGTTCGCAGCCTGTCGCTTGCGTCGAGCATGCCGGGGTCGTCGTCGTGTGTGATGACGTCGGTGGTGTCTCGGTATACACGGCTCCCGAAGCCTTCTCCTCTCGCGCCTCGCCATTCTCGATCTCCCCCCTGGGCAGCTCTGCCTCTACGGGGGCAACTCCAAACTGTGATGGACGCCGGCAGAGGACCCTGTTCGCCAATCAGCCTCCCACGTGGCGCCTCGAAGCCCGGTGGCCGCGCGTTACCAAGTCCCCCGTCTCAGCTCTTGCGGCATGCCCCTCGCGTGGAGCCCTCATCGTCCTCGTCGACGGCACTCCGCGGGTCCTGGGCTGCAGCGGCACGGGCAACCGGGCGCTGGTAGATCTCGGTCCCGTTCTCGGGGCGCCCGAACACTGCGTCGCGCTGGCGTGGTGTGACTCGGCCGGCGCGATCGCCGTCGCGGGTGGAGAGCGGGGTCGGGACCTGGCAATCGGCTCGGCTCGCTTGACGCCCGCCGAACCGGCGTTCGGCCGGGCTCACGTTCAAGACGACGTTGACGACGACGCCGACGGCGCGTGGCCTCCGCGCGGCTGGGGCGCCGCCCCCACGCTCATCCCGGCTGACCTTGGGCCTCTGCACCGTGTCCACGGCGGGCTCGGCGGCCGTGCCCTTGGGCTGGCCTTTGCGTCAGCTGACGGTCGCGTATTGGTCGCAGCCCGTCGGGCGGGCCTCACGATCTCGCGCCTCCCGCCTCTCCCTTGGGTGGCGGCAGCTGCGTCGACTGGGGGTGTTCTTGGGTCGGCTGTCGACCCCACAGCAATCGTCGGGGCGTTCACAGAAGAGGCCTCGCCCGTGCCAGGGTGGTCCGTCCCGCGAAGGGGGCTTGGGGGCGCGCGTCGACCCGTTCATGTTGCGTCCGTCGCGGGTGGAAATGGTGCAACAGTGGCGGGAGCGTTGGGATCCGGCGTTCTACTGCTGGACTCAATGGGGGCTGTCCGGGCCGCTGTGCGCATGGGCGAAACGTCCCAGGCACTTTGCGCGGTGGCACTGACGGCCCGGACACTCCTGGTGGTGACTCCCATGGGCGTGGAATACTGGACAGCGCCAGCCGCCATGGCAGGACGAGCACTCCCCGTCCTCGATGAGAGCGCAGCACTTGAGCTGTGCATCCCTGGAGCGCCTGCGGACGGGGTTGTGCTTGCGACTGACGGCACAGCACTGTGCGTCTTGTGGCGTGGCCGATCCGCTGATGTTGTCACGCTTCGCCCAGTCCCACCCGCTCAACGAGCTGAGATTGAGGCATTTGCAGGCCGTTTTGATGCTGCGCACGCCCTTTTGAACGAGGCAGCCGCCGACGAGGCGGCAGTTGGGGGGGGGGGGGCTGCCACACTCCATCGAGTGTCACGCGCCCTTAGCATAGTTGGCGGAGTTGCCGCCTTCCTAGATGGTGACGCCCCCTCTGGCCTCTCGCGCCTTGCAGAGTCATTCCCAGATGATCCCAGACCGCTGCTGGTCCCACTCCTTTTGTTGCTTCCCCGGCGCTGCCATCCATCCATACACTCGCTGCTCTGCGCGTCAGTTGATGAGATGATGGTCTCGGCCCGCTTCCCCTCAGGGGAGCCTGTCCAGCTACACTGGACTCTTCACGGACGCAGCCCGGGTCATCCTGGCAGGCAATCTGACCTCGAGGGCGCACTTTTGTCAAGTGAGGTGGCCCTTTCCACTGATGGCCGCGACTCTCTCCTCACGGCTGCTCTCTCTCACCTTATTGCGGCTCAGAGCCGGCTCTCAGCAGCACGCAGTGGCGGTGAGGTCGATGTCCCGTCACGCGAGCGCCTTGTTGGCTTGGCCTCGATCACCCCGTACCACGATAGCTTGCCTAATGACTCTCACCTCCTGACACCCTGCTCCTCTGGGGATATTTCCGATGGTGAGGCCTCTGGAGCGGGCGGCTCGGCAGTCGACGCTGATGACACTGATGCCGCTTGGCTTGTGTCGAATCCGGAGGGCTGGGCCGTTCTCGTTGATACTGCCATTGTTCTTGCCCTAGCGGAGGCTGGCCCAGCCGGTGCATTGCTTGACATATGCCGCAACCCACGGACGCGTGCCCACCTGGGTGAGGCTGCAGAGGTACTCGTAAGTCGGGGGGAGTACTGCTCTCTGGCGGCTCTGTACAGGGGCCTCGGACTTCGCGCTCTTGAGCTTGATTTATTACGGAAGCTGTCTATAGCAGGGGCATGCGATGCTGCCTCCTTCTCTCTGCCATCTCCTGCACCTGGGTCCGAGCGCCTGTGGGGAGCCGGGGCCACAGAGGCTGCTGCGATATCCCTTCGTGCCCACCCTACACCATGTCTCGACCTCATCGAATCGACCATGGCGTGGCTCCTGGACGCCTCCCTGCCTCTTGCGATGAAAGCCCTCGTCGGCTGGGGCACAGGCTGGTTCGACCATGCCAACGTTGAGCTCCCTTCGTCTCTGCTGCCGCCCCATGACACTGTTGCCTTGCTGGACCGTATCGGACGCGGTCTCGACTGCACAGCGCTGTATTTAGATCTGGCAATTGCCGCCGATCAAGCTGACCCAGATGAGTGGGGCTCCGAGATGCTTCGGCGCTACCTTCGGTGGCTGGTTGTTGCCGAGGCACAGACAGCGCCGGCTAAACGCTCACCGGGGACCTTGTCAGGAAGGCCTGCCGCGGCCCGACGCCGTGTAATTGCCCTACTCCTGCGCAAACGACCCATCGCCAATGTTGCTGGACTCCTCGCCGACCTCCCTTGTGGAACCGTTTTGCCTGAGCGAGGCGCTGCGCTCCTTGGGCTTGGGGAGTCGTGCGCCGCACTCGCCCTAGTTGTCCACGGTCTGAACCGGCCAGACGCCGCCCTTGGCATGTGTGACGAGCGAGCTGCCGCGCTGCGCGGAGAGCCCGGCTCAGCCGACTGGAGCCGCGGCTGGGACGATGAGTTTGGTCTCTCAGGCATCACCACAAACGATGACAACAGCTGGACGCCTGTGCCGCTACCTGCACCCCCTCCGCCTTTGGCATGGGCTGAGCGCTCTGCCCACACCTCGATGTCCGATGCCGACTGCGCCCACACAGCCCTGCTTCGTGTCCTAATTGAGCCCCTTCGCCCGGTCCCAACCGTATCAGCCCTGATGATCGATGAGTCGCTCCGCTGTCACATTGTTGGCGCGGACGGTGCTGACCTCACCACGTCCCCGCGCGGACCCCAAGCTCGAGCCGAGGCACTCGCAAGGGCCTCCACGTTTTTGTTCCGACGAGGCCTTGCTCTGGATCCTGAACTGATTATGACGGTCATCCCGGGGGATGCTCCCCTCCAGCCGCTCGCAAACGCCCTGTCGCATTTGGCAGAGGGAGTCACCGCGGGTGTTCGCGAGCTAGGCCTCGACCTGGCCCTGGCCCGCGCCGCTGACCTGGGCGCACGCGAGAGCCTTGCCACCGCTGAAGCCTCGGGCGTGACGCTCGGGCCTGGGACCCTCTGTTACATCTGCGGCGGGGGGCTGGTTGTCGCGGACCTATCACGGAGCGGTGGGATTTTGTCACTGCCCGATGGGAAGCGCATCGTCCACGGAGACTGCTGGAAAACACACGCAGAGCCGCGCGGCACGGGGACGTGGGAATTGGGAGGGAACGGTCTTGGGGACGATTAAACGCTCGCTCATGTGACAACAAATGTTCAGCCGGTGGTCGGTGTCAGTCTCTTTTACCGGCTCCCTTTAAGGAACGCGAGAGCCTCGGAGGGTGTTGCAGTGGCATTCCGGAACCGATACCGCGTAACACGGTTCATTGCCTCCCCCAGGGCGGGCCCCTCGACCCCGAGTGCCTCGGCAACCTCCTTCCCGCCCAGGAGTGGAGTCCACTCGTGGCACCCTGCGAGCCCAAGTCCCTCCACGGCAGCGATTAAGGCGCGGGCGGTGTCGGCAGCAGTGGCGGCGGCAGCGTCTCGCGCCTGCTCGTCGAGATCGGCCCACGTCATTGTGGGTCCCGCGTCGCTGGTGGGTTCCGACCCCACCGGCCGCGCGTCCACCATCTCCGTAACGGGGGCGAGGACAAGTGCCAGCTTCCAGTGGGCACCCGCCGCCTTAAGCGCGACACCTGCTGCTTCACGGAGATCCTCGCCGACGACACCGTCCGCACCCCGCCCCACAAGCCCTATGCGCGCCAGCGCCTCGGCTTGGACGCCCACAACGTGTGCGTCAGTCGCGTCCTTGCCCCGCATCTTGAGCGAGTCCTGGACGACGCGCGACCACAGCGGCTGGGACTTGCCCTTTTTGCCGCCCGCCGTTCCCTGTACGTGGCGGAGGGGTAGGCCGAGGGCGGCCAGGGCAAAGACACGGCGGCTGTCGGCGTCCAAGCCCGACGCCCAGGCACCGTCGTCGCCACTCCCCACTAGAGCCAGCGTCCGGAGCGCAGCGTCGGCGCACGCGACTCCGCGCCCCTCCCACTTCTCCTCTGCCGGTAAGGTGACGCCAATGGGAGGAGCCAGCAACGTCGGAAGCAGGCCCAACTGGTTGAGCCAGTCGAGCGCACTGGCTGGCCTCGGCCCTGAAATCATACTCCCGACCTCGACGCCAAAGCGCTCCCGAGACACCTTGGTCGAAAGGGCCTCGACGACCTCGCGCGATGCCGCTGCCGCCGACAGGTCGTCGTCCAGGCGGAAGTCGAACCGCGAGGCGAAGCGCACAGCCCGGAGGACACGCAAGGGGTCATCGAGAAAGGTCTCTCGTGGTGGGAGTGGCGTGCGGCAGATTCCCGCGCGAAGGTCCGCGAGACCCCGGCCCGTCCAATCCTCGACCTCGCCCTGCGCATCGTCGTGGTGGAGGGGGGTATTATGGTAGGTAGAGGTCAACACGCCGCAACCTGGACATCCCGCCGCACAATGCTCAGGCCCAGGGTCGTCGAGTGAGCAGCGGCAGCTTCGCCCTCCCGCCGCTGTCCGATTCTTGCCGTGTTGAGGTTGTAGAAGAGGGCGTTGATGGTGAGGTCTCTCCGAAGGGCGTCCTCCTCGGGCGTCCCGAAGCGCACCTGCGGAATGCGACTGCCCTTGGCGTACGTCTCAGACCGGAGATTGACAAGGTCGATGGACCTCCCCTCCACCTTCATCGTTGCCGTCTCAAGGTGCTTGGACTGGTCGGGATTCACGCGGATGACGCCCACGCCTGACGGGTCCTCGCCACGGTGCTCGAGGTACGCGTTGACTTTTTCAGCGAACTCGCGCCCGAGCATGTCGTCGAGGGCGACGTCGATGTCGGGCGACGTCGTGCCGAGGAGCTTGTCGCGGACCCATCCGCCGGCGCACCGCAGCACTGTGGGTAAACCGTGATGGCGGCTCGCCGCCAGGAGCGTGTCGAAGAGGGCGCGTTCGCTGTCCTCAAGCTCGACGGTATCGCGGACGGCGACCGACGTTGACATTGGTCCAAGTCGACCCGCTCCCCGGCGGCGGAGGGGGGGAGGGGGGCTGGTAGAGAGGCCAAGACCGCCGCGGCGGGAGCTGGGAGAAGGAGAGTTAGCAAGGAGAGCAGAGCGGACAATAAGAACTGTCCGTGACAGGGCTCCACTTAGCATTCAATCGCTCAAAGAGGACGTACCACCACCCCAGAGATGCCACGAAGACGGCTGACGGCAAATGAGCAGCTCGTTCAGTAGTTACGCGCGCTCTCGAGGGCCGACGGGACTTCCTAGGAACTCTATTCACACGAAATTCCGGACCGTCTGTCGCGGAGTGCGAAAAGGGGGGGAGCGGGGTTCCCTTCTTCAAGACGGCCTCGATGACTCGCCTCTGCGCCACCCTGACGCCCGCCGGGGTGCCGCTCCGGCGCCGCGCGTTGGGCGTCTGCCAGCGCCTCGAAGGAAGGCAGTGCATTCGAAACCCTCTCTGACCTCCTACTACTCTGGCAACGCCTCGTGTGGCCAGAAGAGTTGCCACGACGCGGCACGGATCTCGTTGGCAAGCCCGTCTTCTCCCCCCCGCTCAGAGGCAAGGAGGCCTGCGACGACGCGAAACACCGTGCAGACATTGGCCGGCTCGTTGCGTCCCTTGACCATGCCGACCCCCTGAGTGCCCTTTTTCTTCTTGTCGATGCCACGCGGGAGATCGCCCGCGAGGCGGGCCGACGCGTGGGTCGGCCGCACGTCGCACCAGGGGCTGTCCGTCTCGATCAGAAGGCGGCCCGCCGGGACGCGCGCGGCGACGGCGAGATTCTCTTCGGTACGCAGACTGCATCCGTTGAGTCCGATGTGCAGGCCGAGCTCGAGGAGATCGTCCAGAGTGGCAGCGGTTCCATCGAATGAGTGGACAACTCCGCCGCCACCCGCCGCAACAGCGGCCTTGTGGCGCCGCACGAGGGGCACGAACGCGTCGGCAGCGTCGCGAAGGTGCAGAAAAAGAGGCTTGCCCAGGCGCTCCGCCAGGCCAAAATGCGCTTCGAAGACCTCGAGCTGTGTCTCGGCAGGGCAGAACTGGAGGCGGGCATAGTCAAGGCCGCACTCGCCAACGGCGACGACCCGGTCCCCACCCTCCCGGGCGACCATCTCGAGCTCGGCCATGTAGGCCGACAGGCCACCAGGATACTCCACGGCCTCTGTCCCTCGCGTGGGGTGGCATCCGACAGTGCAGAAGAGACGCTCGTCCTTGGAGCACAGGGCGATGGCTTCCTTGGCGTCGGCAAGCGTGCCCGCTGTCACGACCATCCGCTGCGGCGTGGTGGAGGGTTGGTCGATGGCTCGTTGGTCGCCGATCTTCGTCGGAGACGTCGCCCGGAGGTCGTCGCTCGGCTCGAAAAAAACGCTGGCGTCAGCACCCGCCGCTGCATCAGCGCACTCGCCTCGACCCCCGCCGACCACGCGCGCGACAGCACCTCGTCGAGGTCGGGAGAGTGGTAGGGCGTTTCACTGCCATGGTAGCGGCCCTGAAACATCCCGTCAGTCAGGTTGACCCCGATGTCGACGAATCGAGCGGAGGACATCGCACAAGTGTGTCTCTGGGCCCGCAATACGTTCCCGCCGCCCGCGCTCCGGACGGCGAGCCGCGCGCCAGCCCGGCCGATGAAAGCACGAACGAGGATGGTGTGGTGCTGATTTGGCGTTGATTTGGCGTTGATTTGGCGTTGGAGCCGAAGATTGCGATGAATACCGCAATTTTTCAAGTGCCCCCAGCGACCTCACGCTCCGTCCCCTGCCATGCCTCGTCATCTCCGCCAACGCAGACGCCTACAGCAGCTTCAGTCCCCCCGTGATGGCGTCCACCGCGCTGCGCGGAGCAGGTCCGATGGCGAGAACCGTCCGACTGCCAGCGGCGATCTGGGTCCGCCCTGCATCTTGCACAACGTAAGTAGGCAGGCCCGCTGCCCGTGCCGCCCTTGCGAGGCTGACGAGCTCCTCCGTCGTCGGCACCCGAAGCGCAATCTTGGGCTGCCCCCCGCGCTCGTACGCCCTGAGTAGTGTCGTGAATCCCGCCCGCTGGAGCTGCTGAAGCGCCCCAACGGCCCCATGCGCCGCCTGCGCCGCAATCTTGCCCTTGGTCATCGACAGCTCTCCATTGACGCACAACACCATCTTGACTTCCTCCACGGGCACGGCGCCGGGCGCGGCCGCGCCGACCCCGTCGTCGTCGTCGGAGCCGCTCTCGACGTCGCCCGCCGCCGCCTCGGAGCCAGCGTCTGTGGCCCCGTCCTGCCGGCCATGACGGGCCATCCATCCGATCCATGCCCTCACAGCAAAGCCGAGGACAAGACCAGGCAAGAAGCGAGACGTCCAGGGGTTGTGGAGCTGTGGAGGGGAGGGAGAGAGGAAAGGAGGTCGAGCCATCGAAGAAATTGGAAATGGAGGTCGGACACGTCTGTCAGACCGGAAGCACAGCCAACGCCCTGCGTTGAGAACCCGGCAAACACGCCGACAACGACGACGTGGCGTGGCGGCTAGAGGCGCGCAATGGCGCGGGTGCATCCAGGTCGTGACGGTGACAAGACGGCATCGTCCTTCTCTTCTCTCGCCGACAGGAGTGGAGGCTGCTGGCTGCGCCTCCTCCGCCTGGTCTTTCTTGGTTTCCCGCCACCTGCGCCTCGGCGCCGGCCGCGCCTCGGCGTTGCCCGCTCGGAGTGGCGCCCTCGCTCCGCCAGAGTTTCTGCCGAGTCCATGGCGTCCACTCTTTCTCTCACTCTTTCTCGCTGATGCGGCGGAGGAGGAGAGTGGCAACGAAGTATGACGGCGAACTCTCCCCGACTCAGGAAACGACCGGTGTGGCGGGGCGGGAGGGGCTCGCCTCGCCGGCAATGGCTTTCTCGACAGAATCAGAGTGTTATTTGACTCGCAATGGGACTCTACGGCACCATGGGGATCGTTCCTCGCATTTGCTCTGCAGGCAAGCTGGTGCGCAATCTTTGGCGTGGCGGGGCAGAGCGGCCGAGGCCAAGGTCGGCCGCCGACAGTCTGGCCCCCTTTTTGGGGCCGAATCGTGACGAGTCGACCCCCAATCCCCCCATTCTCATCTTTTCATGTACAGGGCTTCGCGGTCCAACCGCGTCGACCTCGTCGTCGTACGCCAGGGGCGCGCTCATCGCCGCGTCATCGGCCCCTCCCCGGACCCGCCCCGTGGACCGTCGCGCGACGGTCGTTGTGCGGGCCGACGCCTTCGGCGATCTGACCCGCAACATCAGCAAGGCCGTTTCCCAGCTTGCCCCCGACGCCAGGCTGACTCCAGAGAACATGAAAGAGCCCTTACGCGACATCCGCCGCGCCCTGCTCGAGGCTGACGTGTCGCTGCCCGTCGTCCGCGCCTTCATCAAACGGGTCGAGGAGTCGGCCGCCGGCGCCCAGGTAGTGGCAGGGGTGACCCCTGGGCAGCAGTTGGTCAAGTCAGTGTACGGAGAGCTCAAGGATCTGATGGGCGGGACCACCGAGGGCCTCGTCGAGCCGGAGGAGGGCGCCCCCCAGGTGGTGCTGATGGCCGGCCTTCAGGGCGTTGGCAAGACAACGGCGTGCGGCAAGCTCGCGATGTACCTGAAGAAGCAGGACAAGCGAGTTCTGCTGGTCGCTACGGACGTGTACAGGCCAGCTGCGGTGGACCAGCTCGTGAAGCTGGGCGAACAGACGGGCACTGACGTCTTCGAGCTCGGCACCGACGTTCCCCCCCCCGAAATCGCGCGCCGCGGCGTCGAAAAGGCCCGAGCGGAGGGCTATGACGCCGTCATCGTGGACACGGCCGGGCGGCTCCAGGTCGACCAGGCGATGATGGAGGAGCTGAGGGCGACGGCCAAGGAGGTCAATGCGACGGACACGCTCCTGGTGGTAGACGCCATGACGGGGCAGGAGGCCGCCAACCTGGTCCGATCCTTTGCCGAGCAGGTCAACCTGACAGGCGCCGTGCTGACGAAGCTCGATGGCGACTCACGTGGTGGCGCGGCCCTGTCGGTGCGCGCGACGTCGGGCAAACCCATCAAGTTCACTGGGGTGGGCGAGAAGATGGAGGCGCTTGAGGTCTTCTACCCTGACCGCATGGCCCAGCGCATCCTCGGCATGGGGGATGTGCTTACCCTCGTCGAAAAAGCCGAGGAGGCAATCAAAGAGGAAGACGCTGAGTACCAGCTCAAGCGCATCATGAGCGCCAAGTTCGACTTCAACGACTTTCTCTCCCAGTACAAGCAGGTGACTGGGATGGGATCCATGGGCGAGGTCATGAAGATGATGCCGGGCATGGGCAGCCTCACCGAGAAACAGCTCAGCGCCGCCGAAAAGGCCTTCAAGCAGTATGAATCGATGATCCAGTCGATGACGCCAGCCGAGCGGGAGCGACCCGAGCTGTTGGCCGCCAGCCCGAGCCGGCGACGCAGGGTCGCCCGGGGATCGGGCCGCACGGACAAGGAGATCGCATCCCTTATTGGAACCTTCACCAAGCTGCGGGTCCAGATGCGCAGCGTGGCGCGCATGATGGCTGCCGGCGGGACAATGCCCGAGGGCGTCATGGACGACGAGGAGCTCATCCAGAGCGCCTTAGCCGACTCGGGGCCCCGGCCCGTTCGGCCGGGCTTGGTCCGGCGCAAGCGGCGCGTACGCCTCGTCAACCCCTCGGGCAAGGGCTTCGCGTGACGGGAGGGGCAAGCCGGATGGGAGGGGCGCGTGGGACGGTTGGGGCGAGACGACTGTGATATAGGGTCATGTGCCCATGTTGGCCTCCACCCACCCTCGACTAGCCCCCCCGCCCTCTAGCCCGGCAGAGGCCCAAGGCCCAAGCGCGCAGCCACGGCGGCGGCGCGCGCACGGTCTGTCGCGCGCCCAAGCGCCCGCGTCGCGGCGTCGCGCCCCGGCCTCCCCATCAGCTTGGCCGACAGCTGGATCCGTCCCACCTTCGAGAGGGCATCGAAGCAGTCGAGCGCGAAATTCGCACCCTCGTCCCCGCCCGCATCGTCGTCCAGGGCCGCGGCGACGTCGGCGAGGAGAGGCGGGGGCACCTCGACTGAAAAGAGGGACGCGAGTGCCGCTGGGCCGCACCGCCCGAGATATGCCCTCCGACCGGACGCCGACGTCACACGGCGCTTCCAGTCGCGCGCAAACTCGGTCGCGGAGCTTGGGCCCATCTCGCCGCAATCATCGTCGTTGTCGACGACGGGGGCGAGGCGGGCCGTGGCATCCTCTTCCAGCTCGACTCGGCGGCCATCTGGACCAATGGCCCAGCTGCGGGGCACGGGGCCGCCAGCCTTCGGCGCGTTTATCGGCTGCAGATGGCTCGCGGCAACCATCTGCTTGAAAGTGTCATAGTCGGACCGCTGAGCTACGGCGCGGAACTGTACGGGGGGGCAGGGTGAGGATGGGTCGTCAGGGTCTGGAACAGGCATTACGCGACGGACGCGCAGTTTAGGCCTCGCCCACGTGTTTTCGCCCCCTCCCTCGCTTCGCGTTCGAGCATCAGACCCACCCGCCGCCATCTCAAACCGATAAACACGCGCCACTCGCCTTCGCATCATTCTGCGACTGCTTCAGAAAGTCCTGGCTGAAGGCGTTGGCGTGGTCGGCTGACGCTTTGGGTGGCGCGGGGACGCGTGAAGCCATCCCGGCGAGGGCTCTTCCCTTGCCGCACAGGTAAACTGAGCTCGTTGGTTCGTTCTTGGTTATCGCGGGGGGCGGAGAGCCCGGGAATTCCGAGGAGTGACCGCCTCGACGTCCCCCTCCGTCGTGGGCTGAGCGAGGCCCCGCGCTCCGACTTCCCCGAGCGCCTGCTCGACCTCGAGAGAGAAAGTCACGCCAACGATCGCCGGACTTGTTGGCCAGACCGCGAACGAACCCGCGACGAAGGTCTTCTTCTCTCAGTCTCTTTGAAAATGCCCGGGGACTCCGAGCGTCCCCCCGCCCCCCCCGCGGACTCGGAACCTCCGGCCAGCTCTAGAGACTCGAAGGATCCCATGATTCACGGCTTCTACCCCGCATTAGTCGGTCTCGGCCCCGCTGGGCTCCAGGCGAGACGCTACGGCGACTGTCACCTTCGGCCCGGCCAGGCGACGCCACTGCCCCCCCTCCGGCGCTCGTGGACCTTCGCGTCGACCTTGTTTTCCCGCTTGCGTCGTCCGCAGGCTCCTCCACCCGCTGCAATGTACGGCTCTATCCGTCTGAACCCCGCGACGAGCGACGGGACCGCCCAAGAGGGAACATTCGTCGCGGCGCATCCCCAGTTCGGTGCCGCGTGGCCTGCCAGTGCCTTTGGCGAGAAGGGACAGGCCCGCCCGAGCGAACAGGCCCGGGAGCGCGCCCGTGCTGGACCGCCTCCCCCACCGGAGCTTCACGTGCCAGGCGTGGTGCTGCCCGACTACGTGGACATGCTGTATGACGACACGGCCGGCCAGCCGATTCTCGCCGAAGCACGCGTCGTGGCCCGGCTACGGGAGCGGGGCCATGTCGTGCTAAATCTCATGGACGCCTATCGCACCAAGCTCGGGTCTCTCCAGAACGCCATCAACGGTCCTGTGCTAGCCAAGCGGGACGCCCTCATACACAACGTGGCAGCGTCGCGGCGCACCGTGCGCGATGTCGACGACGCGGCGGCAGCGGCTGAGGCGAGCGTCCGCGCCGAAGCCGACCGTGCTGTCGGCGAGCTGAACACCCTCACGGCCCAGACGCGTGGCGAGGTTGACCGTCACCTCGCCGGCGTAACGGCGCAGCTCGAGCGCATCCAGTCGTTTGTCCTTGAGGCCACAGGGCCCGCGGCCTCAGGTGACGTCCTCCGCTTTCTCCGGGACTATCCCTCCCTTTGCGACGAAGTCCAGGCCATCGTCGAGGAGGAGGCGCCACGGGCGCCCTCGGCCGAGGGCCCCACCGAGGCGCTACGGGACTTTGCCGCGCGACGCACTGACGTAGATGACCGCATGGCCGCGTGGAGACGCCTGGTCGAGGTCAAGGACAGCATGGTGTGGCAGCTGCTCGACGACCGCAAGAGGCTTGAAGCTGACGTCGAAGCACTCCAGGCTCGCTTCGAACGAGAGCTCGGCGCCATCGACGCCCAGGCCGAAGGCTACCGCCGCCGACTGGCGGAAGCGGGGCTTCTAGGTGCGGACGAGGGGTGACCATGGCAACGTGTGGGGAGAAATGCAACTTTCAACTGGGGCTCACCATCCCCTCTCCCCCCTCCACTCTGGCCACCGCACCTATCCGTCCGCCAGCGGCGCCTTTGAGGGGTCGAAGCCGACGGCCCGGTGGCACTGAGAGAGCACGGCGAGGACGCTCCTCGGGTCATCCACCGACAGGGGAATGAGGTCGACAAGGCCGTGTTCCTCGACCGCCTCGAGAAGGGCGTCCGTCAGCAGCGCGTATCGCTCTCCCATGGCCCCCTGGTCGACCCCGAGGCGCCTCGCAAGGGCCGGAAGTCCACTGCGGCACGCGAGGATATCCCGAAAGTCCCGCCTGGTCAGGACGCCCCCGCCGCCCCTGACCCCCGTGGCGACGTCGTCCTCGGCAGCATCGAGGAGGTCCGTCTTACTGAGCACGTTGACGTGGGGCAGCTCGACATGCACCATGGCCGAGAGACAAAGGAGCAATGACCCCACGAGCCGCGGCGCGTCGCGGCACAAGAGAGCATCAACAAGGTGGACGGTGACGAGGCGCAGGCGGAGCTCGCCCCGGTGGCTTGTCAGCCGGTCGAGAATGCGTGGCAGGCTTGGGTGACCGCTCCACAGCTCGGCCTGGCCGGGCAGGTCGAGGATGACATAGCGACCCTCCTCCCGCAGCGCCGACAGACGCTCCTCGAGCCAGTCGACATTGGCCTCCAGGTACTCAAGGCAGTAAACGAGTCCGCCGTTGGGGCCTAGGCCGAGTCGCTCTTGCACCTCAGATAGGGACACTAGGTCTGAGAGATCGATCGCAGCCTTGTAGGGCGCCGCGTCATTCGCGGGATCTAGATTGACGGCGGCGGTGGAGACGCCGTGGGCCTCGAGCACCTGAGGGGGAGGGGGGGAGCGCACATGTAGGCTGAAGGTTGTTCGGGGGCGTAGCTGCCCTGTGCCACGTCGCATCATGCCCTTGTGGCCCTCCCCCACGACGGACTCGCCCGCTGCGCGGCGGCGACCCACGTGCTCTTTCCTGAGCCGGGTGGGCCAACGACGACCTGGCCGAACCCGCCGATGGCGGCGAGGCGTGGGAGGTTGGGTGACGGCACAGCGGCGGCGGCGACGGCCTCAAGCCGGCTGCCGCTGCCGGTGACAGCGGCTTCTCCGTGGCTCGACAGCGCCACCTGTGATGGATCCACGAGCGTTCGGCGTAACTTTAGAGACTGTACGCTCTGGCGTTGTTCGGCGTTCTCTTTCTTGTCGGCTCGTCGGCTCGAAGCTCCTCGTCCTCGTCTGACTGGAAAAGGACTGGCGCACCGCGCTCTACGCGAGCCTTTCAGTCTCGCGTGGACAAATCTAGCGGTCACCACTATCAGCCACACTCTTAGCCCCGACAGGGCAGCGTCTGACCCTCGGAAGCGCCTGGCGAGGCTGGCGAAGCGGGGGCGCGTGCGGGACTTCTCCTCCTCGACACGCATTCACATTTTCTCGGTGTTCGAGCTCGTTTGCGGCGTATACAATAATTTATTAGGTCGTGTCGAATCGCAAGGCCCAGACCCGAGACCCGCAGAGACCAGAAGGCCGGGCCTCTTCGACGAGCCGTTCGCCCAAGCCTCCACGAGACTCCTGGCCTCGCCCACCCGCACGTGGTCCGATCCCCCAGCCCCCCCAACCGATCGTGCTCGCAGCGCCGCTGGCGAGGCTATGTTCGATAGGATAGACGACGACGTGGACGACCCTAATCGCTCGCGTTGTCTGATCTTTCCCACGTCGCTTTGGCGTCTAACGATGCCTCTGTTCGCATGCTGCTTCTCAGAGCGGCGCGAGGACCGGCCCGACGCGTGGCGCCGAGCTCGCAGCATCTCCGACAGCCCGCCGGGCCCCAGCACCGACGGTGGCCGCCTCGGCCACCCTCCCTCGTCCTCGGGCCGGACCTACCCAGCGCCCCGTCCGGAAGAGCCTCCCTCCCGCTGTGACCGCGATCGAGCCGGCGAGTGGCCTGCGCCCCTGCGGCCTCTAAATGATCCTCCGGCGTCCCGAGAGATGCTGTGGTCAGCCAGCGTCGATGTTGACGCCCAGCAAGCCCGGATGCGGGAACTTCTCGCCCTTGACACCAAGCTCGCTGATGACCTTGAGGTTTTATGCCCCACTTGCCTCGATCGCTACGATGGAGACAACCCAGCCCTCGTGGCGCGGTGCGGACACGCCTTCCATCTCCCCTGCATCTACGAGTGGCTAGAGCGGGGCCATGCGACGTGCCCAGTGTGCGGCGCCCCGATGGTCTTTGAGGAGCTCAAGCCTGATGCCGCCCGGACGGCTGCAAGTGTCGCCACGAGCGCTGCGCCGTCGCGGGCCCCGAGTCGTGTTGCGTCGCCGGCGCCCAGGCCGGCATCCCGCGGGCCGGCCTCTTCGGCGTCCCCCTTTGGTCCCGCGTCGCCACCCACTGTCGAGGTCTTTGGGAGCAGTTGCGAGGCCGCAGGGGGAGCATGAGGGACGGCGCATCTGGTGTGGTGTTGACAATTATGTGCAGCCTTCGTTACTTCGTTACGCACCCCCCCTCAGCACGAACCCCTCCCATTTCTCTCCGCGCGTTGTCAGCCGGAGACGCGGCCGGGAAACTAGCGGCTCCCCTCCCCCTCCCCCAAACTCCCCCCCAACTCGTCCCGCAGCACCGCCCATCGTCAATCCCACCCCCCACCATAGGCCGAGCAGCGGCAGGGAGAACCAGAGGGATGCGAGTGCAACGGCGTAGAGGGCGGGAGCAAGGAACACGCAGGGGTAGAAGAGCAGAGCCCCAAGGATGACATTCTCGAGCGTGGGGGGGTCGTCGGGCCGGGCTGCGGACGGGGGAAGAGCGGCTTGTCGAGAACAGGGGGGGCTTTCGTCGTGTCAGAGGAGTGGCGCAACTAGACGACGACTAGGACACCGCCGACCGCCCTAGCAGACTCGCCCGCGAGCACCCGAGGGAGGAGCCCGACTCGGCGGGTCCACCCGCGTGCGCGGCGGACGAGGGCTGGGGACCGCCCCCGGAGGAGGGAAAGGGCGCCTCGCGACGTGGCGAGATGGAGGGGCAGAACGAGGCGGAGCCCACCGAGCAGTGCCAGCCAGGGCGACGCGACGACAGCCGCTGGCACAAGTAGGGCCCTGAGGACCCATGGCAGACGGCCAGCGGCGGCGAGGGCGGCAGCCGAAGCCGATACGACGGCGAGCCTGGGGCCGACGGCGGAGGCGCAGGTGGCAAGGCCACTGCTGCCGGGAACTCCGAGGCCGACGGCCACGCGTGCCGCCCGACCCACCCAAAGGGCCCAGTCAACCAGCAGAGCCGTCGTCTCAGCGTGGAGCTTGGCTCCGCCCGGCGAGTCACCGAGCCAGGCGAGGGCGTCGTCCAGGGTCCCTCCTCTCTCTCCCCCACCAGTCCCAGTTGGACTGAGCACTCCCTCAGCCACGGCGCAGATGAGGGTCAGGTGATCGCCACGAGCATGCATGGCAAACGCTGTGGTGCCAGAATGCCAGGGCCACGCATCCTTGACGCCCCGGAGGAGTCTCAGTGCCGCGTAGGGCGCGAGCGAGAGAGAGACGACGAGGCGGACGACGGTGCCGACGGCATCGGCAGCTGCGGGACCGGCTCTCACGAAGAGGCGGAGGGGCATGGGCAAGGAGGACGTCGAAAGGCCACCAAGCCACTGCGCGGCGGCCGTCAGCAGGACCGCAGCGAGGAACGGACCGACGATTCGCCTCGCAACGTCCTGTAAGGCAACGATAACGGCGGAGGCGAGGCCAGCGGGCGACCAGCGCGCTCGGGCGGCAGCTGCCCCCCCCGTTGCGACGGTCGAAGCTGCCCTGGCGGCGCGCACGGCGGCTGCTAGGGGCGAACCCGCGGGGACCGGGTCGATGCCGTCCTCTCGCGGTCCGGGAACCTCGTCAGTGCATCGCATGACCGATTGATAGTCGACCCAGAGCAGCGTTGGTGCCGCCACGCCGTCCCACCCGCGCACCGAGGCACGCAGGACGCCCCCGCCGTCGTCCTTGCTGCCGCCCGCCTGCGCCAGCCGCAGGGGAAGAGTTTGCCGGTCGCCCGTTGCTCGCAGAGATGTCACCAGCTCGCCAACCACGAAGGGACCCTCGAGCCCGGGGAGGGAAGGGAGAGGAAGCGGGCGGGGAGGAGGGCGGCCTCGGTCGTCGGGCACTTCAGGCGGCGCAGCCCGCCCGACGACGATGAGGGCGGGGCAGGACGCTTCCGGGCGCGGTTTCGCGATCCATCCCTCCAACTTGATAGTGTATTCCATTATTTTACCGCCCTGAGACTCGAAACTCACGAATTCGAGCGGAACAGTGACTATGGGGGGTGGTGAAAACATGGTTGCAGCGCTGGCCGCATCGACAGCGAATGGCCTTGGCAACCGACGTCGCCGCTCAGCCCCCGAGGGTGCGACGTCCACGCCACCTCCCTTGGGGGCACAATCTTATCTCTCGGATGCGCGGGTGGGCGCGGAGGGGGATTCAACGTCCCCACAACTCTCCTGCCTCCTCCGCCCCCGCCCAATGCCAGATGCCCATTTGGGCATTCCTCTCACATGAATCCCGCGTTTTCCCCCCGCGGCAGCTTCCCCCTTTTCCGGGTGAAATTTTCTCCCTTTTTCGTGGCCCCCATGAAAGTCTCATGCCGCCCCTGAGCGACACGCACGCTCCGCTCGATGCGCGCCAGCTCAGCTGTCGGCCTCCCCCGGCCAGTCTCCAGGCCCAGGGCCCGGTAGGCCGTGATGGCAGCTTCGCGCGCCTGCGCCGACGCCCGTTCGTCGACTTGGCGGCGATGCTGCTTGTGGTAGCGCAGGAGGTCCCGGTGGCCCACGACGCGTGTCGTCGTGGTGCCTGTGGCAGGATCAGTCGACCGGACTCTCAGCTCGTAGCCCCCCTGGCCGAGGCCAACGTCGTCCACCCGCCGGGTCAGCTCCTTCCCGGCGTCGTGGTCGTCATCGTCGCTATCCCAGTCGTAAAAGTCGTCGTACTCGTCCCAGTTATCCTCCCACCTCACGGCCATGCCGCCCCTGGCGTCTCTCATGTGGGCCCGGACGGCCTCGAGCGACCGGAACTGCCGCGCATCAGGGTCGTCCCCGCGGCTCGCCAGGGGCAGACCGCCCACCGACATCTTGAGGCCCAGATACCGCACCAGACCCGCGGGGTCCCGCAGGCGTTCCATTGAGGGGAGGAAGAACGAGTGAACTCCCCACATATGGGCCAGATTGGCCTCGAGGGACTCTCCCTCAGCGTCACAAAAGAGGCATCTCCGGGGGTCCCAGTCAGCACGGGGGCTTTCGCCGTCCGAGTCATCCGAGCAGTTCGAGCCCAATTTGCCAGCGGCAGCGGCGGCGTCTTCGTCGGCGGCGCCGTCGTCCGATACCGTCTCCCAGCCAGATGAGTCGTCATCGTTGCCCAAGCCCGAGCCTGCGTCACGTCCTGCCGCGGCGACAAATGCCGCCCGCAACGGCCTAGTGCCGGGCTTGTTCACGGAGGCGCCTCCAGCGGCGCGCCCCGACGGCCCGGCCTCGCCCTCGCCGCTGCCGCCGGCGCGCGTCCTCGGGACGTCGCGAACGTCAGCCTCGGGCGGCCCAGCGAGCCCCGCCGCCCGCGCGAGTCGGGCGCACTTGGCGCTGGCCCGCCACGCCTCCCACGTCCCCTCGGTGGCGAATCGCTTCTTGCTCAGCGGGCACACCCACACCCTACTCCCGGATCCGGCGCTTGCGCGCTCGGCGGCGGCGGCGGCGAGCTGAGCCCGCCGTGCTGCGAACCAGTCAGCGGAGACAGGCGGGAGGCCCACAGCGCGGCGCTTGAGGTTGTACCGGTGGAAGTCGGACCGGTAGTGCGCTTGCAGCGACTCCTTGTCCGCGAACCAGGTGCCGCTGGTAGAGCAAAAGACGCCGCGGGTTTCGCCGCTCTGTGGCACGGCCACTGGGGCAGACGCCGGCGTTGGAGGGGCCTGCGGGCGGCGTCGGTGTCGTCGGGCAAGCGGCGTCGGAGACAGGCTCACGGGCCGAGCAGAAATCCCCATACTCTGCCGGAGCTACTGGTCGTCGAGGGAAACCCGTTTGTCTCTTGTCGAGCCCCTCGCCTCGATGGGGGGGGGCTGGACGTGCGGCGGCTCGGCATGGCCGCCCCCGTCGAAGAGAGCCCACGGGTCGGGGACTCCTGCCATCGCACGGAGCGGCGTCAACACCAGCGGGAAGGCTACAAGGTGGATGGGCAGGTGTCGGGAGAGTCCCCTTTTCCGCGTCCTCCGCCGGCTCCGTCCTCGAAGAACGCTCGGCCGAGCCAGCGAGCCTGAACCGCCCCCCCCAGTCCCTCATGTATCTTCAAAGAAGTGGTCGTCGTTGACGAGGCCGCGGCCGGGCGCGGCGACCCGTTCGCCTTCGCGAAGGAGAACGCTGCGAAGCGCGTCGCCTTCTACGAGTTGGTCTGGTGTCCCGATGGACGACGCCTTGCGTGACAAAGCCTTGCGCGCCACGAAGATGGCGTCGAATATCCCGCTCATCGAGCCACGCCTGCTTCATGCGGCGAGTTGTCGCGTCGCGATCTCCTGCTTGGGTGCCGTCAACGACGAGAGGCCTGGCGCGCGACGCCTGTCGTCGTCGCTCCTCCCCCCACGCTCGCAGGTCCTACGCGTGCACCGTCGTGCCACCCGACTATATTTCGTTTTCGCTCCGTCCCTCAGGTGGTACAACGGTACGAGGGCGAGGCCAAGGACAATGGCTTGCCCCACGGGCGTGGCCTGGCACTTCTCCGCCCTGGCCACCGGTACGAGGGAGAGTGGTTCATGGGCTATGCTCACGGGCAAGGGATCTACTCCTGGCGCGACGGTGTCGTCTACGAGGGCGACATGGAGTGGGGCGCGGTCACCGGCCGTGGGACACTGACGTGGCCCGGCGGCAACCGGTATGAGGGCGACGTCCGGGGTGGCCTGCCCCACGGCACGGGACGGCAGGTCGTCGGGGACGCTGTGTACGATGGCGAGTGGTGCGACGGCCTTCGGCACGGACAGGGCCGCCTCGTGATCGGCGGCTCCGACGGCCTGACGTACACGGGAGGCTGGAGCCACGACGCACGCGAGGGCGCGGGCGTATGTGTCTTTGCCAATGGCGACCATTACAGCGGCGACTGGCGTGATGACCGGCGGTGCGGTCGGGGCACCATGGTTTGGGCCTCCCGCGCCGAAGAGTATCGCGGAGACTGGGTCGACGGCCTGCCCCACGGCGAGGGTGAACACGTTTGGTGGCTTCGCCTGCCACGGTCCAAGCTGCGTGCCTCGCAGACGCCCCGGTGCAACCGGTACGTGGGGGAGTTTCGACGTGGCGCGCGGGGCGGCTACGGCCGCATGCTCTACGCAAACGGGGGCTACTACGAGGGAGAGTGGGAAGACGACCAGCGCGAGGGGAGGGGCGTCCTCGTTCTCGAAAATGGCGCGGTGACGTCGACGACGTGGCGCGAGGGCAAGCCCGCCGAAGCACCCCGGCGGCCTGTGGCTAGCCGGGGGCCACGCGTCGCTGCCGACGACGTTGTCGCTGAGTGCCTGGACGAGGACCCGGAGGCGTGCCGCCGGGGCCTGGCAACCGTCCTCGCCCGCTTTGCCTCGGAGTTGCGCCACGTCTACGACACCTACGCGGCACTGCCCATCCCTGGGGCCGTGTCGGCACGGGACCTCGGCCTCCGCGACGAGCCCGAGGCCGCCCCCACGGAGCGGGGCAGTGCCGATGGCGAAGGCTCGAGGGGCGATGAGGACGGATCCGACTCGCCCACGGCCGCGGGCGAGGCGTCCGAGGACGCTGGCCTTTTTCTCGACGACGCCCCGGGCACGAGTGCCGTTGTCGAGGGCGCTGACAGCTTTTCTCAGGGGGGTATTCCGCGGCCACACGCCCCCGGCGGACCCGACCCGAGCGACCCCGCCGACGACCTCTGGGCCTCGGGGCGTCCGTCCTTCGCCCTCCTCCTGTGTCAGCTCCATCGGCTCCTGCGGGACGGTGCCGTCCCGACACGGCTCCTGCCCCTTTCCGCCATCGACGAGCTCGCTCGCGCCGCGCGTCGTGACCCGAGCGAGATCCTCGCACTGCGCGCCGCCCTCCGGAGGCCCCCGAGCGAGGCCGCGGTTATCGACGGCGATGTCCACGGGGCCCATGACCCGGCGTCTGAGCTGTCCTTTCCGGCCTTTGTCGAGACACTAGTCCGCATCGCTCACGCCCTGTTGCCAGGCGCGCCCTCGCTCGAGCTGCGCGTCCACGTGCTGCTGAGTCAGTGCATCGTCCCATTGTCCGGGGGGGGCGGGCCGACGGCGGGGCCGGGGGCCCTCAACTCCTCGTTGAAGCAGACAGCCCTCCTTGCTGCCGAGGTCGAGGCAGTGCGGGGATCCGTCGGCGGCGCTGACGGGGATGCTCTGCCGGGTGCTGATGCCGCAGCGCGGACGCTCGACGATGCCATGTACCGCGCTTTCTGTCTCGCCCAGCACGGAGCCTACGCGGCACTGCCCCGGTCGAGCGTCCCGATGCCGGCGGCTGACGCAGCGGCAGCCTTGTTGGCCGGCAGGGCAGCCGACAATGACGACATCGCAGCCGCCTCTTCCAGCGACGGTGGTGCCGGTGGTCCCATGGTCCAACCTTCCGTGACCATTCGCCAGGCTCTCGTGCTCCTCGCTCGCCGTGGCCTCGTCTACGACGTCCGAGAGCGCGAAGCTGCCGAGGCTCGCGAGGCCGCAGAAGCAGCCGCCGCCAAGGCCGCCGCTGCCGAGGCCGCCGCCGCTGCGGCTGTCGCCGCCCCCCCGTCAGGCAAGAAGAGCGGCAAGGGAGCCGCAGCTGCGCCCGAGGCACCCGCGGAAGCGCCGCCTGACGACGGTGAGACAGCCGATGACGCACCCTCGCACGCCCCGACTCTGCTCCCCACGGTCCCCGGCTGCGGCCTGCCCCTGCCCATGGCCCTCGGGCACCTCCTTGCCGTGTCGTGCCCCGGTGACGCGCCCAAAGCAGCCTCGACTGGCGACGTCGCTGCTGGCGCTCCGCTCGACCCTGCCGCCCTCGACGTCTCCCTCCTCTTCCCGGAGTGGTGCGATGCTCTTGCCGCCATCGCCGCAGCGGCTGTGCCCGATGGAGGGTCTGCTTGGGCCGAGGGTGCTGAGCCCCTGACGCGTGCGGCGAAGACGCGTGCCCTCGTCCTCGGCGGGATACTTGGCTGGACTGAAGGGGGGGACGGTCTCGACTGCCGGTGGCCACCCCTGCTCCCGCAGCCGCCCTCGGAACCAATTGGGGAGCACAGTAGTGGAAGCGAGAGAGAATCAGGGTCGGACCGTGGAGACCTATCTTTTGACGACGATGACGATGACGAGCAGTGACGAGCCGGGGGCAGCTGGGGGTGACATGTGGGGGGGGTTTGGGTCGGCCGCCTGATCAACCGTGATCGTGCCTCCTTCCCGGCGACCCCCCAGACCCCGGCGACAGCGACTGTCGCGACAGGCCGTCGGACCGTGCCCGCGCCAGACGAGCCCGCGGCGCTAGGCGGGGCGTCTCGGGCTCGGTGTCGTCATCTGTCCCCGACCCCTCACGCGGAGCGTGAGCCCCTATGGGACGACGGGGCGACAGCGCCGCCGGGGGCGGGCCACGAGCAAGCCCGAGGGCGGGGCAGCCCAGAAGACCTGGCAGCACCACGTTCATGACGTTGGGAAGGACAAAGTGCGCTCTCAGAAGATCCGTCAGTCTCCGTCGCGCCAGCTCGGCGATGCGTGAGGCCACAGCACGCGATGCGACAGGTCCGCCATCCACAATGGGACGGCACTCCAGCTTGACGATCGTCTCGGGCTCGAATCCGTACCAGATGAGCCGACTCGGCGGGGGCGCTATCCACACGACAAGGATCCCATCGAGGCGGGCGAGGCGCAGACGCAGCTCGAGCTCAAGCGCCCCTACTTGGTCCACGACGCCACCGGCGAGGCGTCGCGCGCCGTCAGCTGCCAGGCGGCGCAGCGGGCGGCCGCGGAGAAGGCCGCCGAGCCCGCCGCCACCCAACCGTCCTCCCACGGGAGGCGGGGGGGCAGACGGTGGAGGTGCCGTGGCCCCAGTGCTGCCACATCCGCCAGGCGTCGCCTCCCCTGTCTTACCCGCGGCGTCCGATCCTGCCACAGCTTGGAGCGCCCGCTCGAGCACCGCCCATCCGCCCGTCTGCGTCAGGTCAAGCCGTGTGGCAACCGACGCCCGGAGGTCCCCAGCCCCCGCGGCCCCCCCGTAGGAAACGCGACACCTCGCGCGAAAGCCCCCCGAGGGGAGTGGACGAACGTCAAGGATGCGCGGCGTCGCTGACCCCAGCCACGTCTCTTTCAACCGCAGGCCGCCCGAGATCCAGGGGGGCAGCTTCAACTGGTCGAGTTTTGACTGGAAGAATCGGCGGAGGCCCAAGGAGATGGCGGGGTCCCTCATGAGATCTGCGGTGGGGAGGGTGCGGGAGGGACTCAGCAGGGATGGGAATGGCAGAGAGTCAGACCATTGTCGGCAGTGCTGGCAGGCACATCTTTGTCACGGTCTTGGCAAGGAAGTGCATACCACAGTGCAACTCACCGAACCAGATCCGAGCAATGAAGAGGTCGAAGACCGGAGGCGCCGCTGGGTGGGGCTCCACGGAGGGTTGTGCAGCGCCCTCGGTGGCCCCGCCCCGCAGCCGCTCCGGGGGCGTGCGTGCAACAGGCGTCGCGTTGCCTGGTGGCGGCGGTGTCGCGTGGCCGCCGCCGCCGCCACCTTCCGCCGAGGGACCGCCGACAGAAGACGGCGCCTCCCCACGGTTTATCGCGGCGTTTTCAGCAACAGCGCGTAGAAGCCTGTCGACGTCACGCTCGAGGGACGTGAGAGTAAGCTCGGACGCGGACGCCTGCAGCGACAGTCGGGTTGACAGCGCCGGGTCGGCCGGTAGGGGCGACGTCGACAGGGCATCCCCGCTCCCTTTGGTTCCGGCGAGGTTCGGGGCTGACTGGTCGCGGACGAGGCTGGAGCGGCGGCGCCCGCCCGCCGAGCCCACCGAGCCGGGTGTCGCAGTGCCTGCGGGGCGTCCGCTGCCTGAGGTGGGCGACGACTGTTTTGCCGCGGGGGTCCCTGCCGCTCCCGTCCCGAGTGCAGCCGCCCCGAAGAAACGGCGGAGGCCAGGGACGCGGCGAAGGCCGAAGGAGAAGGGGCCACCGCCCCGCCCGCCCGGCCCATCGTCTCCGCCACTGTCTTCGGGGGGGACGACGCCTCCACGGGGCCCCACACCGGGCGACAAAAAGGCCCCCTTCGGACCGAGCGAGTGCAGCCCGTCTCCCCCCTTGGCATCGGACCAGACGAGGCCCAGGCGCGTCGTCAGCCAGCGGCCAAAGTGACCTGCGGCGCCCAGCTCGAGGGCGTCGAGGTCGGGGTCTGGACCACCCCGCCCAGCGTCGCCCCAGGGCGCCGAGGCGGCGGCTGCATCGGCTGTCGCAGGGTGGTTCGCGGGCTCGAGCGCCGCGTGAAAGGCCCGGAACCACTGCTCCTTCAGGGCCGCGTTGTAGAGGAAGAGACATAGGGACCGATCGCTCCCTAGGAGGGCGGGTCCGAGCGGGCGGGCCAGGACAAGGGGGCCTCGTTTGGAGAGAGGCCATGCATCGCGCATGTCTCCATCACGGGACACCGAGATGCAGCAGCCCGCCAGGGGGATCAGGAGGGACCGCGCCGCCTTGGGTGCGTCGGGCGAGTCCTTGAGGCGCAGGAGAGGGGACGCGGGAGAAGATTCGGCGTCGGCGTTGTCGCCCGCGGGAAGCAGCTCGCCCCACCACCGCCGCGCCCGCCCGATGCCCTCGCCGCTGGCCGAGGAGGACACGTCGGGCTCAGTCGGCGGGTGAGTGGGGAAGAATCTGCCGTCCCAGTCGGACCCCAGGCACACCCACACCCATCCCGTCATCTCCCCCTCCAGGGTGGGGTGCGCTGATGGCTCCACCACGAGGGGCAACCGCGAACCCCGGAGGGGTGGCAGGGGAGGGTACGCGGCACGGCCCAGCGCCGCCTGCTCGGCGCGCAGGTGGCGCTCGCGCCGGCGGAGCCACGGAGGAGCCTGCCGATCCTCCGCCGAGGCCGAGACCGCCGAGGCCGAGTCCGTCCACCAGGTCTTGTGCTGGCCAGCGAGGGCGAGGATGAAGAGGCGCAGCGCGTTCGTGACCACGAGGCCCACGAGTCCGGCGCCCACAGCGACTCCAACAACAAAAGCAGTGAGTAGGGAGAGGGCCTCAGGCGAGGGCGTCGCGGCCTCGGGTTTCGGCATGAGGTCGGGCATCGTGACGGCCGCCGGCCGGAAGAGCAGAGACGACAGCGCCCGCTCCATGGCGGCGGGGCGCCGACGACGCTGACGCGGTGAAAGCGGTGCCGGTTTGAGAAGGGCCACGGCGTGAGGAGGGTCGGGATAAGGCTCGGCCGGGGCCGCCTTGGCCCGTGGGCCCAGGCACGGCACAAGAAGATCCGTTTCCCGGCTCTCCTGCCCCCCTCGTCGACGGGGTCCAGATATTCGGGGTGCCTCACAGCGATGGAGAAACAAGGGCGCTCGAGACCAGAAGACGGCTCGTCGGAGAACGGCAAGGCGGGAACGTAGTTTCGTCATCCGGATCGAATGAACGCGGTGGGGGAGATGGAGGGCCCGGTGCCGGGCTCGGCGGCCGACGTGGCGGGCCCGGGGCCAGGCTCGGCGGCCGACGCAGTCGCGCAAGAAGGGCCCGAGACGGCCGCCGTGGTCGAAATCGCGGCCGAATCGGAGCGTGCTATCGCTCTCACAGACGCCGTCGAGGCGACCATCTGCGACGCGCTCGAGGCCGGGCAGAGGGGTGATGGCGCGGCGGTGAGGGCCGCGCGGACCCGCGGCCTCGTGGCGCTCGCCGCCCTTCGCGCTGCCTGGCGCGACCAGGCCGACGCCAACGAGGTGCTGCAGGGAGTCGCGGCGGCCGAGCGCGACCGTATGGATGAGGCGAGGTTGACTGGTGTCCGGATCGGGGGGACGCGCGTATAGAGCCGGTGGACGCAAGCAGAGAAGACGGTGGGGGGTGTGGCGAAGACTTTCGCCGCTGACGCGCCGATGCCCTCCCCCGAACCGTATCCTCCGCCCTCCCCGCACATACCTCCAGGCGCATCTCGACCTCGCCAACGCGAGGTACGAGCGGGATCACTACGAGGGAGAACTGGCGGCGTGCCGCGCATTCCGGTTCGCCCGATCCGACGCAGACGTCGGACTGTGCCCGCTTGACGTCTTCTGGGCAGAGGCCCCCGACGATTTGCTCGCCGGCCTTGACCGATCTCAGCCCGAGACGGGCGGCGACCCCCACTCCCTGGCTGCGGCTCGCCTTGAATGGGAGCGGAGGTGCCGAGAGCGCGAGGTGGAGCGGACGGCGGCGCTCCGGGCCGAGCGAGACCAGGCCAAGGAACGGGCGCTGGCGCGGCGCCGGGTTGCCGACGCGACCCTCCACGCCGACCGCGTCGAGGCGGTGCTGGCGGAGCTGGAGGCGCAGCTGGCGGCTGCCGAAGACGACGAGGGGGGGGAGGGGGATGACGCCGACACCAAGGGGGACGACGCTGACGGAAACGCCGGAAAGGAGACCGGGGGCGACGATGATGGGGGGGGTGGCGGCGACGGGGAGGCAGAGGGGGGGTTGGGGGATGAGGTTCGGCCCACCAAGCGGGCCCGAGGGTGACAGGCGAAACGGGGTGCGCCTTTGGGATGTCCCCCGAGACAACCAGGAAACCGCCGAGACCTTCTTGACCCGCCCTCGTCCCGAACGACTGGAACCCTCCCCCGGCGCCTGTGGAAAAAGGTGAGGCCGCTGTCTCGCTTCAGGGTAGGGGTTCCCGCGGTGGCCTCAGCCGACCACCCTCCCCCTCCCTCCCTGCACCCGCGGCGCGATAGCGACGTCTCGCGTCAACGATACCGAGCGAGAATTTGTGGAAACTGGCCCTCGTCGCCCGTGCGACCCGATCCCCCCGTCAAAGCCGCGAGTAGAAAAGGACGCCGCAGCGGCGGCCGCCCCCGTCCCCCGCCCTCCATCCTACGCCTTCCGCTCGCGCTGTGTTGCTCACAGGACACATAAGTCTCGCTCGTCTTGTCCGTTATAGGACAGACCGCGGCACTCTTCTCGCGACTCGGGTCGGTCCCTGCTGAAGGCCGAGACCGCCAGGATGGCCGAGGTCGCGGCCTTGCGTCCGACAAAGCGGTGGGGAGATGAGGAGAGCGAGGATGAGGGCCTACCTCCCCGCCAGGAGTTTGGTCCCGATGAGGACGGTGTCCGGACCATTGTGGACTTTTCCAAGAACGAACGCGGCGACCTCGTCAAGACGACGACCCGCGTGCGCACCGTCCGCGAGGAGACCCGCCTGTACGACTCGGTCAAGGCCCGTCGCAACTGCCCTCCCTTTGGCGAGGCCAAGGACCGCGCCGACAATAGGCTCTACACCGCTCAGTCCAAGGAGGACATTCCCTTTGAGCGCACCAACCTTGCCATGAAGACAGACGCTGAGCGGACGATGGACGAGATGCAGGGCAAGCTGGGTGCCATCAACTCAAAGCAGGCTGTGGTGTCCAACCTCAAGGAGCTTCTGGCGAAGAAGCGTCTCGAGAGACAGCTCCTGGCTGCCTCGGGCCAGCTGCCCCTCGGGGACCTCCCCCCAGAGGACGGCGGAGCTGTGGCGATGCCAGGAGAGGGCAAGTTCGTCCCCGTCCACCTCCGCGGAGGCAAGACGGCTGCAATGCTCGACGCGGATCTCAAGCGCCAGAGAGACGAATGCACCATTCGCATCTCCAACCTCTCCACCGAGACGGACTCGGACGACCTAAAGGCCCTGTGTGCTCCCTTTGGCTCCGTCCAGCGCGCCCACATTGCCCAGGACAAGCTCACGGGAGAGAGCCGTGGATTTGGATTCGTCAGTTTCTTCACCAAGAGCGCCGCCCAGGCCGCCATCGACAAGCTCCACGGATATGGATACGACTTCCTCGTGCTCAATGTCGACTGGGCCGACCGGGAGAAGCAGCGGCCGCGGTGAGGACATCGGGGGGCGTGGGCGTGTGTCATGTTCTGTTTTATGACCGGGCCTCGCCACCTCTGGCTGTCCCAGTCCCTATATCCACTTCTACCCTCCCGGCCAACAATGGCGCGGCAGAGACACCACCAATAGATCCTCGTCGGTCCCGAAGGCGAGGCGGGCCCGGTCGACGTCAACCGCGGGCGTCCAGCGAGGCGTTGCGTCTGGGGGGTTGCTGTGGGCGCCACGGGTGGCGGCAGGCTCATCCACCCCACCGGCTCGCCGGTCTGGCTCAGGGTCGATAAGCGCGTACTCCCATCCCCCGGGATCACCCGCGGAAGGCCGCGCTCCCGCAACCACCACGTAATGGCCGCAGTAGCCAGTCAACGGTCGGTAGGGGGAGAACCCTCCCGGGTTCTCGGGACCGCCCCCCTGGTCGGCTGACGCCCCCCCCCCACCCCCCCCCCCGGTTGGCCCTTGTCGGACCAGAAGCACCATCAGGCAACGGCCCGACGCCGCCAGGGCGAGTAGCTCCTGCGATGACAGGGCAGGGGGTGGGGCGCGGGGCACGGCGGCAGCCAATGCGCCAGTTTCGGGGGGGGCGGACGTGGACGGGTTAGGGCCACGGGCGTTAGTCGTGAATCTTTCGTCGAAAGATTTCTCGTCGAAGGGCCTCTCGTCGAAGGGTCTCTCGTCGACCCGCCGCGCCACGTCCGGACGGGCGAGGCGTGCTGCCACGCGCTCAGCGTCGGCTAACAGAGACCGAGAGTAGAAATCGACCCCCGCGTACTCGTCCACGGCGACCCGAGCGCGCCGAGTCACGAGGACGGCGTCTGCGGTTGATTCGAATCCGGCGTCGGCGCCGTTGCCAGCCCCGCAGCCCGCGGCCACTCCGCCCTCTCCACCCTTAAGTCGGTCCACCGCAAGGGTGAGAAGATCCACAGACCACACAGAATCGGTTCCCGCGGCTTCATGGAGACGCTCGAGGGAGCGGGACCGGAGCGGACCCCCGAACAGGGGACGCGGGGCGGGCGCCAGGGCCGCAGCGCCGCCCCCCGCCGCCATCGGCGCTGTTGCCACCCGCCGGGGCTCTGGCTCGGGCGGCAGCGCCCCGACGATATCAAGCGCGTCGAAGATCATCGCCAGACACGCCAAACCGCAGTCCCACGTGCGCTCCTGGGGCATTCGAATGAGGGGGAGGTGAACGGGGCGCAACGATAGACGGGCGCGGGGTAGGCGACGGCAGTGGCGAGGGCCGCGGGACTGCCCCAACCCCCCTCTCGCCTGAGGCGTGTAGGGCACAGCGCGCACGAACCCGACCCCTTCTGATGGGAGGGATAACGGTGGAGGTCTCAGTACAACCTGGTCGTCCTCATTCCGGATCAGAATGAGTTCCGCTTGGCTCATCGAGTGGGCGGGCTTCGCGGCACTGCGGCGGCGGCGCGGCGCTGCGGCGGCGGTCGGCAACCAGCGGGTGCAGCCTCCCGCAGACGATTCACGGGCTCGACAGGCTCAGTCCGGATCTCCGAGAGGAGCTGTCGCAACGACGACGGCGCTGTCGCGCAGCTGGCTAGCGGCTGACCCGTCGCGGGACCTCGCCCCGTGCTCGCGTCACCCCTCCGCGCGCTCGGTTCGAGGGCGAGCGATGAACGTGCCGCACGGCAGACGCACTCATCCCGGGGCACCGGCGAAAGCCGCGAGCCGTGAGATATGGGCCCGCCGAAGCCGCTAGGCGTACGCCTGAGAGAACAGCTGGCCACAGCGAGGCGAGGGGGACACTCATCGGCGCGCTCGTCAGTCCGGCCGAGCATGCCGAACGGTAGGCGGTCGGCGCCCCGCGGCGCACGACGCTCGCCTCCGAACCACATTGCCTCTACCCCGCCCCAGAGCCATCGATGTCGACGCTCCATCCTCCCCCCGATCCCCCCCGCCTGGCTCTGAGGCTCAGGAGGCCGCGGCGCGCAAGGCTGCTGCAGTGGAGGAGGCCGGCGCCCTTGTCGCTGCGCTGGCGGGTCATGGTGACGTCTTCGGCCTCGACAACTTCTTCCCCCCTCCGCCCCCCCCCCCGGTGCTGCCTGTGCCGCGCGTGGTCCCTCTCGGGGTGCCAACCGCCGCAGGTCCGGGGGCGCCCTTTTGGCCGGACACCTCCGACAGTGAGAGCCCGGAGGGGAGCGGGACAGGCGGGGTGACGATGGGCGCGCCCTCGGCCCTCGCCACCGAGACCGCCCCCGCCACCGGGGCCGGCGCCGGATCCGACGCCCCCCCCGCGCGGCGCCGGCGTCGCCGCCACGCGTCGGCCCAGACGGACGCGTCGGACGTTATGGCCGCCGCCGCCCTCGGTGCCCGTGTTGCCAGCCTCTCGACCGACCTCGCGACCCTGCGCGCCAACGTCGCCGGGGTCCAGGCGGGCGCCGTCGCCGCCTTCCGGGCCCAGCTGACGGCGGCGGTGGCCAAGGCGCGGCGTCTGGCCGAGAGGGGAGCGGCGGCCGAGGTCGCCGAGCTCCGCAAGCGTCTGGAGAGGCAGGAGGCGGGAGAGGAGGCCCGGGTGAGTGGGGCAGCGGCGGCGGCCGAGGAGAGGGGTCGGCTCGCGGCGAGCCGGGTCCGGCAGGCTGTGGGCGAGGAGTTGCGGCGGAAACTGGTGGGGGCGGAGCGCGACAAGGCGGCGGCCGAGGCCCGGGCGCGGTCGGCTGAGACGGACCTAACGTTGGTGTCGGCGCGCGAGGCGGCGGCGCGGGCCGCGCTAGAGCGCGAGCGCCGGGAAAGGCGCGAGGCCGACGCCGAAGGCCGCGCGATGCGTCTTGCGGACGAGCTGTCGGCCGAGGTGGGCGCGCGGGAGGAGGCCGAGGCAGCGGCGGCGCGCCTGGCCAAGGGACTAGAGGGAGCGGAGGCCCGGGCACGGGCGGCTGAGGAGCGGGCGCGCGAGGAGGAGAAGAGGGCGATCGAGGCGGCCCGCGGCGCCGCGGCCGCTGCGGCCGAGGCCGAGAGGTCGGCGGGCCTGCGTGCGGAGGCGGCCGAGCGAGCGGCACGGATGGCGCAAGAGGAGCGCGAGGCCGCTGTTGCTGCTCGGCGGGACGCTGTCGCCGAGATTGATCGCCTCGGGGCCGAGCTGGCGACAGCCAGGTGCGACGCCGCCGAAGCCGACCACCGTCACGAAGCTGAGACGGCTGAGCTGCGTGAGATGGCGGAGAGGGCGCGGACAGAGCTCGCTGCGCACTTCGACGCGGATGCCGAGGCGGCGCGCAAGGCGCGGGACGCCACGGGTTGGGGCGGGTGGGCCGGCGAGGGCGCGGGCGGGGATTCAGGCCACGTCGCTGCCCCGCCCCTGTCGAGCGCTGGCAGTAGGTCGGGTCGCAGGCCGACGCCGCCCCACCCCCCGGCTACATCGGCGGCCACAGCCGCCGCCAAGATGGACGCCGCCCTGAGGCGGGCACGCGAGTCCGAGGTCGCCGCCGTCGAGGCCGCGGCGGCACGCGACGAGGCGATGAGCGAGGTGGCGTCCCTTCGCTCAGCCCTCGAGACCGAGCGCACTCGGACGACCGAAGCCGTGGCCGCTGCTCGGGCTGAGGCCAAGGCGGCAATCCGCGAGCTAGCAGCGGTCCGGGACGCAGCCGTCGCCGAGCTCGACGGGGCCACGGGCCGCGCCGAGGCTGCGTCGGCCCCCCTGGTCTCGGCGCTGTCGACGGCCGAGGCTGACGCCAAGAGAGAACGTGCCGATGCTGAGCGCGAGGTCCGGCGGAGACGCGAGACCGATGCGGCTCTAGCCGCCGTCCGTGCTGAGGCCGCGGCGACAGTCGAGGCCCTTGAGGCGAAACTGAGAGCGGCTGAGGCCGCCCTCGAGGCCGCGCGATCGAGCGCCCGGGCTGCGGCGAAGGGAGACTACGCTGCCACCGACCTTGCCCGCCGGGCTGACGAGGCCTTGCGTGATGCTGAGCGGTGGAGGGAGAGGGCCGAGGAGAGCCGGACACGCGCCGAGGCGAGCGCCCTCGACGCTGACGACGCCAAGCGTACGGCGCTGGAGGAGCGTGGGCGCAGGGCCGACCTGGAGAGGCGGGTTGAGGCGGCCGAGCGGGCTGCCGGCGCAGCGCAGGACAAAGTCGCGTCGCTCGAGGGGGCGCTCGAGGACGCCAAGGCGGCCCTTCGCCTGGCAGGCGCAAGTGGGGCCGCACGGGGCGCTTAAGGCGGGGGGGGGAGTTTCTCGACGGCGCTGTATGCAGACCTCTTCCCCTCGAGACAGACAACTCTCCCCCCCGCGAATCAGGCCGTCACCACTCCCCGGCGTTCCCGCGCCTTGCGTTCCGCCTCCTCCCGCTCCTCCCGCCTCAGCTCCTGATTGGCGATGAGGGAATGCAGAGCGGCGACGGCGCGCGATGCGGCCGCGGCGTAAGTGACAACGGCGGCGTCATTGCCCGCCCGGGCGAGGGCGGCACGGAGGTCTGCATGGCCGCCCCCTGACGCCGACACGGGTGCCCCCGCCGAGGCTCCCACAGTTCGGGCCTTGTCGGCGGCATCAGGGCCGAGCAGGGCCGCAACTGTGCCGGGCGCCTCGGGAAGCCGGGCCGCTGCCCGCTGGAGGTCGGCCATGGCCCCCGGCCGGGGCGCAGCCTCGCCCGCCGCCACCCGATCCAGCCAGTCGGCGGCGCCCTTCACCCTCGACGCCAGACAGCGCAGCGCAGCCCCGCGCTCAGCGACACGCGCCGCGATGGGCCGCCCAGCCCCGCCGTCTCCCCGCACGTCGCGCAGAAGGTGTTCGATGCCGATTTCCTCGGCCTCGCTCATGCGGATGGACACGGGCACGGCAGCAAGCTCGCGTGGCCCCGTCGCCGATGGCGTCGCCGGCGTCGCTGCCGCCCCCCCGTCGCCCCCGCCACCGCCGACCCCGACGGCCACATAGGTCCGGAGGGGCAGCCCCTCCTCGCTCCCCTCGAGCTGTCGAGCCCCCACGCCCGCCCCCCCCGCAGCGCTATCCAGGCTTCTGTCGGGGCCAGGCGCAAGGTGGGGCGCAGCCACAGCGAACACGGGCCTCGGCACTGAGGGATCGCAAAACGTCTCCAGCAGCGCGTGGATGCGGGCGTCGCTCGCCCGCGGTGCCAGGGCCTCGGTCAGAGAGGAGCTGGTCCCCATGGGGACGGCCGCACCGGTGGGTGGCAGCTCGGCAGAGTACCATCCCACCACCCGCTCTCTGCCGTTGACTTTGCGCTGCATGGCAAACATCGCCTCTAGGTAGCCGTGGTCAAGAAACCACACGTCCGGGTCCGAGGGGTCCTCCTCGAAGGGCAGGGCGAAGCTCGATATGACCTCGACTACACCTCCGACGGGAGCCGGGGCGGCTAGGGCGGCGGCCAGGGCAGCGGCCCGGGCGGCGGCGGTCGACGCCTCACCGTTGCCCTCGCCCTTGCCCTCGTTCTCGGCGTCCACCTTGTCCGACTTTTTCTTGGCCTTCTCGTCGGCGTCAGAGGCGGGGACGGGGCGAGCTCCATCCAGGGCGCGAGCGCGGGGCTTGCCGGCCTCGTCAGGGGGGCTGCCGGGGTGGAACTCGCCCAGGAGGACGCCGACGACGCGCTTGCGGGCGCCGGCGCCGGCGGCCGAGGTTCGCGCACAGTGGTCGGCCACCGAGAGCAGCACAAGAGGATGCAGATCGACGCGCGCCGGCACGGGGGCTAGGGCGCCGCGGGCATCGACGGGCATCACGGTTTGCTGCGACTGCGTCGTTTGGGGGAGAGCGGTAGTCGGCCAGCGCGGCCGCTGCGCCGCGGGTCGCTCGGCGATCTTCCGGACGGCGTGGCCTCGATGGCTCGCAATTCCGACATCCTGAAGCCACGTGGGATCCATGGAAGACAAGAAAGTCCGCCGAGAGGCCCGCCGGGCGCCGAAAAGAGGATGGCAGTGAACGCAGCACCCCTGGTCGCCATGTCCTCGCCGACGGGCTCCGTGCAGAAGAAACCCTGAGAGAAGGTTTGCAAGGCGGGGCGGTGGGGGTTCGGCGGGACAGCGGACGCGGGCAGCTCTCGAGGCCCGTCAAAGCGTCGTCGAAGCGGGCGAAGGAGGACAGTGCGCGCACCCGATGAGCCCCGCCGCTCCCCTGCTTCTTCAGCGCCGAAAGAGCGCGTCGAGGGTCCCTCTGATCGGTTATTGAGCGGGACGCTTCCTCCAGGTGACCGTAGGCGCAGCCTCGATGGACACCCCAACGGGCGGCGCCGGTCTCCCGATGCTGGTGGCCGGCGCCGTGGCCGAGGTGTTGTCGACGATAAGGCGAGGAACTGAAGTCAGAGAGAGGGGAGCGCACGACTGCACCGAAGCTCTCCGCCCACGCTCGTCGCCGCAGCGACCGCCGACCGCGCCGCCGCTGCTTCGACCCCGCAGATCGTCGAGTCGGTACAAACGCCAGCTGCGCCAGGGCGTGCTGGAGCCCGACCCCTTGATCGACCAGCTGAATGAGCTGCGGCGGACTGTCTTTCGGGATCCCGACGCCATCGTCCTCCGCCCGCGTGAGTGCCTCACTCCCTTCCTTGAGGTCGTCAAGAGCGACGCCCACGGCGGCGTCGTCACCACGGTCGCCCTCCGCGCAGTTCGTCGCCTCCTAGCCCTCGGGCTGATCGATTCCGCTCGGTGCGGCTTGGCCGAGGCATCAGCGACCCTCGAACTGTGCGTCGATGACATCACCTGGACCCGGTATGTGCCTGGCGCGCCCCAGACAAACGCCGAAGTCCATGTGGGCATTGTCGAGGCCTTCTGCGAGTGCGTGACGTGCGATGCGGGCGCTCTGCTCCCCCCCCCGCGCATTGCGCAGCTTATGCGGGTGTGCTATCGCTTGGGCGCCGACGGGGCGGGCAGCGAGGGTGGCGACCTCCTCCGGCACGTGGCGCGGGGTGCCCTCACACGCATCATCATCACGGTGTTCCGTCGGGTTGCCGCTGAGCCCGATACCTCAATCACGCCGACGCCCGATCCTACCCCGAGGGGTGACGAAGATGGCGACGGTGCCAAACGCGACGGTGACGAAAACTCTCTGGGCCGAGACGACAAGGACAAGGACCCGGCGGCATCGGGCCCACCTGCCCCCCGGTCCGACGCCTTCCTCGAGATCCTTCAGCTCGTGTTGGAGCTCCTTCCCGCCGACACGTCGGACCCAGACGCCCGAGAACGCGTCCTTCTCGTTCTTGATCTGCTCGACGCCGCCCTGGGCGCTGCGGGACCCGTTCTCGCCCGCAGGCGAGACGAGAACCCCCCTTACGCTACTTGCTCCCTTGGGCGCCTGACTCCAGTGCCCCCTTCCGCTGCCCATTCAACCCCCCCCTTCAACTCCCCCACCCCCCCCCCCTCAGCCTCGCCACGGTGGAATGGGTCACAGGAACCCTCTTCCACCGCCTGTTGGAGTTTGCGGCGCTGCCAGGATACGCCTTTCTGCCCAGAATATCGTGCCTGATGCTCACCCTGCAAACCTACCTGGGGCGATTCGCCTTATTGCAGCTCGACGCTTTTCTGCGCGAGTTTCTTGTTAGGCTCGGAGACGGCCGCGACGCCAGTGTGCCCCCTGACGTGCAAGAGAGCGCACTGGAGGCCTTACTCGATTTTCTGGGGCAGCCCGAGTTCCTGGTCGACGCGTTTGCCTCGTTGGACTGCCGGGTGGAGCGTGGTGGTCTGTTCGAGACGCTGGCGTCGGCCCTGGCACGTACGGCGGCGCCGCGCCCCGGGGCTCGGCCGGGGACGACAGGGGCCCAGGCATTGGGGTTGGAGGCCCTGATGACCCTCGTGGGGGCGCTCGAGGCGGCCATCCACGCAGGGTGTCGGCCGAGCCGGTGGTGGGCGCGGCGTTCACCCGCCCTGAGGCGGCTTGAGGCCGCCGATGGTGGTGGTGGTGCCTTTCCCGGCTGGGTGGACATCTGGTCCCAGATTGCCGGCCGCGGCTGGACGTCGGCTGCCGCCCTCTCGGACCAGGATGCCCCCGCCGACGCTTCTGCCGCTCAGGTCGACCTCGCGCTCGGCTGCCTCGTTGAGCGCCGCTGCAAGGAGACGCTCGCCGCCGCTGCCTCTCACTTCAATCGCAAGCCCGCCCGGGGCTACGAGTTCCTCCAGGCCGCGGGCCTGTTGCCCGAGCCCCTCACCCCCGAGTCGTGCGCCCTCTTTCTCCGCCACTGCCCTGGCCTAGACACTGCTGTCGTAGGAGAGCTCCTGGGCGACCACAAGCCCTTCAACGTCCAGACGCTCACCGCCTTTGTTCAGACATTCGATTTCGCCTCGCTCACCATCGACGATGCCCTCCGTCTCCTTCTCGACTCCTTCCGGATTCCGGGCGAGTCGCAAAAGATCGAGCGCGTGTGCTCCGCTTTTGCCGCCCACTACCACAACACGGGCGAGGAGGCCATGTGGGCCAAGCACCCCGATGTGCTGGACGTGCTTACCTACTCGATGATCATGCTGAACGTCGACGCCCACTCGCCCAATGTGCGTGACGATCGCCGCATGCGGCTCGACCAATTTGTGCGGAACAACCGCGGCATCAACAAGTCCGACCACAAGGACTGGCGCGACAAGGGCGAGGATCCGCCGCGCGCTATCCTCGAGCGTATCTACGCCAGCATCACGAGCAATGAGATCAAGATGTCCCAGGACGTCGAGGGCCTGTCTTATGCCATGCTCCTCCGGATTCGGCAGGACTCGCGTCACCTCCGTGGCCAGACGCTGCGCCTCTCACTTGCCGAGGCACCATTTGTTGACCTCATGGCGTCGACGCTTTGGGGTCCCGCCCTTACGGCCCTCACTTCCGTCCTTGATCGCGCCCAGGACCTTGCACCCCTCCAAAAGGCCCTCGCCGGGGTCCGGTCCCTGGTGCGCGTCACGGCCCACTTCGGCATCGCGGAGGCTGTCGATGCCATTGTGGTCGCCCTCTGTCGGCTCACCAAGGGCCTCCACACGCGGCAGCGGCGACCTGTCGAGCTTTACGGACGCGACGCCGGCCTCCGGCTTATCGTGGAGACAGTCTTCGATCTCGCGCGGTCGCAGCCCGCGCACCTTTCATCTGCCTGGCGGCCCGTTGTCGACCTCCTTGTGCGTATGGCTCAGGTCGGGTTGGTAGACCTCGCCCATGACGTCGAGGGCGTGCTCCGGGAGGAGGAAGCCGAGGCTGAGGGCGGCAAGGGCTGGACACCCTCGGCCCGCCGGCCTGCCACGGGGGGCGCGTCGGCGTCGGGACCCGGAGGGGCGCGCCCGGCCTCCCCCGCGCCTGAGAAGCAGGTGGCTTCGTCCAGCCTTCTCGGCCTCTTGGGCTTTGCATCGCGCCCCGCTGAGGACGACGGTGGGGCGGCCGTCGACCAGGAAGCCATTGACCTCGCCCTCACCTCGGCCGCCCGGTGCAGCGTGGCTGACCTCTGGATCGACTCGCGCTACCTCCCCGTTGAGGGCCTCCAGGCGTTGACAGAAGCCGTGCTTGTTGCCACGGGCCTCGACCCCACCCAGACGGCCGACACGGCCCTCAGGTTCCAGGGTTTACCCGAGGCGGCACGCCTGGCGTCCCTCGCGGGCGGATTCCAGATGCTCGTCGCCCTTGCTGTCCGCAACAAGGACCGCGTTGGCGTCGTGTGGCCCTCTCTCCGGGCCGCTCTTGGGGGGGTCCTCCCAGCTGGTGCCCCACTTGTCAAGCTGCTGACTTCGCGTGGCGCCCACGTCGAGCTCGTGCGGAGGTCCCTTGGCTCTTCGCTGCACCTGTGCCGCCGCATGGGCGACCGACCGGGAGACGCCATGGAGCGCCTCCTCGCGCAAGCCCTCGGTCTGCTGGTGCGCACCGACCTCCCTGTCATGTGGGAGCTCGCACTCTTTCTCGCCGACGAGCTTCGCCTTGTATTGCGCCGGGGTGGGCGACGCCTCCAGAGCCCCCAGGTATGGCGGCCACTTGCCCACCTCCTTGGCATGTGCGCTCTGCACGCCCAAGCCAGTGCCGTTGTCCTCGAGGCGCTGGGTGACTACGCTCGGACTGGATCGAGGTGCTGCCTCACCCTCGCATCGCATGGCCCTGTCGTCGAGTTGGCGTGCCGCGTCGCCGACGCTCGCGAGGAACACGGGCAGCCGGGAGGCGCCGCGGCCCGCGCCCTTGCCGGTGTGTTGGGGGACGCGGGGCGCTGGCTGGCCGGGCCCGGCGCCACGGGAGAGGGTGACGAGCAGGGCGCGCCCGACACACAGGCGCTGCGCGCCTCTTGGCGCGCCCACGTTGCCGCGTCCGTTCGCCTCGCAGGGAGTTCGAGCGCCACCCTGCGCAATGGGGCGCTGGAGGACCTCGGGGCCTTTCTGCAGGCATCGGCCGCACTCAACCTTGGGCAAACCGCTTGGGTCGCTGCCGTGTCGGGCGAGACAGGGCTGGTGCCGCTGCTCGAGCGGTCGCTGAGCCGCGTAAACCGTGCTGCCTTTCCTGAGGGGGAGGAGACGCTTCGGCTGGGATGCGCGGCCCTCTCCCGAGCCCTCGCCGCGCCAGGCGTCGACCCGAGCGGCGTCTGGGAGTCATCTCTGACGGCATTTGACGGGTGCATCGCCGCGGGCTCGGCTGACCTTCGCGTCGCCGTCGGCGGCCTTGTCCGGAACTTGCTCCTCGTCCTCGCCCGGCGTGGAATCCTGCGGCCGGCGTGGCGCGGGCCGGGCGGGGCCGACCTCTGGCTCGCGACCTGGCACGCTGTGGCGGGCATGGGACCGGGCATGGCGCCAGAGGTGCTTCTGGGGCAGCCGCTCCGGCCAGCGAAGGAAGGGGGGTGACACATGACACCGTGGGTTGTATCGCCTCTCTATCTATCTATCTACTTCTCTCTCTCTCTCTCTCTCTACCCTTTGAATCCCTCGAGCCCTTGCGTGAGCGCTGACTCACCGCCCGGAGGGTGGACGGCGTCCCCCGCGTCCCTCGCGCTGGCCTCCACCGAAAAGTCCTTGTCGTTGAGGTCAACCGACCGCGCCTTCCCCTCGCCGTCCACGACGATGGCTCTGACGCGGCGTTCCCCCGTCGGGCGATCCTCACCGAGACCGAGGAGCGGCCCTTCGTAGCCGCCTTCGTCCAAGGCATGGGCGAGTTGTTCAACCGAGACGCCCTCGCCGCTGACAAGCCCCGCGGCCTTAGACGCCATCCGCACGCAACCCGGTCGCAGAAAGCGAACGTGCAGCATCTTGCCGTGCTCGGCGTACCGTGCCCCTACAGCGCGCAGGGCCTCGATCCCACTGTAGTCCATCAGCATCGCTTCTCCCATGTGGACCTCGACATCGACGGGGTCGTGGCGGGGGTCGAAGAAGTCGGAAAAGAGGACAGCGGAGCCGAAAAAGAGGGGTCCGCGCACGACGTAGATGCGGCGGAGTCCCTTGGCCACGGCGTCCTCGTGCGCAGCGTCAGCGTCCTCGGGGCCCTGACCTGGGAGGCCGTAGCAGGCCTCGGGGCCAGCTGCAGGGGCGTAAAAGCGCGCCACGAGGCGGAGCGTCTGACCCGACTCCCACGAGTAACACAGCGCTGCGACGATGAATCCGACCGCCACAGCAATGAAGAGGTCAAAAAACACAGTAAGGATGGTGACGAGCACGATGACGATAGCGTCTGCCCGGCGGACCTTGTGCAAGCGACCGGCGTCAATCGGGAGCTTCTTACGAAGCGACGCCGGCTGTACCGAGGCGAAGAGGATGCGGAGGCTGGGCCAGGAAAAGGTGTGGAAGCAAACAACCCACATGACGCCAACGAGGGAGGCGATGGGCACGACATTGATTGCGGGGTAGGCCGCCGTGTTGACCAAGAGGAAGAGGACGAAGGCAACGAAGGTCGAGAGGCGCCGGAATCCGCCGCTTTGCAGGTTGACCATCGTCTGGCCAATCATGGCGCACCCACCCATGCCCCCGAAGCACCCAGAGAAAACGTTGGCGACGGCCTGGGCCCCAACCTCGCGGTTGGCTGACGTGCGCCATCCCGTGATGTCGTCGACGAGCGTCTGGGTCAGGACCGTCTCGAGGAGACCGGCCATGGCCATGCTCAGGGCCGGCTGCCAGATGCGCGAGAAGAGGTCGCCGTTCACGCGCGGGAGGTCGCAGAGGGCAGGATCCCCGCCGCCCCACGTGGGGCTGGGCATAGTCCCTCGCACCTGGGCGATGTCACCGATGGACTTGGTGCGGCCGCCAGCGGGGCGCACGATGGCGTTCTCGGCCACGATGGCCGCGAGGATGCCAATCAAGGACGAGGGAACTGCCCGCAGTGCGGAACGCGCCTTCCCGGCCGCGCCTTTCCCACCCGACGGGACGAAGGAGTGAGCCGTCATGGCAAGAATACACACGGCGACCTCGAGGAGCATCCAGCCCGCCTCCTCACCACCGACCCACCCCCCGGACGTAAATACGTCGCCGGACGAGTTGAGTGACCGGCCCAGCAGCGAGCGCCGGAATCCCCCCTCGAAAACCCTCTCGACGTCGCACGCCGGGGTGACGATCTCCGTCTCGGCCTTAAACGCTTCCACCTGGGCGAATGCTATGATGAGGGCCAGTCCATTGACGAATCCCAGCATGACGGTGTGGGGAATCATCAGGGCGTACCGTCCCCCGCGGACGAGGAAGACGGCGAACTGGATCAGCCCCATCAGGATTACAGTATAGGGGAGGTAGCCGACGCCGTCGTCCTCAACGACCTTCCTCGATATGGTGGCGACGGCACCAGCGGCGGCCGTGACGAGGCCAGGGCGGCCTCCGAGGACAGTTGCGACGGCGCACATGATCATGGACGTCTGGATTGCGCGCTCGGGGGTGACACCGGCGACGAGAGCAAAGGCGACGACCTCAGGGAGGACAGAGAGGCCGGTGGCGAGGCCTGCCAGCACCTCAGCCAGGATGGCGTTCCGCGGCAGCCACCATTCGTCGACGAGAAAGGCGAGGGCGCGACCCGTCGCGTCGACGCGTCTGCGATATGGGTTGCGGCGGGCGAGGGCCTCAAGGTGCGCACCGCCGTCGACCCTGCTCTTCCAGACGACGCGACCGCCGCCACCCTCCGGGCCTGGGGAGGCTGTGGCCCCGGCCGATGCTGCGGCATTGGCGGTGTTGTCGTTCGTTGACATCTCGACTGCGCGAGAGAGGGAAGAAGAAATGATGTCGTCTTTCTGCTCTTGGCGCCCTCCTGGCTCCCGGCAAGTCCTCTCTGGGCGGTTGGAGGGCGACGCCGGCTCATTCGCCGGCGGCCACTTAAGGCGCAAGGATCGGGCGAGCAGCGTGCGTCTCGCCTACGCCGATTGTGTCGCGCGCTCGACGCGCGCCACCACTGATGTTCGGGTCGGAGGAGGGAGACGCTAACGTCTTTTCAGCAGGGATGGCAAGGGCTTGGATGCTCGCTCCCGCCGTGGAGCAAAGGCCACGCGAGCCACTGCCTCGCCGCCGCCGTTGCCCATCCCCCCAGCCCCCCCACCGGCTAATCATCATCAGTAGGACCCAGATATGTACTCTTGCAGTCCCTCCACGTCGGCCTTCGCGGTGGTGACGACAGTCTCGACCACATCGCGCTGTTGATGTGTCAGGTTGGATGGTGAGGTTGGTGAAGGAGGTGGGTGAGTACGGGGCGGAGGGTGGGTCAGTCGGGAACGGACAGCCCGCGGCGAGCGCAGGAGAGTGTGAAGGGGGCGGCGATGCCCCCCCCGCCCCCCCCCAACGACTCGCGATAGACAGCATACCCAGGAACTGCCCGTTTTCCACCACCGGGAGGTGCCGCACGTTGTGCCGCGTCATCAGCGTCATCGCATCAATGACGGCCGTGTGCGGCGTGACAGTCTTGACGTTTCCGATGCGCGTCATGATCTCGCTCGTCGGGGTCGTCTCCGACCGGCGTCCCTCGATGGCCACCTTGGTGAGGTAGTCCCGCTCTGAGATGATGCCGACAATGTCGCCCGCGTCCTGGTCCCAGGGCTCTCCGTTGGGATGGTCGACGACAACGAGGCATCCTACCTTGTTCGCCGCCATCTGGGGGGGGGGGGGGGGGGGGGGGGTCCGGGGGCAGGGGGCCTCGGGGGGGGGGGGGAGGTGAGGGGATCCGGGGTCAGGGCGCTGGCAGTTGCGTCAGGGGGCCAGAGCGGGCTGCGCGGGAACCCCGCGCCCACGTTATACATATCTCTCTCCTTCCTCACTCGCCTTCTTGACCGAGTCGAGGACGTTGGAGTCACTGTGGACAAAGAGATCAGCGCCGGCGTTCTTCTGCGGACGATGGGACGGCGAGGGGGCTGGTCGAAGGATCCGAGGGGGGGGCGACAGGTAGGGGACACAGTCCGGAAAGGAAATGACGCAGGCAACCGGCGAAACGGCGACGACCTCGCCTTCGCGGCGAGCAACTCGGACACCGGGGCGCTCGAGCCCGAGTGAAGCGTGTCGGATGAGACGAGACGCCCGAATCCAGCCTGCGGAGGGGACGTGGTGGGGTGTGGGGAGCCGGCCGAGCAGAAGGCCGACATGGCGGGCGTCGGACCCGGTGGCGCCTTCTCGGTTGTTTTCACGTCACAACTAAAGTCATATTTCTCGTAAATAGAGGTGAATATCCGATTTAGTCAGCACTCGCCCGGAATCGTTCACCGGAGAAGGCAGGAGGAAGGACGGATGCACGGGACACGACGAGGCTGGCAGCGCCACACTTGCCGAGCGAGGCGACCGCGCGGCGAAACGACATAGGAGGCTTTGGACCAACGACTAGGGCGGCGCGTCTCGGCTTGAGCTGAACTGAAGGATACGGGCGCAGTTGGGGCGGCTTGCAACTCAAGGCAGCGCGTGTGCCTCGCCACGGCGGCGAGGGCCGAAAGCCCTTTCGCCAGCCCTCCACCGTCGCGTCAGTGACCCCCTCCCCCTGCCACGGCCTCGGCCACCTCTGGTGACGCCGGCGCTTCAATCCGCTCCGACTCCGGCAGCACGGACCAGTTTGGACTCTGCTCGGACGCCTTGATCCACCCGAAGTCGTCGACGTCGCGCCACCGTCCTGTCTCGTCCGCAAGTCCCGCCGCTCGCAGCGCCTCCTCCTGCCCCGCGCCCCCACCCAGGGCCCGCGCCGCATCTCCCAGCGGAGCCACCCGCACGCGCTCGCACGTCTCCACCACCGGGCGCGACGTCAACCGCAGCGCGAGGTCGCAACCCTTGGCCTCGTGGCACCGCAGCTGCCGCGTCGCAACCCACAGTTGCACGTTTTCGGCCCCCTCCAGAAAGGTGCTGCCCAGCACGGGACCCGCGACAACGCGACAGTCGCGCAGGCACCACACGCGGAGGGATGCGAGGGGACCGAGGATCCAGACGCTGCACCGTTCCAGATCGGCGAGATGAATGTCAGGGGGTGTGTCGCTGGATCCCGCAGCGCCCCCGGGCCACCCGCCCTCCCCCGGCCTCAGGACCACGACGGCGTCGCGCAGCCCGACGATTGCGCGCCCCTCAGCCCGGGCGGCGGCAACAGCGGCCTCGCGCCCAGCCCGCTCCTCGGCCGCGACGCGCGACGCTGACGCTGCCTCGGCAACCCGCTCCGCCTCCGCCGCCGCCGCAGCCGCCTCGGACTCACCCGCCACCGTGGTCTTGCGGACGGCGCCCTGTCGAAAGGCGAAAGTCTTGCGCGGCGCCACGGCCGTGCGCGTCTCCTCCAGATCGGCGCGCAGCGCGGCTGACGCTGCCGCCAGCGCGCGCTGCTCAAAGGGGGGCATGAAGTAGGCAGATCGGGACGCGTCGGAATCAAGAACCGTCAGTCGCACGAAGAGGTCGTCCACGGCACGTCGAGCCCGGAGGCCGGCGGCGGCGCCCGCGCCGGCTTTAAGCGCCCCGGCGGCCCCTTCCCTCAACGCTGCAGCCTCGGCTGCAAGAGCGGCACGTCGGGCAGCCTGGTCAGCAAGGACAGCCGCAATATTCTCAGCGGGGTCGCCCTCGTTATCCCGCGCCGCCTGCCGTCGCTCTTTGTCTGCGGCCAGGGGGGATGGGATCGTTGGTTCGGGTCGTCGGTCGGTCGGTCGGCGTGGCCATAGCGACGCATAGTCCCGGCGGCGCACTTGGCGCCGCTGGCTCATGCTGCTCGCTAGCTCACTCGCCAGCGAGGCGCTTCGCGGCCATTTCGTCGAGCTTATGCACCGTAGAACCGGCCTTTGCCTTGACTTCTCCTTCCATGGCGTCGTCGAAGACCTCGAGGCGCACGGGGGCCTTGGTGGCCAAGGGAACCGCTGAGGCCGTCTTGGTCGGCGCATCGGACGGCGCCAGCGCGTCGGACGGCGTCGACGTGCTTGCCAGCTGGTCGATTTCCCCACAAGAGAAACTGCTCATTGCGTCCACGACGTTCTACGGGCGGAAAGTTCGATGTGGCGAGGAAGAGAGTCGGCCAAACTCGCGAGCTTGCTCCTCCCTCGCGCGGGATAACCGGCGGATTGGCGATGCTCCCGTTGGAAATCGCCTCATCCTCCCCCCTCACCCCCCCCCGTCTTTCCCCGTGACGTTGGTCGAACATCAGCGATCCGACGACAACATGAGCGGTTCGATCGCCCTCCTCCCCTCTCAGCCACGCATCGTCGCGACCCCGGCGGACCCGGCGCCACCGAACCCCGCCCCCCTTCCCCCCGCGCCCGGCCGGCCAAACTCCCCCGCGCACGCCGCCGCCCGCAGCGCCGCCTTGGACCCCGCGAAGGCAGGCGCCCCCGCGTCTGCCGCTGCCGACAGCGCGAGACAAGAGCAGTGCCGCCAACGCGCAAGCCGCACCCCGCGGTCGGCATCGGCGTCGGTCACCCTCGCCACAAGGGCGCCTGGGTCCTTCGCCGTCGGGGGGGCGAGGGCCCAGGGACCCCATCCTCGCCGCGCCACGGCCGCTGTCAGCCGGTGTGCCGCCACCCTCGTTTCCTCCAGCGACGACCCGAGCAGCGAGAGGAGATCGGACTGCACCGTCCCCGGTCCGCCCCCCGTCCCCGTCCCTGTCCCCGCGACCACCGACCGCGCCGCCGCCTCCTCGGCGACGCCGAGCTCCCCGCACGATGGACGACCCCCCCGAACCTCGGGGTCGCCTCCGGAGGACATCGCGGCCGGGTCCTCTCGCCACAGCCGGTCAGCGCCCAGAATGGACGAGAGGGCGTGGAGCGCCCCAGCCCGTACGGCCTCCCCCGAGCCCTCGGCCCCGGCGCCCAGGGCGCGCCCGGCGACGAGGCCCGCGAGCGTCCTTGGCAGCGGGGTTGAAGCCGACGTCGGCGCCTCCACCGGCCGCTCCCACAAGAGGGCGAGCCGCGCCCCCCCCGGCCTCTGGGCCAGGGCGTCGACGGCCTCGATCGCCGCCTCAACCTCGCCCCCGCCCCGCGACGCCCACCCCTCGTCCCCATCGCCCACCAGCCCCACCGCCGCCTTGGCCAACAGGGCCGCTCCCGCCTCGGAGACGGCCGCCTCGCCCGGCGACGTCCCCTCGGCCGCGCCCAGCAGGGCCAGCCCGGCGACGGTCGCGCGGGACCGCAGCGCCGAGTCCGCCCCGGGGACGGCCTCCTCGGCGGCCAGTCGGGCCAGGGGGACCAGAAGCCGGTCTGCGAAGACGGCGGCTCCGGCGGCCGCGGCGGATTTTGCCTCCGTTCCCTCGGTCTCCTCCTCTCCCACTGCCTCTCCCCCCGCCCCGAGGTGCTCAACCAACTGCGCCAATGCAGCACTGGCGCCGAGGGGGTCGATGACCCCTCTCGCGACGACCCTCCCCGTGGACGGGGGGAAGATCCATTGACCCCGCTCGGCGTCCCAGGCCCCGGCGGAAGGTACACCCTCCGCCTCGGTCCCACCCCCCCCGAGGAGGGGGTCAGCCGCGCACCCCAGCTCTGCCGCCAGGGCCGAAGCGAGATCTGCTGCAGCTGACCGCGCGGCGTCCTCCCGGGGCCGACGGGCGAGGGCGGCCAGCACGTCCGCACCGCGGGCGCGAACGACGGCCGAGGCGGAGGCGGCGAGCGTCGCGGCGACTGAAGCGTCGGCGATGAGGCGCGATGCGGCAGGCCGGGCCGCGCGCGCGGCCACAGCGAGGGCAAGGCCCGCCGGCGCGCCGGCCTCGGGGTCGGGGTCCGAGGCCAGTTCGACGAGAGCGTCGACGACGGCCCTCCCCAGGGCAGGATCCGTCTCGGACGATGCCCCGCCGAGGGCACGGCCGAGGGCGCGGGCCGCAACGCGCCGCGCGGGGCCGTCACGGGCACCGTCAGAGAGGGTACGGGACGACAGCGCTCTCAATGAAGGGACGAGGGTGGGAACGGTCAGCAGCACGTCAGGTGGCTGTGCCTGCAGCGCAATGTCCAGGGCGCGCAACACTGAGAAGAGAGGAAATAAGGGGGGGGGGCTCCGTCTCGGTATCGGTTCAGCTTCGGGCAGGCAGTGGCGAAGGTCGCAGCTCTGGGGCGTTCTGACGACGAGAGGAGGGGGGTGGAGCCTCTAATGGCTCCGTCCCATCGCTCACCACAGTCGACCGCGTTCTCATCGGCGCTCGACGGCACGAGCAACGACACGAACTCTTCTAGGGGGCGCCGCGCGAAGAACGCCGCGCTGGCCTCGGCCGATGCGAGGTCGCCGCTCAGAACGCCCCGTTCGGCCTCCTCGGCTAGCTCAAGCAGAGAATTCCGTTCAACCATCGCACAAATGATACCACGGCAGTCTGACGTCGTTAACGGCGCAGGATGGGCGAAATACGCGCCGAAAGGACTCGGTCGTCCAACTAAGGTCAACGCCGTTTTCTGCCAATGTCTTTTTCTCCCTCGCCTGCGGCCCCCTGCAGCTCCGATGCTGGTGGGCGGGCGCCTGGTACCTAGATTAGTGGTGAGTGAGGACGACCGAGTTCCAAACAGCGCGTGAGAGTTGGTTTCTTGTCTTTGCTCGTGTGGATTTTAGCCCCCCCCCCGCCCTCCAAAAAGGTCTAGCTTTCGCCCCCGACAGCTAATCTGGACGTCATTAACCTGAGAAATCTATTCTCTTTCGCGATAACCTTCGCGCTCAGCGACGAGTCCCGGCTTCTTCG
>Ga0181573_10000155_pt1 | contig 69227 bp, 49 predicted proteins | sample 101ome_25_FD_148643 | JGI IMG/M metagenome (GOLD analysis project Ga0181573, IMG submission 148643) | Coastal salt marsh microbial communities from the Groves Creek Marsh, Skidaway Island, Georgia - 101409BT metaG (spades assembly) | ecosystem: Environmental > Aquatic > Marine > Intertidal zone...
GGCTGGGGGTCGTCGGGCTGCCGCTCGATCCAGAGGGGCAGGAGGGACTCCTCGAAGATGTCCGCGACTCCGAAGCGGCGGGCGAAGCGGGTGCGCAGGCGCAGGAGCTGCTCCGCCTCAGGGTAGGCGCGGGCGAGCTGGGAGGTCAGGGCGGCGAGCTTGCCGAGCTCTCCCCGCGCGACATACCCCTCGGCGAGGATCTCGGCGGTCTCGAAGCCCGGCTCCACCTCATGGAGCCGCTGGCGGAGTCGGAAGACCTCGTCCGGCCGGGCGAGGTCGGAGGCGAGGCGGATCCGCCGGCGGAGCACCTCGGGGTGGTCCGGGTCGATCGACTCGAGGGCATCGAGGGCGACCCTGCGCTCCCGTCGCCAGCCTTCGCGGTCCGCGATCGCCTCGCGCGCGGCCCAGACCTCGATCGAGCGGGGAGACCGGGCGACGAGCTCGTCGAGGAGGCGCATCGCATCCCCGACGCGATCCTCCTCGGCGAGGGTGCGGGCGCGGGCGATGCCGACCGGGACATGCTCCGGGACGACCGCGAGGGCCGCGTCCCGAAAGCGATCGAGCCGGGTGCGGGTCACCTCCGCGGGCAGCCAGGGGAGCCACCGCAGCGCCTGCTCGGCCGCGATCCCGAGGGCCTCCGCGCCGGCTCCCTCGACGGGCGCATCGGGGAGCAGCCGGTCGACCGCGAGGCGATCCTCGAGGTCGATGGCGAGCAGGATCCTCGCCGCGCGATCGGACGGGGAGGTCGGAGGCGTCGAGAGGTCGGGGAGGCCGACCGGCTGGCCGTCGGGCCGTGGGGACCACCCCGCATCCTCGACGCCGGAGGTGGACTCGACGGGGGTCAGGCGAATCGCGTTCCCCCGCTCGTCGGTGAAGCGGATCGTGATGGGAGACCCATCCGAGACGAGGGAGAGGGTGTGCTGGCCGCGGGGGAGGCTGAGGGGAGCGCGGACGATCCGAGGGAGGTGCTCGCGCGCGCGATCGACGATCAGCAGGGGCTCTCCGTCGAGGAGGAGGCGCGCGCTCCCGGGGGTCGATACCGTGAGGAGCGCGCGCTCGGACGGGACCGGGACCCGGAACCGGCTCCGGAGGATCCAGCTCCCTCCGGAGCGCCGCGAGAGACGGGAGGGGACGATGACCGGCTCGTGGGAGGCGGTCGGGAGGGGGCGCCAGCGCACGGGGCCGTGGGTCCCCTCCTCGGTCCGCTCCGCGTCGAAGTCGATCAGCGCCGGCCGCTCGAGATGCAGCTCCGCGTCAATGGAGCGGCCGAAGGGGCCGATCCCCGCCCAGTCGCGAACCACACCATCGAGGAGGGCGAGCGACTCGAGGCTGAGGGGGTTGTCGCTCCTGCGGCTCTCCACGAGCGCGCGCCCCAGCATCATGCGACGGTTCCAGCCATTGCGCGTCCGCCGGGCGAGCTCGGTCCACGAGTTCGCGCTCGGTCCGGACCCGGGGGCGAGGCGCAGGGTGTCCGCCCAGCGGTGAAGGATCATGGTGGTGAGGGGAGCATCCGGCTCGGCGGAGACGGCTTCCCACCACTCGTCCCGCAGAGCGGTGAGGTCGCCGGCGCACTCGGCGGGGGAGCCGACCGCGGCCCCGAGGTCGGGACTCCCTGCGTCCTGCTCGGGGAGGGGCTGCGAGGTGGAGCCGTGGGCGGTCGGGAGCATCACGAAGCCGATGAAAAGGGCGAGCAGAGCGCCGCGTCGCCCGCGGTGGAGGGGGTGCGCCGGCATCAGTTCACCTCCGTTCCGGGCTCGAGGACGATCCGTTCCTCGAGCTTCGTCTCGACCGTGTCGACGACCTGCTTGAAGCGCTCGTAGGCCTCGGGGGTCACGCGGGGGGTCACGATCCGATACTCCCTCTCGACGACGATCCGCCCCTCCTCCCGCGAGAAGCGGAAGTCGCAGCGAATCTCGTCCTCGGCGAGCGAGATCGGCTCGGGGAGGGAGGCGACGCGGTAGCCTTCGGGCAGGGTGATCTCGATCCGGAGGGACCCGCCCCGGGGGTTGCCCACCAGGAGATCCTGCTCCCGGGTCGGCTCGCTGGCGCTGTTTCCGACCCCGTCGAGGGTCTCGAGGATGTCCCGGATCGGGGGAAGCTCGACCGCACCGCGACCGAGGTCGGCGTAGCGCGGGACCTCGAGGGTCAGCTCGATCGTCGGGTCGGTGGTCAGGTCATCGAGGTCACTCGTCCTCACCTCGCGGACCTCGAGGCCGGGGAACCGGCCGGAGAGCATCCGCTCGATCATCTCCGCCCGCTTCGACTCCACCTCGAAGCTGTCGCGGACCATCGTCCCGTAGCCGCCGGTGAAGGTGCTGCGCTGCTCGATCGCGGCGGAGCCATCGTCGCGGATCGACACGGTCGAGCTCTCGACGACGGCGAGCTCGTCCGGGGAGTTCCAGGGGATCCGGTGACGCTCCGCCCCGTCGTCACGGACCACGACGATCTCGGCTCCGCGGTCCATCTCGGGGAGCTGGCGGACGCCGTGGTCCTCGGCGGTCCCGTCGATGAAGAGGCCGCCATCGACGCCGGGGACGTAGGCGATGCAGTGATTGAAGTGGGAGACGAGGGGGAGGGAGAGATCCTCTTTCGGTCGCTGGCGCGTGCCGTTGATCAGGACCGGCCAGGCCTCGATCCCGACCTCATCGAGCATGGTGCAGATGAGGGTCGCCTTGTCCTTGCAGTCGCCGAACCGCCTCGTGAAGATCGTGTTCGCGTTGTAGGGCAGGAACCCGTGCACGCCGAACTCCCAGGCGATGTAGCGCACCTCGTTCGCCACGAACTCGTAGATGACCCGCACCTTCTCGAGGTCGCTCGTCGCGCCGGCCACCAGCTCGCTCACCTTCTCCCGGATCTCGGGGCTCGACTCGAACTGCTTGCGGATGAGGTAGTGGTACCACCGCGCGAACTCGTCCCAGGTCTCGTAGGTCGAGATCTCCACCCGGGGGACGAGTTCCTCGATGGGGGGGCCCGCCGGCTCCGGCTCGATCTTCGCGATCCCGGGGGTATCCCAGCGCCAGGTGGTGCGCCCGTCGAGCCGCGTCGTCTCGGGTGCATCGAGGTCGTGGGTGAGGTGGTGGAGGTCACGATCCTCCGGGAAGCGCACGGTGTAGACGGTCCGCTCCCGCGGGAGGAACCCGCCGAAGAGGATCTCCTCCCCGAAGTAGTCGCCGAAGAAGGACTGCCTCAGGTCCTCCTTCAGGTACTCGATCTCCACGACATCTCCGACGCGGAGCGGCGGGAGGTCGACGAAGGCGCGCGACCAGACCGGGTACTCTCCCTCCCGCTTCTGCGGCTCGCGGTTGCGGATCCGGGCATCCGCGAAGCCGCCGTCCCGGTGGTGGACCCGCGCCTTGAGGACGCGGACCCACTGCTCGCCCTGGGCGTAGGGGACCACCTGGAAGTCGAGCTGCCGGATCCCCGCATCGGTGAGCACCTGAAGGACACGCTGGACGTAGCGGATCGCGGTCCCGTCCTTCTGGACATCGCTCACCCGGTTGTCGAGGAGGATCCGATAGGGCTCCTTGTCCTCGGGGCTCTCCTCCAGCGCCGCCGCGATGCGCTCGGCGACCTCGATCCGAAACTCTCCGTCGATCCCCGGGGCGCTCGTCTCCAGGTACTCGATCAGGCTGCGGAGCTTCGGCTGGTTCGGGTCCAGGGCGAGGGCCTCCCCCCAGGACTCGAGGGCCTCGGCGTCCAGACCGAGCTGACGCAGGAGATGGCCCCGCTCCTCGTGGAGGCCTTCGTCCTGGGGCGCCACGAGCAGCGCCCGGTCGATGGCCGCGAGCGCCGCCTCGGTGCGGTCCACCGACCGCTCGAAGGCCGCGAGGCGGCGCCAAGTCCCCACACTCTGCGGTCGGGCCGCGACCTGCTTCAGCAGGATCCCGCGGGCGGTTTCGAGGTCGCCCTCGCGGAGGGCCCGCTCCCGTCGCAGGCGGAGGAGGGAGGGGTCCATCGGCGAGAGGCGCAGGCCCTGATCGAGGAGCGCGTTCGCCTCCTCCAACAGCCCCTTGCTCCTCAGCTCCTCGAGTCGGCGTGTCCGCACCGGGAGGAGGAGCTCCTCCTCGAGGCGCGCCTCGAGGGCCCGCTGCCACCGCAGGGAGAGGGCCCGACCGAGACGCGCGCCCTCGATCCTCCGGGCGAGCTCCAGCGCCGCCGGAGCCGGGACCTCCCGCTCGAGGGCGGGGAGAAGCAGCTCGCTCGCCCGCGTGCGGTTCTGGAATCGGTCGAGCGCGTACTCCGCCAGCTCGAAGCGCGCCCGGTCGAAGTCGGGCGCGAGGCGGATCACCTCCTCGAGCGCCTCGCGGCGGGGGTTCTCCTCCCGCTCCGCGGCGTGGTCGATCTCCTGCCGGAAGCTCTCCGCGAGGAGAAGCTGGAGGATCGCGCGGTCGACCGGTCCCTCACCATCCGCGAGCTCCAGCGCTCGACGGTAGTGGTCGCGGTCGGGATGGTCGTTGCGGTCGTGGGCGTGAACCGCCGCGGCGATCCAGCCGGAGAGCGCGGCGGAGAGGAAGCCGGGGGAGGCCTCCGCGAGGTGACCGCGGGCACCGAGCTGGGGAGTCGCCCCCTCTCGCCGGTGCGTCTGCGTCGATGGGGCGTTCGGGTCGGCGGGAGGCTCGGCCGAGACCACGAGCCCGCGCAGCGGACCGCCCGCGTCATCGGTGACCCGGATCCGGAGCGCCCACGGCCCCTTGGTGACTCCGCTCAGGAACAGGAGGCGATTGCGCCCCGGCTGGAGCCGGACCGGGATCGCCTCCTGATCGAAGCGGAGGGGCCGCTCGACATCGGTGGAGGCGACCTCCTCATCCCCCAGCCAGATTCGGTAGGCGCCGGAGGAGCTGACCCGAAGGACGGCCTCGGTGGCCTCGTCGACCTCGAGCCAGGTGACCCCGTAGGCCATCGCCTCCTCGTCGGGGCGCAGCAGCTCTCCGAGCTCGATCTGTCCCGCCACTCCGCGCTCGGACCAGCGCCGCCAGCGGACCGGCCCTCGCTTGCCGGGGTACTCCGCCGAGAGATCGACCCGCTCCTCCGGGGGACCTCCGGAGGCGAACCCGCTCCCGCGCTCGTTCTCGAAGGGACCGATCAGGTGGAAGTCGGCGAGGTACCCGAGGGCGTCCCACGCTCGGTCCGCTCCCTCCGCATCCCCGAGGAGGTGGCGACAGATCCCCTCCAGCTGGCGGGCGGCCCCTTCGTTCAGAGGGTCGGGCGAGGTCTCGAGGAAGCGCTCGAGCTCCCCGAGGGCTCGGTCCGGCCTCCCGATGGCGAGAGCGGTCTCGTGAAGGAGCCGCAGCCCGAACTCCGTCGCCACCTCGCGCTGCGCCTCGGGAGAGAGCCCGGGCACCGGCGGGAAGCGGTCGATCAGCCCGGCGAGGTCGAGCAGCCCCGATCGTGCCTCGAGGGAGGCGCGCCACTCGGCATCCCAGATCCGACCGAGGGTGGGCTCCTCGGCGGGGGAGGGAGCCGCCAGGAGGGGGAGGAGAAGGAGAGAGGCGAGGGCGGGGGAGAGGAGCCGCGGCCCGCGGCAAACGGAGCTGCGCATGGTGACCATCACTTCCTGAGAATCCTGGCGTCTCCCCAGTCGGCGCGATCCAGCACGTGGTGCCCGATCCCCATTTCGACGAGGAGGGTGATCTTCTCGTGCCCGCTCACAGGCACCTCCACCGGGATCGCGGCGGAGGCCCAGCCGACATCCCCCGACCGATAGGCCTCCTCGCCGTCGAGCAGGACGACGAAGCGAACCGAGCCGACCCGTGGGTCATCGTCCACCGGTCGCCCGGCGACATCGATCCCGACCCTCGCGCGGAAGACCCGATCCTCCGGATCGAGCGCGAAGGTGAGGGAGCTGCGGGAGTGGACGCCGAGCCCTTTCCGGAAGGTCTCGCGCCCGATGCGCAGAGGCTCGCCGAGGACGTTGCGGTCCCGCTTCCAGGTCCACGGAAAGTAGTCCGAGAAGGGGACCCCCTCCTCGACCGTCACGGGGTCTCGGTCGGAGAGGTAGGCGACGCGATCGAGGAGCAGCTCGAGAGAGGCGCGACGGTCGGTCGGAATGGAGATCATTCCGACGAGGGGGCTCTCGACCCGCAGTCGATTCGCCCCGAGCTCCCGCAGGGCACCACGGATCCGACTCCCGTCGTCGAGCTCGGCGAAGCAGGGGAGATCCTGCGGACTCACGACCGGGGGTGGGTCGAGGGGGGCCACGCGGACCCGCACGATCTGCGCCCAGGGCAGCTGGAGGAGTCCGAGCCCGTCGTCCTCGATCTCGACTCCGTCCCGGGTGATCGACTCGATGACCCCCCGAATCGTGGCGCCGCCCTCGGTGACGACGGCATCGGTCTCGACCTCCCCGTCCCCCGGAGCGGCGCCATCGCCGCGACCGATCTCCCGAACCCACTCCAGGGGCAGGGCGATGGGGGAGTCGAGGGCGGGGAGACGGAGTCGGAGGAGGTCCGGATCGTCGCTCTCCTCGATCGACCCGTGGAGGCGGCTGCCATCCGCGAGTCGAAGGGAGAGCTCTTCCCGAGCCACCGCAGGGGCGGAGCGGAAGCGGATCCGCAGGACATCCCGGATGGGGACCGCCCCGTCCTCGAGAAGGAGGTCGGCCCGATCCTCGCTGAGCGCGGACTCGGCGAGGCGCGCCGTGCGGGCGGACTCGATGAGCTCGAGCTCCACGGAAGCGGGGGCCGCGAACCCTGCTTCCGGCAGGAGCGTGGCGAGGAGGAGCGCGGCGAGGAGGGAGGCCACGCCCGGCGGCCGCGCGCCCCGGGGGGGGCAGGCACGGGAGCCGGGGTTCATGGGGCGGGATCGCAGAAGGTAGGGCACGGCCACCTCTCGCTCTCGGGTCCGATCGGGGCGGGTGTCGGGTCTCCGGGCATGGTATCAGTCCCCCGCGAAAGTGCGCTCGATTCGGTCTCTCCGGGGCCGCGCCCCGCGGCCGTCTTGAAGAGTTGTGAGAGATCGCTAGACTCCTTATCCCCGCTCGTCCCCTGCCCGACCATCTCCCCCGCGCCGCCCGCGCCGTGCGCCCGGAACCCTGGGGGGTCTGGCTCCGACCGTCGACCGCCACATCCACGGAGGGCCTGTGCGAGACCTCCTTCGGATGGCGAGGGGACTCAGGGCCTCCGTCGCCCATCTCCCGCTGGGGACGGTGGTTCCTGAGGACGGTGGTTCCTGAGGGCGGTCGTTCGAGGACGCTGGTGGCGGAGACGCTGGACTGCAGAAGGAGATCGCCATGAAGAGGAAGCGCGGAGAGACGAGCCTGTTCGAGATCCTCCGGGATCCGCAGGAGCGCGAGGGGTCGCCGCCGGTCGACCTTGTCGGCTCGGGGGACGGCAATCGCGTGCGCCTCGAGCTCGAGGCGCTCGAGCGCTCCGAGCCCGACACCGCCTCGCCCGGGTCCCCTCGACTCTCCTCTCTCCCTCCCGAGCTCCGCTCCAGCACCTCCGCTGCGGGGACCACCGCGCCGGTCGCCGGATCGTACCGGGTCCCCCGGTGGGGGCGCTCCGTCCCGGTTCCCCCCGCCTTCCTGCTGGTCGCGGCGGTGGGGGTGGTGCTCGTGGGCCTCCTCTCCTACCAGGCCGGTCTCGAAGGAGGTCGGGCCGAGGGCTCCGGCGAGGCCGCACCCGCCGCGGCGTGGGACCCGGCGGAGTGGCAGATCCACAGCAACCACCCCGGGGAGAAGGCGGAGATTCAGAGGGTCGTCGCCGAGGACGGGACCCCGATCGGAGGTGCGACGGCGGCTTCCGAGACCGAGGCGATTCGCCGGGAAGTGATCGTCGTCTCGTCGCGAAAGGGCTGGGAGGATCCGAAGGTCCAGGCCGCCGCCGAGGACCTGGCCCTCTACATCGACGGCTACGTCAGCCCCCACCGCGCCCAGCTCAAGGTCCTCGGGGACGACCTGATCGTCTTCCTCGGCCCCTTCGAGTCGGGGGCGGATGCGCAGGACTACCTGACGGGGATCGCGCGCAAGATCCCCAACAAGTTCGGGGTCCGATTCCGGGAGGCCTACCGCCACAGCATCACCTTCACGCCTCAGGAGTTCGAGACCGCCCGCGCCGGCTGGTGAGCTCGCCCTCTCCCCCCGCCCGGGCGCGGCTCCGATCGCCGGACCCCGCGCCCGCCCGAAATTTGACAGCCGAGAGCGTGCGATCTATCATGCCCCCGGTCCCGAGATCGGGGGCGGAGACCGCACACGCTGAGGCACGGCAGGAGGCCCGTCGGGGCACTTTCACTGCGGCCTCCGCGCCATCCCTGCCTCCTCTCGAAGCCCCAGGCCGAGATTCGCCATGCCGGCCCACCGGCGCCGTGAAAGCTCCGGTCAGTCCGCTCCGGTCAGGCCGCTCCGGTCAGGCCGCTCCGGTCAGGCTGACCCCGATTCAGTCCTCGTTTCCGACGCATGAGATCCGCACCTGAGATCACACAACCGGGAGTTCGGGCTCCTCGCCGGAGCCCGGGAATCGAGCGAGAAATGCAAGAAACGATCGATCGCCTGAAAAAGAGCCGGGCCGGGCACGGCCCGCGGGCTCCCCGGGTGCGCTCCGCATCCGCTGGGGGCATGCTCCTCGTCCCCGCCCTGCTGCTCTCCCAGCTCCTCCTGACCCCGGCCTCGGTCGAGGCACAGGTCGCCGGGGGACAGGTCAGCGGGGGAGGGAGCGCCAGCATCGAGACCGCAGGCTTCCCTCGTGCAGGGGAGATCCGTGGCAATCGCGTCAACATCCGCACCACGCCGAGCACGAATGCCCGGGTGATCATCCAGCTCCCGGATCGGACCCCGGTGATCGCCACCGGGCGCAACGGGGACTGGGTGCGGTTCTCGCTGCCCCCCGAGGTGAAGGTCTGGATCAGCCAGAGCTTCCTCGAGGCGGTGCCCGGGGACACCCGTCTCCGCGTCCGAGGCAACCGGGTCAATCTGCGCGCGACCCCCGGGACCAAGTACCGCGAGATCGGTCAGGTGGCGGCGGGTGCGCTGCTCCGCCCGACCGGCCATGTCGACACCATCTCCGATCCGGCCCGCGGTCCGTGGGTCGAGGTCGACGCGCCTCGCGAGGCGAGCGGCTGGATCTTCGGAAAGTACATCGCCCTCGATCGGGCGCTGACCCCGGCCGAGGTCGGGTCCTTCTACCGCCCCGCGGCGAACCCCGAGCGAGACGCCGCTCGGGCGGTCTCTCCCGTCGCTCCGACCGCGCAGGCGACTCCGGCGGTCGCGAAGACCCCCGGGGAGCCGACCCCCGCGAGCGCGGGCGACGCACCGAGCTCCCTGGCCTTCCGCTTCCCCAGCGTGGGGCAGGAGCCGCTCGTGGAGATCTACGAGCGCATCAACGCGGTCTTCGTGAAGCCGCTGGAGGAGTGGAAGTTCGAGCCGATCGTGGGGGAGCTGCAGGAGCTCGCCCGCACCAGTGAAGATGCCGTCGTCTCCCGATACGCCCTCGAGTGGGCCGGTCTCATTGAGAAGCACTGGCTCCCCACTCAGAGGAAGGTCGAGGAGATCACCCTCAGGAAGAATGCCGCCGACCGGGCCCAGCAGGAGGCCCAGGCGAAAGAAGAAGAGAGCCGACTCGAGAAGCCTCCGATCCCGACGCCGCGAGAGAATGACTTCTCCGCCGTCGGGTGGGTGGCGACGCTCGGGAAGTTTCGGAAAGTCGATGGAACGCACCGCCTCCTCAACGGGAACAGGCTCCTGTTCTACTTGAAGAGCGAGCAGTTGAAGCTGGACGACTACGTGGACAAGCGAGTGGGGATTCGGGGGGTGATCCAGGATCAACCTCCGAGCGCCGGAGCACAGCTGATCCTGGTGACCTCGATCACCGTGCTCTCGGACTGAGCCCCGCGAACCTCCACCCGACTCCAGTCGCTCCGGTGCGGAGCGGGGGCCGCCGTGCCCCCGCCCGTGGTCCGTCGACCCCTCCGATCGAGCCCTCCCTCTCCCTTCGGGAGCCGGGGACGGGCCGTCTTCCCCACCCGTCGCTTCCCGCGCGTGAGCGCCCCCGGAGCCTCCCCGAAGAGGGGAGCGGGGTCCGGCGCTCCGTGATCGGAGACCGAGAGCTCGGTCCCACACGAACACGGGAGAGAGTGCACGAACGATGGATGTCACGTCCCTCTTGATCGGTGCCGTCGCGGCGGGAGTCCCCGCCAGCTTCATCGTGGCGAGCATGCTGACGAAGCGCTCGACGAGCACCGCGCAGGTCGAGCGCAAACGGATCCTCGATGAGGCAAGCCAGGAGTCGGAGCGCCTCCGCCAGGAGGCCCGGACCGAGGCGAAGTCGTGGATGCAGGATCAGCGGGAGGATCTCCAGAAGGAGGTCCGGGAGACCCGGAAGGACCTGAAGGACGAAGAGCGTCGCATCTCCAAGCGGGAGGACGAGCTCGAGCGCCGGATGGACCTCCTGAAGGGCAAGGAGCGCAAGGTCGAGAAGGGAGAGGCCCATCTCGTCCAGCGCGAGACCCGCGTCTCCCAGATGGAGGAGGACACGCAGCGTCTCCAGGAGGATGCCAAGGAGACCCTGCAGAACATCGCGGGCATGTCGCGAGAGCAGGCGGAGCAGACCCTGCTCACCCGCCTGGAGCAGGACCTCGAGCATGAGAGCGACGCCCTCGTCGCGCGCATGGTCGATCGGACGAACGAGAAGGTCGAGGAACGCGCCCGCGACATCCTCGCGACCACCATCCAGCGACTCGCCTCCAGCTACTGCCAGGAGGCCACGAGCACGAGCATCGAGCTGCCCAACGACGAGATGAAGGGGCGGGTGATCGGGCGCGAGGGGCGGAACATCCGGGCCTTCGAGAAGACCACCGGCGTCGATGTCATCGTCGACGACACACCGGGTGTGATCAACCTCGCCTGCTTCGACCCGATCCGGCGCGAGATGGCCGCTCGTGCGCTGACCCAGCTCATCGCGGACGGTCGGATCCATCCGAGCCGCATCGAGGAGGTGGTGGCGGAGACGAAGCGGGAGATGAACGAGCTGATCCAGAAGACCGGTCGCCAGGTCGGGCTCGACCTCGACATCCCCCGTCTTCATCCGAAGCTGATCACCCTCCTCGGTCGCCTCCGCTTCCGCAGCTCGTACGGCCAGAACGTCCTCGACCACTCCGTCGAGTGCGCGAACCTCGCAGGGATGATCGCGGGAGAGATGGGCCTCAATGTCCAGCTCGCCAAGCGTTGCGCCCTCTTCCACGACATCGGCAAGGCCGTCGATCACCAGTTCGAGGGAGGGCACCCCGAGATCGGGGCCAGCCTCCTGCGGCGCTACGACGAGGCCCCCGAGGTCTGCAACGCCGCGGCTTCCCACCACAACGATGTCCCGCAGGAGACGATCTACGCCGTCATCACTCAGGCGGCGGACTCCATCAGCGGCTCCCGCCCCGGAGCGCGCGGGGAGTCCCTCGAGCGCTACATCCAGCGCCTCGAGAAGCTGGAGTCCCTCGTCACCAGCTTCGCGGGGGTGAAGAACGCCCAGGCGATCCAGGCGGGTCGTGAGGTGCGGGTCTTCGTCAACGCCCAGCGGGTCACCGACAAGCGCGCCATCCGCCTCTGCCACGACATCGCCAAGCAGATCGAGTCGGAGCTGACCTACCCGGGGGAGATCAAGGTCACGCTGATTCGCGAGACCCGGGTCACCGAGTACGCCCGCTGAACGAGGGACCGCCTCGACCCGCACCCCTGCCCGCCCGGATGGAGACGAACCGGATGGAGTCGCCGTGGCCGCGTCGCGCCTGAAGATCCTCATCATCGGCGACATCGTCGGGAAGCCGGGGCGTCGCATCGTGCGCGAGCAGCTGCCCCGCCTCCGCCGCGAGTGGGGGGTCGACCTCGTCATCGCCAACGCCGAGAACTCCGCGGCGGGCTCCGGCATCACCTTGCGGATCTTCCGTGACCTTCGTGGCGCCGGGATCGACCTGATGACCATGGGGGATCACGCCTGGAAGCGTCGGGACAACCTCGATGTCTACCAGAAGGAGGATCGGATCCTGCGGCCGATGAACTACCCCGAGGCCGCCATGGGCACCGGGCGCATCGTCATCGAGACGGAAGGCGGCGTGAAGGTCGGGGTGGTGGTCGTCCTCGGCCGGGTCTTCATGGAGCACGTCGACTGCCCGTTCCGCACCCTCGACGCCGTGCTCGACTCCTTCGAAGATGATGTGAAGGTGCGGATCGTCGAGTTTCACGCGGAGGCGACCAGCGAGAAGATGGCCGCGGGATGGCATCTGGATGGCCGCGTGAGCTGCGTCTTCGGGACCCACACCCATGTCCCCACGGCCGATGACCGCATCCTCCCGGGCGGGACCGCCTACATCTCCGACCTGGGGATGACCGGCCCCTACGACAGCGTCATCGGCCGCCGAGCCGATGCCGTGCTGCACAAGTTCCTGACCGCCATGCACGCCCCCTTCACCGTCGCGGAGGGGAATGTCCACATGGCGGGGGCGCTCCTCGAGGTCGATCCCGCCACGGGGCGCGCGATCACCTTCCGCCGCGTCGATGCGCGGGAGGCGGGCGCGGGGGAGTTCGACATCACCGGGCCGCTCCGGGTGGAGGGACCGGCGGGCGAAGGAGCCGAGGACGGCGATCCCACCGACTGACCCGAGGCGGCGCGCCGGACTCGGAGCCCCGGCGCCCGTTTCACGGGAGCCCCCTTCTCCCCGCCTCTTGGTCTTCCTCAGGAGAAGAGATCGAGGGTGCGGCTGATGATCGCGTCCGAGGTCTGGAACGACCTGAGGTTCATCTGATAGTAGCGCTGGTTCACGATCTGATTCGTGATCTCGGTCGAGGGATCGACGGTCGAGGACTCCAGCGCTCCCTGGATGAGGCTCCCGAAGCCCTGCTCTCCCGCCGTCCCGCTGATCTCATCCCCGGAGTTGGGCCCCTTCACATAGAGGTTGTCCCCGATCGCGAGGAGCCCCGCGGGGTTGCGGAATCGGGTGAGCTCCAGCTGTCCGAGCTCCGTGGTGACGCCCTCCGCATCGAGGGAGAGGACCGTTCCGTCCCGCTCGATGATCAGGTCCTCGGCGTCCTCGGGGATGGTGATCGGCGGGTCGAGGAGCTGCCCCGCGGTCGTGGTGAGGTTTCCATCGCCGTCGATCCGCAGGCTGCCGTTCCGCGTGTAGGCGGTCCCGTCCTGGGTCGCGACCCTCAGGAACCCCTCACCGGCGATGTACAGATCGGTCTTCGCGGCGGTCGCGCGCGGGGCGCCGACCTCCTGGCTCTCCCGGATGCCGAGGACCTGCGTCCCCGGCGAGCTGAGGGTGCCGGCATCGACCATGCGGCTGCGGAAGCCATCGGTGGTGAGGTTCGAGAGGTTGTTGGCGATCACCGACTGCCGTAGAGTCCCTGCCTGCAGGCCGTTCCGAGCGATGTGGAAGCTCATGTCCATGGAGGAGTCCTTTCTGCGGCTCCCGTCCGTCGCGCGGAGCGGGGGCCCGGTCGGGTCGGATTAGGAAACGGCGTGCCCGTCCTCCCTCCCGACTCCAAGTTCAGTCCAGAGCGGGACTTTCGGACTCGCCGGGAGGCCCCGCCGTCGCCCGGGGGCGGCGAAGTCCGCCCGCAGGGGCGGGAAGGGACCAGCGATGCGTGTCCTCCTCCAGCGTGTCTCGCACGCCTCGGTCCGCGTCGATGGCCGGATCGTCGGAGGAACCCACGCCGGTCTGCTCCTCCTGGTGGGGATCGGGCGGGGCGATGGCGAGGCCGAAGTCGAGTGGATGGCGGGGAAGATCGCCTCGCTCCGGGTCTTCCCGGATGCCGCGGGCCGCATGAATCTCTCCATCCTGCAGGCGGGAGGCGGGGTCCTCGCGGTCTCGCAGTTCACCCTCTACGGAGATGCGAGGAAGGGCCGGCGCCCGAGCTTCGTGGACGCGGAGGCGCCGGAGCGGGCCGAGCCCCTCTTCCAGCGCTTCGTCGCGCGCCTCCGGAGCGAGGGGATCGCGCGGGTCGAGACCGGCGTCTTCGGGGCGGACATGCAGGTGGAGCTGGAGAACGCGGGTCCTGTCTCGATCTGGCTCGAGACCCCGCCGACGGGCGAGGCGACCGGGTCCGTTTCGGACACCGCCGGATGAGCGGAGCATCGGAGCCGGAGTTCATCGATCACTACGCGGTCCTCGCGATCGAGGTCGAGGCCGCGCCCGAGGTGGTCCGCGCGGCGTTCCGGCGTCGACTGCTCGAGGCCCATCCCGACAAGTCCGCCGAGCCGACCGACGGCGCCGACCTCTCGCGTGTCATGCGCGCATGGGAGATCCTCGGGGATCCCGAGCTGCGCGAGTCGTACGATCGTGTCTGGCGGCTGCGGCAGCGGGGAGAGTGGCTCGACGAGGAGAGCTCGATTCCCCATGTCACGGAGAGCGACCGCCCGACGAATCGGGCGCGCTCGGTCCTCTTCCTTCTCCTCGAGGGGCGGGGACCGGAGGCGCTCGAGCGTCTGCGAGCGATGGGGGAGCGGGCGCCGCAGTTCCTGCGGGAGCACCTCGAGGTGGACGAGTTCATCGATGCCGCGTTTCTCATCGCCGAGCACTTCGAGGGGCGTCGGAGCTGGTTCGAGGCGCTGGAGTGGCTCGATCATCTCCTCCGCGCCGAGCAGGGACGGCGTCGTCATCGTCCCTGCTTCCCCGAGGCGCTCGAGCGGACGCGCCGGATCCTCATCCGCCGCACGGCGGGAGAGCTGGAGCCGCGCGTCACTCTGGAGTACCTCCGTCGGGCGGAGATGCTCGGACTCGACCGATCCCAGAGGGTCGAGGTCGAGCGGCGTCGCTGCGAGTGCTACCTCGAGATGGGGATGCGCGTCGTCGCGGCGCGTCACCTGCGCAACGCGCTCGAGCTCGCGCCCACCGGAAAGGGCCTCGCCCGGCTCATGAAGGACCTCTCCCGCGAACTGGAGGGGGAGATCCCCGGGGAGTGAGATGGTTCCCGGCCCCCCGCGCTGGCGGCGGGTTCCGGGGCGTTGCGCGCTCGAATCGGTGATCACCCGGAGGGGAGGATCTCCCATGGCTGTACAGGTGCACGCGCTCATCCTCGCCGGAGGCTCCGGCACCCGGTTCTGGCCCTGGAGCCGGCGGATGCGCCCGAAGCAACTCCTCGCCATCGACGGTGAGGCGACCCCCCTCGCGAGGACCGAAGCGAGGCTCGAGGGCTGGATCCCTCCCGAGCGCCGCTGGGTGCTGACGCGGGCCGAGCTCGCTCCACGGATCTCGCCGGAGCTCCCCTCCGTCTCGCAGGAGCGGGCGATCCTCGAGCCGGAAGGTCGGGACACCGCCCCGGCCCTCGTGCTCGGCGCGCTGCGGATCCTCGCCGAGGACCCGGAGGCGGCTCTCCTCGTGCTTCCCAGCGACCATCACATCCCGGACTCCGCTGCGTTTCGGAGCGCGGTCGATCGGGGGATCGCCGCTCTCGAGGCCGAGGACGCGCTCTACACCTTCGGCGTGACCCCGAGCGGACCCGCCACCGGCTACGGCTACATCGAGCGGGGAGAGTCGACCGCAGCCGAGGGGATCTCGACCGTCGCCCGCTTCACGGAGAAGCCCGACCTCGCCACGGCCGAGTCCTACCTCCGGTCGGGGGGACACCTCTGGAACTCGGGGATCTTCCTCTGGCGCGCTTCGACCTTCCTCGAGGAGCTCGTCCGTTGCTCTCCGGAGTTCGAGGGGGGAATCGAAGCGCTGGAGGCATCCCTCCGCTCCGATCCACCGGGCCCGTCCTCGCCGACCGGGGAGGAGGCGTTCCACGCCCTCCCGCGCCGCTCCGTCGACCGCGCCCTCCTCGAGCGCTCCGCACGGGTGCGAGTGGTGGAGGCGGGCTTCCCCTGGGACGACCTCGGCAGCTGGGAGGCGGTCGCGCGGCTGCGCGGAGGGGAGGTGGACGGGGACGGGAGCCTGCTCGACCCCGCGGTCTTCGCCTCCGACTCCCGAGGACTCCTCGTCCTCCGCCCGGACGGGGACCCGGGGGGACGACCGATCGTCCTTCACGGGGTCGAGGGGCTCCTCGTCGTCGAGACCGCCGATGCCCTCCTCGTCTGCCCGCGGGAGCGCTCCGAGGAGGTGCGCGAGGTGGTCGCCCGGCTCCGCGAGGCCGGCCTCGACCCGTTCCTGTGAGGCGGAGGGCGCCCGGGGGGCGGGCTCCACCCGCCTCCCCGGCGGCGGATTCCCCCGAACTGCCCTTGCAGGCGAGCCCCCCCTCGGTACGATCCTCGCTTCCGGCGGTCTTCAGGACCGTCGCAACCCCACTCCGGGACAAGGGTTGACTCGACTTCCCTGGTCGAGCCCGTCCGGTCCCCGACACCCGCGCGGTGTCGCCCGGTCTCTTCCCCCACGGGGACGGACGGGGGGAGCAGGGACGGGAGCTGCGCGTCGAGGGAGGTCCTCGACCGCAGATCGGGTCGAACGCGCGCCGGGCACGGTCGGGAGCGACTCCTCGCGAGGAGCCCCACGGGCGGAAACTCACCGGAGAGCGGCGCGGGGGATCCGGAGATCCGCAGGGAGTGGAGGAGAGAAGATGAGCATCACGGCTGAGCGCAAGCAGGAGCTGATGAAGCAGTTCGCGACCTCGGAGGGGGACGTCGGTTCCGCTCAGGTGCAGGTCGCGGTCCTGACCGAGAGAATCCGGAACATCACCGAGCACCTGAAGGTCAACAAGAAGGACTACGCGTCCCGACGGGGCCTCCTGATGATGGTCGGTCGGCGAACCCGCCTCCTTCGCTATCTCCAGCGAACGAACCGTCCGGAGTACCTGAAGCTGATCGCGGCGTTGGGACTGCGCCGCTGAAACGGGGCCTCGCAGCGCGCGAGGCCCTTTCGCATCGCGGCGACCTCCGGCTCGTGAGTGGCGCGCGATGAGAATTCCCCTCGATGAGACGTCCCGTCGCTCCGCGCGATCGATTCGGGCGCGCTCGAGGGGCTCCCCGGCGAGACCGGGCTGAAGATGAAGTTTTTCGAGAGAAGTGAGAGAAGCATTGGGGGCGCCGGAGAGCGCCCCGGGAGGACGGATGAAGACTGTCGTACAGAGGGAGATCGGCGGACGCACGATCTCGATCGAGACCGGTGAAGTCGCGAAGCAGGCCAGCGGGTCCGTCATCGTGCGTTGTGGGGACTGTGCGGTCCTCTGCGCGGTGACGTTCGGGGAGCCCCCCCGCCACCTGGACTTCTTCCCGCTCACCGTCGACTACCGTGAGTTCACCTACGCCGCGGGGAAGATCCCCGGCGGCTTCTTCAAGCGCGAGGGGCGCCCGACGACCAAGGAGATCCTCTCCGCGCGCTGCATCGACCGCCCGATCCGCCCCCTCTTCCCGGATGGCTACCGCAAGGATGTCTCCGTGGTGGTCGCGGTCCTCTCCGCCGACAAGGAGAACGACCCCGACGTGCTCGGGCAGATCGCGGCCTTCGCGGCCCTGACGATCTCCGAGATCCCCTTCCAGGGACCGATCGGCGCCGTCCGCGTGGGCATGGTGGACGGCGAGTTCGTCACCAACCCGACCTACGAGCAGCGGGATGAGGGAGACCTCGACCTCGTCGTCTGCGGCAGCAACGACGCGATCGTGATGGTCGAGGCGGGGGCGAAGGAGATCCCCGAGGCGGGGATGCTCGACGCCCTCGAGTACGCCCACAACGAGATCCGCGAGGTGGTCGGACTCATCTCCGAGCTGCAGGCCAAGGTCGGCAAGGAGAAGACCCCCTTCGAGCCGCCTGCGATCGACGAGGACCTGAAGGCTCGCTGCTTCGATCTCGGCTACGACCGGTACGCCGCGGCGAACCGGACCCCCGGGAAGCACAACCGCAAGAAGGCCCTGGATGAGATCACCTCCTCCATCGTCGAGCAGCTCTGCCCCGAGGACCAGATCGAGGCGGGGACCTGCCCCGATCCGAAGGAGGTCAAGGGCTACCTCGGCAGCGTGAAGAAGCAGGTCGAGCGGGACGGCATCGCGAATGAGCAGAAGCGCTCCGACGGCCGCGGCCTCAGCGATGTCCGCGACATCTCCACCATGCTCAGCTTCCTCCCCCGGAGCCACGGCTCGGCCGTCTTCACCCGGGGAGAGACCCAGTCGATCGTGACCGTGACCCTCGGCACGAGCTTCGACGAGCAGCGCATCGATGGACTGCGGGAGGATCGGCGCGAGCGGTTCCTCCTCCACTACAACTTCCCGGCGTACTGCGTCGGGGAGTCCTGGCCGAACCGCGGTCCGAAGCGCCGGGAGATCGGCCACGGCGCCCTCGCCGAGCGCGCGCTGCGCCCGGTCCTCCCCGCCCACGACGACTTCCCCTACACGATCCGGATCGTCAGCGACATCACGGAGTCGAACGGCTCTTCGTCGATGGCCACCGTGTGCGGCGGCACCCTCGCGATGATGGACGCCGGCGTTCAGATCCAGCGCCCCGTCGCCGGGATCGCCATGGGCCTCGTGAAGCAGGACGGCGAGTTCCACGTCCTCTCCGACATCCTCGGCTCCGAGGATGCGAGCGGTGACATGGACTTCAAGGTGACCGGCACGCAGAACGGCATCACGGCCCTGCAGATGGACATCAAGATCGATGGCCTCAGCCGAGATGTGATGGCGCGCGCGCTCGAGCAGGCGCGGGACGGCCGTCTCCACATCCTTCGGGAGATGCTCAAGGAGATCCAGCGGCCGCGCGACGATGTCTCGCCCTTCGCGCCGAAGATCATGCGGATCAAGATCAACCCCGAGAAGATCGGCATCGTGATCGGCCCCTCCGGGAAGATGATCAAGAGCATCCAGGAGGAGACCGGCGCGACGATCGAGATCGTCGACGACGGCACCGTGACGATCTGGGGCACGAACCTCGAGAGCGCGACCGCGGCCCGCGATCGGGTCGAGATGCTCACCGAGGAGGTGAAGGAGGGGCAGACCTACGAGGGTCGTGTCGTCTCCATCAAGGACTTCGGCTGCTTCGTCGAGGTGCTCCCCGGCCAGGAGGGTCTCCTTCACATCAGCGAGTTCGGCGGGGAGTACGTCGAGAACCCGAACGATGTCGTCTCTCGCGGCGACATGATCAAGGTCAAGGTCCTCGCGCTCGATCCGCAGGGTCGGATCCGCCTCTCCCGCCGCGCGGTGCTGGAGGACGAGGGCGTCCTCGAGCCGGCCACGGGTGGCGGCGATCGCGGGGGAGACCGGGATCGGGGACCGCGCCGGGATGGCCCGCGCCGGGATGGTCCGCGCGATCGGGACCGCGATCGGGGTCCGCGTCGCGACGGCCCGCGGGATCGCGACCGTGATCGGGATCGTGACCGGGGCCGCGGTCCGCGGGATCGCGACCGCCGCGATCGGCGCGACTGAGACCCGCAGGCGTGAGGGGGGCGACTCGCTGAGGCGCCCGCCGAAGTGAAGAGACCGGGCCGGTCCTCCGAGGGAGGATCGGCCCGGCTCTCATCCAGGACGCTCGGCGACGGGTCGAGGTCCGCCGTCTGCGGATCGGTTGAGGTGTCGGCCACCGTGGGGGAAACTCGCGGCGGGGTCGGTCCGGGAAGCGGAGAGTCGAATGCAGAACGGTACCGGAGCAAGCCGCAGGGAATGGGGAAGGCGACTCCTCGTCTCCGTCGTCCTCCTGCTCCTTGTCCCGGCGGGCCGGCCGGACCCTCTCCACCCCGCGGGTGGGCTGCACGCCGGACAGCCTGCAGCCCAGAACAGCCCCCAGCCGGACGGCCCCCCGCGCGACTCAGCCGGCAAGCCCACCGGGGAAGACCCCCTCCTCCCGCTTCGCGGTCATCGCACCATGGTCGAGCTTCCTCCCCTTGAGCGGGTGGGGGAGCCCCTTCCCGCCCCTCGCGGCTGGCGCTCCACCCAGGTCACCACCGCGACCTTCGATGCCTTCCGCCGTCTCCTGCCGGAAGGGGAGACGGTCGGCATCCTGTTCCTCGATGAGCATGGCAACCTCGCAGGCCGCCTCGTGGGGGATGGAGCCCGCTCCCGGGCCGCTCGGGGGATTCGAGAGGCGGAGGCCCTCATGGAGCGGTGGGGGGCGCGGCTTCGCGCGGAGGCGACCGCGGCCCGGGAGGCGCGGGAGGCCGCCTCCCCGGCGCGGGAGCTGCGCCATCTCATCGCCCTCCGGGACGCGGGGCTCCGCGGCTATCCGGAGGTCGAGAGGGCGCGCGAGAGGCTCCGCGAGGTCGAAGTGGAGCTCGCGCGTGAGCTCTGGCGCGCGCTCGCCGGAGAGGGGCGGGTCTCGGACCGGACCCTCGTCGCCACGCTCGAGGAGCTGCGAAACCGCAGCCGAGGCTTGTGGATCGAGGCGATCGTCGAGGAGGAGCGGCGGCGCGTCGAGGATGGCCGCGTGGTTCATCCCCGGCGGCAGCCTGCTCCGGAGGGAGAGGCCGAGTGACGGAGCCGGGCCTCTGGATCCGGGGCGTGCGCCCGCTCGACGGTCATCGCCACGCCCTCGGGGGGGCAGAGCCGATCGATGTGGGGATCGAGGAGGGGCGGATCGTCGCGATCGCGCCCGCGATCGACGGACCGCGTCGACGAGGGGGAGATGAGCTCGACGGCGGCGGCGCGTGGATGCTCCCCGCCTTCGCCGACAGCCACCTTCATCTGCACACGCTCGCCCAGCAGCGCGGGGTGCTCCGCCTCTCGCGATCCCACGGGGAAGCGGCGCTGCGAGAGGCGCTCCTCGGCCGCCTCGCCGGAGGCGACGGGGTGGACTGGGTCGTGGCGCAGGGGTGGCACGACCCGCTCCCGGAGGCGCTGGTCCCCGCTCCCCGCCTCTGGCTCGATCGTCTCGCACCGGAGAGGCCGCTCTGGCTCTTCGCCGCGGACCATCATCGCGCGCTCCTGAACTCGGTCGCGCTCCGCGCCTGTGGTGTCCCCCCGGATGGTCACTCCGGCGTGCTGCTCGAGGATGCGATGATGGCGGCGTGGCGCGAGGTCCCGCCGCTCCCGGCGGACCTCGACGGGGTGATCGCGGACCTCCACCGCCTCGGCATCACGGCCGTCACGAGCTTCGACGGCAGCCGCGCGCGCGAGGTCTGGGCGGGCCGCGCGGAGCAGGGCGAGCTGCCGCTGCGCCTCCGTCACTCCGTCCCCCGGGAGGAGCTGCTCGCCGACCCGGGGCGGTGGTCCCGCGAGGGGATGGCCGGGGGGGATCCCGATCGGGACGGCGCCTTCGCTGCCCTCTGGGTGAAGGTGTTCCTCGACGGCACCCTCGGCTCGCGGACCGCCTGGCTCAAGGGGGACTACGATGACGCGCCCGGCGAGCGGGGGGATGAGCGGGTCTGCGCCGCCGAGCGGCAGGAGATCGTCGATGCGGTGGTGGGCTCCCACCTCCAGCTCGCGATCCATGCGATCGGGGATGCCGCGATCGCCGCGGCGATCGAGATGATCACCGCCGTCGAGCAGGCGCGGGGTCGGCCCGGAGGGGCGGCCCCGCATCGGATCGAGCATGTGCAGCTCCTCGACCCGGCCGATCTCTCCCGCCTGCGGGCTTCGGGGGCGGTCGCCTCCCTGCAGCCGTGTCACCTCCTCGAGGACGCGGCGGTGGGGCCGGAGCGGTTCGGCAGCCGCTGCCGCCATGTGATCCCCCTCCGCTCGCTGCGAGAGGCGGAGGTCCCGGTCACCCTCGGCAGCGATGCGCCGATCGAGAGCGCGGATCCGTGGGTCGATCTCGACGCCGCGGTGCGGAGGGTCGATCGCGCGGGGCGCTTCCCCGGCGGGTGGATCCCGGAGGAGCGCGTCGACTTCGCGACGGCCCTCGCCGGGCGGACCTCCGCCGCGGCGACCGCGAACCTCCTCCCCGCCCGCTGGGGGCGGATCGAGGTCGGGGCCCCGGCGGACCTCCAGCTCCTCGCCTGCGACGATCCCCGCGAGGTCCGCTCGATCGATGGCGCTCGCCTGGTGGCCCTCCTTCACCGCGGCCGACCCCTGAGACTCCCGGACGGAACGGAGCCCTCGTGAGAGAAGTGGTGGACCTCCATGTCGACACGTTCTCCCGCCTCGTGGGGGAGGGAGGGGAGTGGACCGGAGCGCGAGAGGATCTCTCCGTGGACCTCCCGCGCTGTCGGGAGGGTGGAGTCCGGCTCCTCTGCTGCGCCTGCTGGGTTCCCGATGACGACCCGACTCCCGCCGTGAGCGTCGATCGCATGCTCGACCGCATGGAGGCGCTCGACCGGGACGCGGCGACACCGCTCCGGCAGGTGCGGTCTCCCGCCGAGCTTCGCGCCCTCGGGGAGGGAGAGCTCGGCATCCTCCCGACGATCGAGAACGCCCGCTCACTCGAGGGGAGCGTCGAGAGGGTCGACGACCTCGCCGCGAGAGGGGTGAGGATCCTCGGGGTGACCTGGAACGGCGCGAACGAGCTGGCCACCGGCTGTGGGGTGTCGGAGACGGGCGGGTTGACCCGGTTCGGTCGGGAAGCGATCGAGCGAGCGGCCGCCCGGGGCATGGCGATCGACATCTCGCACCTGAACCGGGAGGGGGTGGCGGCGCTGCTCCCCCTCGGAGTGCCGACCCTCGCGACCCACAGCAACGCCCGGGCGCTCCACGATCATCCTCGGAACCTCGACGACGATCAGCTCGTCGCGCTCGCGGCGGCGGATGGGCTCGTGGGGCTGAACCTCTATCCGCCCTTCCTCGGGGCGGGGGAGGTCTCCCTCTCGTGCTTCGTCTCCCACGCGCGGCACGTGGCGGATCTCATCGGGGCTGCGCACCTCGCCCTGGGGAGCGACCTGGACGGCATCGATCGGACCCCCCGGGGATTCCGGGATCACCGCGATCTGCCGGCGCTCGCCGATGCCCTCGCGGCGGGCGGGTTCACGCCGACGGAGATCGACGGGATCCTCGGCGCGAACTTCCTCGCCTGGTGGGAGCGGCGTCTCCCCTGAAGAGACCCGGAGAAGGCCCAGAGAAGACCCCGAGAAGACTCAGCTGGATGCCTCGCCCCGCTCGCTCGCCGGGTCGTCGAGGCGACGACGGGCCGCGATCCCCTCCCGGAGGCTCTCGATGCGCGGTCGCTCCAGCGGCACCCACCGGCGCGTCGCGATCCGCTCGCGGATCGAGTCCCCCGAGTACTGGATGCTCGTGATGTGGGTCCCGTCCGCCCGGAAGACATGCACGCGGTTGTGGGGGCCTCTCACGATGACGGTGCGCTCCCTGCGGTCGTGGAAGAGCGCATCGGCCGGAGCGGCGAGGGCATCGGAGAGCGCGGTCGCGGTGGGGCGCTCCGGGTCACTCGCACGGTCCTCGGCGTGATCGGTCCGCGCCTGGCGTCGTCGCAGGCGCTTCTCCAGGTACTGCGCCCCGCTCTCGAGCGCCCGGTCGACGAGCGCGCGGCACTCGCCGACCGAGAGGCGCCGCCCGCCCCGCCGCTCCTCGAGCCAGCGATCGCGCACGAGCGAGAGCTCCTGCCGCAGGTTCGCCACCCAGTCGGAGAGGAGCGGCACCACCCGCTCCGCGAGGAGGGTCGGCAGGTGGTGAGGAGGCGGGAGCAGGGAGACGAGGTTCAGGGAGTAGTGCGGGGCCCCGGAGCTGTCCCGTCGCTCGAGGGCGAGCGCGGTGATGGCGATCGCCTGCTCCCCTCCCTGCCTCGCGGGAAGGAGAAAGTAGCCGGCGGAGATGGCGCCGGCGATCTTCATCGGGCGGAGGGCCTCGGCGAACTCCGGCAGGATCTCCTCGGTCAGCTCCTCTCCGTCCCGGCGGACCGCGAGGGGGAGCGGCCGGTCGCGATACAGCCGATCGAGGCGGTCGTCCCCCCGCTCGAGAAGCCAGGAGCCGAGGTCTCGCCAGATCGGGACCCCGGTCGGATGGAATCCCTGCAGGATCGACCGCGGGTCGGGAGGGAGGGAATGCTCGCAGACCGGGCTCGAGCACCAGGGGCAGTACACATGCCCGTCCCGGTAGCCGAGGTGGTCGGTGCGAAGCTGGTCGCAGAGGGCATCGAGCTGGTTCTCGAGCGCGATCCGGAAGCTCCGCTCCGCCCTCCTGCGGCCCCGGGGGTCGCGGACGAAGGGGAATCGGATCCGGAGCTCGATCTCCTCCGGCAGCCCATCCCTCGCGGTGAGCTCCACCTCCTCGAGCTCCGCCGCGAGGCGCTCGTCGATCCAGTTCGAGAGACCCCGGTAGATCCCGGGGGCGCGATCCCCGAGGCGTGGGGCGTCACCCTCCGGGTGCGCCGCGCTCCGGCGACGGGGGCGCCGCTCCTCGCGGGCGCGCCTGCGCCCTCCTTTCCCGCGGGGGGGCCGCGGGCCTCCGCCGTCGCTCGGGGGGGGCGTGGGGGCGTCGGAAGGGGTCATGTGTCCTCCTGCCCCCCGATCCTAGCGGCTCCGCCCCGGGAGGAAACGCCTTCCGCCGTCGCGTGGTGAGGCCCCCCGCAAACGACGGTTGAGTCCCGCGGCGGGTCCGCTACCCTTCCCCGTTCGAGGGGAGGTCGCATGGAGGGGTCGAGGGCCCGAGAGCCAGCCGAGGAGGGACGGGCGCGGTTCCACCGCGTGGCGCCCCTCGCGCTCCTCGCGCTCATCCTCTTCCTCCCCGCGATGGTTCGACCGAGCGGGGAGGGCGAGCCCGGGCCGAGCGGGCCGTCGATGTCGCTCGCGTCGGTCCGGTCTCCGGACCCCGAGCCGACCCGCGCTCACCCGGTCGGTGGGCCCCCTCGGCCTCGGACCGCCCCCGCCCCTCCCGACTTCCCGAGCCCCCTCCCGGCTCTCCGCTCCGAGGCGGAGCCCCGCTGGCGCGGCTTCCTGTCGCGGGCCCTCGCCCGAGCTCGGGAGCGGGGCATCCCCCTCGAGACCATCTCGTTCCGGGTCCTTCTGCCGGATGGCGGCGTCATCGGCCACAGGGATGAAGTCACCATGGCCCCGGCTTCGACCCTCAAGATCGCGACCGCGGCCTTCGCGCTCGACCTCCTCGGTTCCTCGCATCTCCTGCGGACCGACCTCCTCGTGGATGGTCCGGTCATCGATGGGGTGCTCCAGGGCTCCGTCATCGTCGTCGGGCACGGGGATCCGGCGACCTCCAGTCGGGCCTTTCCCGATGATCCGGTCGCGGAGCTGCGACCGTGGGTCGCGGCGCTTCGAGCGCGGGGGATCGAGCGGATCGCCGGGGGTCTCATCGCGGACGATCGCCACCTCGCCGGACCGGGGCGTCGGCGGGAGTGGCCGGCGGATCAGCTCGACCGGTGGTACTGCGCCCCCAGCGGCGCCCTGAACCTGAACGACAACTGCGTCGATGTCCTCCTCGACAGCCAGAGCGGGGAGCCGACGATCACCCTGCGACCGCCGAGCCCCCTCTTCACCATCGCGAGCACCCTGCGTGGAACCGCTGCGCGCAAGGAGCATCGCTATCGCGTCGATCGGCCGGGGGACGAGTGGCGGATCGTCGTCGCGGGCAAGTTCCTCCGGGGAGTGGGGGAGCGGGTCCACTGGGTCACGGTTCCCGACCCGACGCAGGCGTTCCTCGGTGCGTTCGCGGAGCTGCTGCGGTCGGAGGGGATCGCGGTGGAGGGAGGACTCGGGCGCGGCGTCGCACCGGAGGGGGCGACGCGGGTCGCGCGCATCGAGCACTCGGTCGCATCGACGCTGCCTGTACTCCTGAAGAACAGTCAGAACCTCTACGGAGACGCCTTGCTTCGGGTGACGGGTCGAGAGAGCGGTGGCGATGGGAGCTTCGATCGGTCCGGAGCGCTCCTCACGCTCTACGCGCAGCGGAGCCTTCACGGGCCGTCCGGTCTCGCGGTGCTGGACGGCTCGGGCCTCGCGCGTCAGAACCGGGTCGATTGCGCGACCCTGGTGGAGGTCCTCCGTCGCGCGGACTCGGCGGAGTGGGGACCGATCTTCTGGGAGGCGCTCCCGATCGCCGGGCGCGACGGCACTCTGGAGAAGCGGTTCCGCGGCTCCCCTCTCGTCGGCCGACTCCGTGGCAAGACCGGGCACATCTCCGGGGTCTCCGGCCTCGCGGGGGGCTGGCAGAGCGACGCGGGGCCGGTGCGGTTCGCCGCGTTGACCGGCGGCAAGGGAGTGAAGGTGTCCGCGTTCAAGAGTTGGTGGGAGGAGACCCTCGGTGAGCTGGACACCGCCCTCCGCTCCCCCGAGCCGTCCGGGCGCTGACCTCACCCGAGGGGTGTAAAGTCGCCTCTCGCCCGCCCGGGGGGATCCACGGCATCCGGGTCTGCGGGGAATCCACTCCCCGAATTCCGCCCCCTCCCTCGCTGTAAAAGGTCTTTTACACGGGGCGTCTCTGTGCTCTCATGCCTGCAGGTCCGCGAGATCCCTCTCCCACCGAAGCTGGAGCACGCTTGTCAGCAGCCCCCTCCCCCGAGAAGAACGGCGCCCCGAGCGCCCGCCTCGTCATCCGCGAGCGCGGGGCGGAGCGCGCCGTGGAGCTCGACGGGGACTCGATCGCGATCGGTCGCTCGCGGGAGAACCAGATCGAGATCGATGACATCTCGAGCTCCCGACGCCACTGCCGGCTCTTCCACCAGGGGGGGAGCTGGTGGGTGGAGGACCTGCAGAGCCGCAACGGAACCCTCGTGAACGGCGTCCTCGTCCGCAAGCAGGAGCTGGCGCCCGGGGACTGCATCGAGATCGGCAAGACCCGGATCTACTTCGAGCGCATCCCCACCCGCGAACTGCGCGGTGGAGGGGGGGAGACCCTCGTCCTCTCCACCGAGTACTTCATGGAGCCTCTCACCGATGTCACCGAGGAGAGCCAGCTCGATCTCCTCCAGAGCGAGCGGGAGATCTTCCTGCGCCTGCTCGAGATCACCCGCGGTCTCTGTCAGACCCTCGTGCTCCCCGATCTCCTCGGGATGATCCTCGACACCGTCATCGAGATCTCCAACGCGGAGCGTGGCTTCATCATCCTCGAGGAGGAGGATGAGGAGCTCTCCATCGCGATCTCGCGCAACATCGACAAGGAGACCGTTCGCAAGGCGGAGCTCAAGGTCAGCCGCTCGATCACCCGGGAGGTCCTCGCGGGCGGGCGCCCGATCCTCACCGGGGACGCCCGGCACGATGTACGCCTCACCCAGTTCGCCTCCGTCTCCGAGCTTCGACTGGAGTCGGTGCTCTGCGTCCCGCTGAGCCTGCGCGGACGGGTCCTCGGCGTGATCTACGTGGACAACCGCTTCGAGACGAACGCCTTCCACCGCAGCCACCTCCGCTTCGTGGAGTTCCTCGCGGATCAGGCGACGGTGTTCATCGAGAACGCGCGCCTCTTCGAGGAGAACGATCGCAAGCAGGCGCAGCTCCTCGACTCCAAGGAGAAGGTCGAGGAGCTGAATCGCGAGCTGCAGGAGATGCTCATCTCCCGGGAGCTCGACCCGGAGAAGGTCACGGAGGTGATCACGCGCTCCGGGGAGCGGGGGTTCAAGTACGACTACGACCGCATCGTGACCAAGAACTCCCGCATGGAGCAGATCTTCCAGATCCTCGACCGCGTGATCGAGACCGACATTCCGGTCCTCGTGCAGGGAGAGAGCGGCACGGGCAAGGAGCTGATCGCGGATGCGATCCACTACCAGGGGGTGCGCAAGGAGCGTCCGTTCGTCTCCCAGAACTGCGCCGCGATCCCCCCGAACCTGCTGGAGAGCGAGTTCTTCGGGCACGTGAAGGGGGCGTTCACGGGGGCCCTCAAGGACAAGAAGGGCCTCTTCGAGCTCGCGGATGGAGGCACCCTCTTCCTCGATGAGATCGGGGACATGAGCCTCGACCTCCAGACGAAGCTGCTTCGGGTGGTCGAGGAGGGGGAGATCCGCCCGGTGGGCGGGCGTGACTCGAAGCGGGTGGATGTGCGGCTCATCTCCGCCACCAACCGAGACCTCGAGGAGATGGTCCGCACCGGGGGCTTCCGGGAGGACCTCTACTACCGCCTCAACGTCATCAACGTCACGCTGCCTCCGCTCCGCGAGCGCCGAGAGGATGTCCCCATCCTCGTCGAGCACTTCATGGTGAAGGTGGCGGAGCGGATGAAGCGGGAGAAGCCGACCCTCGACAGCCGGACCCTCTACTACCTCTACCACTACGACTGGCCCGGCAACGTCCGGCAGCTCGAGAACGAGGTGGAGCGGATGGTGGCGCTCTCCAGCGACACCGTCACCCCGGAGTTCCTCTCGCCCGCCCTCGTCACCGGCAGCAACGGGGCGGGGGGGCGCCGGGGGGAGCCGACCTTCCAGGGAACCCTGAAGGAGCAGGTCGCGGTGGCGACCGAGAAGGTGGAGCGGAGGGTGATCGCGGACTCCCTCGCCGAGAACAAGTGGAACAAGAGTCAGACAGCGCGGAACCTCGGGATCTCCCGCCCCACCCTCGATCAGAAGATCGAGAAGTACGGGCTGAAGAGACCGAGTCCCCCCGAGAAGGACAGCTGAGGTCCCATGGCGAAGCTCGTCGTTACCGAGCAGGGTGAGCAGCGCACCGTCGAGATCGGCTCCACCGACGTGGTGGAGGTCGGTCGCGATGAGGCGTGCGGCATCCGCATCTCCGATCCGCTCTCCTCCCGGCGCCACTGTCGGGTGCTCGGGACGATGAGCGGCTTCGAGCTGGTCGATCTCGGCTCGTCGAACGGTACGGTCCACAACGGGCACCGCGTCGAGCGGGTGCCGCTGGTGGCCGGGGACCGGATCCAGATCGGTGAGGTCCGCATCGAGTTCATCGAGGAGCCGCGCTCGGAGCAGGCGACGGCGCCGCTGGTGGAGCCGGAGACTCCGACCGTGCGCGAACCCGCCCCGCCTCCGCCGTCCGCCTCGAAGCCGAAGAAGGCCGCGCCGCAGGCGGCGCCGCTCCCCCCGGAGCCGGAGTCCGACGATGCACCGCACCTCGTGGTGGTCAACGGCCCGCTTCAGGGGCGGAGGCTCGCCCTCCGCGCGCCCTTCCTCATCGGTCGGAAGGAGGACTGCGACCTCGTCCTCCCCGATCGGAAGGCCTCGGGCGCCCACGCGCGGATCGAGGCTCACGGCGCCCGCTGGCTGATCCGCGACCTGGACTCGGGGAACGGCCTCTTCCTCGGCAAGAGTCGCATCCGCAAGCACCAGCTCCAGGACGGGGACCTCCTGCAGGTCGGGGACACCCAGCTGCGCGTGCGGGGCATTCCCTCCGGCGCGCCGAGCGGCTCTCCGAGCCAGGTGATTCGCGCCCTCGACGAGGGGGAGATCACCGAGGAGGACCTCTCCCGCCTGACGCCTCGCATGCTCGAGGAGGAGGGGCGGCTCCAGTGGCTTCACACCCTCATCGTCCTCGTGAGCGGAGTCCTGATCGTCTACTTCGGGCGCTCCACCTTCATCGACCTCACCGAGAATCGCCTCCCCCTCGATGAGGCGAACCTCCTCGGGGTGCCGGGGTCCTTCGAGAACCCTCCCGAGGGGGGGTGGGCGGAGCTCTGGGAGGTCGACGCCGCCACGAGTGATGCCGTGGTCCTCGAGGGGATCGAGGAGCCGGGCCTGCCCCACGGCGACGCGGCCCTCTCGGTGCGCTCGACCGGGGGCAGCTTCCGCGCGGTGCGTCTCTACGACCGTCAGCTGCACGACTTCACCGAGGGAGAGGCCTTCCGCCTCTCCGGCCAGCTGAAGGCGGAGGGCTTCACCCGGGTGGGGCTCGCGCTGCGCTGGTACACCCGCCGGGGCGCGGAGCTTGTCCCCGTCGAGGAGAGCTACACCGTGCTCGATGATCGCAAGGGCGCGTGGATCGGGCTCGAGGCGGCCATGATCCCGCCGAGCCACGGGGAGCCGACCGCCTGCCAGGTCGGGATCCTCGCGCTCGGATCCGGGCGGCTCCTCGCGGACGCGCTCTCCCTCGTTCGGATCGAGCGCCCGGAAGCGGAGGGGCTTCGGCGCGAGGCCGGCACGGGGCTGGCCTCGCTCGGGATCGACCTCGATCCGAAGGGGATCATCACCGTCTCGCGTGGGCGGGAGTCCCTGGTCCGGAGCCTCCGACTGGCCCGGGGGGCGGAGGCGGGCGGAGTCCCCTGGGGGCAGCTCTTCCCGACCAGCCGCTCGGTGCTGGAGGTGCACGAGACCGGCTCGATCCGGAACGACTTCGACCTCGATCGGGACAAGGTCACCCAGATCACCGAGATCGATCCCGCGGGAGTGCGGGTCACCTGGAGCGCCCCCTTCGAGGACTCGATGCAGCTCGTGCTGGAGCTCGGGAGGTCCCTCGAGGGTCGCGCCTCCAGCGTCTTCCTCGGCGACAGCTGCGTGGCGGCGAGGGTCGACTGGTCCGACCTCTCGACGGTGGTCGGCGAGGAGTGGGTGATCGGGCGCGGCGCGGAGCAGATCACGCTGAGGCTCGGTGTCCCGGGCGTGCTGCAGGTCCTCGATCCGGTCGCCGCGAGGAACGGACTCGCCGTCTCCTGGACTCCGCGTGAGGCTCCGCCGGCGGGGGTGCTCGAGCTCTCGCTCGGGACTGTGTCCGATCGGGAGAAGCGCCGCCTCGACGAGGCGTGGGAGACCTTCGCGGCGAGGATCGCGGAGGGGCGCGAGGGAGAGGCGCTCGGGCTGCTCGACTCGCTCGGGGTGGAGTTCCCCTGGCGGGAGGATGTCGTCGAGCGGGTGGCGCAGGAGCGCGCCCGCATCCTGGAGAGCGCCGCCGCGGGCTGGAGCGACCTCCGGGCGATGGTGGATGACCTCCGGCAGTTCCCCGGGACTCCGATCTCCCGGGTCCTCGTCGAGCGGAGCGAGGAGTTCTCCCGCCGCTTCGCGGGGACGGACGAGGCGCGGAGAGCCCGGGACCTCGTGACGGAGACGAGCCGCGCGATCGATGCGCGCCGCACCGACGAGGTCCAGGAGCGGGCGCGGGGGCTCCTCGCCGAGGGGAACCGCTACTTCGAGGCGCGTCGGGATCGCCTGGCGCGGATCTACTACCGGTGGGTCGAGCAGGATCACCCGGGCACCGAGGAGGCGCGCACCGCCGGGGAGCGCCTCCGGATCATCGAGGCTCGGGAGTAGGAGGCAGCCGTGTTCCGAAAGCAAGCGGTGGCGATTCGCCTGGGAGAGACCGTCTCCCGGGCCGTCTGGATCCGCGGCGCGCCGGGGGCCTACGAGGTCGTCCGCGCGGTGGAGGTGACCGCTCCGCCGGAGGAGTCGCTCGCGGCCCTGATGGGGAAGCTCCGGAGCGAGCGCGTGCCCGCGGCGGGGATCGTCCTCGGCGTGCCGGGACGCGCGGCGACCCTGCGCTACCACCGGATGCCGCCGGTCCCCGACTGGCGACTCCAGCTCATCCTCAAGTACGAGACCGAGGAGATGGTCGAGCGGTCCGGCGAGCCGCTCTCCAGCGACTTCCTCGCCCTCGAGACACCGGAGAGCGCGGGGGACGAGGAGGTGCACCTCCTCGGCATGGGGAAGGAGCACGAGCTCGTCCCCTGGATCGCGGAGATCGAGGCCGGGGGGGGGCGGGCCCGGCAGGCGATCCCGAGCGCCCTCGGCGGGATTCACGCCTACCTGGCCTCGGAGCGGCAGGCGCCGGAGGAGACGGTCGCGATCGTCGATGTGGGGGACGCCGAGTCCCACCTCGGGATCGTCCGTGACGGCCGGCTCCTCTTCGCTCGCACCGTGACGACGGGAATCGGAGAACTCGACGAGCTCATCGGGCGTCGCCTCGACATCGGCCTCGAGGAGGCGCGACGGGTGCGGGAGCTCGCGACGGAGGGGCGCCTCCCCCCCGAGCTGGAGGACGGTGTGCAGGCGGTGCTCCGCTCCTGGGGAGGACAGCTCGGTCAGCTGGTCGGCTCGTCGGTCAGCTTCTGCCGCAACCAGACCCGGATCCCGGATCTCGAGCTGGACCGCCTGCTCCTGGGAGGGAGCGGGGCGACCCTCGTCGGGCGGACGACGCTCGTCGGGGACTCCGTCCCCGCGCGAATCGAGCCCCTCCGGATGAAGATCGCCGGGGAGGCGCTCCCCGGTCCCGAGGAGGTCTGGGCCCCGACCCTCGGCCTCGCCGCGGCGGGCGTCGATCCGCGGCAGCGCATCCTCGACCTGCTCCCTGCCTCCTTCGTCGCGCGACGGACCTTCCGGGAGAGGACCCGCTTCCTCCTCGGGGCGGCCGCCGCCCTCCTCCTCGCGGTGGGGGTGCAGGGGATCGCCGGTTCGGTCGAGCGGGGGCGCGGCGAGGAGGTGCAGCGCACCGTCGATCGCTGGCGGGGTCAGATCGCGAGCTGGCGTCAGGCGGAGGCCGGCGCCCGCGCCGCGAACGAGAAGCTGGAGCTGCGGGATCGTCGCCTGCGGGATGAGCGGGAGACCGGCACGTTCCACCTCCGCGTCCTCGACGAGCTCGGTCGCGCGATCCCCGGAGCGATCCGCCTCGCCTCCGTTCGGACCGCCCGGGTCTCGAACGAGAGCGCGATCGGCGTCGAGGTGGTCGTCAGCGGGACCTCGGACAACTCGGATGGTCGCGGGATCGATCACATGGAGCACCTGCGCGACCAGTTCCTTCGGGTGCCGGGCGTCCGACGCTGCGAGATCGAGCCGGGAGACCTGGAGGAGGGGGGCTACCCCTTCACCCTGACGATCTCCCCGGACGAGACGATGCCCGAGAAGCAGAAGCGGGAGACACGCCCGGGACGCTTCGGCGCGGGCTCGAGGGGAGGCTTTTGATGCTGCAGGCGATCTGGCAGGAGCACCGCCCGTTCATCCTCCGCGTCGCGGCGGGCCTCGCGGTCTTCCTCGTGCTGATGAACGTGGCGGTCGGCTTCCGCGTCGAGGGGCGTCGCACCACGGAGCGGGCGATCGACGCCCACGCTCAGGTCGACCGCGACCTCGAGCGCCTCGATGGGAAGCACCGGCAGGAGCAGAGGAACGCCGGGGTCTGGGAGGAGCGGGTCGATGGGCTCCGCGAGCGGCTCGGGATCACCGACGCCCTGCGGGTGGAGCCGCCACAGGACCTCGCGGCGACGATGATCGACTTCCCCCGTCGGTTCGGTGAGATCCACGCCTCCTTCGCCGACCGCGCCAAGCGCAGCACGATCGGCTACCCGGAGCAGAACGACATCGACTTCCGGGAGTCGAAGAGCCTCGACGAGCGGCAGTGGTTCGACCGCTATGTCCAGCTCGAGATCGTCCGCCGGATCCTCGACGCCGGGATCGAGGCGAAGATCGACCGGTTCGTCACGATCCAGCCGGAGGCCCTCGTCGTCGAGGCGATCTCCGATGACCCGGAGTTCTCGCATTACCGCTATCCGGTGACGGTCGAGCTGGTCGCGAGCTATGCGGCAGCGCTCGCCTTCCTGCAGAGCTTCCAGCGAGAGGGGGCCTTCCTCTCGATCGAGCTGGGCGAGATGGCCCCCGAGTCGCTTCGCGGGGAGGAGGGACCGTCCCCCCTTCGAGTCCGCCTCACGGCGGTGGGGATCGACCTCGGCCCCGCGCGCGAGGATGGAGCGCGAAACCGCAAGCCGAGAGGATTCGGTCGCTGATGGGTTGGAACAAGGAGAAGCTCGTCTTCGCCCTCTCCCTGCTGATTCTCCTCGGCAGCATTGTCGGGGCAGCATCCTCCTTCGTGGGGAAGGGGACCCAGGTGGACACCCTCACCGAACCGCGCGAAGCCGCGGTCGGCATCGTGGGGGGAGACATCGCCCTCGACTGGTTCTCGGCCGGGGATGGCGCCCTGCGCGATCCCTTCCGGGCGCGGTCCGAGTGGCGTGTGGCGCGGCCGGACCCGCTCATGCCCCCGCCCTTCGACCGCCTCGCCCGGAGGATTCCCCTCCCGGCGGTCGTCTCCGACTCACCCACCGCCTGGCCGGGCACCGAGGAGGTGAAGCCTTGATGCGCCGGAGCCTCCGACTCCCTCTTCTCCTCGTCGGCGGACTGCTCCTGCCGGGAGGTCTGCTCGCGCAGCAGCCCACTCCGCTGCCGGACGATGATCCCTCCCTTCAGGTCCGCATGTACGACACCATCGTGCTCGCGAACGGCAACACGCTGCAGGGGACGATCGTGGAGGATCGCGCGGACGGGATCGTCTTCCGCGGCAAGGATGGCATCGAGGGGCGCTTCCCTCCCTCCGAGATCCGGGAGCGGATCCTTCGCAATCCCCCGTCCGCGGTGCACGCGAACCGTGTCCGGAGTCACTTCGATCCGATGAACCCTGCGGACCGGGAGGCCATCGCCCGCTGGTGCCTCGAGGAGGGGATCGACCTGACCGCGGAGGCGATCGGGCATCTCGAGGCCTGGGTCGCGCTCGAGCCGGCGGCGGGGGCGGCGGAGCTGCTGCTGCCCCTCTACGCCCGGCGGGTCACCCCGACGATGGAGGAGAGCGACCTCCAGCTGGCGACGACCCTGCGGATCGTGGAGCAGGGGGGTGGGGGAGCCGAGGTCTCCCTCCATGTGGCACGGCTCTTCACCGAGCTGGGAGACCTGCGCGCGGCGATCCGCATCCTCGAGCCCCTCGCGGGGCAGAGCGCGGAGGACCCCATGGTTCGGGACGGACAGGACCTCCTCGTCGAGTCGATCGCCCGGATCGGAGATCGGGAGGCGGCGCGGGCTCTGGCCGAGCGCCTCCTCGACGATCCGGCGCGGGAGTCGGCGGCGGAGCTGCTGCGCCTCTCCGCGGCCTGGCACCTCGAGGACCTCGCGGCGGGGCGGGACGGGGCGGCGGAGGCCTTCGACGAATCCCTCGCCCGCCTCCTCGAGGCGGAGCCGGAGGACGGGAGGGCTCATCTCTGGGAGGGTTCGGCCGCCCTCCTGCGGGGTGATCTCCCGGCGGCCCGCGCCTCCCTGAAGCGCGCCTTCGAGCTCGGCGAGTTCGGAGCGGAGGCTCTCGCGACCATCGCCCTCGCGCTCGCCCGGGAGGGAGAGACCCAGCGCGCCCTGGACACCCTCGCGAGCGTTCGCACCGCGGAGGGGGTGGAGGCGCTGGTTCACACGATCGAGTCCTACATTCAGGAGGAGCAGGGTGACCCGGCCTTCGCCAGCGCCCTCCTGCGGGATGCCATCGAGACCCGGGAGCCCGCCTGGCAGAGCTGGATCGTCTCGATCCAGGGGCGGGATCGCCTCGACGAGACCTTCTCCTTCGACCGCGAGGTCGATCGCGCCCTCGAGGAGGTCGGCGTGACGACCGCGGCCTTCGCCGAGCTCTCCCTGCTCGTGGGGGACCGCGCCCTGCGCGCCGGCGACTTCGGCAAGGCGCGGCGGTGGCTCGGCTACGCCCGCAGCACCGGCCGGGCGCTCCCCGAGCTCCTCCTGCGCGTCGGTCTCGCGGAGATGGCCGAGGGGGGAGACCCCCGTCTGGCGCGAGCCGCGCTGACCGAGGGGCTGGAGGCGGATCCCGGTGGCGTCGATCTCCACCTCGCCCTGGGAGCCCTCGACTACCGGGAGGGGGACCTCGAGGCGGCGCGCCTCAGCTTCGAGCGCGGCATGAGCGGGATCGCCGCGGGAGCGGAGGGCGAGCTCACCGACGCCCGTCGCCGCTACGGGCGGGAGGCACTCGAGCAGATCGAGCGCGCGCAGAACGAGGAGGTCTGGGGGGACGGCTTCGATCGTCCGGACGGCTCCCAGGTCCTGAACAACTGGGAGAAGGCGGAGAATGTCGGGGTGCTCATCACCATCGACGATGGCCGCGTCCGCTTCGCCGGCACCCAGGCGGACGACGAGGGTCTCACCCGCCTCACCCGGGTCGTTCGGGCCGATGAGAACTACGCCCGGGTGCGGGCCGACTTCACCATCGACCTCTCCACCCGCGCCCGCGTCGGCCTGCGCCTCGCCCGGGTCGAGGGTGGCTCCGAGGACGCCGGCATCGTGGTCTACCGGGACACCGATGGCGTCATCGCCGTCGCCCTGAACACCCGTCAGGGCTCCGAGGTCATTCGCAGCGATGGAGACGGCGCGGCCCTCGAGACGGAGCACCAGCTGGTCCCCACGGCGTGGCCCACCGATGGTCGGTCGCACCGCCTCGAGCTGCGTCTCCCCCGGCCGGACCACGAGGAGACCGGCGCCTCCGTTCATCTCGATGGGGCGCTGGTGATGAGCGGGATCCCCGTGCCGCGCTTCGGGGGCCGGGGGTCGTTGGTGGTCGGGATGAGCGGTCAGGCGGAGGAGGGTGTCGTCTACGAGTTCCTCGCGGACTCCTTCGAGATCCACCGCCGGATCCCCAAGGCGGAGAGGGTGGTCGCGCCCCGATGAGAGTGGAGAGCGTCATGCACACGCCGCGTCGAGCCGATGGGTTCACCCTGATCGAGCTGCTCGTCGTCATCGCCATCATCGCGGGCCTCGCCGCGGTCACGACCCCGATGATCTTCAACGCGCGCAAGAGCGGCGAGAAGTCGGAGGTGCAGAGCGCGATCACCCAGCTGGCGCTCGGGATCGACTCGTTCATGGGGGCCTACGGAGACTATCCGCCGAGCTCCCTCGAGGAGTTCTACGAGACCTCCGGCAACGGCGTCGACAGCGGCATCGAGAGCGTGGTCCTGTGCCTCGCCTCGCAGCGGAAGGGCGGGCCCTTCCACACCTTCCGCGAGCAGGACCTGGAGAACCTCGACGGCGACTCGATCGACTCGGCGGAGGCCCGGGAGCAGCTCGACTGGTTCTTCGGGGACGACCAGCTCCGCGAGTTCGTCGATGTCTGGGGGAACCCCCTGATCTACGTGCACAACAACGACTACGGCGACTCCTTCAGGATCACCCACGAGCGCGGCGGAGTGATGGGGACCGCCACCGCCTCCCGGTCCGAGGAGTTCGGGACCTTCCGCTCCGCCACGAGCTATCAGCTCTGGTCGAGCGGGCCGGACGGGATCAACGAGAACGGCGCGGGAGATGATCTCGGCTCCTGGGAGTGACCCCTCGACCATCGGCCGGGTTCGATCGACTCCCGCGGCGGGCTTCACGCTGCTGGAGCTGGTGGTGGTCGTCGCCCTCATCGGCATGCTGGCCGGGCTCTCGGTCGGCACCTATCGCAGCGTCGCTCGACAGAACCTCCTCGCCACCGCGGCCTCCGGGGTGTCGTCGACGATTCGCGCCGCCCGCAACTCCGCGGTCTCCACCGGACTGCCCAGCCGTGTCTTCCTCGACAGCGAGCGGAACCGGGTCTCCGCGTTCGGGTACGAGCTGGTCGCCGCCTGGAGCTTCGAGGACCTGCAGGAGCTCGAGCCGGGAGCGTTCCTCGAGTCCGGGGAAGTCACGCGCGGGGCGTTCCGCGAGCCCGCCGAGCCGACCCGACGGGTGGTCGCCGGGGACGGGCGGATCGGGAGAGCGGTCGGCTTTCCCGAGGAGGGGGGCAGCCTCGTCGCCCCCGGGCGCAGCCGCTACCAGTCCCCCCAGGGCTTCAGCGTCGAGGCGTGGGTGAATTTCCTTCGCCGCCCCCTCGAGGAGGGGGAGGGAGTCGGAGGCGCGTGGGTCGACCCCCGGCGCACCGAGACCTACTCCGTCCTCTCCCTGACCGGGAGCTGGGAGTTCGGGCTCCTCGGCGACGGCTCCCTGTACGGGGTCATCGGCGACCCCGAGGATCGTCAGGCGTTTATCGCGGCGACCGCGAGCGCGGCGGTCCTCGACGGACGCTGGACTCACATCCGGGCGAGCTTCGATGGTCTGTCGCTGCTCCTCGAGGTGGATGGGGTCGCGCTCCCCTGGCGTCCCTTCGACTTCGAGCGGGTCGACGAGCGCGACTGGCCCCCGCTCCCGACCGAGGTCCCGTCCGGAGGCGGGGACCTGGTGATCTCGCACCCGGCCCGGATCTTCGTCGGTTGGATCGATGAGGTGAAGGTGCGGGTCGCCCGGGAGCCCCTCGTCTTCCCCCTGCCGCCGGAGGTGGTGCTCCTCGGCGACTCCCGCGTGATCGAGTTCGACTCCCGCGGCGCCCTCGACCCGGTGCGCCACTCGAGTCCTCAGCTCGTCCGGCTCGGAGAGCTCGGCCCGCGTGAGGCGGGAGCGCCGGAAGTCGCGCCCGCCGGTCGGGGGACGCAGGTGGATCCGAGCACCGCGGAGGCGGAGAGCGCGGGGGATGACGGCACGGCGGAGGAGCCGGAGTCGATGGGGGATCCGATCGAGGCCCTCGCGCGATACTTCGAGGACTTCGCGGCGCAGGGGGAGCTGGATCGTTCGGAGGACGAGGCGAGCTTCGGGATCTCCCCCGGGGAGGCGGAGGCGAGCGAGGCGGAGGCCGCGCGCTCGATCCGGCGTGTCCACCGGATCATCATCGACCTGACGGGCACGATCCGTGGCTAGCGGGGGAGCGCGGTCATCACGCGGGAGAGGAGTCGCGATGGAGCCCCGAGCCGAGCGGCCCACGGGAGGGGCGGTGACCGAGGCAGGCCTCCGGGGCGTGTCGCCCGAGCGCGGTCGGGAGGAGGGGCTCGCCCTCATCCTGGTGATCCTCGTCCTCACCGCGCTCCTCGCGATCGGCACCCCTTTCGTCCTCTCGATGAAGCTCCAGGAGCGCGGGGCGGTCCACACCGTGGCGCAGCGGGAGGCGGAGCTCGCGGCGCGCTCGGCGCGGAACCACGCTCTCGCTCATCTCTTCTCGACCCATGACTCCCGGGAGCGGGAGCAGGTCGATGACAGCGGCACCGGCGGGCACAAGTACGACACCTCCGAGGAGCTCCAGCCCACCTTCGCGGCCGAGCTCGCCCTCTCCCCGGAGGGCCTGGAGGCCCTGCTCTCTCCCGGGGACCGGGAGGCGGTCGACGCCGGGGGGGCGGACTCCGTGGGCTACTCGATGCGCGGGGAGGGCGCGGAGCGCACCCTCGACGCGGCGGTCGAGGATGAGCAGGGCAAGATCAACCTGAACACCGCGATGCCGAACCTCATCGGCAACCTGCTCGCGGGGAGTCACCTCAGCGAGGGGATCCGTTACGACCAGGCGCTGACGGAGCTGCCCCTCGAGGACACCGGCCCCTTCCCCACCGATGGCGACCCGGACACGGTCGATGGGGTGGTCGTGATCCTGAACCCGATCTTCTTCACCGCCGAGGCGATCAGCTATCGGGGCAAGACCGAGACCCACCTCACCGGCTGCTTCCGCGGAGACTACCTCTCCGGGACCTGGGAGCATCAGGCGGGCTGGCCGGTGTTCGACCTCCGGGGGCTGAAGGTCTTCCTCCACCGCTACTACGACCTCGGGGATGGGGTGATCGACACCTACCGGACCCCGCAGGCGATCCGCGAGATCGGGGACTGGTCGGTGGTTCCCTACTTCATGGAGACCCTCGCGGTCGTCGGCCTCGATCTCGAGAACATGGAGCAGTTCGGACTGACCCCGGAGATGCTGATCCGGGCCGACCTCGGACAGCTCCTCGAGCGGCTCGAGGGAGATCCCCTCCCCGTCGACGAGGAAGAGTACGCGGGGGCCCGGCGGGCGATCGTCGACCTCGGCATCCCCGCCGAGGCGGTCGACCTCGTGGAGCAGTTCCGGGGGAAGGCGGGCGTCATCGAGATCGCCCGCATCGTCGGGGAGCAGAACGTCTCCGAGGTGCAGGCGAACGCCTTCAAGGGGTTGTTCGAGACGACGATCAAGAACGAGCTGAAGAAGCTTCAGGGTCATGCCCGCGGCTACTTCCCCCAGGCGATCGAGGCGTACAAGGAGATCTACGACCTGCCGGGGCTGGAGACCTTCACTCCCACCGACTTCGAGCGGATCCGGGACTCGATCACGACCTACAGCTCGGTCGACGCGCTCTGGTCGAGCGAGCAGCCGATCCTCGGGACGATCAGCGCGGAGCCGCTCCTCGGGGTGCCGAGCTTCCGCCTCTCGCGGTACGACCACTTCAACCCCGGGACGCTCGTCCGGATCCGGAGCCTGACCGACCCGACGAAGCGGGAGTACCAGCTGGTGGCGGGGGCGTTCCCGTCCCCGGGACGGGGTCAGCGGGGCGCGGGGCGTGGCACGATCACCCAGGGCGGGGTGATCCTGAAGGAGCGCCTCAAGTTCGAGTACGCCGAGGGGGAGGCGGTCGTCTCCGCCCAGCTGCGTCATCCGGTCAACATCAACACGGCGACGCCGAAGGTGATCGAGGCGGTCCTCACCGGTCTCTCCCAGGACCGGTTCGGCCGCCGCTTCGACTCCGTGACCGCGACCGAGGCCCGGGCTCTCACCGATCTCATCCTGGAGGCTCGCCCGATCCGCGACATCGGCCAGCTCGAGGAGGTGGTCCGCGCGGCCCGGGAGGCGGAGGTCGTCGACGACGAGGACCTGAGGACGATCCTCCTCAACGCGGTGAACCCGAACCATCCGCGGCTCAGCATCTCGACCACGGGGTTCTGCTACGCCACGACGGATGTCTACACCATCGAGGCGAGCGGGGTGGTCCGCAACCCGGCCGGCGTGGCGACCGGAACCCGGCGCTTTCGCGAGGTCGTGGAGGTCGCGCCGCCCGACCCGCTCGAGTTCGTGATCGACAGTCAGGATGAGTGGACCGGTCAACTCTTCCGACGCGAGGCGGCCTCTCTCGCGGCGTGGGAAGGGGCCACGACCTGGCTGCCGGGTCGGGGGCAGCGCTGGATGACGACCACGCCGGTCCCGCTGAACCAGAAGCCCTACGAGTCTCCGGCCCTCGATGTCGGGGGGCTCTCTCCCGTGAGCCTCGAGACCCCCGCCGTTCGGGGGGTGAGCCTGAGCGTCGAGCACTTCCCGGAGTCGATCGAGGGAGTGGAGGGGCGACCTCACGCCGTCGACCTCGGCACCCTCGACCCGGAGACCCCGCTGGCGCTCGACTTCTGGATCCGCCCCAACTCCCTGGGGGGGGACCAGGTCCTCTTCGACTCCCTCGCCGATCCCTCGACCCCCTTCGAGAACCGGGTTCGGCTCCTCTGGCAGGGCTCGACGCGGGAGCTGATCCTCCAGCTCTTCGACGACGCCCGTCGGACGAACTGGGGGAACCGCGAGGTGCTCCCCTCCGCGGAGATCGTGCATCCCTTCGGACCGGACCTGCAGCCTGACACGTGGACCCACATCACGGCGGCCTGGGCGAGCGCGCGCCCCGGGGATCAGGTCCTCCTCGTCGATCAGCGCTCGGTGGGGGACCACACCTGGATCACCGAGCTCGCCGCGCCCCTCGACACCTCCGTGGTCGGCTCCGTGGAGCTGGCGGATGCGGAGGTGGCGGCCCGGTACCCCGCGGGGGGGGGAAGCCTCTGGGTCGGCGGAGAGGTGATCGACTACGTGGTGCGGGAGGGAACCCGCTTCGTCATCGGCGCCCTCGACGCCGCGCGGGAGGTGACTCCGGGCCGAGGGCGTCGCGGGACGATCAACCGCCCCCACCCCAAGGGCACGACGGTGCGCCCCTTCGGCTACGCGGTGCCGCTGATCCCATCCGACCCCGACCTCCCCCTGCAGACGCCCGGAGTCCCGATCGGAGGCACCGGGGGAGCGAGCCTCGCCGAGATTCTGCCGCCCGCCCGGACCGACTCCCCCAGCCTGTCGATCGTCGAGGGAGGCGTGGAGGTCCAAGCGGCCTCCGCCGTGGCTCAGCGCGCGACGGAGCCGCGCATCCGCTACTCCTACGGGCCGCTCGGGGGCTGGCTCGAGCCCTTCCTCGTGAACGACGCCGAGCTGGCGGTCTACGCCGGCTTCACACCGACCGAGCTCGGCTTCGGCCAGCGAGGCTACCTCGAGGTCACGATGCGGTTCAGTCCGAGCGGCAACGGGACCGAAGTGGTGACCCAGCGCGAGGTGGTCCGCTTCGAGGGCTGGACCCCGGCCGGGAACGGGCGCTTCGAGTTCCGCATCATCGGCCGCGCGCAGTTCGACACCGAGGCGATCGACACGAACGCGATGAACGGGCTGGGGGGGCGCACCGTCACGGTGCGGCAGATCTCCGTCGAGACCGACGTCACCGACCTCGATCGTCGGTATCCCCCGAGCGGGGTCGTGCAGCTCACGCCTCCGCGCGGGGATGTCGAGTGGATCCGCTACACGCGGATCGCCGAGGGCCGCTTCTTCCTCGCGCTCCCCGTCACGATCCCGACCGCGGGGGGGCCGATCACCCTCCAGCGGAGCCTGCGCTACTTCGACGATGTCGTCCTCGATCGCGGCCTCCCGCTGGGTGGAGGGGAGACGGGTCAGGGGGACTGGCCCGCCGGCACTGCGATCACCCCGGTCCTCCGTACCATCCGGAACGCCGCCGCTGCCTGGGACTCGGTCGAGATCGCGGAGTCCGCTCCCGGCAGCCCGGGGAGGCGGGAGCCGGTCGCCCTGCCGGTGCGGCAGGTCCTGGAGAGTCCGCGGGGCGTCTTCGTCGGTCTCGATCGTCCGACCGCGAACAGCTACGTGACCGACACGGTGCCGACTCTCCTGCGCTTCCCGACGGGTCGCCTTCCGAAGGCGCACTCCGGCCGGATCATCGTCGGCGGCGGAGCGGATGGCAGCGGTGCGGCGTTCGATGGGTTCCTCGACGAGATCCGTCTCTCCCAGCTCGGACCCCCCGGGGAGTGGGGACTCTTCGTCACCGACGAGAGCGGCGCCCCGAAGAAGGCGGACCTGGGCGGGCGACAGCGCGCGATCCACTCCGACTACGACGAGGAGGCGGACGTCGATGCGGGCGGGGGCTTCGATCGCCTGCGCCTGATCCCGCTCCCGAGGCTGACCGCCACGGGGAACGGTCTCGACTACTCCCTCCCCGATGCCGGTCAGTTCGCGCGGGGGGCGGAGCGGGCCCTCTACTCCGTCGGGAGGGGGGAAGTCCTCTTCGCCGAGCGGGAGGAGGAGCCGGAGCCGAGCGGGAGCGCCGTCCTCACCCGAACCTTCGGGGATCAGACCGATGACCTCGACTTCGACGCGCGGAGGTCGACACCGATCGATCGGGTGACCCTCCTCTCCTCGAGCGATCTGCCGCCGCGACACGGGTTCCTGCGGATCGACACCTTCGCCGGAACGGAAATCCTCTACTACGAGCGGGCGAGCGCGAACGAGCTGCAGTCCGTCCACCGCGGCCTCTTCGGGACGCCCATCGTCGACATCGGCGGGATCCCCGGCCTGACGAGCATCTCGGCCCGGGTGATCGGCACCGTGGATCTGGATCTCCGGGCACGCTCCCTGCTCGACTCGATCCCGGGCGGGGGCACCCTGAGCGGCGTCGTGCCCATCCCCTTCCTCGCGGCCTCCCGCCTCGAGGGACCGATCACCGATCATGTCCCCTGCGAGAGCGCCCGGGCGTTCCCCGGGGAGGGCTACGTCCGCCTCGACGATGGGGACCGGAGCACGGCGGATGAACTCGTCGGCTATGTCGCGCGGACGGGGAACGAGCTGCGACTCGGTCGAGATGCCATCACCCAGCGACCGCTCCTGCGCGGGCGCTTCGGCACCACCGCGCGCGAGGTGGACGGCTCGGTCGTCGTCGTGGAGTTCCTGCCCCGCTACCCCGATCGCTTCGAGGCCGAGGCGGAGTCGGGGGACCTGATGATGTGGGAGCGCTCGATCTCGATCCCGGGGGCCCGGTTCGATCGCCTCTCCTGGGAGGTCGAGCAGGACAGGTCCGGGGCGGGGCGGGCGGAGGTGCTCGTCCTGTCCCGCCTCGACGGCGTCCCGCTCTGGCACACGCGCCCGGGAGAGGGGCGGGAGGAGCTGCGCATCTTCCGCACTCCGGATGGGGCCAATCCGATCGGGCGGGTGGCGGACCGCCTCGACCTGCGGATCATGGTCCGCTTTCCCCCGGGCTCCTACGGTCCGGCGGGGGCCGGGGGCGAGTGGAGCCAGGACTGGAAGCGCGTGCCGGTCATCGATCGCCTCTCGATCGAGTACCGCAAGGACTGGCGCATCCTGCATCGAGAGGACCTCCCGTTCTGATGAGAAATGAACGCGGGATGACCCTCCTGGAGCTCCTCGTCGCGATGGCGGTCTTCGTCGTCCTCGGGAGCAGCCTCGTCGTGTTCCTCCGGGTGGGGATCGACACCTGGAGGATCGGTGAGATCCGGCGGGAGACCTTCGAGCGGGGGAGCGCGATCCTCGACCAGCTCGAGGACGATCTCCGCTCGGTTCACTCGGATGCGGCTCACGGAAAGAAGAACCTCGTCGATGTTCTCATGGTCTGCGACTACGACGAGAATGACCGCCAGCGTCTCCGCTTCGTGCGCAGCCTCGCGGGGGAGACCCGCCACCCGATCACACGCAACGCGGGGACCTACTCCGGCGCGAAGATGGACCTCGACTTCGAGAACGACGCCCTCGAGGCGGAGCGAGGACTGCTGCGCGCTCCGGGCGGACTGCAGGAGGTGGTCTACCTCTCCGACCCTGATCCCGCCCGCGAGCTGCTCTGGCGCGGGATCCGGTCCCCGGTGGGGGGGGAGCGCTCGATCCTCGACCCGGCGAACCTCACCGTGGAGAACGGGCGCGTCCGACACTGCCGACCGTTCGCGGATGGGATCCTGCACCTTCAGTATCGCTTCTGGGGAGGCAGGACCTCGGCGTGGGTCGACGGGGAGGGGGGGATGGTCGCGGGGTGGGACTCCACCCGGGCGATCTACGACATGGGAGACGGGGGCTACCGCGAGGAGAGCCGGCACGATCCCCGTGACGACGTCTTCCCCTCCCGCGTGCAGATCGTCCTCGTCCTGCGTCCCGCTCGCATCCAGCGGTTCGGCAAGCTGACCGCCGCGATCGATGAGAGCGACACGGAGCTCCCCCTCGACCTCACCCAGCACTACCCGGAGGACGCGTTCCCCTATGTGAAGCTGGGGGACGAGTGGATCCGCTACGAGTCGATCCGGGGACGACGCCTCCTCGGCTGCGAGCGGGGGGTCCGCGGGACCACGCCGACCGCTCATGAGGTCGGCACGGTCGCGGTGTTCGGCCAGACCTTCAGTCGGGTGGTCCGCATCCCCGCTGCGCGGGACACCACCTGGAGTCCCCGATGAGCGGGGCCGCTCGGGAGAGAGCGGGGGAGGCGGGCTTCTCCCTCATCGAGGTGGTCGTCGCCCTCGGCGTGCTGATGCTCGGCATCGGCTCGGTTCTCGCGCTGTTCGCCTCCGCGACCGCCGCGCATCGACGCGCGGTCCACCAGACCCAGGCGGCCGAGCTGGCGGAGTGGGCGATCGCGGACATCGAGAGCGCCATCACCCGTGGCGCGGAGCTGGAGGAGGTGGTCTCCGCGCCTCCCCTCGAGGTTCTCCGCCGGGACTGGCCCGGATACCGCGTCGAGGTCTCCTTCCTCCCGATCGCCGGGGAGACCGGGGAGGATGAGATTCTTCTCCGGATCGGGGTGATCTGGATGAGCGCGGGGCGCGAAGTCCGAAGGGACTACCAGCAGATCCTCGCGAGGCGATCCAGCATCCGCGACTGACCCCCCCGCCCCCCCGGGCGATCGGAGCAGAGACGAGAGACGCCGATGAAGAAGCTCACTCCCCGCATGGCCGCGGCCCAGCTGCTGTTCTGCATCCTCGTCACCATCGTCCTCGGGATCTTCGCGATCGTCGCTTCCGATCCCCCCCCCGACCCCGCCGGGAGCCGCTCCGCGTGGACCCTCGCGCAGTCCGCGGCGGCGGAGACCTTCTCCGCGCGTGGGCTGCAGGTCGCGATGGAGCAGGGGATCGTGAAGAAGTGGAACGAGCAGCTCGCGCCGAATCTCCGGCGCAAGGTCCTGCTGGCCGAGGCTCCCCGGGAGGGGCGCACCGTGGTCGGGACGATCCGGGTCGTCGAGTTCCTCGGCGGACAGACCTACATCCAGCTCGCGGAGGGCGGGGTCCCGCAGGACCCCACCGCCTTCTTCAACGAGTCCTGGGAGAAGGTCGAGCTGGAGGAGGCGGTCCTCGAGGCGACGACGGAGTACATCTTCTATGTCCTCTGGAAGGAGTCGCCGGAGGAGAGCCCGCTCAGCCCCTGATCGGTGCCCTCCGGCGCTCGCCCGAGCGTGCCCGGGGCGGGGGCCGGACCCCGGCGGCGATGCGCTCGAAGAGCTCCTCCGCCGTCGGTCCCGCGCCGGCCTTCAGGTCGCAGTCCGCCCGGATGAGCCGATCGATCGTCTCCTCGAGGGCGGTGGGGGGAGTCGCGGCCGCCTGCTGTCGGAAGCGGGGAATGAACCCCTTGCTCGACCCGATCCCCCGCGCGAGCTCCTCCTCCTCGACTCCCCGGGCCTTCCCCAGGTGCCACAGCCGCAGCTGTCGGGCCCGGGAGAGGGCGACCCCCACGAACTGAAGGAGGAGGGTCGTGCCATCGGTCGTCCGAACCCCCTTGCCGTCGACGGAGCCCCGTCGAAGGAGCTCCCCGACCTGCTGGAGGGCCGCGCTCCGATCTCCCTGAAAGAGCGTGTCCACGACATCGAAGAGAGTGGACTCCTCCCCGTCCGGGGTGTGCTCCTCCACCAGCTCGGCGGTGACTTCGGTCGCTCCTCGCGCGGTCAGGAGGGTCAGGAGGCGCTCGAGGATCGAGGCGAGGTCTCCCAGTCGCGTCCCGGTCCGACTCTGAAGGAGGTGCGCGGTGGGGGGATCGATCCGCAGCCCGAGGGAGCGGGCTCGCTGCACGATCCAGCGGTTGAGGTCATGGTCCCAGGGGGGGGAATTCGGCCTCCAGGGGGGCGGGCGGTGGTGCAGCTTCTCGACCTGCACCCAGAGCGCCGACTTCTGGAGGGCCCTGGCCGCCTTCGTGCGTCCGTCGATCGACTCGGCGATGAGGATGCAGTGCCCCTCCTCCCAGGGGTCGGCGAGGACGGCGCCCCACAGGTCGGGGTCTGCCGTGATCCACTTCTCTGCCGGCTCGACGACGATGGTGCGGGTCCCGCCGAAGAGCCCGGGGGTGCGCAGGTCGTCGATGAGCTGGACGAGGTCATCCGGCGTCGGGGTGCGCGCGCTGCGGCGGTCGAGCTCGACCTCCGGACCTCCGAGGGCCGCTCTGACCTGATCCAGGGCCTCCCGACGGAGGAACTCCTCCGGTCCGGAGATGACGATCAGGGGTGGGACCCCGCTCGCCAGCTCCCGGGCCAGCTGCGGGGGGGGGATCTTCGGCATCGGCTCCTCCTCGGGACCTGCATCCTTCCCCCCGGGAGCCGCCGGGGCAAGTTGAACCCCGGGAGGACCGGGGATCCCGTTCGCGTCGTTGACGGAGATGCGGCAGAGGAGTACCTTCCCTCCCGGCAGGAAACCCGGGGAGGACCCGGGAGGGAAGTGTGGTGAGAATCCACCGCGGTGCCGCCGCTGTGACCGGTGACGAACCCTGCATTCTCGGACGCCCCTCTGGGGTGGTCGAGGGCCACTGCTCGAAGGAGCGGGAAGGCGCAGGGGGAGGACGACCCGGGAGCCAGAAGACCGGCCTGCCACCTCGACCCCGTCCGCGCGACCGCGCGACCCTGAGTACGGGATCCGTGAGTCCGTGAGTCCGTGAGTCCGGGCTCCCTCGTCGCATGGCACGGGAACGCACGCTCCCCCGAGCAGGGGAGGAAGGAGTGCTTCATGTCTTTTGCCCCGCCGAGCGCCTCGGCGTGGGGGGGACCCGCGGGCCGCACCCGCCGGGCGCGGATCATCGCCGTCCCGCCCCTCTTCGCCTCGCTCACCCTGGCTTTGCTCACCCTCGGGACCCCCGATCTGTCCGCCCAGTCGACCGACTCCCCGTGGAGTTGGAGCTGGCTCGGTGCGTACTCGCTGACGGGCACCGACCCGGTCCTCGCCACTCCCTACTCCGTACAGCCGCACCCGGACCCCGCGGTCCCGCTCCTCTACGCCGCGCTCTCGGGGGCGGTGGCGCCCTTCGGTGAGGATCCGGCGCTTCACTCGGGGAGCACCGTGCTCGAGATCGACCGCGAGACCGGAGCGGTCGTGCGCAGCTTCCCGGTGGGCTACTTCCCGACGGAGCTGACCGTCGCACCGGACGGGACCGAGCTCTTCGTCACCACCTCCACCGAGAGCACCCTCTTCCGCATCGACCTGGGGACGGGCGCCGTGACCCCGATCCCGCTGAGCGACTCCCTCGGGGGTCCGATCGGCTACCTGTCGGGGATCGCGCTCGATGCCACGGGGACCCGGGTGATCGTGACCTCGAATGGGGGGAGCTTCGATGGCTCCAGCGAGAACGTGGTGGTGGTCGATCGGGCGTCCGGGGCGATCACCGCGCGCTGGACCGTCGCCGGCGCGATGAACCGGCTCGCGGTCCGGGGGGACGGCCGGGTCGTGCTCCCGGTCGGCTTCCCCGGGGACGACTTCACCGCGGCGCCGGTGGTCCAGATCATCGACATGGTCAATGATCAGCCGGTGCTCGCCGCGACTCTCCCGCTCGCCGTCGACACCGCGGACTTCCCGCAGCCCAGCGATGTGGTCCTGAGCCCCGATGGAACCCGCGCCTACGTGACGGTCTTCGGCGGGTCCGCCGATGTGTTCGTGATCGATGTCGATGCCGCCAGCCTGCTCCCGCCCCTCTCCCTCGGGGGCCCCGAGTTCGCCCAGAGCGCGGTGGTCGCCTCTCCGGACGGGGCGGCGCTCGCGGTGGCGGACTTCTTCGCCGGTCGACTCCGGGTCATCGCTCGACTCTCCGGCGCGCCGGTCGCCGAGGTGCCCGGTCTGGACCTCCCGAACCATGTGGCGGTCTCCTCCGGACGACTCGTCGTCTCGGAGCAGGGGCAGGAGCGGATCTCCCTCGTCGCGCTCACGGGGTCCTTCCTCCGCGCCGACGCGAACGGCGACACCCAGGTCAACCTCGCGGATGGTGTCGCGATCTTGAACTACCTGTTCGCCGGCGGGTCACTCCCCTGTCTGGCCCCGGCGGATGTGGATGACGACGGGGTCCTCGACCTCGCCGACGCGATCTCGGTCTTCTCCTACCTCTTCCAGGGGGGGACGCCCCCGGCGGCGCCCTTCCCCTACGCCGGCGCGGATCCGACCGCTCCGGTTGCGCTCGACTGTCCCTGAGATTCTCCGCGGGATTCACCCCGCGCGCTCGTTCCCATCCCTCGGACCGAGGGTGAAAGTGAGGACCATGTCCTTCTCACGCTTCCAGAACCGCGTCGTCGTCGCGCTGGCGCTCCTCCTCCTCTGCGGAAGTGCTGAGGTCCGAGGCGCGGATCTCTGGTTCGCCTCGCAGGATGATCTCGTCGCCCTCAATGGCGCGCCGCAGGTCCATGTCGGCTCCCTCCCCGGTGGAGGAAACGGCTTCGCCGCGACTCCGGGCGGAGGCGTCTGGGTCGCATCCCGGGATCTGCCCCTGCTTCGTCGCTTCGACGCCCTCGGCAACCTCGAGCTCGAGGTGATCCCGGCCGCGCCGCTTCAGGGGATCGCCCTCGCGGCGGATGGCACCCTGTGGTGCGCCCGGCCTACCCTCGACGATGTCTGGCACGTCGCCGCCGATGGGGGCGACCTCGGCAGCCATCCGGTGGGGAGCGTGCCCTACGGCGTGGCCGTCGATCGCGACGGCTTCGTCTGGGTCAGCAACTCCTACGGGAACAGCGTCACCCGCCTCGACCCCGTCTCGGGGGCGACGACCACGACCCCCGTCGGGTTCTTCCCGACCCACCTCGGCGCGGCCCCGGACGGGACGATCTGGGTCGCGGAGAAGGAGTCGGTCACCCGACTCGACGCTGCGGGCGGGCTGCTCGGCTCCGCGGATGCCTTCGGCTTCCCCCTCGGGCTGACCTTCACCCTCGGCGGAGAGGTCTGGGTCGCCCAGCAGAACTCCCATGAAGTGCTCCGCTTCGATGCGGGCGGAGCGCTCCTCGGCTCGATCCCCACCGCCTGGCGGCCCCGGGGGATCTCCGCGCGCGGGGATGGCACCGTCGAGGTCCTCTGCCGGCTCGGCGGCGTCGTCCAGCGCTTCGACGCGGATGGGGTGCTCCTCGGCGAGGTGGCGAGCGCAACCCCGGATGGTCTCGGTGACCTGACCGGCCTCGGCTTCGCCCTCTGCGTCGATCCGACCGGGGATGCGGATGGGGACGGTGTCTCGAACGCCCTCGAGGCCCAGCTCGGGTTCGACCCGCTCTCCGCGAGCAGCTCGCCCGCGACCTTCGTCCGGGGGGACGCGAACCGGGACGGCCTCGTCCTCTTCGAGGACGTCATCGGCACCCTCGCGGCGGTCCTCGGCGGAGGCGCCCCCGTCCTCGCTGACTGCCCGGAGGCGCTCGATGTGAACGACGATGCGGCCCTCGATCTGGCGGATCCGATCTACCTGATCAGTTTCCTCTTCGCCGGCGGACCCGCGCCCCAGGCCCCGTTCCCGGTCGAGGGGCCCGATCCGGCGCCGGGGCTGGGATATCCCTGCCTTCCCTGATCGGCTTGCATCGAGGATCAACCCGGTCAAACTGATCTCGACGGGGCTCCGGCGCCCGCGTCCTCCCGAGGGGGGACGCGGGCCCGGCCCCCACGATCCTTCGATCGTCCCTCCGCGCGGGTCGGGGCACGCCGCCCCCGCCTCGATCACCCGCGCCGGACCGGCGCAACTCCCCGCACGCCTCAGCTCCCCATCGTTCGGGGTGGGTCCGGCCGCCCGGTCGCCCCAGGAGGATCGCGCCTCTCGTGCCGCCATCGGCTCCAGTGGGAGCCCCGGCCCGGGATCCCCCAATGCCCCAAGGGCGGAGTCGACTCCGCACCACAAGGGAGGAACGGAACGGCATGGCCGTCAACAACAACGAAGAGCGCCACATCGCGGTCTTCATCGATCTCGAGAACGTCGCGATCGGTGTCCGCGAGGTGAAGCTCCATCCCCTGCAGATCGACAAGATCCTCGACCGCCTGGTCGAGCGAGGGAAGATCAGCGTCAAGAAGGCGTACGCGGACTGGGAGGGCTACTCCAGCTACAAGCGATCCTTCCACGAGTGTGGGATCGAGCTCATCGACATCCCGCGAAAGAAGGTGGGCGGGAAGAACAGCGCCGACATCAAGATGGTCGTCGACGCGATGGAGCTCTCCTACACGAAGACCCACGTCGACACCTTCGCCCTCATCTCGGGGGACTCGGACTTCTCCCCCCTCGTCAGCAAGCTCCGCGAGAACAACAAGCACATCATCGGCATGGGAGTGAAGAACTCCTCCAGCGACCTGCTCATCGACAACTGTGACGAGTTCATCTACTACGATGATCTGGTCCGGCAGAAGAAGCGTCGCACCCGGCGTCGCAAGAGCGGGATGGACGATCTCTCCAAGGAGAAGCTCCGCGCCTTCCAGCTCCTCGTCGACTCGATCGCGGCCCTGCTGCGCCAGGACAAGGAGATCATCTGGGGCTCGATGGTGAAGCAGACGATGAAGCGGAAGCAGCCGACCTTCAGCGAGGAGTACCACGGCTACTCGACCTTCTCGAAGCTCCTCGAGGACGCCGCGAAGCACAAGCTCATCAACCTGCATCGGGACCAGCGATCCGGCACCTACGTGATCGACGACCTCCTCGAGGAGGATCTCGAGGTCACCTGAGCGATCGCACCGACCGCAGGGGTCACCCGCGAGCGAGCCCGCTCCCGTTGATCGGGAGTGGGCTCGCTCCCTTCCTGCCCGGAGAGTCGCGGAGGCCGGCGGCCCGCGTGTCGGGCGGACTCTGCGCGGAAGGGTGGGCGAGGGCTTCGGGGGGACCTCGGGGCGAGGCGCCGGCCCCGATCGCGGGGCACGAAAAAACCCGAGGGTCCGGTGGACCCTCGGGACTCTGGTGACCCTGGTACGATTCGAACGTACGACACCTAGCTCCGGAGGCTAGTGCTCTATCCACTGAGCTACAGGGCCATGATTCGGGAGGATGGTGCGGGGAGGTGATCCCCACGGGCGCACGCGCGACGCTCCGCGCGATGACCGACCCCGGATGTACCCGATCGGCCCTTGGGGTACCACCCTGACCCCTCGAATGTCGGGCAGTTTCGCGGTCAGAACCCGGAGGTCTTGATCAGGTCGAACCGAAAGACCCGGACCTCGGTCCGGAGACGCTCCAGCTCCTGCTCTCCGACCCCCGGAGGACGCAGATCGGGGCGTCGAGCGAGCTCCTCCAGCCACCCCTCCCAGCCCTCGCAGGCGGTGATCATCGCCCGGACCTGCGCCGCATCGAGGCGTCGCAGTCGGCCTCGGAACTCGAGGAAGACGCCGAGGGCCGCGAGGGTGCGCGGCGCCCGGTCCGAGGCGGAGTCCGACCCGGCCACGGCGGGGGAGAGGAGCCCGACCTCGGTCCGCTCTCCCCGCTGCAGGTCGCGAGCGAGGGCGGCGAACTGCCTCCTCTTCTCCGCCTCCTCGAGTCCCTCCGCGAGGAGGAGAGGGCCCGCCCCGCGGATCCAGTGGAGGAAGAGCTCCTCCGCCGCGGGCAGGTCTCCGTCGAAGAGCGCCTCGCGCAGGAGGCGGGTGAGCAGTCCATCCTCCCCATGGGCGAGGGCGTGGTGGCGGGCCGTCTCCCTCCGCTCCCGCCGCAGCGCGAGGACCTCACCCTCCGCCGGGGCCTGGACGGTGGAGACCCGCTCGACCGGCAGGCGGAGCGGCTCCCCCGTGACTGACAGCCCGCTCCATCCGCCCGGCTCTCGCTGGGCCTCGACGAGGATGACCCGCTCCCCCCCCACGAGCCCGATCGCGCGGGCGTCCGCCGGTCCGCTCCCGCGACCGGCCCCGAGGAGGCCGCGGAAGGCGGCCACCGCGATCTCCTTCCGACCCGCGAGGTCGACCTCCAGGTCGAGGACGCTCGGGGGGACCGGCTGCCAGTCCTCCATGGCGTCCCGCAGGCTCTCCCGATCCTCGATTCCGAGCGGCGGCAGGATGCTGGGGTGATCGTCGCTCCCGGTCGAAGGGCTCCGCTCCCCCGCGCGGGCGGGCACGGGTCGGCTCGGGGAGTCCGAGGCGGGCGAGATCGCGGTGGCGGTGGGGGGGGGCAGGACCCGGCGCCGGGCATCGCGCTTCGTCGAGTAGAGGAGGAAGCTCGCTCCCACGAGGAGGAGCAGCAGGATCACTCTCGCCAAAGGTGACTTCCTTCCCGGGGTGGCGCGGCTCGCTCAGGGCTGGAACGCGGGGGGGCCGAGTCCCGGAGCCAGCGCTCGACGGTCGCGAGCGCGGGCTTTCCCCGCGGTGTGTAGCCGGGGTCGCTCGGTCCGCCGAGGCCCCACCAGCAGTAGAAGAACACGCCAGGGCGCGCGGGGGCATCCTGCCACACGAGGGTGAACGCTTCGAGGCAGTCTCGCTGCTCCTCGAGATCCACCGGACCGACGCGGGTGTAGTCCCAGGGGGCCATGGCGCCCCCGTCCACGGAAGGGTAGCCCACCTCGGTGAAGTGGATCGGGACGCCGCTCCTCTCCTGCCAGCGCAGGAGGCGGGAGCGCAGGGGCAGCCAGGCTCCGATGAGCTCCTCCCTCGACGGAGCGGGGTGGTCCGCGAGAGGGTGGTAGGCGGTCACGCCGAGGGAGTCGAGGCACTCGGCGAACCCGACCTCCCCATAGGAGTCCCAGTTCGCCGAGTAGGTCACCGCGCCCGAGTAGACCGCGCGGACCGCGGCGACCGTGTGTCGCCACTGCGCGGTGTCTCCCTGCATCGAGTTCAGCTCGCTCCCCACGCAGAGGCCCGCGACGCCGGCTGCTTCCGCCCGGCGGGCGAGCCGCACCATCCACCGACGATAGGAGAGATGCCATCTCTCCCGCTCGGTGGGCGCGATCGTCCCTCGCCAGTGCTCGTTCGAAGGCCCGCTGTCCCGGAGCAGGAGAACCGGCAGGAGGTGGACCTGCAACCCGAGCTGCCGGCCGGTCTCGACGGTGCGACGGACACGCCACCAGGGAGGAGTTCTCGGATCCACCACGGGGAGGAGACTCGAGCGATGGTTTGACTGGAAGTGAGGCACCACGAGCTCGACCGCCTGCGCGCCGGTTGCTCGGATCTCTGCGAGCGCGGCGGAGTAATCGTAGGAGGGGTCCTGGGAGAAGAGACCGAGCGCGATCCCCTGGGGGGGCGTCTCCGCGAAGGCGACCCGATGCCGAGGGAGCAGGAGAGGGGAGTTCGACGGCGGGGAAGTGCTCTCGAGGGGGCTCGGCCCGCTCCAGGGGCCTCTCACCGCGCCGAGGGTGATCACGACGAGCAGCGGCAGGAAGGTGGCCGCCAAGCCGGCAGGGATCGGGAGCGGGGAGTGCGGGGCCTCGGGTCGCGGGAGGGGATCCGGCGCCCCCCGGAGCAACTCCTTCCCTCCATCGGGCCCCCCCTCGGGAGGGGGGCGATTCAGGCCCTGGCCGGGGCTGGTCTCTGGCATCGGCAGCGGCTCCTGGGTGAGGGAAGCGGGGTGCGCAGGAGACGATAACGGTGAGGGGGCCGCCCCGGAAGGAGAGATGGACACCGTCAGGGACGGGGGGCAGAATCGCAGCGGGCTGCCGCGCAGGAGCCTCCACCACCTCCTCCCTCTGGCGCGAAGCTCGGCTCGATCCCCCGGATCGAACGCTTCGCCGGTCGCCGGGCTCTCCCCACTTCGCGGGCCGCGCGCTGCGGGCACGAAAAGAGGGCACTTCGAGCGAGAGGGGGTAACTCGAAGGCCCTTGGTGATTCGTTCCGTCCGCCGAGGCGGGACGGTCTGTAGAGCAGTGAAACAGGCCTCCGAGGGAGAGGGGTTACCTGCGGAGGCCCTTGGTGAACTGACAGACTATCTATCGCCGAGGGAGCCCTTCGGCTTGAGAGGAAATCATCCCCGATGTCGATGATTCGGATCCTCCGCGCGGGAGGTCTGGGGGCTCTCCTGCTCCTCGTGGCCCTCCTCGCCCCGCTGGAGCCCTTGAGCGCCTCCGAGCCCGACTCCTTTCGGGAGCTGAAAAATCGCTGGGAAGGCTCGGCCGGTCAGAGCCTCACCGACCGCCTGCCGATCCTCGAGGCGATGGGCGCCTGCAACGAGCCGGCGGCGGGGCGATTCCTGGTGAGTCTCTTCGTGGAGGGGAACCCCTCCGATCCCCGGACGAACGCCCTGCACGTGACGGTGCTCTGGATCCTCGCGAAGCGGGGGGACGAGGCGAGCTACGAGGCGATCGTCACCCACGGCTTCACCGCGCTCCCGTCCTCGGAGTGGCGAGCGGTCGAGCAGGCGGTGGCGGCGCATCCTCCCGAGGGAGAGGCGGAGGACTGGCTCTTCGAGAAGGGCTACAAGGTCCTGCCTCGGCTCGAGGAGCGTCCGCAGGGGATCGTCCTCGGGATGATCCTCGCCTCCGCCGACCCCCGCTCCGGTGAGGTGGCGGCGGATCTCCTCGGCAACCGCGCCCTCCCCCCGGGGAGTCAGGCGCTCCTCGTGGAGCTTCTGCGGCGCAACGGTCGCAAGGACACCGCGAAGAAGGTGAACAGGCTGTTCCGGGTGAAGGACGCGGACCTGCAGATCGCGGTCCTGCGAGCCCTGCGGGACTTCGAGGCGGAGGAGTACAGCAAGACCTTCCACGACGGCCTCGAGAGCCGGTTCTGGCAGGTCCGGGCCACGGCCGCCGATGTCTTCGGGGGGACCCTCGATCCGGAGGTGGTGCCGTCCCTCGTTCCCCTCCTCGGCGATGCGTTCCCCGAGGTCCAGGTGGCTGCGGTCCAGGCGCTCCAGAAGATCGGGGGGCGGGCTGTGGTCGATCCGCTCATCGCCGCCCTCGAGGATGCGCCGGGGAGGGTGCGGGACGACATCGCGGACGCCCTGCTGTGGTTGACCGGGCAGGACCTCGGCCCGGAGCACCTCGCGTGGAAGAACTGGTGGGCCACGAACGCCGCGAAGACGACGGTGAAGGAGATCACGCGGGAGGAGTTCGAGCGCCGCCGAGCCGAGGCCGCGGGGTCGACGACGGGGACCTACTACGGTCTTCGGGTCATCAGTCGCTTCGTCACCTTCGTCGTCGACGTCTCCGGCTCCATGAACGAGCCCTACCTCGTCGATGAGGAGAAGGAGCGCAAGGGCGGCTCACGGCGTGGGGGCACCTCCGTCGATCCCGAGGCGGAGGAGGAGGCGAGCGGAGGCGCCAAGCAGGTGCAGCGCCAGAAGATCGAGGTGGCGCGCGCCGAGCTCGGTCGGGCGGTGAAGGGGCTCCGGGATGGGACCGAGTTCAACATCATCGCCTTCGACAGCCTGACCGCCCCCTGGCAGCGGAACCTCGTCGAGATGGACTCCGAGATCCGGGAGCAGGCGCTCGGCTATGTGGAGCGCCTCTCCCCGGGTGGGACCACGAACATCTTCGACACCCTCGTCGAGGCCCTCGCCGATGCCCGCGTGAACACGATCTACTTCCTCAGCGACGGCGCCCCGACGGCGGGGTCGGTGCAGGACTCCGAGGAGATCCTCCGGCGAATCCGGGAGCTGAACGAGATCCGCAAGGTGAAGATCCACACGATCGGCTTTCACCTCGACCCGAACGCCGCCGAGCTGATGCGTCGCCTCGCCGAGGAGAATCACGGCTCCTTCGTCGCTCGTTGAGCGGAGAGGGAGGCCGGATGCGAGGGGCCGGGATGGAAGATCGCCCCGCACGCCGACGGGCGCGCGGGGCGATCTTCGTGGGGGGGCGGCCCCCGGCGGCGGGTTCGGTCGGGAGGCCCTAGAAGTAGACCTCGTGCCGGGCGCCCTCGTACTTCGCCGCGGAGAAGATCGCGACGATGAGCAGGAGGAACGTTCCGCCCATGAATCCGTAGTTGAGGTTCGTGGAGATCTCCCCACCCTCGGCGGGCAGCTTCATGATCCAGGCGATCGCGACCGCCACGAGGAGCGCGGCGGAGGTCGTGGCCATCATCATCCTCGACTTCTGGCCGGCCTTGAGGGCGGCGAAGCGATTCCTGTCCCCGGCTTCGGCGACCTGACCCACATGCATGCAGAGCGGGCAGGTGATGTTCTGAGCGCTCGTCGCGGGGTTGAAGTCGTACTCCGAGTAGCACTCGCTGCAGATCACCTCGTAGGCCCCCTTGGCGGCCTTCGGGGCGGGAGCGGAGCGGGGTCGGGAGGCGGACTTCGCCTTCGGGCTCTTCTTCGCGGAGCTCGGGGCACCACCGGCCTTCTTCGCCGGACGCTTGCGAGGGGCCTTCGCCATCGCTCGTTACTTCCTTCCAGTCGCCACACTTCGAACGGGGCGCGCTCCCGGGGGAGGCGACCCTGACGCACTCCGCAGGGCGGAGCCGCTCCGAAGGGACTCGGGGCTGCCAGAGTTCCACCGCGGCTTCACCGCCGACCCCCGCGGAGCGCGGACAGCCGAGTCGGGGGCGGGCCTTCGGAGCGAGCAGTTCACGATCGGGGCGGGCGAAGGGCCGAAGCCCGAATGCTGCCCGGGGACCGGGATCGCTCCAGAGTGGACCGGGGCCAGAAGTACCCCGATCGGCCCATCCTAGCGTGCCGGGGGGATCCGTCAACGGTCGGGAGAGAGGGGAGGACAGTCTCCGGGAGGGCTCAGCGGGAGGGCTCAGCGGGAGGCCACGATCGAGCCTGAATCCCGGGCGAGAAGGCGCTGAACGGTCGAGACGGCGGTCTCAGGGCTCTTCTCGACGAGCGCGCGCGCCTGAGAGACGAGAGGCCCGACGGTCGCGTCGGTCGTGGGGGGGAGGCTCGCCTCCGGGGCGGAGGGGGAGGCCTCGACGGCGGCGTCCTCCGGGGAAGCCGCGGGGAGGAGGCCCCGGATCTCCGCGATGCACGCCTCGACCCGCTCCTTCCGGTCGCGCAGGGTCACCTCGACCTCCCGCCGGCGGATCTCGTGGCGGAAGACCTCCACGAGGAGCCAGAGGCCGATGAGGGCGACGATCGCGTGGGGCATGGGAACACTCCTGAGGGAGGCGGGGGATCCGCCTCCTTCGGAGTTCTTCGGACGGATCGCCCCGTCTCTGCAGGCTTCCTCCCCCCGGCGGGCCGGAGGGGCGGGCCGTCAGGAGCGCCCGGAACCATCTCCGCCCCGTCGCCGGGGAGGCCCGGGGCGGTCCGTGCCCCCCGCGGCGGGCGGGGGAGGCCGGTCGTTCGGCGGAGGCTGGAGTCGCGGACCGCCTCTTCCCCGGCGCCCTTCCGGCTGACCCGGCTCGGGGGCGCTCTCGAGCCACTCTCTCGCGGCCGGCGAGAGCTCGACTCCATCGGGGAGGGTGCCGTCGCGGAGGAAGCGGCGCAGGCTGCCCCGAGGGAGGGCGTCGAGCTCGGCCCGGATCTCGGGGGGAGCGGGGGGACGGCTCGGCGGGCCTTCACCCGGTCCGCTCCAGTCGCCACCACGGGGGCGGCGCCCGGGCTCACCGCGGGGGCGCACGAGGCTCCGTTGGCGGTCTCGATGGAACTCCCGCGCCTGCTCGCGCTCCTCCAATGTGTCGAACCGCTGCTGCTCCGCGGGGGAGAGCCCCGCGCGGTACTCCGCGATCGCCCGCTGCGTGTGGCTCCGACGGAGCGCGCCGTACTGGCCTCTGCGGTCGAGCGCGTCGAACTTCGCGCGCTCGCCCTCGTCGAGGCTGGCGCGATGCGCCTCGATGTGGCGGGCGAGGCGCTCCTCCAGGAAGCGGCGAAGCTCCTCGGGGGGCAGGTCGCGGAACCGCTCCCGCTCCTCGGGGGTGAGCCGACCCGCGAGGCGGTGCAGCGACGAGATGCGATGCCGCATCTCCTCCCGCTCGGGGGAGCGGTGGACGCGATCCCAGTTCCTGAGGAGCCGGCGGCTCCGCTCCGGCCCGAGGTCGCGCAGTCGCTCGACGAGCGCCGCCCGCTTCTCCGGGTCGAGGTTGCGGAGAGCCTCATGACGCCTCCGCAGCTCCGCCCGTCGGGCGGGGGGGAGGTTGCGCCACTGGCGCCGGGCGCGCTCGAGGCGCGGCTCGGAGTCCTCCTGCACGACGGGCGCCGACGAGGCGGAATCTCCCGCGCCGGAGGCGGGAGCCCCCGTGAGGAGGAGCAGCAGGGGCAGGAGCAGGGTGGAGATTCGAAGGCTCATCAGGAGTCACTCCCACCAAGGACCTGCAGGGGAAGCTCCTCGATCACCTCGACGTGCTGGTAGAGGCCGATGAGGTCGGGATCGAGCTCGAGGATCTCCTCCGGGGTGAGCTCCTCGAGCAGGAGGAGGAGGTCGAGGTCCTCGAGGAGGGCGATCTCCACGCTGCCGTCCCCCGGCTCCGACGCCGGCTGCGACAGGAGCAGCCACGCCGCGAGCGCGACGGGGATCGCGGCGGCGGTGGCGGCGAGTCGGAGCCAGGGCACGGAGCCGAGGCGGCTCGGCGGAGCCTCGGGGAGGAGGCGCGCGCGGAGTCGCTGGACGAACCGGTCGGCGTCGACGGGCGGGTGGTTCCGCTCGGCCGCCGCATCCTCGGCGAGGATTCGGGTCACGCGATCGAGCCCGAGCCCTTCGCGGGGGGGAAGGTGCTCCGGTCCGGTGGAGCGGGGGTCCTGGTTCATCATGCTCTTCTTGCCTCCTCTCCGAGCACCGGGGCGAGCAACGCCTCGAGGGAGCGGCGCGCCCGGTGCAGGAGCGATTTCACGGCGGGAACCGAGAGGTCCATCGCGGCTCCGATCTGGTCGAGGTCCCAGCCTTCGTACTGCTGCAGGAGAATCGCCTGTCGCTGGTTGTCCTTCAACCGCGCCAGCGCCGCCCGGACCGCCTCGCGTCGCTCCGCCCGGAGGGTCGGCTCCTCGGGAGCCTCGACCCCCGCGCTGCCGGGGCGCCACTCCTGCTCGGGGTCGTCCGCCTCCAGGCTGGAGCGGGGGACCCAGCGCTTTCGCCGACGGGTTCGGAGCTCGTTCAGGGCGATGTTCCCGGTGATCGTCACCAGCCAGCCGCGGAAGTTGCTCGGGTCCCGAAACCGGTCCCGGGAGCGGTAGAGGCGGACGAAGACATCCTGGGCGACATCCTCCGCCCCGGCGAGGTCGTGGATGTACCGTCGTGCGTGGCGGACGACGAGGTCGAGGTACCGCCGCACGAGGACCTCGTAGGCGGTGACCTCCCCGTCCTGGAAGCGCTGCATCAGCTCCAGGTCATCGAGGGTCTCTAGCTCTCGGACCAATGCGCCTCCTGCCGGGGAAACACCGCGTCGGCCGCCGGGTTCCGCGGGTCCTGCCGCCCTTCCAGATCGTGAGGAGGTCGGGCGAGGCCCCCGGATCGTGGTTATACTCCAGCCACCTCCCGCCGAGCAGGGCGGATTCGTCGAGCGGGGCTCCGACCGCGTCGGCCCGCGCCCATCGCGCTGGGGGGGAGGGGGGGGCCGATCCGGCGCGGCGGTCGGGGCTCGGGAGAGAGACGAGGCGGGGAGGAGGGGCGTGATGGAGTCGCAGGAGGCCGAGGCGGGCCGCGAGCTGCCCGCGCTGGAGATCACGGTGGAGGAGGCCCTTCGGGGTGAGCTCCTCCTCGTCGATGTTCGGGCCCCCTCCGAGTTCGCCGAGGATCACATCCCCGGGGCGACGAGCGTGCCTCTCTTCTCCGACCGGGAGCGCGCGGTGGTCGGCACCCTCTTCCGCCACCTCGGCGAATCGGAGGCCCGCCGCTGGGGAGGGGAGCGGGTCCATGAGCGCCTCGAGCCGTTCTTCGATGAGGTGCGCCTCGCCCTGCAGCTCCCCCGCGAGCCCGAAGCCCCCGCGGACCCGAGGCCCCGGGTCATCTGCTGCGCCCGGGGCGGAGAGCGCTCCGGCGCGGTCACCGCGCTCCTGCGCGAGCGGGGCCACCCGGTTCGGCGACTCGCGGGGGGATACCGGAGCTACCGGGAGGGGATCCGGGCGCGACTCGGCACCCTCGGGGTTCCGGGCCCGGTCCTCCTCGATGGTCTGACCGGCAGCGGGAAGACCGCGGTGCTCCGGGAGGTGGCGCGGCTCCGGCCGCGGCAGGTGCTCGACCTCGAGGGGCTGGCGCGCCATCGATCCTCCCTGCTCGGAGACATCGGCCTCGTCCCCGCCTCGCAGAAGGAGTTCGAGAGCGGCCTCGTCGCCGCGGTGGATCGGCTCGAGGGACCCTGGACCCTGATCGAGGCGGAGTCCCGCCGGGTGGGGGATCGGGAGATCCCCTCCTCCCTGTATCGTGAAATGCGCGCGGCTCGAAGGGTGGAGCTCGCCGCAACGACCGCGCAGCGGGTCGCGCTCCTGCACGCCGACTATCTCGGCGTGGATCGGGGGAGCGACCGCCCGCCGGAGGCCGCGATCGAGGCGGTCTGCGAGCGGATCTCCGCCCTCGTCGCCTACCCGCGGGTGGGGGAGGCGGGCGTGCGCTGGCTCCGGGAGAGGCTCCGGTCCGGAGCGATCGACGAGGCGGTGCGCTTCCTCCTCGAGGAGCACTACGACCCTCGCTATCGGCACGGGATGGTGAAGGGCGCCCCGGCGCTCCGCCTCGATCGGAGCGGGCTCGGGGCTGGCTCGATCGAGGAGAGCGCGCGCCGGCTCATCGACTGGCTCGACGCCGAAGTCGGGGCGGGGCTCCCCCCTCAGCTCCCGGCTCGGACGAACCCCTGCCACGGGGCGTAGTGCACCGCCCCCAGCTCCTTCAGGCCTCCGAGGATCTCCTCCCCGGCGTCTCCGCAGACCTCGAACCGGACAACGGCGCACCGCTCGGTGATCTCCGGCAGGCAGGTGTTGAAGGCCGCGGAGGAGAAGTGGGTCAGCACGGCGGCGCGATCGGCGAACAGCTCGCGGACGATGACCCGCGTGCGATCCTCGTTCCAGAACCACTGATAGGCGAGGGTGTCCGGTTCATCCGTGGCGGTCGTCCGCTCCAGCTGGGTGGCGAGCTCGATGAAGCGCTCACGGAAGTCGGCGGGGACCTCGAACTCGACGGTGAAGTGGATCTGGGGGAAGGGGGCGCCGGACATCTTCGTTCTCCGTTCTCGGCGCGTCCGACCGGCGGGGAGAAGGTCGGCACACGCGCCCAAGAGGAAACCCCCGCAGGCCGGGAGGCCGACGGGGGTTCGAATTCATGGTGGACCCGAGGGGGTTCGAACCCCTGACCTCTGCGTTGCGAACGCAGCGCTCTCCCAACTGAGCTACGGGCCCTCGCTTCGAGGGAACAGGGCTGCTCCGCGCGAGGGTCACCGAGGTGACCGCACCGGGGCGGGGCGCCCCGATCGGGAAGGGCGTCCGCACGGCGTTCGCGCCGAGGCCGCTGACTCCCGATCGTTGGGAGCTTATAGTCTCTCGCCCTCGTGGCGGCAACCGTTTCCCCGCTCCCGAAGGAGGCCCGATCCCGTGTCCGTTGGCTCCGAGCGCGCCGGCACCGCCGAGGGGGGGGCTCCCCTGCGGATCGAGGTCCTGGAGCCCTACGATGCCGTCAGCCATCGCCTTCACTGGGACGGGCTGCGGGAGCACTCCCGTCATCGCATCGGCCTGCACACCCTCCCGGCCCGACGGTGGAAGGTACGGATGCGGACCGCTAGCTTTCACTTCGCCGAGCAGTTCGCGGCGCGCGCCGCCGCGGGCGAGACTCCCCCGGACCTCTGGGTCTGTTCGGAGTATCTCTCGGTGGCCGAGTTCGTCCCGCTGCTGCCGCGCGGCTGGCGGGACGTCCCGATCGTCGTGGACTTCCATGAGAACCAGCTGACCTATCCGCTGCAGGCGGGCGAGGTCCGCGACCTTCACTTCGGATTCAGTCACCTCCACGCGGGCGCGGTCGCCGACCGGATCGTCTTCCACTCGCGGTTTCACCGAGACGAGCTGCTCGCGGCCCTCCCCGGCCTGCTCAAGCCGGTCACGGACATCGATCTCCGCGCTCTGCCCTCGATGCTCGCGGAGCGGGCGGTCGTCCTCCCCATCGGCATCGCGGCGTCCACGCGGACCCCGCGCCTCGATCCGATCCCCGTCCCGACGGTGGCCTGGAGTCATCGCTGGGAGTACGACAAGGGCCCGGAGATCCTCGTCGATGTGGTCGAGCGGCTCCTCGCGGAGGGAGAGCGGTTTCGGCTGCGACTGCTCGGGGGGAGATTCCGCGCGGGGCGGGAGCCTCTCGAGAGGCTGGCGGCGCTCCTCGGGGAAGACCTCATCGACGAGGGGTTTCTCCCCGCGGTGGAGGACTATCGACGCGCGCTCCTCGAGTCGGACATCACCCTCTCGACGGCGCGTCATGAGTTCTTCGGCATCTCGACCGCGGAGTCGCTGAGGCTGGGGCTCCTCCCGATCCTCCCCGACGATCTCGCCTACCCGGAGCTGCTCCCCCGCGAGGCCCGTCGCGCGCCGTTCCTCTACCCTCGAGAGGATCCCTCTCATGAGACGGCGGTGCGCACGGCGACGGAGGCGCTGCGCGAGGGGCTCGCCATCGTGCGGGAGGGGGGAGAGGCGGAGGTGCGGGGGAGACTCCTCGCCGCCACGGCGCAGTTGGGCTGGGAGGCGGTGGCGCCGCGCTATGACGCCCTCTTCGAGGAGGTGGTCGGCGAGGCGCGCAACGGTGCCCACGCGGAGGCGCAGACTCGGGGGCTCAGTCCCGGGCGGGACCCGGATCCTCGGACAGGAGCGACTCGAGGCGCTCCGCGAGCGCCCTGAGCTCCTGCCGCATTTCCGGGAGGCGCGCGATGCAGGCGAAGGCGCGCTTCATCCGCGCCGCGTCGGCGGCGGGGATGCCGAGCACGGTCCGGCCCGCTTCGACATCGGAGAGGACGGCCGACTTGGCGCCGACCCGCACCCCGCTCCCGATCCGCAGGTGACCGGCGACCCCGGACTGTCCGGCGAGGATCGCGCCGGCTCCGATGGTCGTCGAGCCCGCGATCCCCACTTGGGCGGCCGCCATCGTCCCCGGACCGATGACGCAGTTGTGGGCGATGTGGACGAGGTTGTCGAGCTTCGCCCCGGCTCCGATCACCGTGTCCTCGAGGACGCCGCGGTCGACCGTGCAGTTCGCTCCGATCTCGGCCCCATCCTCGATGCGGACCGCGCCGAGGTGGGGGATCCGCTCGATCCCGGTCGGCCCCGGCTCGAAGCCGAAGCCGTCCGACCCGATCACCGCGCCCGCGAGGATGCGGACCTTCCGTCCGAGGGTGCAGCGGTCGTAGATCGTCACGCGGGCGTGGAGCTCGCACTCCTCGCCGATCGTCACCTCCGCGCCGAGGACGGTCCCCGCTCCGATCACCGCCCCGGCGCCCACGGTGGTCCCGGGGCCGATCACGGCGGCGGGTCCGACGGTGGCGGTGGGGTCCACGACCGCCTCTTCGGAGACGATCGCGCTCGGCGAGACGCCGGGGGATGGTCTCGTGGCGGGGTGGACCATCGCGAGAGCCCGGCCGAAGGCGAGTCGCGGTTGGGAATGTCGGATCACGCTTCGCGTGGGGGAGGCCTCGACTGCGCTCGTCTCTCCGACGAGCAGGACGCCGGCCCGACAATCGACCGGGAGCTCCAGGCCGTCCGCGAGATAGGCGAGGTCGCCGGGGCCCGCGCCGGCGGGGGGGCGGATGCGCTCGATGGTCCGGTCCGGGTCTCCCTCGATCCGGCCTTCGAGGCGGACGCAGAGCTCACCGGCGCGCAGCGAGAGGGCCATGGTTCTCCCGAGGGTCGAGGACGGTCACCGTTTGCAGGGCGACCAGCTGCATTTCGGAGCGGAGTCCGGAGCGGAGTCCGACGCACAGGAGAAGCGCGGGAGGTCTCTCCGTCAAGTCTCGCCGGCGATCAGGGGAGGTGACCGAAGACCGGCACCTCGATCCGCGGGCGCTCCGGGTGGTCGGTCTCGACTTCGACGGTGCCGCCGAAGGCCCCTCGCAGCCCGGACGGGGGGGAGATCCTGAGGATGAGGGTCTGACCGCCGCCCTCCCGTGGGGAGGTCTCGATCGTGAGAGGGACCTCGATCGTCCGGGCGCGGGGCTGGAAGCGGGTGGAGAGCACCTCGAAGCTCCGACCTCCCGCCGCGAGGAGGTCGACCCGCTCGGTGTGGTCACTCGCCTCCCGGACGACATTGAAGTTGCAGTGAGGGGGGGAGAGGCGGATTCCGCGGGAGACGGTCCCGCGCACCGGCATCAGGAAGGCCCTCCCGTTCACGAGGGCGTTCAGCTCCCCCCGCACCGGGCCTTCGGGATGATCCGCGGAGTAGGTGACCTCGATCCGCGCCACGTTCCTGACGGGAGGAAGAAGGGTGGCGCGCAGGTGCTCTCCCCCCTTTCCCCAGCGGAGCTCCGTGATCTCCGGCGGGGGGAGCTGGACCGCGGCGGAGCTCAGCTCGATCACCTGGCGGGCATCCCCCTGGCTCTCGCCGACGAAGCCTTCGAGCACGGTCTCGAGCGAACTGCAGCGGACGCCGGGGTGCAGCTTCGCGAAGATGTTGAGGACGAGGGGCGCGCGCCGCCCCTGCACGCGGAAGTCGACGTGCTTGTTGAAGTCACCGAAGCTGCGTCCGAAGGTGATCGTGACCGTTCCGCTCCGCGACTCTCCCGGCGGGATCGTTCGCGCGTCGAAGCGGACCTCCATGCAGGAGCAGCTCTCCTTCACCTCGGTCAGGACGAGGGGCGTGGAGTCCGGGTTTCTCAGGGTGAACTCGACGACGCGCTTCTCCCGGTGACCGACGGCGCCGAGGCGCACGAAGGCGGGCTCGAGCGCGGGGGCGGTCATCGCCTTCCCGGAGGGCGCGCCGGTCGCGTGAGGATCGGCCCCGGAGGTGAAGGGGGGGGCGACCAGCGCCAGCGTGAGCAGGGTCGCCGGCAGCGGAGCCGCGAGGAGCTGTTTCGCGAGGAGCATGATGCCTCCGTCCGTGGGAGTCCTGTTCCCATCGAGTCTAACCGCTCGCGATCGGGCCGGAGCGCCCCATCCACCCGATTTCAGGGCGGCTCCGGTGGAGACGGGGAGCGGTGATACAATGGAGGCTCCTCCTCCCGCACCGCCCCGCCTGCTCCCCGGATCGAACCATGCTCAGGGCTTCGCGCTCCCTCCGTATCCTCCTCCTCGAGGGGTTTCTGCTGCTATGCCTCGCCCCCGGCCTCCCCGGCCAGGTGGCTCGGCTCCCGGTGGAGCTGCCCGCGGATCTCGAGCCGACCGTCGTTCGCCTCCTCTCCGACCTCGACTCTCCGGACTGGCGCCGCCGGGAGCGCGCCACCTCCCGCCTCATCGAGCTGTCGCCCCTCTGGCGCAGTCGGATCCCGGTCGGTTGGTCTCCTCCCTCTGCCGAGGGGGAGTGGCGCTGGCAACGGGTGAACCGCCTCGTCGCCCAGCTCACCGCGCTTCCCGAGCTGTTGCGGGGGGGGCCCGACGCGACAAGGGAGGGGAGACTCCTCCACCTTCGACGGGAGACCGGGGCGGCGTTCCTCGATGCGCTCGAGGTCTGCTTGAAGCACCCGGACACCCGGGTGCGCGGGCGCGCCGTCAGCGAGCTCGCCGAGACGAGGAGCGGCGCGGCCCGGCTCCGGGCGCGGGCTCCCCGCGACGATCGGTCCGCCCGGGTCCGCGAGGGGCTCTTCGATGCGGCGCGTCGGATCGACCGTGACTGGGCCCTCGAGCTCGTGGTGGACGCGCTTCGTGAGGAGGAGAGCTCGGCGCTCCTCGCCGTGGCGGCGCGCGCGGCGCGGGGACTCGGAGATCCGCGGGTCCTGCCGAGCCTGCGCGCGAGGTTTCGAGGATGCGAGGATCCGCACCCTGAGATTCTGCTCGCGCTCGCAGCCTTTGCGCGACCGGAGGACTCCGCGGCCCTCGATCTGCTGCTCGGCTCCGCGGAGTACCGTCAGGTGAGCTCGGGGCTCGACGCGCTGGGGAACAGTCGGGTGAGGGAGCATCTGCCGGCGGTCCTGGAGCTCCTCGGCTCGGAGCATTGGGACATTCGGGTCCGCGCGCTGCGCCGCCTCGAGGAGGCGATCCCGGAGCGACTCCCCTACGAGCTGCTGCCCCTTCTCGAGCACGAGGACATCTCGATCTACTCTTTCGCCGTGGAGAGCCTCTCCCGTATCGGCGGCGAGGACTTCCTCGGGGACATCGATGCCAGCCTGCGCCGGTGGAGTCTCGCCGAGCGCCCTTTCCTCATCTCGGTCGAGGAGGGGCGGGTGCACCCGCGCCCCGTCCCGGCCCTCGGGAGCTGGGGGGCCGAGCCGGTCCGCGCGATTCTCCGTCTGCGCGGCGAGCGGGCCGGTGAGGGGCGCCCCGAGCGACCCTGAGCCTCCGCCAGGCTGGATCGGCTCGGATGCTGCGATCGAGCGGCGCGGATCGAATTCCCGGCCCCGCCGCTTTCTCCTCGCCATCCCCCCCTCATGCGTTAGTTTCCTCCCCTCGGGCGGCGTCCGCCGTCCTGGGTGGGCGCGTCGAGAGGGGGCCGCATGCAGGAGTCGATCGAACAGGTCTTCGGGGTGGACACCGAACGCCTCCTGGAGATCACCGGGCCGGTGACGGGGTTTCAGGGCACGGACCTCTCCTTGCGGGAGCTCTGCAGGACCCTCGAAGAGGTCGGCTACTTCCGACCTCGGAACGAGGTCGAGGAAGACCCTTCCTTCCAGCAGCTCATTCCCTATGTCGTCCTGACCTGCGGGCCGATGGTCCTCCTCCTCGAGCGCACGGCCCGGGGTGGAGAGGCGCGCCTGCACGGGAAGCTCTCGATCGGGGTGGGGGGGCATGTGAACCCCGAGCCTCCCGGACCGGAGCCGCTCCTCGTCCGGGGTCTGCGAAGGGAGGTCTGTGAGGAGATCGACCTCCCCGATTCGGGCTCCCTGGAGCCGGCCCTCCTCGGCTTCATTCGAGACCCGTCGAACGCCGTGGGGAGGGTCCACTTCGGGCTGGCCTGCCGGATCGAGCTCCCCGAGCCGGTGGCGATCCGGGAGAAGGAGACTCTCATCGGGCGGTGGGTCGCGCCGTCGGAGCTCACGCGCTTCGAGGAGCGGATGGAGACCTGGTCCCGCGCCCTCCATCCTTCCATTGGGTCGATCTCCGCCTCCCCCTAGCCGGCCGATCGAGAGAGCGCCCACTCTTCCGATTGCGGATTTCGAGAGCGAGGAGGGGTGGACCTCTGCGACGGGTGTCCTAGAATCCGGGCCTGATGACTGGCCAGGGAGAGGCCGGAGGGACCTCGCGTCGCGACGCGGCGTTCCTCGGGTCGACGACCTGTCGAGACCGACCGTCGGGGGTCACCCCGATGGACCGCAACCCGGTGGTGTAATTGGCAACACAACTGGTTTTGGTCCAGTCATTCGAGGTTCGAGTCCTCGCCGGGTTGCCACTTCATTCCGCCTCCCCCCTCCCTCATGCCCTTCCTTGCCGCTCCGCCTCCGGCGAGCGGGCCGGGGGCAGCCGTCGGCCCCTGGGGCGTTCGTCCGTCGCGGCCCGCCTCGATCGATGGCATTCCTCCCTCCGTCGTTTACATTTTCCGGCGTGTCTTGGCTCGAGCCCCTCCGTGTGAGAGCGGCGGGCCGGGACGTCTTCGGAACGTCGGAAGGAGCACCCCGTTGGAGCAGCGAAGCGACACCGACTCCGATCCGGGCACGATCGGCTCCCCGCTGATCGGCATCGTGCTCGCCGCCGGGCGGGGGACTCGCATGCGGTCACGGACCCCCAAGGTCCTCCACACCGTCGGGGGAGTCCCCTTGGTGGGGCATGCCGCGCGGGCCCTGGTCGAGGCGGGGTGCTCGACGGTCGTCTTCGTCACCGGCTTCGGTGCTGAGGCGGTCGAGGCGGCGGTGGGAGCGGAGCTCCCGGAGGGGGTCGAGGCGATCTTCGCGCGTCAGGACCCCCCGCGCGGCACCGGAGACGCCGTGGCTCGGGCCCTGGCCGTCCTTCCCCGGCGCGACGGAACGGTCCTCATCACGAACGGAGACCTGCCCCTCCTCCGGGGGAGCACCCTGACGGGGCTCCTCCGCCACCACCGCGACGCCGGCGCCGCGCTCACGGTTCTGGCCCTCGATCTGGAGGATCCCCGAGGATACGGGCGCATGCGGGTGGGACCGGATGGGGAGATCCTCGGCGTGGTCGAGGAGCAGGATGCCACGGAGGCCGAGCGGAGGATCCGAACGGTGAACGGGGGGCTCTACGCGGCGGAGCTCGGAGATCTCGCTCCGGCCCTCACCGCCTGGTGCTCCGCCGAGGAGGCCCGCCTCCAGGAGGGAGGGGAGGGTCCGGCCGAGATCTACTTCCCCCCGATCCTCGGCCCGATCCGCGAGGCCGGTGGCCGGGTGCAGGCGGCTCCGCTTCCCTGCGACTCGGTCTCGGAGCTCCAGCAGGTCAATGATCGGGTGGAGCTCGCCCGCGCCGAGTCGCTCCTGCGCGCCCGACTCGTCGCCGCCCACCAGCGGGCCGGGGTGACGGTCGTCGATCCGAGCCAGACCTGGATCGAGTGCGACGTGGAGATCGGTCCGGAGACGACGATCCACCCCGGGTCGGTGCTGAGGCGAGGAGTCCGGGTGGGCGCGGAGTGCGAGATCGGGCCCCATGCCCATCTCCGGGAGGGGACCGTGCTCGAGGACGATGTGAAGATCGGCAACTTCGTCGAGGTGAAGCGGTCGACGATCGGACGGGGAACCCGGGCGAAGCACCTCACCTACCTCGGGAACGGGGAGATCGGCCGCGGCGTCAACATCGGGGCGGGGACCGTGCTCGCGAACTACGACGGGGAGCACAAGTCGACCACGGTCATCGAGGATGGGGCCTTCATCGGCTCGGGGACGATCATCGTCGCCCCGGCCCGCATCGGAGCCGGGGCCCGGACCGGAGCGGGCGCGGTGGTGACCCGGGGCTCGGAGGTCCCCGCCGGAGAGACCGTTCTGGGTGTTCC